>ERZ773150.2307-NODE-2307-length-14738-cov-3.597221_pt1 | contig 14738 bp, 10 predicted proteins | sample MGYA00580845_ERZ773150 | MGnify/ENA primary metagenome ERZ773150 (study PRJEB29015, sample SAMEA2737848) | human gut metagenome | biome: human gut; feature: human-associated habitat; material: faeces | place: China | collected 2012 ...
CGTTTCATGTCGTTGGTGAAGAAAGGGCAGATAGCCAACTGTTGCCTGCCTAATGCTTTGCTGACCCTGAAAGAGTATTTGAATGATTATGCGTCGCCTGCCACCCGTGCGAAAGGAGAGGCCATGATTGCCCGTTTGTTGGAAACCGTTCCCGGCGAACGGGTACGGGAGAATGCCCGTCGCTATTTGAAAGCCATAGAGGAGGGCGGGCGTGATTTCCGTTTTTAAGATATAGACAAGATAGGCTATGATGAAAGAAGAAACTCCACGCGCCAACCGTTTCCATATCGGATTGTTCGGCCGGCGCAACAGCGGCAAGTCTTCGTTGGTGAATATGCTGACGGGGCAGGAGGTTGCCGTAGTGTCCGATGTGCCGGGCACGACGACGGATGTGATATTGAAGAATATCGAACTGCCGGGTATCGGGGCTTCCGTTTTGGTTGACACGGCCGGTTATGACGACGAAGGGGAATTGGGCGGACTGCGTGTAAAACAGACCGTCAATGCTGCCCGTAGGGTAGATTTGGCTTTGATTGTCGTGTCGGGTTTGCCGGACGGGGCAGAGAAGGAAAAGGCTTGGGGGGAACGTTTCCAAGCAGACGACATTCCCGTTTTGTATATATATAATAAGGTGGACGAAGATGGTGGAAGCCATGCCGGTGCTTGGCGCACGGCATTGGGGGCAACGGATGTGGTGTCGGTTTCGGCGCGTACGGGAGAAGGTCGTGACTGTTTGCTGTCTGCGATGGCCGAGGTGTATCGCCGTACGGATGAGGTGGAGGATTTGACTGGAAACTTGGTGGGCGAAGGCGATACCGTGGTGTTGGTCATGCCGCAAGACATTCAGGCACCTAAGGGACGGTTAATCCTGCCACAGGTACAGACCTTGCGCAATCTGTTGGACAAACGTTGTACGGCTTTGTGCTGTACGGCCGACCGTTTGTCGGCCACGTTGTCCGTTTTGTCGTCGCCCCCGTCCTTGATTATCACGGACTCGCAAGTATTTCCGGCGGTGGAGGCCCTTTGCCCGCCGCAAACGCGGCTGACTTCTTTTTCCGTTTTGTTTGCCCGTCAGAAGGGGGACATCCGGCAATTCCTGCAGGGGGCGGAGGCGTTGCGCGCTTTGCGTCCGGATACCCGAGTACTGATAGCGGAGGCTTGCACCCACGTGCCGCAACATGAAGATATAGGACGCGTGAAGCTTCCTGGTTTGTTGCGCCGTAAGTTCGGCGAGGCTTTGCACATCGACATCGTGTCCGGTAACGACTTCCCGGAGGATTTGTCCGCTTACGATTTGGTCATCCATTGCGGGGCGTGCATGTTTACGCGCCGCCATGTGCTGAACCGTTTGAGGCGGGCGCGTGCCTGCGGTGTGCCTGTGACCAATTATGGAATAGCCATAGCGGCTTTGACCGATATCTTGGACAAGGTGGCGGTACCGGAGTAGGAGGATGGGGATTTCCTTTCCAAGGGTTTTCCTGGAAACATCATTCATCTTTCAGGTTGCGAGGAAATATGTTGTCATACAATGCTTTACAGGATGAAGGATGTTTCAGGCATCTTTCAGTCTTCTTTCATGGCTGAAACCGATAAAAAGCTCTGCGCCAAATGATTTTTCAATCTAAGCCAAACGATTTTTCGTTCTGCGCCAAACGGTTCGTCAATCTGAGCCGGTTGAAATGAAGCATGGCTGAAAGATACCTGAAACATCTTTTAGGATGTAATCTATTAATTATAAATGTTTTATCGTACAATCTGAAAGATGAAGGATGTTTTTCGGAAAATTCCTGTATGGGGGTGGCGGGTGTTTTTTTATTTCTTCCGGGAGCATTGACCGTCTCATTATTTTCTGTGGAGGAAACCGCATTTTTTACTTTTTTTATACTATCTTTGTCCCACGTTTCGGCTATGCCGGAAGGAAAAACATTCAGACGGGATATAAAGAGGAAAAAAATATGCAACAACTCAAGGAGCGCATTTTGCGCGATGGAAAATGTTTCGAGGGAGGAATACTGAAAGTGGACAATTTCATCAACCATCAGATGGATCCCATACTGATGAAGTCCATGGCCGTGGAGTTCGTGCGCCGTTTCGCTTCGCGTGACATCAACAAGATATTGACGATAGAGGCCAGCGGCATTGCACCTGCCATTATGGTGGGCTACCTCTTGGAGCTCCCGGTGGTCTTTGCCAAGAAGAAGAAACCGAGCACGATGGAAAATATGTTGGCGACGAAAGTCTTTTCGTTTACCAAAAACAATACGTATGATGTATGCGTGTGTAAGGATTATCTGCAGCCGGGCGACAAGGTGCTTTTCATAGATGATTTTCTGGCCAATGGCAATGCGGCCAAAGGGGTGATGGATTTGGTGCGTCAGTCCGGTGCCGAATTGGCCGGAATGGGATTCCTCATAGAAAAAGCTTTCCAACATGGGGGCGATTATTTGCGTGCGCAGGGCATTCACGTGGAGTCGTTGGCGGTGATTGAAAGTTTGGACGGATGTCGCATCACGTTGAAGGATTAAGGCATGTGCCTCGTGCCCTCTTGGTTGTATAAACCGTTGTGCCCGGATTTCCTACAGGGGAGTCCGGGCACAACGGTTTATATTAAGGGTGTTTCACTTTTCGCTTTCGGGTCGGTAAGGTTTCAAGGGGTCTTTTACGGCCAACTTACGGCGGTCCGAAGCAAATTGGGTGGCATAAAGTGTGAAGAGGATAACCGACACGGCCACACCAATCAGGTCGAACGCGCTCCATTGCTGTCTGCCAATGGCGTAATGGGTTTCACGCCACGGGGCGTAGATATACAGCGTGTTCACGGCTATCAGGATAAGGCGTACTTCTGTCGGCCCTAATTTGCCGTAAGTGAGCCGGAACTCGTCGATGATGATGGTACTGATGTAGGTGTAGATGGAGAGGCACAAATAACCGCCCATGATGAGCAATGCCACGTCCATCCGCATGACGGGCGAGAGGCCCAGTCCGAGGCAAAAGAGGCAGGGGGCTAACGCATCCAACGTATGGTCGATGAAGAAACCGTATATGGGGCGTTGGGTATGGCGCACCCGTGCCAACGTGCCGTCCAGGCTGTCACCGTACCAGTTCACCACAAGCCCGAGTGAGCCGAGCCACAGGTAATGCAGGTCGATGTGTGCTAGCATGCCGCCGACAGCGAAGAGCACGGCTCCCATTACGCCTACGAACGTGAGGAAGTCCGATGTGACCCAACGTGGTTGCCGTCCAGCTAACCACACTAAAGCTTTCTTCTCCACCCGGCTCAGGATGGAGGTCTGTATCCTTTCTGATTTTTCGTGTCCCATTTTGTTTTTCCCTATATGTCAGGTGAAACGAAACGCCCGACCTTACCATTCCGCAAGGGGAGATAGTGAAGTCGGGAGTATTGGCGGAAAGACAGGGATTCGAACCCTGGGAACAGTTGCCCGTTCACCGCATTTCGAGTGCGGCCCGATCGACCACTCCGGCATCTTTCCTTGTTCGGTGAGCAAAGTTACAACTTTTTTTCTTATCCGCATGCCGAAATGGCAAAAAAGTGTATGGTAGAAAAACATTTTGTCGTAATCCGGTCAGTAGGATGGTTGGTGTGGGATTTTCGTCTCAGGGAAAACGGGTCGTGAGATAGAGTGGGTGTAAATGTGTGGTTGTATATTTCTAAGCGCGGAATGATTGTTTTGACATTTCAATGTAATACATTTTGCTTTTTTGTCGTTTTGGGCGAAATAATCCCTTTTTCCTGTGGCGGTTTCTCTTCTTTTGCCTATATTTGCCATGTCCTTTACAGGCGAAAGTTAATTTATTGTATAACATGTTTTATCTAAGCGTATGAAAAAGTTTACGAATGTTAAATTGGGGGGGGTAATCTGTTGGATGCTTCTTCTATGTATGTTCTCGGTCGGTAGTGCATGGGGGCAAAGTAATATTGAGATTTGGAGTGAGGATTGGAGCGGAGGAAGTGCCAATGACATGCCGGACAAGGTAAATTCTTCGTGTTCGGCTTCTAATTCCGGAACCCAACTTTATAATGAGAAATTAGCGACCGGGACAGCGCCGGAGTTGCTTCTTAAGAGTAAAGATGCTTTGGTAATTGCCATTTCTGATTTAAAAGGGTGTTCTGGGGAGTTGGACTTTCAGTTCAAATCCAATAACACCAACAATTCTGTGTCATCTTCTACTGCAGGAGTTACGGTAGGGGCTTTGTCTACATCAAATAAAGTTCGGAGTTGTAAGATAACGGTTCCTCAAGGCACTAATTCATTAGTTATAATTATTAGTAACACAACGTCAAAAAATACCCGTTTGGATGATATTGTCCTTTCTGGTATAGGTGTGGTGACTCAAACTAGATTTCCTGTCTTATCTCCGAAATCGGGAACCTCTTTTGCAGACAATCTTATGGTTACGGCTTCTTGTGCCACAGACGGTGCAACCATTTATTACACTGCGGACGAAAGCAATCCGACCACGGCTTCCGAAGTTTTTCCCGTTTCCGGTCTTGAAATCACCCAAACAACAACCCTTAAGGCTATTGCCGTGAAAGACGGGTTGGACAACAGCGAGGTAGTCACTGCGACTTACACCAAACTTGAACCTTATGCTGACATTGCGGCCTTGAAAGCAGCCGGTATTGCTACGGTTGACGGGGTGGATTGTGTAGTGAAGCTTACCGATGCGGTCGTAACGTATGCAGAGGCTCGAAAGGCTTATATTCAGGATGCCACAGCGGGCTTGTGTATTTATGGCGATAACACGTTAAAGGCCGGGACAACTCTTAATGGTGTTGTGCAGGCAAAACTTAAATTATACAATGGACTTAATCAATTGGTCGTAAGCGGGGGAGAGTTTGACGAGGTCACAGTGGCGGAAGGAGCTGACATTCCGGAAACAGAGGTGACTTTGGCAGAGTTGAACCAAAACTTTGCAAAATATGAGTCCATGCGCGTCAAGGTGGTAGATGCGACGGTTACGAGTGCTTTTACGAACAAAAATGGTGAAATTTCACAAGGTGGTTCTACCATGGCATTGTGGGCAGCCGATACGGGAATCCAAGTAGACGTACAAGCTACGGTAGACGTGGTGGGTTACCCCGGTTTGCATAACACTACCCCACAGCTGAACGTGTTGCTACAGGAGGATATTGTCGTGAAGACAGCTGGCAAGAAAGAAGCTACCCTGTCGTTCGAGCAAGAGGTTTATACTGTGAATATCGGTGAAATGGTTACGGTGAAGGCTGTTACCAATTCTACTGCGCCGGTTGTATATTCAACGGATGCGCAAGATGTGGTTCTTGATGAAAATACGGGTGAACTCTTGGTTGGGGATACTCCCGGAACCGTCACCATTACGGCAAATGTAGCAGAGAATGAGGAATTTACCGCTGCAACAGCAACTTGTACCGTGAACATTGTAGACCCGGCATCTCAACCAAAACCGCAAGCTTTAGTGGCCAAGAGTAAGGGATTGTATTATGTCGTGAAGGCAGAAGAAGGTTCTGCAAAAAATTCTTTGGCTGCAGAACAAGTGGAAATCTTGAATAATCGTGTGGTGAATGTTGGGTTGCAGAATATTTTATGGAATATAAGTGAGGATAAAACAATAATAAAGACTCCCGATGGTAAGTATTTGACCGGGAAGGATGGTAAAACTGATTTGACTATCGAAACGGTGAAATTTACTTGGACTTGGAGTGAAGCAGATAATGCATGGCTAAATGGAAACCGCTCTTTTGTTTATAGCACAAGTGGTTATTTTAAACATTATGCCACTTCAAATATAGGAAAATCCGGATATGCAGATGGTTATACTGTTGCGATGCCTATCGTTGATGGTTATGTCCGCAATGTCGCTTCAGGCGATTACGGTACGATTTGTCTTCCCTATACCGTGGCCGCAGAAGACATGGTTGGTGCCGATTTCTTCAGTGTGGCCGGTAAGGTGATGAAAGAAGAGCAGCCCCAGTCCATCGTATTGGAACAAGTGACAACCCTTGAAGCCGGAGTACCTTATATCTTCAGTGCGACTTCCGACAAGCTTATAGTTGCGTACAGTGGAAAGGCTGTGGCTGTGGCCGGAGGGGCAAACGGCTTGATGGGGTCCTTTGAGGGGCAAGACGTGTCTGAAGGCATGTACCTCCTTACAAATAATACCGTGAAGAAAGTCGGTAGTGCAGGAGGTCATATCGGTGCAAACCGTGCCTATTTCAATATGGACGAAATGCCGGAATACACCGGGACGGTAGGCGTGAACCAACGCGTGATTTCACTGGATGGCACGACCGGCATAGGCAGCATAGAGGCCGACAGACAAAAGATGGTGGATGTTTACACTCTCAGCGGGGTCAAAGTGAAAAGCCAAGTTCCGTTCGCGGAAGCTACGCAAGGTTTGGCCAAGGGTATTTATGTGGTGAATGCAAAAAAAGTAGTAGTAGAATAATTTAAAAGTGTAATATGATGAAGAAGAAATATATAGCACCGGTTTGTGAAGTTTGTGCGATGGAAGTGAAATTTAGTATATTGGGTGGAAGTCCAATCAACGTGGACAACGATCCGAGTGACATCTACTTGGAAGGCGACGTGAACCGTAACAACGGATGGGAGTTGTGGTAGCATGAGAGGAAATCTCCGGCATGTTTGACGGCATGCCGTAACGAGGCCGCTTCGGATGAAAACCCGGAGCGGCTTTTTCCTAATCTGGTGAAAAGGGTTATTCGGCATCCCGAACAATTTCCCGTGGACGTGAACCGTGCGGAATATGAACGGATTCTACGGATGCCTAGTATTGGGGTAAAGTCGGCTCGTCTGATTGCCTGTTCGCGACGTTTCGGACATATTTCAAGGCCATTTGTATTAAGGAACGCTTGAATCCCCGTAAGCATCGGAAAGACATGCCGGTACGTTACTGGAGTATCTGACACCACTGACACCGTGGGTCAGGAGTGACGAGAACTGTTTGAGCGAGAGCAGTTCGTCGTTCCACGAGAATTCATACGCTCTGGGGATGCTTGTGCCCGTCAGGTCGTCGTGGAACTGGTGGTAGATGAAGCGTCGCCATGCCTCGGTCAGTTCCCGACACGGATAGTCGGTGCGACCCAACCATTCGGCGGCCACCGATGCCCGTTCGGCGGCATCGCCGAGCTGTTCGTTCTGCCGGTTGTACAGTTTCATGGCCGCTTGCGAGGTGTAGCATCCCGTGCCGTGCACGTCCATCGTCAGTTCCCCGTCGAACACCGGGAGTTCCGGGTGGTTTTCATAAGGCAGGTAGTCCTTATAAAGGCGGTCGCTGGTGGCATTGATGATTTCTACCGGTCCTTGCCCTTTCAGTCCTTTCTCTACGGCGCGGACGGATTCTTGTGTGGGGGAACCACCGATGTCCCCCGTGCCGTAGTAGTGGTAGACCGTACCCAAAGGCGAGGCTTCCGCCAGTTCTTTCAGGTGCGTGTTCGCCGACAAGTCCTCGTCCGGCCACCGTGTGGTATAGTCGTATCCGTGGGCAAACATCAGCCGTTTGCCGTCGATGCCCTGCCAAAGCCCGATATTGAAGGGAATTTTCTCATTGCCGTAAAATGGATGGTTTCGCCATCCTAACTTTTGCGAGGAGAAACCTATCAGCCCGCAATGTGCGGCGAGCGAAGGCAATGTCCATCCGAAGCCGAAACAGTCGGGCAGGAAGATGTCCGTCCCTTCCGTACCGAGTTCCTCGCGGTAGAAAGTTTGTCCCAACAAGATGTTGCGGATGACCGATTCGGAGGAAGGCACCAGTACGTCTGCTGCGTCCCAACTGCTGCCGCAGACGTTCCAACGCCCTTCGCGGACATAGTTTTTCATCTTCTCGTACAGGTCGGGATAGTACTCTTTCATCCATGCGTACTTGATTCCGCCTTCAAAGTTGAAAAGGTAATCGGGATAGCGTTCTAGCAAGGAGAGATTGCGTTCCAAAGTATTTTTCACGTATTCGTTGATAGAAGTTTGCACGTCCCAGTTCCATTGCGTGTCGAAATGTGCGTCCGCCACGATGTAAGCTTTCAAGGGCTTGTCCGCTTCTTGCGCCAGGCCGTTTCCACCCAGTCCGCAAGCCAAGGACAAGGCTAAAAGGTAGGTCTTTTTCATGTTTTGGTATAAATAATAGTGATGATTACCCAAAGTTAGTGCATTGGCGGTAATTTCCGGTTTTCGGTTAGTTCGTTTTTTGGCAAAAGGCGTAATTTTCCCCGTATTTTTCAAGTTTTGCCGCAAAACTGCCAATTTATAAAGGATATGTGCATGGGAAGGCATCCTCTTCCTTTATATCTTTGCGTGTATTTACAACTTAACCTTTTAGAACCGATGAATGTATTAAAAGTAAGGTCCGTGGCCTTGGCGATGTTTTGCGCGTGCCTGTCCGTTCCTGTGGCCGGGCAGCTCAGGCAGCAGAGTTTTTTGAATGGGAAATGGGATTTCCGTCTGGATAGGGATGAGGCGGAAGACGTATGGGAGCAAGTGGATGTGCCTCACACGTGGAATGCGAAAGACGGCACGTCACCCGATTATTACAGGGGCGACGGCACGTACCGTTACACCTTGTCCATTTCGCCCGCGATGATGAAAAAACGTATCTTTTTGCGTTTCGAGGCGGCGAGCCAGAAGGCGGAAGTGAAACTCAACGGACAGGAGGTAGGAGAACATGTGGGAGGTTTCAATGCCTTTTGTTTTGAAATCACACCCTACGTGCATGCCGGCGAGAACCTGTTGGAGGTCGCTGTGTCCAACCGTAGGGAGTTGGACATCGCCCCGTTGGAGGGGGACTTCACCGTCTTTGGCGGCATCTACCGGCCTGTCTCGCTCCTCCTATTGCCCAAGACTTGCATCACGCCTTTGGATTATGCTTCTTCCGGGGTATATGTCAGCCAACAGGTCAGCGAGCGACGTGCGGACTTGTCGGTAATCACTAAAGTGGACAACGGACTGAAACGGGTGAAAGAATTGTCCGTGAAGGCGGACGTGTTTGATGCCGCCGGTAAACTGGTGGCGACGGCCACAACCTCCCAAGCCACAGAAGGACAGGCACGGCTCGATTTTACGAATCGGCTGAAAGTGGACAATCCCATGTTGTGGGACGGGCGTAAATCACCTTACCTGTACCGTGTCTTTGTGGAGCTGAGTCGGGGCAAGGAAGTGTTGGACACTTTGTCTCAGTATGTCGGCCTGAGATCTTTCCGTGTGGACGCTGAAAAAGGTTTCATCCTGAACGGGACGCCTTATAAGATAAAAGGAGTGAACCGCCATCAGGACCGTCCGGACAAGGGGTGGGCCATCTCTTCGGCCGACCACCGGGAGGACATGTCACTCATTAAAGAGATTGGTGCCAATGGCATCCGGCTAGCACATTATCCGCATTCGGACGAGTTTTACACCCTGTGCGACCGCGAGGGCATGTGGGTCTGGGCCGAGATTCCTTTGGTCGGCAAAGCCTTGGACACCCCGGAATTCATGGAGAACATGAAAACGGAATTGACGGAACTCATCCGGCAGAATTTCAATCACCCTTCCATTTTCTGTTGGAGCCTGTCGAACGAACTGTCCAAGGGCGAGGTGGAAGGATTGATTTCGGAACTCAATGACGTGGCGCACCGCGAAGACCCGGGACGGCTGACCGTATTGGCCTCCAATGTGGAGGGACGGCCGGAAAACACCGTGCCCGACCTTTTGGCGTTCAACACTTATCCCGGTTGGTATTGGGCGGAGCCTTCGGAAATGAAATCCACTTTGGAGCGTTGGAACCGTAAGGGCGGTGGAAAAGGCATCGCCGTGAGCGAGTATGGAGCCGGTGCAAACGTGTGGCACCATTGGCAGACGGGAAAGAAGACACCGAAGGCCGATGGGGTGTTCCATCCCGAAGAATGGCAGGCCACGGTGCACGAACAGACTTACGATGCCATCAAGCGTTGCGGTTTCGCGTGGGGTTCTTTCGTCTGGAACATGTTCGATTTTGCCAGTGCGTCGCGCAACGAGGGTGATATGCCGGGGATGAATGACAAAGGTTTGGTCTCTTACGACCGTAAGATACGGAAGGACGCTTTCTACTTTTATCAGTCGGAATGGTCGGAAGAGCCGGTGGTACATATCACCAGCCGGAGGGACGTGGCCCGTCGGGATTCTTTGACGGATGTCAAAGTATATACGAATTGCGAAACCGTCCGCCTGAAAGTGAACGGGAAGGATTGCGGCAGTCCGGAGCGCGACGGAAGCGTTTGCATCTGGAGGAAGGTAGGTTTGAAGTACGGGGAGAACCAAGTGGAGGCTTTCGGGCATCGGGGTGGACAGGAGTTCTCAGACCGTTGCAAATGGGTACTTTTTTGAATGGGATGAGGCTTCCGGTTGGTAAATGTTGTTTACGGCAGAAAGCCTGAAACCGTTGTGCTGAGATTTGAAAATCGTTCTCAGCACAACGGAAAATCGTTCTGAGCCAAATGATTTTTTATTTGGCGCAGAACGATTCTTCTGATATAAGTAATTGAAAACCAGTATTAATGTGGAAAATATTATATCTTCCTTGTTTTTTACATTTTATTCCATTAGAACCGTAAGGTTGTGAGTCAGTGCAGCAGGTCCTTGAAAGCATGGCCGAAAATTACGTAGCTTGTGTTGTCGGCGATGGTGCCTTCGTTCTGCCCCCAGAGGAATGGCCAATCGTCGTAATTCTCGAAATGGTCGGGTTGCCGGAACAGTACGCCGGGAGCCATGTTGCCTAGGATGAAGGAGAAATCTGCCCGGTTGTTGCCATAGAAGACGGCTTTGGGGCGAGTGGCTCCGACGGTGGCCACGAAAGAATAATTGTGGTAAGGGTGGCAACCGTAAAGCCAGTTGGCCACTTTGAAAGCATAGCTGTTGTCGATGATGTCGGGGAAGTATTTGTTGGCGAAGCAGGCCGAGATACCGAAATCGACAATTCCCCTGTTTCCGGCCCAGTTCCCCCGACCGATGGGCACTCCGTAAGGATTCTCCTGGTCTTGGCTGTCGAGGTCTTCTTTGTATTTCTTAACATAAGGTCGGAGCTTTTCTTTGTAAGACGCGTCCATGTAGGGGATGGCTTCCAAGGCCGTCATGATGTTGCGGTTGGAGTTGTGTTCCAGTGCCATCCAGATTCCTTGCGTGAAGTTATCCAAGTATTGTTTTTCACCGGTAGAGGCGTATAATTGCAGGTTTGTGGCCATGTCGTCGCCGACATTCTGCCTTTTGTCCTTTTGTGATTCTTCCGACATGAGTTCCGTGGCTTCTTTCAATAGTCTTTTGGATTGCTTCAAGGTTCTTTCCGACAAGTCGTCGTTGTATCCTTTCAGGGCGCGGCTTGCGGCAGCAAACATGGTGGCCGCCCTGAAGTCCATGCGTGGGTTACGGCTTGTGAAGGCCCACATGTCATCCGGTGTGCCACTCGATTTCCCGTCAGCCGATTTTTCGTAGGGAGCCAGGCGGGGGTCGTAGTGCAATCCGTCGGTGATGCTTGCGGCATCTCCTAAATGGTGGTAGTTGTCCAACACGGAGTTGGAGAGTGTCTGCGACATGTGTCCGATGTTCTCGGCCTGTGCCAAGAGGTTCAACACCCCGTGCTCGATGTACTGGATGATGTCTGGTATGCTGTCCGGACGATGGAGGTCCACGTAGCGTTGCTGTTCGCTGACGAACGTTTCGTCACGCAACGGCTTGAAAAGTTCCCATGTCCTGACCAGGTTCTGGACGACGTTGATGTTGGCACCCGTTTCGATGTCAAAGTCACCGGCATCGAAGTACCCCCCTACGTTCAGTCCCGGAATCAGTTCTAATGCCTTATAGCGAGTGTCGGTGGTAGCTCCCTGCCAGTGCATGTCGAAATGGTCGGTGTGGGGCGGTGCCTGCAGGTATCCTTCTTTGAAAGGCTCGCCGTGCCAGACCCGGTAACCTTCGTTGACGGTCATGTGGTTCATGTGTATGGGAATCCATACATCGGTGGTAGCGTCCGTGATGTGGTCGTACACGTTTGGGCTTATGGTGAAGTTGTTGGTCTTTTCGTTGCCGTATTGGATGTAATAGATTCCCGGTTCCTGCACTTCGGAGAAGTCGAACTTGATGTAATTGTATTTGTAATAAGGCCCCCATACGGCAGTTTTCCCTTTGAATACTTCGGCTTCCGTCCCGTCTGCTTTCACTTGCCAGATGGATGCCTGGGGGATGACTTTGTCGTTCTTGTCCAATTCGATGACGGCCTCCTTGGGCTGTGAAGGCAAGTAGCCCACTTGGGAGAAACCGATGTTGGGTTTTCTTATCCATCCTTCGACGGTGTTCGGTTCCACTGTCCATGTCAGCACCTTTCCCGTCTTGCCGGCGGGCAGGATGCTACGGACCACGAACCAACCGTTCTGTGCCAACATGCGCCCGTCGTAGAGGTACAGGCAAGGGTCTGATGTGATTTTCACCATGCGTTCGGGGGTATCGGGTGCGAGTATCATGGTGTGGCCGGAAGATAGGGGCAAGGGTTCCACGAATTGGCCAGTCCCACGGTCGTCGTATGTCTTGTATCCCTTGAACTGCTTTACTTTCTCGGCATTGGGGCGGCAGACTGTGTTGCTCACTGCGTAGCGTGGGAAACGGTCGGGATGCCCGTCCATGAGATAAGCCTTGCCCCAATATTGAGACGGGAGGAACTCAAGGTTTAAGCCGGCATCGCCCTCCAGTTCGTGGGGTAGGGGTTTGTCCAGGTAGACGGATATCTCAACTGCTTTTCCTTTTCCCGTGACCACGACACGCGAATCGAAGTCGTAATCCTCGTAGCGCAGGCCTACTTCAATCAAATTGTCCTCTGCGTTTACTTTCCGTGATGTGGTAGTGGGCACCAAATCCCATTGTTCAGGAGTGTTGGAGAGCCTTATGGCACCGCCTTGTGCAGTGCGTACGCCGTGGTGGATGAGTTCGATGCCGGAGTTCTTTTCGTCGTTGAAGCCTCCGGTGAATTGGTTGCTGTAAACGAGGACATTGACACCTTGGGTCTCGAAGTACTCAAGTTCATTCAGCCTCAAATTCGGGCCACTCACGTGGCTGCAAGCCGTAATCCATAGCACATGGAATGCCAATAATGCTTTTCTCATTTTGTTTTTAGGTATTAAGGTGGATTTGTGTTTCTTTATAAAATAGCGGAAACATGCCACGCTATTTGGGATAAAGATAGTATTTAGAATAATCAATAGAGTTTATACAGAATAAGAAACAGGGTGGTTGAAAATCAACACCCTAAAACCTTATTCGATATATTGTCTAATGCCTTGTTCTTATGAGAAGATTTATGCTTTTTTTATTCTTTCTGAAGGGATTTTCCGTTTGGAAAGGAGGATGCAAAAAAGTTCCACCCCGGAATGCTTGCTGCATTCCGGGGTGGAACATATTCATATCCGTTCGCTATAAGTGCGTGCAGGAGAGGGTTATTCCAACACCACCAGGTCCTTGCCTTCCATGACTGATTCGCCTGGCGTGACACAGATTTCCGAGACCCGTCCGGCACGGTCGGACGTGATGTTGTTTTCCATCTTCATGGCATCCAGGATAACCACCGTGTCGCCGCGCTTGATTTCGTCGCCCGGTTTCACCTTCACGTCTACTATCACACCCGGAAGCGGGGCTTTCACGCCGTACTTCTTGGGTTTGTCAATTACGGCGGGCACTCCGGCGGGTTTCACTACTACGGGATGATGTGCCGGCTTTTCCGGTTCCGGCATCTTCACCGTGTAGCTTTCGCCGTTCACCGTAACGGTGGCCACATAGTTCTCGATTCCTTCCACGGCCACTTCATAATCGTTGCCGTTGATGTTATATTTGTATGTCTTCATTTGCTATTGTTTGCTTTAAAATTTGTGCTCAGGCAACTGGCGTTGCGTACGAAGTTTGGAGTTCCACTCAGTATCTGCATTTCCCAAAGTCAGGATACCGCTTTCCGGCACATGCATCGTGTAGCCCTGGTATTCGTGCAGGGCCAGTGTGATGGCCGCGTACACTTCATTCTGTTTCTGTTCCATGACAATTTCGTTTTGAAAGGGATTACAGAGGAATATTGCCATGCTTCTTGGCCGGATTGGTCAAGCTCTTGGTTTTCAACTGGGCCAAGGCGCGGATGACACGGAAGCGTGTATTGCGCGGTTCGATGACATCGTCGATATAACCGTATTTGGCAGCCTGGTACGGGTTGGTGAAGAGCTTGTTGTATTCGGCTTCTTTTTCGGCCAGGAAAGCTTTCGGGTCCTCAGCTTCTTTCGCGCCTTTGGCATAAAGCACGGCTACGGCACCTTCTGCTCCCATCACGGCAATCTCGGCCGACGGCCAAGCGTAGTTCAAGTCGCCGCGCAACTGTTTGCAGCTCATGACGATGTGCGAACCGCCGTAGCTCTTGCGCAAGGTTACCGTCACTTTGGGTACGGTGGCTTCGCCGTAAGCATACAGCAGCTTGGCACCGTGCAGGATGACGGCATTGTACTCTTGTCCCGTCCCCGGCAAGAAGCCCGGCACGTCTACCAACGTGACCAAAGGTATGTTGAAGGCATCGCAGAAACGTACGAAACGTGCGCCCTTGCGGCTGGCATTGCAGTCGAGCACGCCTGCATAGCAGTTCGGTTGGTTGGCCACGATACCCACGCTCTGGCCGTTGAAGCGGGCAAAGCCTACGATGATGTTGCGGGCATAGTCTTTTTGAATCTCGAAAAACTCGCCATTGTCCACGATAGCCCCGAT
>ERZ773150.2315-NODE-2315-length-14698-cov-22.399713_pt1 | contig 14698 bp, 11 predicted proteins | sample MGYA00580845_ERZ773150 | MGnify/ENA primary metagenome ERZ773150 (study PRJEB29015, sample SAMEA2737848) | human gut metagenome | biome: human gut; feature: human-associated habitat; material: faeces | place: China | collected 2012 ...
GTGACCGCAGTAAACCAGCCCGGTCAACAGGGCTTTGGAACTGGTGCCCAGTGAAATACCGCCACGCTCACAGGTGCGTGCCTGCCGCAGCTCCTGTGCCTGCTCGAACAGTTCCGGTTCAATAATGCGGAGCTGCGGACACTCGGCTTTATTGCTTTAAGGAATTGCAAAACATACAAAGTTCTGCTATACTTACTTATGGAACGCTTAGGAACTCTAATATGGCTAGTTTAGTCGTATGAGGTGCTTTGTGTTAAACAGAGCCTGTTAGATTGTACGGATTGCACGCGGTGTCTGCGGCACGCTTGCAATCCTCATTGCAACCGCACCGCAGACGCCGCTTTTGTAAGTGTTCCAATTTCTATGGGTAGGTGATCAACTTGTCCTTGAATCCTCATGTGTATTCGGATGTTATAGTTGCGAGTATCCGCTCACATTTTGAAGGGAGCACGTCCAAGTACGTCACCTACCCTAAATTTGTTTTTCTATGCGGAAAAGGGTATGAAGCCGGAAAATATGATGTTTCCAACCGCGGTGTTACTGGCCGCTTTCTGAAAAAGCTTCTACCTGATACGCATATTGTTTTATCAGAGAAACTTTGGGAAGAACGTTTCGATGGTGATATTGATCTTTTGATCTTTGAGGAATTCTTGGCGGAGATTAGTGACGCAATTATTTTATTTGTAGAGAGTCCAGGTTCTTTTTGTGAACTTGGTACATTTGCCTATGCCGATGATCTGTTTGGCGACAAATTGATTATCGTTCTGGATGAAAAATATCGTAATTCAAAATCGTTCATTTCGACAGGTCCGGTTCTTAAAGCCAAAAAGGACAATTCGCAGGTTCTTTATGCGCCTATCGATAATGGTGCAATTTTATCTAGTCGTGAATTACGAACATCGCTAGAAAATCTTGTAAAAAACATGCAGTCCAAGCGTGGGTCTTGCAATTTCCGAAAAATAAACACATCTCGAGATTGTGTCTATATCAACTCTTTTATTATAGAAATTTTAGAATTACTTCGGTTGGCACAGCCAATAGATTCCAACCAGTTACTCACTTTATACAAAAAAGTAAAAAATTTCGATGCGTTTACATTTGTTAAGCGTGATGGAAGTCGGTTCAAACGAGAGATTCAGTTTAGCTATATTCTAAAGTTATTGGAAACGGCTGGAATTATTTCTCATCGGCCAGATGGAAATCTATTATTTCCAGACTATAAGAAAGCACCAAACTTTATGCTGGATTACAGAGGTAGGGCCTTAGAAAGAGAGCGAAACCGAATTTTGTGTAAAAAATACCAATATGGTGATCCTGTATGAATTCAATGTTTGCAAAAATCGCTACAGATTTATATCTGGATGAAACATATATTCGGTCTATTGCCCAAAACAGCGACCGACTCTATAAAAATTATTCTATTAAAAAGAAAGACGGCGGTGAGCGTATAATCTGTCAGCCAAGCCCAGAATTGAAAACGCTTCAGTATTGGGTTTGGAAAAATATTTTAGCATCCTTTCCCATTTCAAATTCCGCATTTGCTTATCAAAAAGGCAACTCTATTCGGACGCACGCAGAGTATCATCAAAGCTCGAATTTTATATTTCATACAGATATTGAAGGCTTCTTCCCTCATATCACGTTTTCTATGTTGCGTCCCGTTCTGGATGAACGTCAAAATGAGCTTTTAAGCAAGGGGCTGTGGTTTGATGACACTTATTCTGCAATTGATAAAATTTGCTTTCGTTATGGTCGGCTTACAATTGGTGCAGTAAGTTCTCCAGTCATTTCAAACATTGTATGCTATGCAATGGATGTTGAAATTTTCAATTATTGCGAAAGCAACGGCTATCGTTATTCGCGCTATGCTGACGACATCTATATCTCATCGTCTGATTATCTTCCTATAGATGTCAAAGATACCCTTTACAAACTGCTTCAAAAGTACACCTTTGGAATAAATTTTTCCAAAACTGGCTTTCATTCCCGGAAATCACGCAGAAAAGTAACAGGCGTAGTTTTGACATCCAATGGAGAGCTTTCGATTGGTTTCTCCGAACGTCAAAAAATCAAAAAGATGCTTTACACTTATTTGGTACACGAAAATGGAGAACCTCGCAAAATTCTTGGATATTTAGCTTATCTGAAAGACATCGAGCCGCAAACGTATAATCGTTTCATTACAAAATACTCCAGCTACTGCAATACGGATGTAATCGATGCACTTCAGGAAAAATGCAAACAGGACAATTAATGAATGCTCATATTGATTCACCGCATCATACTTTGAGAACATAATCAGCCCTTCTTCGCGTACTTTGCGCGCAGTTCGTTCACGACCTGTTGATAGCTGGCTTGACCGTTGCCAATGCGATCAAGGTTGCTGCGTGTATCTTTGCTGATGGTCATTCCCTCAATGGCAAAGGTGCCATACACATTGCGGAGGTTGCTCTTGTGCTGGGCAGGGGTAGTATACTTGACGCTCATGGTTTGGCCTCCTTCTGATTTACATGATACTATATAAAGTTTATCGTGTATGCGTACTCTTGTCAATCTATAACTTGTTGTCAAATGTAAAAAGCGCATCTTCCATTCATTGAGAGTAGAAGTTGCGATTTTACGGTATATCGTATTTTATTGTGAATTGGGATGCGATACATCTGAACCCCATGTGAGCTATATCTCAAGGGCCTGTAGCTCACTTGTCCGCCAACCACATTACATCCCAAATCGCTTCATCCTGAAAATCAGCGGATTGGAAACCATACTTGCGACCAAGAAAGGCCGTTGGGATGGCAGGTTGTTTTATATGGACGAATATACGTTGATTTTTCTTTTCTCACGGTGCATAAGGTGTGCACAAAAGCGAGACTGTTGGGAGAGCGTTCGGTTCGCATCCGAGAGGTCAAGGGTTCGAATCCCTCCAGGTCCATAAAAAGTAAAACTCCATGCTTTATAGCATGGAGTTTTCTTTTTATTCAGGACCTGGAGGGATTCGAAGGAAGGCGGCTTGCGGGTCCCAACCGGTAGGAATGTCTACCGGGAAGACTGTACATTCAATCACATCATATTCATCTATCATTTTTCAAAATTTTGATTGATGAATGATAGATGAAATGATATGATAAAAGAAACGATCGGGGAGGTATACGCCGTGCGAAACAAGAAGCCGCCATTTGAAATTACAGAAGCAGCTCTTTCGGACGTGATGGAAATCAGTGAACTGGTAGGCAAAATCAGTTCCACTCAAAATCTTTCCACAAGCCCGATCCTGCGCTGTCAGAACCGTATCCGAACGATTTATTCTTCTCTGGCAATCGAGCAGAACATCCTCTCTCTGGAACAGGTGACCGCTGTTCTTTCTGGAAAACGTGTGCTTGCCCCGCCAAAAGACATTGCAGAGGTAAAAAATGCCTACGAAATTTACGACCACCTTGCAGAGCTGGATCCCTATTCAATTGATGACCTCTTGCTTGCGCATCGGACGATGATGCAGGGGCTTGTACGCGAAGCTGGAGAGTTCCGCTCCCGGCCTGTGGGTGCTGTGGACAGCAAGGGAAATGTTCTGCATTTTGGAACGCTGCCGCAGTATGTCCCTTCTTTGATGGAAGAACTTGTTCAGTGGACAGAAAGCAGTCCTTTTCCACTTTTGATAAAAAGCTGTGTGTTCCACTATGAATTTGAAGTGATCCATCCGTTTGCAGATGGTAATGGACGCATGGGGCGGCTTTGGCACACACTGCTGCTGTCAAAGTGGAACTCCTTGTTTGCATGGCTTCCAATAGAATCCATCATCCACGACCACCAGCCAGAATATTATGCGGCCATCAACCAGTCCAACGCGCAGGGCGAAGGAACAGTATTTATTGAGTTCATGCTGGGTGTCATAAAGGAAGCCCTGCAAGAAGCAATCAGCGAACAGCCCGCAGAAAAGCCCACTATGCAGAGTAAAGAAGAACTGCGGTGGGAGAAAATTGCAGATTTTCTCCGCAGAAACAGCACGATACAAAATTCTGATGTGCAGAATCTTCTTGACGTTTCTCCCGCAACTGCAAGCCGAATTTTGAACGCCTTGACCAAAGAAGGAAAACTCATCAAGGTGCGGAGTGGCCGCTATTGGGCGTATCGGGCAACAAAATAAAATGCAGTCTTATTCCTTCTTCAAGTACTTTGCGCGCAGTTCATTCACGACCTGCTGATGGCTGGCCTGACCGCTGCCAATGCGGTCAAGGTTGCCGCGTGTATCTTTGCTGATGGTTATTCCCTCAATGGCAAAGGTGCCGCACACATTGCGGAGGTCGCTTTTGTGTTGGGCAGGAGTAGTGTACTTAATGCTCATGATTTGGCCTCCTTTGAACTCCCATGTGAGCCATCTCTCTCAAGGGCCTGTATATTACCTGCACTCGTTGAGGATGTCCAGCAGTTCTTCGCGGCTCAGCTTCTTGCAGCCGCCGCCGGTGAGCACGGTGGAATCGGCCACAACCTTGAGGTCGGTGTCCGCCGGGATGCCCAGCTCTGCAAAGGTAGTGGGCAGGCCGATCTCCTTGATGAAGGACGCCAGAGCTTCCACACCAGCCTGTGCCAGCTTCAGCTCGCTCTTGCCTGCCGGGTCGATGCCCCAGACATTCTGTGCAAAGCGAGCGAACCGTGCGGTGTTGGCCGGGAGCAGGTGACGGTACAACACTGGGTGGATGACGGCCAGACCGGCACCGTGGTTGCAGTTGGTGTAGGCACCCAGCTGATGTTCGATCATGTGGCACTGGAAGTCGGTGATTTTGCCGATCTTCAGGATGCCATTCTCTGCCATGGCCGAAGCCCATGCCAGTTCACTGCGGGCCTCGTAGTTGTCCTTATCGGTCAGCAGAACGCGGATGTTGCGGATAACGCTGCGCATGACGGCTTCGTTGATGTCGTCGGAGAGGTTGTTCTCATCCGGCTTGCCGAAGTAGGTTTCCATGGCGTGGCTCGGGGTATCGAATGCGCCGGAAATAACCTGCTTGAACGGAACCGACAGGGAATAGGTCGGGTCGAGGAAGGCAAAGTCCACCTTGGCCTGCGCCGACACCACCTTGCAGCAGTCGGACACGGAACCGCCGCCCACGGCAAGGATCAGGTCTACATGGTTTTCACGGGCCAGCTTTGCGCCCTCTTGCACACAGCCGCGTCGCTGCACAAAACAGCAGTGGAATTTTCTGGCAGGGCGTGGTACAATACACAAAGAAGGACCGTTCCAAGCGACAGGAGGGAAACAAAATGGAATTTACTCAGGTCATTGAAAAACGCTATTCCTGCAAGAACTTCGGCGAGCGCAAGGTGGAAGACGCGAAGCTCCGCGCGATCCTGGAGGCCGGGCGGCTGGCACCGACGGCGAAAAACTTCCAGGAGCAGCGCATCTATGTCGTCCAGTCGGCAGAGGGGCTGGCGAAGATCGACCAGGCTACGCCCTGCCGCTACAGCGCACCCACCTGCGTAGTGGCGGCGTTCGACCGCAACAACATGTTCACTTACCCCGGCGGCAAGCGCACCTCCGGCGTGGAGGATGCCACCATCGTGGCCACTCACATGATCCTGGCCGCCGCCAACGAGGGCGTGGATAGCTGCTGGGTCAACTTCTTCGACCCGGACCAGCTGGCAAAAGCCCTGGGCCTGCCGGAGAACGAGGAGATCTTGATGCTCCTGGACCTCGGCTACGCTGCCGAAGGCGTGAAGCCGCTGCCGAACCACGATTCGCGCAAGCCGCTGAGCGAGACCGTGGCTTACCTGTAACTGGCCGCCGATCCCCATAACAAACAAAAAACACCGCCGTGGGCGTTCTTCCTGCAAAAAGCAGGGGAGAAGCCGCGGCGGTGTTCTGTTTTATGCGGGTATTTGAGGGAGCGCTTACTCCGAGCGCAGGGCGATGACCGGGTTGCTCTTGGCCGCACTGCGGGCGGGGATCAGGCCGCCCAGGATGGTCAGCAGGGTGGCCAGCGCAATGAGGATCAGCGCCGCAGAGAGCGGCAGCGAGGCGGTCACATCGCTGGAACCGGAGATGGAGTGGATGAGCATGTTGCCCGGGATGAGCAGCAGCAGGCTCAGGCCCACGCCCATGACGCCGGAGCACAGGCCGATGATGAAGGTCTCGGCGTTGAACACCTCCGAGACGTTGCGCTTGGAAGCACCGATGGCACGCAGGATGCCGATCTCCTTGCGGCGCTCCAGCACGCTGATATAGGTGATGACGCCGATCATGATGGAGGATACCACCAGCGAGATGGCCACAAAGGCCACCAGCACATTGCTGACCATATCCACGATCTTGGTCACGGCGCTCATCAGGGTGCCCACCGTATCCGAGAACACGATCACCTTGTCGTCTTCGCCCTGGGCGCGCATGGCGTCGTTGTAGGCGTTCAGCTCGTCCACGATCTGGTTCTTGGACTCAAAGCTCTTGGGGTAGATCCAGATGGAGCCCGGCGTGGAGTAATCCACGTAGCCCAGCGAGGCCAGGACGCTGGTGCTGGTGGTGGAGGTGGACTGCAGGGTGTTTTTCACCAGGTTCACCAGCTCGTCGTTGGACATGTTGAGCTGGATGGCGCTCTGGAAGGTCTCTGCGTCGATCTGCAGGGCGTCTTCCATCTGGCTGCCCAGTGCGGCGATGTTCGTCTGGATGGCGGTCTGGATCTGCTGGCTGAACTGGCCGGCCAGCTGGCTCATCAGCTGCTGCATCACCGTGCTCATCTGGGTCTGGATGGCGGCGGTGAGCTTCGCCTGCAGCGCTTCGCCCAGCTTCTGGCCCAGCTGTTCGGAGTAACGTTCCAGATAGCTGGTCATCACGGTCTGCAGGTTCTGCTGCAGGGAAGCGGCAAACTGCTCCTGCAGGCCGGAGGTGTCCAGCAGATCGCCCATGGAGTCAGACAGGATCTGCTTGAACAGGTCGCTTTCCATATAGGACGAGAAGCCGATCTTGTCCAGGTTCAGGATGCCGTTGCCGATGATATAGCGCTTGTAGCCGTTCATGATGTCTTTCATCAGCTGCTGCAGCGCATCCTGCGAGATGGACAGGTCCATGCCCTCGAACAGGCTGCTCAGGTCCATATCCTCCATGGTGGGCAGCTCCACATCGCTCATGTCGATGTCGCTCAGGTCCAGGTCCCCCAGGTCCAGCGAGAAATCCGCGGGGTCCAGCAGGCTGGAAAGATCGACCGAGCTGCCGTTCAGTGTAAAGGCACCGCTCAGGTCGAACTGCAGCTTGCTGGAGTCGAACTGGAAGGCGCTCTGCAGCGCGTCGGTGTCCACCGAGAACAGCGAGGTGATGTCGAAGCCGTCGGAATCTTCGTCGGCCTCAAAGGGCTCACCGGTCAGCACGTTCACATCCGGGTTTTCCAGCTGCTGCTTGACGATCTCGCTTTCCGCCGCGTGGTCAATCGTGTAGTAGGTCAGCGCGTGGGTGTAGGCCACGCCGGTGGGCAGGATGGTGGAGGAGGCGTCAGCCTTGGGCTGCACCACGCCCACGATGGTCAAAGCCGGGCTCTCGGCGGCCAGCTGCTCCAGATAATCCTCGTCGTCGGCGTGGCTGCGCCAGAACCCGAGGTCTTCGTCGTAGGCATACAGGTCGGACGTGGTGATGATCTTATAGGAAAGGCCGAGGAAGTCTTCGTAGTTGTAGGTGCCGTAGTCCTCGGGCAGGTCGATGTTGTGGTTCTTGGTATATTCGCGGATGAAGTTGTCCAGCTCGGCGTCGTCCAGCAGGCCCAGCAGGTAGAGCGCGTAGTCCGAAACGCTGCCGTCGGCGTTCAGCACCAGCACGGCTTCGTCGTAGCGGTCCGGCCAGCGGCCTGCCTTCACGTCGTACTGGTCCTCGTAAAGGGAGGGCTCCTCGGCCATTTCGCAGAACACGTTCTGGTTGCTCATGGAGGAGACGATGCCGGCCGCCGTGGTGGTGTTGTTCAGGCTCGAGAGGGTGTTGTCCGGGAAGACCCGGCGCACGGTGCCATCCGCATTCTGGCGGTAGAGCTGGGGCGCAACGCCGTAGGCGTATTCCACCGAGGCCGCGTTCTCCTTTACGGAAGAAGCGTCACTTTCCAGATAGTCCCGCAGGGCGCTCAGGTCGTTGACGTTGGTGGTGTTCTCGGTCAGCTGCGAGAGCAGGCGGCGCACGGTGACCATGCCTTCCAGCGAGGAGTCGGAGCTGGCCGAAGTCTCGCCGCTGACGGCGGAAGCATAGCTTTCCGGGTCCAGCAGGGAAGCCAGGTCCACGCCGTTGGAGGTGATCTGGATGGGATATTCCGAAAGGGTGGAGCGCTCCATATCGCTGATATAGTTGCTGACGCCGTTGGAGAGCGAAAGGATCAGCGCGATGCCGATGATGCCGATGGAGCCTGCAAAGGCGGTGAGCAGGGTGCGGGCCTTTTTGGTGAGCAGGTTGTTGAAGCTCAGCGAGAGGGCCGTGAGGGGGGACATGGACGAATGGCCCAGGTTTTTGTGCACCGGCGGCGTCAGCGCGGCGGTGTCCGGCGTAAAGGGGTCGGAATCCGCACGGATGACGCCGTCCTTCAGCCGGACGATGCGGGTGGCGTACTGCTCGGCCAGCTCGGGGTTGTGGGTGACCATGACCACCAGCCGGTCCCGGGCCACTTCCTTCAGCAGTTCCATCACCTGGATGCTGGTCTCGCTGTCCAGCGCACCGGTGGGCTCGTCCGCCAGCAGGATGTCGGGGTTGTTCACCAGGGCGCGGGCGATGGCCACGCGCTGCATCTGGCCGCCGGACATCTCGCTGGGGTGCTTGTGCAGCTGGCTGCCCAGGCCCACATCTTCCAGCGCTTTGGCCGCCCGGCGGCGGCGCTCGGCCTTGGAGATGCCGGAGATGGTCAGGGCCAGCTCCACATTGGCCAGCACCGTCTGGTGCGGGATGAGGTTGTAGCTCTGGAACACAAAGCCGATGGTGTGGTTGCGGTAGGAGTCCCAGTCGCGGTCGGTGTACTTCCGGGTGGAGACGCCGTTGATGACAAGGTCGCCGCTGTCGTAGCGGTCCAGGCCGCCGATGATGTTCAGCAGCGTCGTCTTGCCGGAGCCGCTCGGGCCGAGGATGGCGACAAATTCGTTGTCGCGCAGGTTCAGGCTGACATCGTCCAGCGCTTTCTGGACAAGGTCGCCCGTGCGGTATTCTTTTCGGATGTGGTTGAGTTGAAGCATGTGCCGTGCCTTTCCGGCTGCTTTTCCGCAAAAGCGCCGTTCGTTGTATCTATTATAAAACAGACTTTTCTCGCAGTTTGACAATAAACCATTTTATTCTATCAGAAGAATGTGAAGAAACTATGTATAATACACTGAGAAAATTTGCACCTGCGATGATTTTGGGCAGAAAACAGACTTTTCCCGGTAAAAAAGCGGGAAAGAATTCCCAGACGGTTGAATTTGCGCCGGATTCGTGCTATTTTAAAAGAGGTGATGCGTGCCGGGGCTGAAACGGCACGCCGAGGCCAAAAATGTGTCGGAAAAACGACACAAATAAAACACGATAAAACGTATGATCGCGCGCTGATTCGTCGCAGAAAACAGAAAAACGACACAAAAACAGCGCAAAAATGAAAATGACGTTTTTAGACACTTTTTAAGGATTGTACGGTTCCCGCTTTGCTCTTTAAAATAGAAAAAGGAAAAACAAGGGGCGCCGAAAAGCGTCGGAAAGCCTTGTAGCAAGGAGGAACTTATATGGAACGTACATTTTCACCCATGATTCGTCAGTTTTCTGCGATCGACGGTCTGCAAAAGGCGTATACGCTGGTATATTCACTGGATGCCGAAGATGAAAACGGCTGTCGGCTGACACTTTGCCGCACCGGCAGCGGGCCGCGCATGGAGAGCCTGTATCTGGCTGCCGCGCCGGAATCCTGCTACCGCATCCTGCAATATCTGTGTGAAAATGGCGTGCAGCCGGAGATCTGGCAGGATGTGATGGAGGAACTGACCACGGCAGATCGGCTTGAGCAGAAAGGCGGGGCGCTGCGTGGACAATGACCGCATGTTCAAACCACTGAAGATCGCCCTTGCAAGCTACGACCGCAAAGAGCTGCGTGTCCAGAAGCATTATCTGGAGGAGGAAGGGGCTCCCATCAGCTGCACCTGCTTTCTGAGCGGGGAACGCCTGTTCCGGTGCCTGCAGCAGGACCACTCGTTCGACGTGGCCATCCTGTGCAACGAGATGGAGGATATGACCGGGCTGGAGTTCATGGAGCACATCCGTGCGCTGGAGCAGCGGCCGGTGCTGCTGCTGTTCAACGAGGCCCGGCGCAACAACGAATCGGCCCTGTGCATGGAAACGGAGGAAGGGATCTTCTGCGTCGAGCAGGCAGACCTGAAAAGCCTGCTGCGGGAGCTGTACCGGATGCCGGGCCGGCAGGGCCAGAAACTGGAGCGCCAGTGCCACGCGCTTTACGACAGCTGGGGCCTGCAGCAGCCGGATGTGAACTGCGGCTACCTGACCTGCGCGGTGGGCGTGGTGTTCGGCAACTCGCAGAAGATGGCCATCCGCAAGGAGATTTTGCAGGCCGTGGGCCAGCAGTACAATGTCTCGGTCTCGGCGGTGGACAGCGGCATCCGGCGGATGATCGACCAGCTGGAAGCCGCCCCCAACGAGGCGTGGAGCACCTTCAAACAGGAAAACGGCTTTGCCGGGGATAAACTGACCACGGGGAAGCTGATCTACGCGGTCAAGAACCAGCTGCGGCGGCAGAAAGAGCCGTGACCGGCAGCCTGAGAGGAGCAACAGAATGGAGCAGATGCTGCAGAATGAACCCACCGAGCTGTCGGTCCAGGCCGTGCCGCAGAAGGCTGTGGAGCAGGCGTGCTTTCATGCGCTGACCCTCATCAGCCGCAACTGCGAATACCTGGACCAGCACCTTGCCCGCACCGGGGCCGACCAGGAGTCCCGGCAGGCGGTGACGGACATCAGCGCGGCAAGCGCCCAGCTGGACCGTACCGTGAACGAGGTGATGACTCTGCTGGAGTATCTTCGCGCAGAAGAACTGCCCCATCTTTACCCCATGGACCTGTGCGATCTTCTGCAGCAGATCGCGGCACAGGCGGATATGGTCCAGGAGCAGCTCAAGGTGGAGCTGACGCTGGACTACGGCGGCTGGACCACCTGCCATGTGCTGGCCGAGCGCAGCGATGCCGAGCTGCTTTTGCTGCATCTGCTGTCCAATGCGCTGCGCGCCTGCAGCGAGGGCGGCAAAGTGCAGATCGTGCTGCGGCGCAGCGAGAGCTTCTGGCAGCTGACGCTGCTGGACAACGGCTGCGGCCTGCCGGACAGCGGGGAGGACGCCTGGCTGAGGAACCGGCAGTGCTTTTTGGGCGGGGCAAGGCTGGGCCTGCTGCTCTGCCGCGAGTGCTGCCGCCGCATGGGCTGGGGCCTGCGGGTGGAAAAAGCGCCGGAATGCGGCACGCAGGCAGTGGTGACCATCCCGCTCAGCAGCGACCGCAGCGTTGGGCAGACGGTGGAGCTGCACGCGGACAGCGGGTTCACGCAGATGCAAAAGCGGTATCAGCTGCGCACCATGCTGGTGAAGGAGCTGCGCACCATGCCGGAGCGCGGCGACCCCGACGATCTCTGACACATTATAAGAAGAAAAGCAGCAGGGCCGCTGTGCGGTGGGAACACCCCATCCGTGCAGCGGCCCTTTTTTGCGCGATGTGGCAAAGAAACTTTGCTGCGCGGAAAAACAGTGCCCCAAAAGCAGGCAAGTTCACAAAATGTTTAACTTTTCGAGCGGAAAATACTATTTTTTCCGTGTAAAATAAGACCAGCACATTGATTGTGCCGCAAAATTGGATTATAATACACCTGTATGCGAACGGACGAGATGATTCGCTAACAAACAATTTCTGGCAGAGAGTTTTTGCCGTTTACCGGGGGCCTGGCCTCCGGCATTTGTCCTTAGGAGGAAAAACAACGTGAGAGTAGGTCTTGACATCGGCAGCACTACCATCAAGTGCGTGGTGCTGGATGAACATGATACGCTGCTGTATTCTACATACGAACGACATTACAGTCATATTCTGGAAAAGGCGCAGGAGCTTTTGCGCCGCATTGATGCCGAGCAGCTGCATGGCGAGAAGGCGCTGCTGAGCATCTCCGGCTCTGCCGGCATGGGCCTGGCCGACAGCTGCGGCGTGCCCTTTGTGCAGGAGGTGTTCTCCACCCGCGTGGCGGTCAAGCGCTTCGTGCCGGAGACCGACTGTGTCATTGAGCTGGGCGGCGAGGATGCCAAAATTCTGTTCCTGACCAACGGCACCGAAGTGCGCATGAACGGCAGCTGTGCCGGCGGCACCGGTGCCTTCATCGACCAGATGGCCACTCTGCTGAAGATGAGTGCCGACGAGATGAACAAGGCCGCTGAGAATGCCCAGCGTACCTACACCATCGCCTCCCGCTGCGGTGTGTTCGCCAAAAGTGACGTGCAGCCGCTGATCAACCAGGGTGCCCGCACCGAGGACATCGCTGCCAGCATCTACAAGGCTGTGGTCAACCAGACCATTGCAGGCCTGGCACAGGGCCGCCCCATCAAGGGCAACATCCTGTATCTGGGTGGTCCGCTCACCTTCAGCACCGTGCTGCGCAAGAGCTTTGACGAAGCTTTGAACGTCACCGGCACCTGCCCGGAAAACAGCCTGCTGTATGTGGCGCTGGGCGCTGCCCTCTATGCCGACAAGGCCTTCGTGCTGAGCGAAGTGGCCGACGCGCTGGACCAGTACGCCGCCACCGCCACCTACGCCAGCGAGCCGCCGCTGTTCGCCAGCAAGGAAGAATACGAGGCCTTCCACGCACGCCACATGTCCCACAGCGTGCCCCGCGTGCCCTTCAGCGCTCAGTGCGGCCCGGTGCACATCGGCATCGACTCCGGTTCCACCACCGTCAAGCTGGTGGTCGTGGACGAAAAGAGCCAGATCCTTTACACCAACTACCAGCCGAACCTGGGCAACCCGCTGCCCCTCATCCGGGAGCAGCTGCTGAAAATTTATAAAGAACACCCGGGCCTGCAGGTGGCCAGCGTGACCACCACCGGCTACGGCGAAGAACTGGTGAAGAACGCCTTCCGCTGCGACTACGGTCTGGTGGAAACGGTGGCCCACTTCACCGCCGCCAAATACTTCATGCCGGACGTGGACTTCATCATCGACATCGGCGGTCAGGATATGAAGTGCTTCAAGATCGAGGATGGTGCCATCAGCAACATCTTCCTGAACGAAGCCTGCTCCTCCGGCTGCGGCAGCTTTTTGCAGACCTTTGCACAGGCATTGGGCTATGACGTGAAGGAATTCGCCAGCCTTGGCCTGTTCGCAGACCGCCCGGTGGACCTGGGCAGCCGCTGCACCGTGTTCATGAACAGCTCGGTCAAGCAGGCCCAGAAGGACGGTGCCAGCATTGAGAACATCTCGGCCGGTCTGTCCATCAGCGTGGTCAAGAACGCGCTGTACAAGGTCATCCGTGCGTCCAGCCCCGAAGAACTGGGCCGCAAGATCGTGGTGCAGGGCGGCACCTTCTACAACGAAGCCGTGCTGCGCGCTTTCGAGAAGGAGATGGGCGTGGAGGTCATCCGCCCGGACATCGCCGGTCTGATGGGCGCTTACGGTGCGGCCTTGTTCGGCCTGCGCCAGAGCCAGAAGGCCCACAGCACCACCTCGGCCATGATGAGCGAGGAAGAACTGGAAAAGTTCGAGCAGAAGGTGGTCAGCGTCAAGTGCGGCGGCTGCGGCAACCACTGCCAGCTCACCGTCAACACCTTCGCCGACGGCCGCAAGTACATCTCCGGCAACCGCTGCGATAAGCCCGTCACCGGCAAGAGCGCCGACGACAGCCTGAATCTCTACGCCTACAAGCAGCAGCTGCTGGCTGAGTATAAGCCGGTGGCCGGGAAGCGCGGCTCCATCGGCATCCCGCTGTGCCTGGGCTTCTACGAACTGCTGCCCTTCTGGTGGGCATTCTGGACGAAGCTTGGCTTTGCGGTGCACACCAGCCCGGTATCCAGCCGCGGGCTGTATCTGGCCGGTCAGGCCACCATCCCCAGCGACACCGCCTGCTTCCCGGCAAAGCTGAGCCACGGCCACATCAAGGCTCTGAGCCAGATGCAGCTGGATGCCATCTTCTACCCCTGCCTGACCTACAATGTGGACGAGGGCCTAGGCGACAACCACTATAACTGCCCGGTGGTGGCCTACTACCCCGAAGTTCTGGCTGGCAACTGCCCGGAGCTGGAAGGCACTAAGTTCATCTATGACTATGTGGGCATCCACCGCCCGAAGGACTTTGTGCACAAGATGGCAAAGGACATCCTGCCCAAGTACTTCGGCGGCATCTCCGAGAAGGAAGTGCAGGCTGCAGCCGACGCGGCCTATGCGGAGTACGAGTCCCACATGGCGAAAATTCGGGTGAAGGGCAGCGCCATCATCGACGAAGCACGCCGTCAGGGCAAGCGCATCATCGTGCTGGCAGGCCGCCCGTACCATGTGGACCCGGAGGTCAACCACGGCATCGACCGCCTGATTACCCGCCACGGGGCCGCCGTTGTCACCGAGGACAGCATTTCCAACCGGGTGCAGAAGTTCCCCACCAGCGTGCTGAACCAGTGGACCTACCACAGCCGCCTGTATGCCGCCGCCAAATACTGCACCACCCAGAAGGATATGGACCTGGTGCAGCTGGTGTCCTTCGGCTGCG
>ERZ773150.2317-NODE-2317-length-14691-cov-3.775485_pt1 | contig 14691 bp, 5 predicted proteins | sample MGYA00580845_ERZ773150 | MGnify/ENA primary metagenome ERZ773150 (study PRJEB29015, sample SAMEA2737848) | human gut metagenome | biome: human gut; feature: human-associated habitat; material: faeces | place: China | collected 2012 ...
GATGACGAGAAAAGGGGAGAAGATGTTTCCCCAAGCATCTGCGAAACAGCCTGTACGGAAGAGTCGAAGCTCGGTAAGGAGCAGCCGAACGCCATCGCGGAGGACGAGGGATCATCCGCGCCAGCGGATGATGAACTTGGCAGTGATGTCGTTGCCGCCAAAGCAAGCCCTGCCGCAATGCGGGCGGCCAATGGCATCAGTGCGCGGGCGGCGAATGGCACGATTACCCTCGGCAGCACCGTTCTCGACATCACACAAAGCTCTGTAAGCAGCACTTACGATACGACCGGCGGCTTCAAGTATGACGCCGCCACGAAGACGCTGACGCTGCGAAACTGCACGATCGACACTTATACAAAGGTCTCGTCCGAGCAATTGCCCGGCATATTCAAATACTATAACGTCTTTCTCGACAGCCGGAATGTCGGGACGCTGAACATCGTGCTCGAAGGCAGCAATTACATCGGTAATTCCGGCAGCCTAAAGTATATGTCCGCCACTTCCGATGTGAATACGCCGCGCTATCTCGGCATCTGGAGCAATACCGTCCGCTTCTCCGGCAGCGGGAGCCTGACCATTGAAGCCCAGACCTTCCCCATTCAGTCCGGCGGCATTGAGACAAGCGGGAGCGTGGATCTGACACTGCGCAGCTACATGAATGGAACTGTGACGCGGAGCATGGCCGTCGGCGCCGGGACGAGCGTCACCGCAGAGGCACAGGGAAACAATCTGGACTTCTACGCGCTCAATGTCAAGAACGATCTGACAGTGAACGGCACGCTTAATGCGACCACCAAGGGTTGTGTATACCAAAATGACTATCCCGTCGCCCTGCTTGTGGGCGGAACATTGCGCGTCGTCGGCGGTCAGGTGACCGCCACGAGCGACGGTCGGAACGGCAATGACGGCTGTCAGGGCTACGGCATCAAGGCCAATGTACTGGAGATCGGCGGTGGCGGAACCGTCCGCGCCTATTCCAACGGCTACAGTACGAAGACCAACCGATACGACGGCAAGGAAGCTATTTACGTTTCCTCGAACCTGACGGTCGACCTCGGCGGCTATCTGTACGCGAAAACACAGAACCCGATTCTTTCAAACGAGAATGAAAACGGCGCGCTGAAGGTCAACGGCCGCTGGGATCTTTCCGGGACCAATGGGGACACGGCATACACAAAGGCCGTCATAACAAAGCCGGTGAACGGCAGCATCTACAAGAATGTGATCCTCGGAACAACCGTAAGCCCTGAAAAAGAGGTGGAGATCAGCGGCATCCGAAATGCCGTGCTGGTGCTCAGCTACTATAAGGGTCAATATAATGAGGGAAAAACCTGGTACTATCGCAACGCCGACCGCCCCGGGGATACAGATTCCATCAAGCAGAATGTTTACAGCTCCGGCAGCACGCAGCAGGAGTTGAACCTCAAAGAGGGCTTCAGCAAAGTCCTTGCGGCGGACTACAATAATTACTACGGCATCGACGTGCGGGAGGGTGAGCACACCGTCGTGCTCGATGGTCTTGCAATCGTGCGCGATCACACCTTTCTTACCGTGCGCAGCGGCGCGACGCTGAACCTGAAGCTCACAGGCAAGAGCTGTCTGGAAAGCGGCAGCGCACCCACCTTCTATGTGGAACAGGGCGGCACGCTGAACCTCATCGGCGGGGGCATGGCGCAGTCCTCACTGGCGCTCATGGGCGGTCTTTCGGCGGCAAGCGGCGCAACTGTGAATTTCAAGGACTGCGCCATTTACGCCGCAGGTAAGACCATCGGCGGAACGGGAGCCAACGTATCCGTTGAAAACTGCTGGATCAGCGCCGGCTTTGCCGGAAACCTGCGCGTCACGCGCAGCACACTGGAGGGGGAGCACTCCGGCGGCACGGTGAAGATCGACCGTAGGAGCAACGCCAACCTGACGGACGCCTCCGGCAAGGCGGTCACCGGCGTCACGGACCACAGCGGCAATCCTGTTTACCGGACAAAGGTCGAACTGGAGGACATGGGGAAGAGCCGGAACCTCATGATAATCGCCTACCGCACCGACGCTACCGTCGGCATCATGCAGACGATTCTTTACCCGCTGGTCACACAGCTGCGCGTGAATATCCCCAACACTGTCAACGATGACGTCATCAAGGATCTCACCATGCTTGTCAGCGACAACACTGTCTACCTCTGGCTTCCGAACGGTACAAGGATCATGAGTGTGGAGGGCTTTCAGGACGACGGCAGTTCGCCGGTCGGCTTCATCCATGATCCGCAGAAGGGCGCGCCCATCGTCACCACCGCCGACAACAGCGCCAGCGGCAAGATGATCCTGCTCAGCCTGCTCCTCGCCTCGGGCGTGCTTGCCTTCCGCGGCACCCCCGGCGGAAACAACACCGCGCTCTGTGCGGGCTATCTGGGAGATTCCGCAAAGGACACCTGGATCGACTATCGCCCGGAAAAAGACGTCAAGCTCCAGGCGGATTGGAAGTTTATCACAGACTTCGGCATCCGTATGCTTACAGGCGGCGAGGCGGAGGTCAAGCTCAACGGACTGGACCTGAGCGGCCCGAACAAGCGCGTGGAGCTGGATGACCGCTCGAAGCTTTCCATCGTGCTGATGGAAAACACCGAGAGCGCCATGGAGTCCAATCATGGCAGCACCGACGCGGTCTGGACGCTCAAGGGTTCGGGCGGTCTGACCATCAAGGGGCAGTCCGGCGGTGAAAAGCTGACGCTCCGCGGCGACCACGCCATGGACGGCAGCACCGGTGCCTCCCTGACATTCAATGGCATCACGCTCATCAACAACTGCACGAACAAGCCGGTGACGACGCTTGGGAAACTCACCATCTCAAACAGCCTGGTCTTCGGTCTGGGCACGGTCAACTGCGCCAACGTTGTCATCAACGGCGGCAGTGTCGATCTGGATGTTCCGGTGAACACGGTCGTGAAAGATTCCAACGGCAATGAACTGAAAAAGGTCACCCTGACCCTTTCGCAAAAGAACACCGCCGTGGAGGACGTCACCCTTTCCGGGCTTCCGGAAGGTACGGCATTCAACGACAGCCATGTCACCACCGACGGCAGCGGAAAGCTCTACCTCTGGATCCCCAAGGATGCGGAGGTGGTAACTGTGACCGTCGGCGGGAATAAGTACTATCCCAAGTCGGACGGCAGCATGACCCTCGGAGATGTGCCGGTGTTCACCAGCCCGACGGAGGATGTCAGCTGTGTGGTCGAGAGCAGTGAATACATGACTCTGACCGTTGAAGTCACCGGCACGCCCGCGCCCGCGCTGCAATGGCAGGTCAGCCGGGACGGCGGCAAGACCTGGGAGAATATCGAGGGCGCGACGGAAGCCACCTATCAGGCGCTCCTGCCCCTGTCCCTGCACGGCGCAAAGTTCCGCTGCGCGGCGACGAATAAGGATGGCACGACATATTCCCATACATTTACCGCGTACTACTGTCCCGCAGTTCTGCGCGGCGCGGCCTCGCCCATGCGGGGAAACGGTGAATTCATTCAGGGCGAGATCGCGACCATTACCGCCGGTTTTTACGACGGCCAAACCTGGTATCCCATAAGCTCTCTGACGGGCGTCACAGCGGAATACCGCTGGAAGTACTGCAGAAATGTTATGCCAACGGAAGAGGAGTGGGCTGCGATCCCACCCGCGGGCGAATCCTATCCCATCACCATCACGGATGAGATGGGCTATCAGAGTGTTTGCTTCCATGTCACGCTGACCTATCCCGACAATACGGTCAAAACCGTGACCGGTTACTGGCGGCTCAATGTGTGCGTCACGCCCGTGGTCACGGAGCAGCCGCAGAGCGTGTCCGCGGCTGCGGGTGATTCGGTGACATTCTCCGCCAAGCTGATCGATCAATATCTCAACACGCTGGAGTATCAGTGGCAGAGCAGCACCGACGGCGGCCAAAACTGGACGGACATCGAAGGCGCCGGCGGCAAAAGTACGGCGGACTTCTGGAACTACACGCCCAGCTATACGATCCCGTCCGTCACGGCGGCACAGAGCGGCCAGCTGTTCCGCTGTGTGCTCTGGAACACGAACAACCATACGGGCAGTGACCGCGTGAGCACGCCTCCCGTATACTCCGAGCCCGCGACACTTACCGTCACGCCGCCCGCGCACGAGCACCGCTACGGCGACTGGAGCAAGGACGGTACGAACCACTGGCACGAATGCACCGATGCGGACTGCCCGGAACAGTCCGAAAGCATCAAGGACAAAGAGGCGCACGTCTACACCGATGATGCGGACACGACCTGTAACGTCTGCGGCTACGTCCGCACCGTCACGCCCGAGATCGTCCCTGTATCCCAAATCACGCTTAACAAGGCGGAAACTTCGATTTCTGTTGGAAACAGCGAAACGCTGACCGCCACGGTCGCGCCTGAGAACGCCACCATCAAGGCTTTGACTTGGGCGTCCTCTGACGAGGATGTTGCCACCGTAGCCCCTGACGGCACCGTGACGGCGGTCAAGGCAGGTGCCGCGACGATCACCGCCACCGCGGCGGACGGTTCGGGCAAATCCGCGGTCTGCAAGGTCACCGTTACCGGCGATACCACGCCGCCCGCGCACGAGCACCGCTACGGCGATTGGAGCAAGGACGGTACGAACCACTGGCACGAATGCACGGATAATGACTGCCCGAATAGGGAAGAAAGCATCAAGGACAAGGCTGCGCACGTCTACGACGATGATGCGGACACCACCTGCAATATCTGCGGCTACGTCCGCACCGTCACGCCCGAGATCGTCCCTGTTTCCCAAATCACGCTTAACAAGGCGGAAACTTCGATTTCTGTTGGAAATAGCGAAACGCTGACCGCCACGGTCGCGCCTGAGAACGCTGCCAACAAGGCTTTGATTTGGGCGTCCTCTGACGAGGATGTTGCCACCGTAGCCCCTGACGGCACCGTGACGGCGGTCAAGGCAGGTGCCGCGACGATCACCGCCACCGCGGCGGACGGTTCGGGCAAATCCGCCACCTGCACGGTCACCGTAATCGGCGGCACTACGCCCTCTCAGCCCGGCGGGTCTACGGGCGGTAATACCGGCGGCTCTTCCTCCGACCGGGACAGCTCCGACAGCAATCCGGTCATCAAGACGGAGACGAAGAACAATACCGACGGCTCCACCACCAAGACTGAGACCCGGAGAGATGGTTCCGTGACCCAGACCACCACCGGCAAGGACGGCTCCGTGACCAAGACCGAGACGAAGAGGGACGGCAGTTCCGTCACCGAGAACAAGGCCGCTGACGGCTCCACCGGCACGGTGAAAACCGACAAAAACGGCCAGACCGAGGCGGCGGCCAAGGCCAGCGGCAAGGCTGTTGAGGACGCGAAGAAGAACGGCGAGGCGGTCAAGGTTCCCGTGGAGGTCGAGGCCACCCGGAACAGCAGCACCGCCCCCACGGTGAGCATCGAGCTTCCCAAGGGCGCGGGCGAGACCAAGGTGGAAATTCCTGTTTCCAACGTGACCCCCGGTACGGTGGCGGTGCTCGTCCACCCCGACGGCACGGAGGAAATTTTGAAGGATTCCATTCCCACCGAGGACGGTATCCAGTTGACCGTGGACGGCAGCGCGACGGTGAAGATCGTTGACAACTCCAAGGGCTTCATCGACACCCGAAACCACTGGGCCGAGGGCGAAATCGACTTCGTGAGCGCCCGCGGATTGGTCAACGGCATGAGCGCCACGATCTACGCCCCCAACGCCTCCACCACCCGGGCGCAGCTGTGGACGATTTTGGCGCGGCAGAACGACGCAAATCTGAACGGCGGTAACACCTGGTACGAAAAGGCACAGAACTGGGCCAAGGACAAGGGCGTTTCCGATGGCGCGAACCCCAACGCCGCCATCAACCGCGCACAGATGGGCACCATGCTGTGGCGGGCCATGGGCCAGCCCACGGCGGGCGGTACGGCGAACTTCACCGATGTTCCCACTGACAGCTATTACGCGCAGGCCGTGGCTTGGGCCGTGGAGAACGGCATTACCACCGGCGTGGGTAACGGTCATTTCGACCCCACCGGTACCTGCACCCGCGCGCAGATCGCCGCGTTCCTGGCACGCTCCATGAAGTGACGAAAAAACAGCTCCGGTCCCTTTCACAGGGGACCGGGGCTGTTTGCAGTGAACTGCTGCTTTTGCACCGCTGGAATCAATAAAGGCTACCCAATCTCAGAAAACGGCAAGTTAGTCGTTTTAACAAGCGGGGGCCGGGAGTTTCGGCAGCACGCAGAGCACACCAAGAGTGGTGATACCACCCCTCGTCTCGCACATGCGGAAAGCACTGAACACATGGTGTGTAAGCCACAATTCTGACAAAAGCAAAAAAAGATCACGCAGCCCAGCGGGGCCGCGACGCCGGAGGAAGCAGACACACGCCATAGGCGTGCATCCGCTTCCTCCGGCTGTTCTTTCGGTGACGATTTCGCTGGCAGCTCAAGACTGTGCTGTGGCCGGGGGAGGGAAGGCTCCTGTTTCGGCGTGTAAGCCGTTGTGTGCAATCTTTCTCCGAAAGCCGAGGGTGTACCCGCTTTCACTCGTGAAAGCGAACGTGGGCCGTTTGTGAGAGAAGTTGAAAAACGCGATGAGAAACGGTTGGGGACAGCGTTGTGATGGCAACTTTGCCGGATATTTCTCTTCTGCTGATAAGTGGGGGGTCACAGAGCAGCACAGTTCTTGGATAGCCGAATTTACATTTTCCGGGGTAAAAATCTTAGCGCTGAGCACAGGAACATAAGGGAGTAGGTCGCCTCAAAAAAATCATGAAAAAAGGGAGAGCATTAAGCCCTCCCTTATAGTGATTTATTCTGTTATAGGTTGAAAGCGGCAGCGAATTTGTCGGTTGCAGCTTGCATTTGTTGCAGGTCAGACTTGACATAGAAATTCAGCGTTGTACTTGCATCTGCGTGTCCTAAAATCTCCTGCACGCTTTTGATATCAGCGCCTTGGGAAAGAAGCAGCGTCGCACAGGAATGCCTCAAATCGTGTGGGGATAAATCAGGCAGACCATTCCTTTTCATAAAGCGTTTTACCCGCCTTGTTACTGAGTTCGGGTCACGAGGTTGGAAGATATTGTCCTCCTTGGGAAAAAGAAGGGCATTCCGCAGGATAGTGTTAGGATGCTGGGATTGTGTCGCCTTTCGTAGCTGCTTGAGCAAGGACAATGTGCTTGGCATGATGGGGATAGTGCGGATTCTGGTCGCTGTTTTTGGCGAGCTGACGATTACACCGCATTCCGGTGTGTAGACGATGCTGCGCTCGATTCTGATGGTACAATTCTTCTCGTCGATGTCGCTCTATTTTAGACCCATACACTCACCACGACGGATTCCGGTCGTTATCAGCAGTTGCAGGATGCAGTGAAAATCAAGGGGAGTATCGGGGAGCAGAGAGAAGAATTTTTTGGCTTGCTCCTCGGTCAAGGCATCGACAGGCTTTTTTCCTTTCTTGGGACTGTCAACCAGCTTCATAGGATTTTTGACAAGCAGCTCTTGCTTTTCAGCGAAACCGAAAATCAGGTTCAGTGTGTTATACAGGTGGTGTAGTGTTTTTGGAGTTAACGGTTTTCCGTGCTGATTCTTGTGCTCGGTGCGAAGGTAGGTAAGGCAGCGCTGAATATCGAGAGAGCCGATTCCTTGTAAGGTGGAGCCACTAAAGCAGGGGAGGAGCAGCTTTGTCATACTCTCATAGAAAGCGATGGTTTTGGGCTTATGCTTACCATCCCGGACTTGAAGAGGAAACCAGACATCATTGACGAAGGAAACAAAATCGTCGTGGCGTTTTTCTGCCGGTATCTGATATGCCTTGCCTGCTGTTTCTGCTTCGAGCTTTTTATGATACTCGTTCATAAGCTCCTGTTCCCAAATATCAGCAGCACGTTCAGCAGCTTTCTTTGCCTTGGCTGTGCTTGTATCGGGTGGGATGGGCCATGTAGTGTATTTTCGGATTTGCTTTCCGTTGCAGTCTCGGCCTAAACAAACTGTGAAGCGATAGGAAACGATTTTACCATTCTTTGTGTTTGCCCTGATATAAGCCATGAAGATACACCCTTTCTCTTAGGGATATCTCAGGTTTTCAGACGGCTGTGCGCTTTTTTGTGCGCTTTTCAGATTTTCAGAGGTGTGATTTTTACCCCGAAAAACAAAGAAAGCCTTGAAACCATTGCGGTTTCAAGACTTTACTTTTGGCAAGCTACATCATTCTGGATATCTTGCATTTATTGCTCAAAACAAAGATATTTCGTGTTTATAGATTTCGTTCTGCTTCTACATTTTCTGTGTGCCATCCAGCAATGCTTTGCTTTTCATGTTCATATATATCTCGATTTACAACACGAGCATTGAGTGCAAGCATGCCTTTCTGAGGACGATCCGCATATACATATCTGTGTGCATGTCGTATAATCATTTCACGAAACAATTTACTGTATGCCAAGGAATAGTCCAAGCTAGGGATATTCCTTTTTACACCGACTTCGGAAAATAATAGCACTTTGGGAGAAATGGGCATTAATATTATGTTGTGTTTTGTCCCCCAGCCTCCACCAAAATCATAGTCCCTTTCGCTATTGTAATTCAAACAAATAACAGGATCATCTGATGTTGGGAACGAAATACCATCAGCGGCATGAACCACTTGCCAATTGATCCGTTCGGATACTTTTACAGTTGATGTAAGCAAATGCTTTAAATCATGCAAGTAAAATCCTTGGCCCACAATCGTTTTCATTTCGACTATGCTTTTCTCTCTATCAAGTAATATCTTGAGTGGAAATAGGACATCTTCTGTACTTTTGCTGGCAGCAGACTGATGTGATATGCTTCGCTGCAATTCGTGCGCTGATGCCTTGTTTAGCTTTCCGCAAACTTCGTTCATCACGTCAGGGAATATTTTCAGGTTCTGCTTGGTTAGTCGCAAGTATGCAGCTGGCGTACGCAGGTACTGGGCAAAAACAAAGTGTGAGAGAGTTTTTATTTCCTCTTTTGATAGCCTCTCATCGTTAATCAGCTTATCGAATACTGGTTTTGCTGGTCGTTCAAATTCTTGATCAAACCAATGTTCAAAATCATCAAGTTCTTCATCGCCGACAACTCTTGTGTAAAAGTCATTCCATACTGCGGTGTTTTTGATTGATTGCTGTGTCCAGTATGGAACATTTGCGTTGGACACCAGAATACTATAAGTTTGAATCGTCTTCCCATCAAGGCTCCAGTTTTTCAAATAGAATTGCGGAATGTAGTGATTTCTTCGAGTTATATTTTGACTCATAACACCATCACTCTTTTGCACCTTTGATCCGCTTCTGGATATCCTCCACGGACGGCAGTTGGCATTCCAGTTCTTCCGGCAGGTTGCTGGTGATCTGATAGGCGCTGACGCCGATGGGCTTGCTCATGTCCTTGAGCGAATACTCCGCCACGAGGTCATTCTTGCTCTTGCAGAGCAGCAGGCCAATCGACGGATTGTCCTGCTCTTTTTTTAGAATTCCGTCCACCGCAGAGAGATAGAAGTTAAGCTGCCCGGCGTATTCCGGTTTGAACTCGCCGGTCTTTAGCTCGATCACCACATAGCAGCGGAGGTTCAGGTTATAGAACAGCAGGTCGATGTAGAAGTCATCACCGCCCACATTGAGGTGGTACTGATTGCCGAGGAACGCAAAGCCGGTCCCCAACTCCAGCAGGAGCTTTGTCACATCCTTGACCAGAGCCTGCTCGATGTCACGCTCTATCATATCCTCTTTGAAAGGAATAAAATCGAAGATATACGGGTCTTTCATCGTCTGGGCCGCGAGTTCACTCTGCGGAGACGGAAGGCGGCTTTCGAAGTTGGACACCTTCTCTGCCAGCACCTGCCGCTGATACAGCCCGCTTTCGATCTGGTGTACCAGCACGTTGCGGGACCAGCCGTTTTTAGCAACTTGTTCGGCATACCAAATATGCTCATCTGCATTCTTCACCTTGTCCATCAGGGCAATATGGTGATACCAAGTAATTTGTGCAAGCGCCGCTTGCACAATTTCCTTTTCGGGAAAACGCAGTGCGAACTTTGTCATATATTTCAGGTTGCTCACGGAGTAGCCGGTGGCGTCCGGGAAAGAAATTATGATGTCGGCGGCAAGATTTTCAACAAATTTATTGCCCCATATGCTACCCCGTCGAATTCGACGGGGTTAAATTCTGAGCTGTTGAATTGGTTCGCGCATTCAATCGTGTTGCGACTGCGTATCCTCGGCTGCGTCAAGCTGCAGCATTCTGTGATCTTCTGTCAGCACCTTCATTTGGCTGATGTCGGTGGCGTTGAGCTTTGCCAATCTCTCCGCCTGCGGGATTCCCTCGTTGATAAATACTGCATTCAGGTTCTCAAGATTGGACAGGCACACGAGCTGCGATACATTGGCATAATCTCGAATGTTACCCTTGAGATCCGGATGGGTGTCGCGCCACTCCTTAGCGGTCATGCCGAACAGCGCCATATTCAGGACATCGGCTTCGTTGGCATAGACCAGCGAAATCTGCCGCGCAGACAACTCCGGCGGAATCAGATTTTCCTTGATGGCATCGGTATGAATCCGATAATTGATCTTGGCAAGGTTGCGCTTGATGTCCCAACCAAGCTGCTTCATTTCCTCGGTCTTGAGGCGCTCAAACTCCTTGACTAAGTAGAGCTTAAACTCCACGGAGATCCATGAGGCAAACTCAAACGCGATCTCCTTATGTGCGTAGGTCCTGCCATAGCGGCCAGCCTTGGAAACAATGCCGATGGCACCAGTCGCATCTACCCATTTCTGTGGCGTCATCACAAAGCTGTTCAGCCCTGCCTGAAAACGCATCGAATTCGACACGGTTAAAATTCGGATTGTAGAGCGTTTCCCACACACCGAGGAACTCGATGGTGTTTCTGTTGCGAAGCCAGTTTTGAATAATGTAGCGTGGATTATCACTATCCTTGATTTTTGCAATGTCTGTCAAGCTGAGGAAATCATCCCGCTTGAGATCCCAGTGCACATTGATTTCTGTTCCGCGAACGACAAGCTTATCCATTTTCGCCGCACCTTCTCATAGTTAATTCTCTCAGCAGCCCTTGGCAGCCCGCCAGCACATCCTGCCACGTTGCCTCGAAATCGTCGGTGTACCACGGGTCGGCTACATCGCGGGGCTGCTTGGTGTAGTCCATCAGGAGATGCAGTTTTCCGGTAAAATCGCCGCCGCAGATACGGTACATATCCCGGAGGTTGGCTCTGTCCATGCCTATCAGCAGGTCGTACTTCTCGTAATCGGCATTGGTGAGCTGCCGCGCCGCGTGACCGTCGCAGGATATCCCATGTTCCGCCAGCTTGCGCCGTGCCGGAGGATAGACTGGGTTGCCGATCTCCTCCCGGCTGGTTGCTGCAGACTCGATATGGAATTGTGACGCCAGCCCCGCCTTCCTGACCAAGTCCTTCATCACGAACTCCGCCATCGGACTGCGGCAGATGTTGCCGTGGCACACAAAAAGTATCTTCGTCATCGCACATACTCTCCCGAGATATTTCTTTTTCCTCAGTATAGCAGGAAAGCGCCTGTTCGTCGAGAGAAGAATGCAGCCATGCCTGAGATTCTATGGCTTCCAGCAATTTCGCTTTCTTCCAGCCGAAGCGCAGCGCGGCTCGGATGTACCATGCCCGCTCCTCGTTGTTGCCACATCTCTCTAAAATCGCTACATTCTGCGTCCAGCCGAGCTCCATCGCCAGCCTCATGATTTCAGGGGAGTTCTTGTAGGCTGCGTAAAACGCCCGCATACGGCGCACATTGCGGGGAGAAAAGCCGTCGGCCGCAGGATAGGTTGCTCGTAGGTATTCAGAGGCCGCAACAGCCGCACCTTTTTCCAATCTGCCGTTGACCAGCCGACCGATTTCGCAGTACAATTCCATCTGCGGCAGCTGTGCTGCCATGAGCTCATCCAGTTTAGAAAACAGGACGCTGGAATCTGAGGGTTTGCGGATGTTCATAGGTTTTCTCCTTTCGTGTGTTCGGCACTTCGCCCTCATCGGGTTCGCCGCCGACAATTTCGTTTTCTCGCTTATCCATATTGAGCAAGATATTCAGCTCGTCCAAGCGGGCAAGCTTTGTCTTTAGTTCTTCCTCTTGGATAAACGGTTTTTGGACTTCTTTCTTTGCGGTTTCCAACTGATTTGTGGTGTTCTCAAGGTCATTTTCCGCAAGCGACAAGCTCTCGGCAAATCTCTCAATTCCGTTATCAAGACGGATAATATTGCCGTGTGCGTCATCACCGAGAGGAACATTTCTGCTTGTCGCACCTTTCAGTCGAACCTCATAATTTCGCTCTGCGGTATTAAAAAGCAGTTCCGTTTCAAACCCTCGGTACTTGCCGAGAGGAATAGGGTCGGGGCTGTTCATCTGCTTGCAGGCTTCAATGATTGCTTTACCGGCGTCGGCTTTTTCGGAATAAAAAACACCCTTAACCTCCATACCGACAAATCGGTCGTCCGTTGGTTTCGGGTGCTGTTTCGCAGTTTCTACATCTTGCTTCAATCCTTCAATACGGTTTTCCAAAGCTGTAATTCGCTGCGGATAATATTTGATTATCTTATCTTCCAAAGCGTATTTTTCAGATAGAAAGTTGGATTTTAAGAGCTTCAGCTTTTGAACTTGAATGTCCAAATCCATCTTCTCCTTAATATACGGGTTGCCGGTGGCAAGCATTTTAATCTCTGCATAGGAAAGGGCGGTTTCATCAATATCCTCGGCAGAACGCACCGGGGATTTGCTCGTCATAATCTGACTGGCGAACTTTTGCTTTCCCTCTACAAGCTGATAGAGATATGCGTCAAAGGTCTGCTCCGTTACATAGCGGTAAATATCTACATCAGGGTTTGAGTTGCCCTGACGGATAATTCGACCGGAACGCTGCTCCAAGTCTGACGGTCTCCACGGGCAATCCACATCGTGAAGTGCGATAAGTCTGTCCTGAACATTCGTGCCGGCTCCCATCTTTTGCGTAGAGCCGAGAAGCACTCTGACCTCGCCTTTACGGGTCTTTTGGAACAGTTCTTTTTTCTTCACATCGGTATCTGCTTCGTGGATAAAGCGGACTTCGCTTTCGGGGACACCACGCTCTATGAGCTTCTTTCTGATGTCGTTATATACCGAGAATGTTCCGTCATTCTTTGGAGTTGAGAGGTCGCAGAACACAAGCTGTGCCGATTTTTTATCGGCTGTTTCCTCCCAAATACGGTAGATGTTATCGACGCAGGCGTTGATTTTACTGCCCTCAAAATCAGGCAGCATATCGTTAAGCATACGCTGGTCAAGTGCTAACTTCCTGCCGTCGTTTGTAATTTTAAGCATATTATCTACACTCGAATCTACACCGCCGCCACGGACTTTCTCGGCTCGTTCCGCAAGGGAAGCAACCATCTCTTTCTGCATTTCCGAAGGCTTGACCGCAACATTGTGGAAGTGTGCTTCCGGCACAGGCAGCTCCAGCATATCCGCCGTCTTAATGTCGGCAACCTCCTTAAACATTGCCATAAGCTCCGGAAGGTTATAGAATTTTGCAAAGCGGGTTTTCGCTCTGTAACCCGTTCCCTCCGGGGTAAGCTCAACGGCTGTTACAGTCTCTCCAAAGGTACTTGCCCACGAGTCGAAGTGCTGCAAGTTGTTTTTGACAAGCGTGTTGTACTGCAAGTATCGCTGAATGGTATAGAGTTCCACCATACTGTTTGAGATAGGAGTACCGGTTGCAAATACCGTTCCTCGACCGCCTGTAAGCTCGTCAAGGTATCGGCACTTCATAAACAGGTCGGAGGATTTCTGTGCTTCCGTTTGAGCGATACCGCCCACATTACGCATTTTGGTGTAAAGATAGAGGTTCTTGTAATAATGGCTCTCGTCGATAAAGAGCCTGTCCACACCGAGTTCTTCAAAGGTAACAACATCGTCCTTTCGGCTTTGGTCGTTGAGCTTTTCCAGCTTTTGTTTCACGGACTTTTTAGACTTTTCAAGCTGTTTAATGGAGAAGTTTTCTCCACGGTTTCGCTTCAAATCCATAATACCGTCTGTCAGTTCTTCAAGCTGCTGCTCAAGAATTGCCCTCTGTCTTTCAATGGACATCGGTATTTTTTCAAACTGTGTATGTCCGATGATAACTGCGTCATAATCTCCGGTTGCAATCCTGCCGCAGAACCTTTTACGGTTCTTGGTTTCAAAATCTTTCTTTGTTGCGACAAGGATATTCGCCGCCGGATAGAGCTGCAAATACTCAGCCGCCCATTGTTCGGTCAAGTGATTTGGTACAACAAACAGTGACTTATTACAAAGTCCAAGCCTTTTCGACTCCTGTGCTGCCGCTACCATTTCAAAAGTTTTTCCTGCTCCGACTGCGTGTGCAAGAAGCGTATTTCCTCCGTAAAGGATATGGGCAACCGCATTTTTCTGATGTTCCCTGAGTTCAATTTCAGGGTTCATACCATTGAAGATGATATGACTTCCATCATACTCACGAGGTCTGACGCTATTGAATTTCTCATTGTAAGATTTGCAAAGCCTTTCCCTTCGTTCAGGGTCAGACCATATCCAGTCCTGAAATTCCTGCTTAATCATTTCCTGCTTCGACTGAGCAATCGCTGTTTCCTTTTTATTTAGGACAGCCTTTTTCTTT
>ERZ773150.2325-NODE-2325-length-14603-cov-2.598845_pt1 | contig 14603 bp, 10 predicted proteins | sample MGYA00580845_ERZ773150 | MGnify/ENA primary metagenome ERZ773150 (study PRJEB29015, sample SAMEA2737848) | human gut metagenome | biome: human gut; feature: human-associated habitat; material: faeces | place: China | collected 2012 ...
TTCTTCGGCGTTAAGTGCTTGGCAGCATCCTCTACCGTCAGCATAACCCGATCCACCGTTTTGGCCAAGGTCTTATTGGTAATGCCCGGGTAGGCGTTTTGCTCGTGAATACAAGTGGGAATACCCAGCTTCACCGCCTGTTGCAACACCGGACCGCTGACATAACCGCCAAAGCCCACCACCACATCCGGCTGAAAGTCGGTGAGGATCTGTTTACATTTCTTTTCGCTTTTCATCAGCCAGGCCACCGTGCGCACATTGTGGGCAATGGCCGCCGGTGAAAAGGAACGGCGAAAGCCGCTGATCTGAATGGTCTTAAAATCAAACCCGGCAGCAGGCACCAAACGGCTTTCCATGTGGTCCGCCGTGCCGACAAACAAAAATTCTGCCTCGGGATATTTTTCTCTTAGGTAGGAAGCCACAGCCAAAGCCGGGTTAATATGACCGGCTGTACCGCCGGTGGCAAACAGGAGCTTCATTCGCTTACCTCCACTCTTTGATTGTTTTTGCGTGATACGGAGAGCACCACGCCGATCTCGCCCAGCAACAGGATCAGTGCTGTGCCGCCGTAACTGAAGAACGGCAGAGCAATACCCGTGTTGGGAATGGTATCTGTAACCACCATAATGTTCAGTACCACCTGAAACCCGATCTGAGCCATAATACCCAGTACCAGCAGGGAGCCGAACCGATTGGGGCACTTTTTGGCAATATCAACACCGCGCCACACCAAAAGCCCAAACAGAAGAATAATAAACGCAGCGCCTACAAAGCCAAGTTCCTCACATACAATAGAAAAGATAAAGTCGTTTTGCGGCTCAGACACATACAGGTACTTCTGCTTGGAATTGCCCAGCCCGGTGCCAAACAGACCGCCGGAACCAATGGCATACAGGGAGTTGTTGGTCTGCCAGCGCAAATCATCCGGCGAATAGCTTTTATCCAGCCAGGCGCGTATACGCTCGCCGGCATAATTCTCCAGCAACTCCGGATTGACCACCACCAACACCGCCACAGCTGCCACAATGCCAACGCCGATGGCAAACAACTTCCAGTTGCTGCCCCCGGCCCACATCAGCGACGCACCGATGAGAAAAATCAAAATGGTGCAGGACATGTGATGCTCTAAGTAGATCAACCCGCAAAATACGGCTATGACCAAAATGGGATACACAAAGCCGTACTTAAACTTGCGCATTTGGTGGTAGTACCGACTGATGTAATTGGCCAGCACCACCGAGATGGTGAACTTGGCCAGATCCGACGGCTGAAAAGTAATGGGACCAAGGGGGATCCAACGGCGAAAGCCCCGCAGATTTGTGTGGTACACCAGCACCAAACACAGCAGCGCCAATGTGACCAGCAGCAGCGGCACAGTAGCCGCCTGGATCACCTTATAATTCAACTTGGATAGAATAAACATCGCCACCAGGCCCACAACTGCAAAAATCAGCTGGCGGCTGATATAAGCATAGCTGTTGCCATCATCATTATAAAAAGCATAGGCATAGGAGGCGGAAAAAAGCATCACAAGCCCGATGGTGAGCAGCAGCAAAGACAGCGCCAAAAAAGGCACATCAAAGGAGCCGGTGACCCAAATATCACTTTTTTTCAGTCGCTGTTTGCCGCCTTTTTGCATCGGCAGCACCCGTTCCCCTTCGCTGTGGGAAGGCAATGCGTTATCTGCGTGGTAAGCCACAGAATGCTCCTTTCTGTTCTTTCTTCAAATCTTATTTTCCGAAGGTGCCCTTAATCAGCAGCACCAAAGCGAGAATACATCCGGCGGCATTTACCAGTGAAAACACAACGCAGATCTTCTTTTCTTTCCAGCCGCACATCTCAAAGTGATGGTGAATGGGCGCCATTTTGAAAATACGCTTGCCGTGGGTGATCTTAAAGTAACCGATCTGGATAATATCGCTCATGGTCTCGCACACATAAACGATACCGAAAAGCAGCAGCAAAATCGGGCACTTGATACAGTAGCCTAAAGCGGCAACCAAACCACCCAGGAATAGGCTGCCGGTGTCGCCCATAAAGGTCTTGGCCGGGTTCCAGTTCCAGCACAGGAAGCCCAACACGCCGCCCAAAATAGCTGCCGCCAAAATGGACATACCCGTGTAGCCGCAGTACATACCAAAATAGATAAAGGCAATGGCTACGGTGGCGGTCACTGAGGAACAAAGGCCGTCGATGCCGTCGGTTAAATTCACGGAATTTACCGTGCCGTAAATGATAAAGATGGACAGCACCCAAAACAGCAGTCCGGTGCCGAAATTGCGCTCAAAGTTCACGGAACCGGAAAAAGGCAAGTACCACACCGTGTTGTGGGAGAACCACAGGGTAGCCACATATCCCACTGCCACAATCAGCTGACCCAAAGACTTCTGCTTAGCAGACAGGCCCTCGTTGCGCTTCAGCTTGATTTTGATAAAATCGTCGGTAAAGCCTACAATCCCGTTGCCGAGAGCCAGGCACAGACCCGCCACCAGCAGAATGATCTCCCGCCCGGGGAGCAGTTCGGAGTAGGCGCTCTCCAGCGACTCGCCGGAAAAGTGCAGGGTCAAGGCGCCTACAATAAAGGCCACAATGATCCCTATAATAAACATCAACCCGCCCATATTGGGCGTGCCCTGCTTTTTCTTATGCCACACGGGGCCAATGTCCAAAATGGTTTGACCGAAGTGCAGCTTGCGCAACCATGGAATGATCACAAACCCCAGCCCTGCGGTGACGGCAAAGGCCACCACCAAACTGATCAGAACAGATACAATAGACATTACGCCTTCTCCCACCTTTCATACACCGTGTGCATTACATCCTCCAGGTGCATCCCACGGCTGCCCTTAAAGAGCACACCGTCACCGGGCTGTACCTGCTGCGCCAGCGACTGCGCCAGCGCCTCTTTTGTGTCAAACAGTCGGGCGTTTTCCAGTCCCGCCTGCTTGGCCGCTTCTACAATATAGGCAGCGTCTGCCCCATAGGCCAGCACGCCGTCTATGCCATTCTCTGCCGCCATCTTGCCCACTTGGGTGTGTGCCTCCTTGGCGTAATCTCCCAGCTCCAGCATGGCTCCCAGCACTGCATAGCGGCGGTGCACCGGCAGCTTGCCCAAGGTTTGCAATGCCGCGCGCATGGAGTCCGGGCTGGCATTATAGCAGTCCTCAATCACCTGCACACCACCCACCTGCACCAAATTTTGGCGCATACCGGCAGGCACATAGTTTGCCAGGGCTGCCGCAGCAGCAACAGGGTCCACCCCGGTCACATAGCCCACAGCCATAGCCGCCAGGGCGTTATAAACATTATGTATACCCACAGTGGGAATGGTTACCGGCTGGGTAAAGGTGCTGTGGTGCACCGTAAAAGTGGTGGTGCTCCCCTGCTCTGCAATATCCGTGGCAGTAAAATCTGCGCTTTGATCGTCAATGGCAAAGGTCAAAAGCGGACGGTCCCCCAGCTTGACCGTGCGCAGCATATCATTATCCATATTCACAATCAGGGGCGCATCAGGTGCCATCCCCTCCAGTATTTCCAGTTTTGCCTGCAAAATTCCCGCCCGGGAACCCAGGTTCTCAATGTGAGACACGCCAATGTTGGTGATCAGTCCCACAGTGGGCGCCACCGCCCGGGTCAGACGGCTGATCTCGCCAAAATGGTTCATGCCCATTTCAATGACCGCCGCCGTGTGGCTGTCCTCCAAGCGGAACAGCATTTGAGGCACACCAATCTCGTTGTTCAGGTTGCCCTGTGTCTTTAAGGTATTATACTTGGCACCCAACACCAGAGCGATAAACTCCTTGGTGGTGGTTTTGCCCACAGAGCCGGTCAGACCCACTACCGGCAGCCGGAACCGCCGACGATACCAGCCGGCCAACTGGAGCAGCGCCTTACCGGTATCCGTTACCACCAGCTGGGGCACATCCGCGTCTACCGGGTGATCCACCAGGAGCGCCGCCGCACCTAACTGTGCCGCCTGAGATGCAAAGGAATGGCCGTCAAACCGTTCCCCCCGCAAGCAGACAAACAGACTGCCGGGCTGTATTTTTCTTGTATCCGTGCAAACATCGGCCAGGGTGGCCTGGGCTTGCATTTGGGGCAAGCCTAAGGCTGCCGCCGCTTCCTGTAAAGTAAATGCTTTCATTCTTTCTCGGCGCCGAGGATCTCTGCCACGACTTCTCTTTCGTCAAAATGAATGGTGCCCGTAGGCAGAATTTGGTAGGTTTCGTGCCCTTTGCCCGCCAACAGCACAATGTCTCCCGGCTCCGCGTGATGCAGTGCCCAGGCAATGGCCTCCTTGCGGTTTTCTACAACCACATAGGGCGTGGAGATGCCTTGCATACCCACTAAAATATCTTCAATAATGGCGTGGGGATTCTCGCTACGAGGATTATCCGAAGTAACCACACAAAAATCAGACAACTCTGCCGCAATTCGTCCCATCTTAGGACGCTTGGTCTTATCCCGATCACCGCCGCAGCCAAACAGGGTCATAATGCGACCGGTTGCGATCTCCCGCAGAGAAGAAATGATATTCTCCAGTCCGTCCGGTGAGTGGGCGTAGTCGATGATTACCGTAAAGTCTGTATTGGTAGGTACCACTTCAATGCGGCCCTTTACCCCTTTTGATTTGCTGATGGAGGTGAGCACATCGCCAAACGGCACGCCCAGTTCCAGCGCACAAGTAGCGGCGCACAGCGAATTATAAACGGAAAACCGGCCGGGAATGGGGCAGTGACAGCGACCGATATTTTCCGGCGCCACCAACTCATATTCCACACCGCTGGGCTTAAAGTTCAGGTTCTTTGCCACATAGTCGGCGCTGTTGGTATCCACCGCATAAGTGGTCACCTGACAGGGCAGACCCTCCACAATCTTCAAGCCGTTTTTGTCGTCTGCATTTGTGACGGCTTTGTCGCAATTCTCAAACAAAATACGCTTGGAATTAAAGTAATTTTCCCAAGTCTTATGATAATCCAAATGATCCTGGGTCAGATTGCTGAAGGCGGCAAGTGCAAAGTGAAGTCCCTTTACACGACCCTGTGCCAGCGCTTGGGAGGACACCTCCATCACACAATACTGACAGCCGGCCTGTACCATCAAAGAAAACAGCTTTTGCAGCTCGTGTGACTCCGGTGTGGTGTACTTGGCCGGGTAAACCTCGCTGCCCACCATATTCTGCACCGTGCCAATGAGACCCACCTTTTTGCCTGCATTCTCCAAAATTTGCTTAATGAGGAATGTGGTGGTGGTTTTGCCGTTGGTGCCGGTAAGGCCGATCAGCTGCAACTTCTCTGCCGGGTTGCCGTAATAATTGGCACAAATGGTTGCATAGGCATCCCGGGTATTGGGGGTAATCACCTGGCTGGGCAGCCCCATGTCGTGGTCACATACCACGGCAACGGCGCCCTTTTCCAGCATTTCTGCCGCCACGGCGTGGCCGTCAAAGCTGGCGCCCTTGATGCACACAAACAGATACCCCGGCTCCACCAGCCGAGAGTCCTGGGTCACATCCAGCACCTCCACATCGTTGTAGGTGCCGGTGCAGGGGATCCCCTGCAGCAATTCGGATACTTTCATTGCGATCTTCCCTTCTGTCAGTCTAAAACGGACTCTGTATTTTTGAACGATACAACGACCACTTTCCCCTGGGCAACCATAGAGCCTTGCTTCTCGCTTTGGCGATAGGCTTTTACATTGCCGGAGGACAAATCGTTGCCGGTGATCTCTATATTCAGATTGTGAGCCTGCGCCAATGCCTTGGCCTCACTCACGGAGCAGCCTGTAAAGTTAGGCACCTTTACCTTCTTTTCCTTACCGCTCTCCGTGTACAGCCACACCGTACCGCCGGCGGGAATCACATCATTGCCGGAGGGACTTTGCGCCACCACGGTTTTGCCGCTGCCCACCACTTTGTACTTGTACTTTTGCTCAGAAAGAGCGGACTTTGCTTTCTCCACCGTTTTGCCCGTAACGGACGGTACGGCGGTAGACAATGCAGACAGTTCGCTGTCGGTATAAACCGGCTCTACGCCCAGTTCCGTCATGGCCTGTTCCACTACCTGAGAAGCGATAGGCGCGCACAGTGCGCCGCCGCCCAGATCCTCATTCGGCTCATCCACAATAATCAGCATAGCAATTTGCGGGTCATCGGAGGGGGCGATGGCGGCAAAGGAGACAATATATTTGTCCTTCTCCCCTGCGGCAGACTCGCCCAGCTTGGTGGAAGTACCGGTTTTGCCGCCTACACGGTAACCGGCCACATAGCCATTTTTGCCGGTGCCCTCATCCACTACGGCCTTCATCATCTTACAGACCTTTTTGGAGGTATCCTCACTGATCACCTGGCGCACAGCGGTACGGCTGTTCTTTTGTACCACTTTACCGTCTGCGTCCCGCACCTCAGACACCACATAAGGCTTCAGCAGCGTGCCGCCGTTGGCAATGGCACACAATCCGGTGCACACCTGAATGGGGGTCAGGCTGTTGGTCTGGCCAAAGGAAGCAGAGGACAATTCCACAATGCCATACTGCTTCTCTTTATAATACTGGGGGCTGGCCTCGCCGGGCAGGTCGATGCCGGTAATATCCGTAAAGCCGAAGCCCTGGAAATATTTGAAATAATTGTGCACGCCCAGCCGCTGACCGATGGTGATAAAGAACGGATTACAGGAGTTCTCCAGTCCTTGGGTCAGATTCTGTGTACCGTGGCCGGCGTGGTAGTGGCAGTTCATTTTGTAATCTTCTACCTGAATGGAGCCGGTACAGGTGTAGCTGGTGTTCAAATTCACCACTTTTTCCTCCAGCGCAGCGCTGGCAATAAAGGTTTTGAACACGGAGCCGGGCACATAGGTGTCAGACACGGTAAAATTGCGCCACTGATTTTGTACGGCAGCGCTCTCTGCCTCACTCTTTTTGGTCTTATCTTTAATTTTCTTAATGGCTTTTCTGTTCTTATCGTAAGTGAGTTTGTACGGCTCGTTGCAGTCATAATCCGGCATAGAGCTCATTGCCAGCACCGCGCCGGTGTTGCAGTCCATCACCACACCGTAGGCGCCTTTGCTCCGGTACTGCTCCATGGTCTCCCGCAGCCCCTTTTCCAGATAATACTGAATGGTCTGGTTAATGGTCAATATCAGAGAGTCGCCGTCCTGCGCAGCAATAGAGGTGGAATAATCGTCGGAAATACTATTGGATTTGGCGTCCTTAGCCGTGATCAGCCGTCCCGGCGTACCGGTGAGCAGATCATTGTAGTTCTGCTCCAGGCCGGACAAGCCCTGATCGTCTGCGCCGGTAAAGCCGATCACACTGGAGGCCAGCGAGCCGTACGGATAATATCGCTTGGTGGACTGCTCCATCCCAATGCAGTTGGCCATTGCCTGCTTGTCAATAAAATCCGCCAGCTGCTTTTTAATATTATTCTCCACCTGCTCCCGTACGATCACATAGTGATTTTTTTGTCGGGTTTTTTCTTCCAACGCCTTGGCTTCTTCTTCGTCCAAGTCAAAGAGCTTGGTCAGCTCCGCAATCAGTACCGGACGCTGTTTGTCCTTAATGTTCAGCGGATCCAAATACACGGTCCACACCGTAGCGGACTGGGCCAAAATATTACCGTCGCTATCATAAATGGTACCGCGCATAGCCGGTATCTCCGTATCGGACAGCTGCTGACTCTCCGCCTTGGCGGCGTATTCGTCACCCTTTAGCACTTGCAGATAAAAAATACGGGCCACATCGAGAGAAAGCAAAAACAGCACAACGATCCCCAGGATCGTAATGCGGTTGTTCATCACTTTTCTTCCGAAAATGGCCACAGTTTTATGCTCCTTTCTGCACAATAAGCGCAGATTTATGCCCATTCGACAGGCCGAATAAAATACTTATGAGAGTTGAAGCCAATGCTGCCAACTCTCAATCATACGTTTATGCTTCTTTCCTTATTCCCGCACCACATGGGCATAAGCGCCGGGGGACGGCTGGGTCTTTTGCGCCTTGGCGCGAGCCTGCATATAGGCGTCCACATCCACATAGCGCATTTGACCGGATTGCATTTTGCTCATACCCAGTTTTTCTACGGCGTATTGGTCAATCATCTCCACAGAGACCAAGGCGTCCAGCTGACTGTTCAGCCGTGTGCTCTCGCTCTGCGCTTCGCTGATCTGGCGATTGATGCTTGCCACTTCATGATTGAGTTTATTCTTCTGTGCAAAGGTAAAGAGCACGCCGCCCAGCATACCCAGGGTCACCAGCACGCTGACCACCAGGATTGCCGCCTGCTTAGCAGCCATACGCCCTTCGGCGTGCAGCTGCTGCTCGCTTTTCAGGCGGGTGTTCTCGTGCACCCGCAGTTCCCGCTTTCTTTGCCGCCGAGGCGGCTGATAGGCAGGTGCCGCCGCAGTTCTGTGGGCGTTAAACGCCTCCAGCGCATAGGAAGCGTCCGCAGAATACGCATACCGTCTGAAATCGCTGCTGTTTGTCATTTCGGCTCACCGACCTTTCCACATCTTTTATTTTTACAATCTTCTTTAGTATTTTTCAAATACCCGCAACCGCGCGGAACGGGCGCGGGGGTTTTCCTCCAGCTCCGCCGCCGAGGGGGCAACAGACTTCAGCGCCTTGCCCTTGGGCTTATTGCCGCACACGCACACCGGGAATTCCTTGGGGCAGGTGCAGCCCTTGCTCCACTGGGCAAAAGCGGTCTTCACCATTCGATCCTCTAAGGAATGAAAGGTGATGATTACCAGCCGGCCACCGGGGTTTAGGCAGTCAAAGGCGTCGTGCAGCGCCTGCTGCAACACATCCAGTTCACCGTTAACCTCAATGCGAATCGCCTGAAAGGAGCGCCGAGCCGGGTGGCCGTCACGCATGGCTCGCTGGGGCATACTGGCTTTAATAATATCTACCAGCTGGAATGTAGTCTCAATGGGCTTTTCCTGCCGGGCTTTTACAATATTGGCGGCAATGCGGCGGCTGAATTTTTCCTCCCCATAGCGGTAAAGAATATCCGCCAGCACAGCCTCGTCATAAGTATTGACCACATCCGCGGCGCTGCGGCCGGTCTTACTCATACGCATATCCAGCGGCGCGTCTTGATGGAAGGAGAAGCCCCGCTCCGCCGTATCCAGCTGAAAAGAGCTGACTCCCAGATCCAGCAGCATACCATCTATGCCGCTCAAACCCCTGTCGGTCAATATGTTTTTAATATTTGCAAAATTGTCGTGTACAATGGTCACATTAGGCAGATCGTCCAGCCGTCGGTGCAACACCGCAATGGCGTCCGGGTCCTGATCCACTGCCAGCAAGTGGCAGCCGCTTTCTGCAATAGCGCGGGCGTGACCGCCGCCCCCTGCCGTACCGTCTACCAGCCATTTACCCGGGGTGGCCTGCATAGCTGCCACCGTCTCTGCAAACAGCACACTCTTGTGCACAAATTCCATCTTATACACCTGCCGTCTGCTCTTCCGAAGCCGGCTTCTCTTTTTTACCGGCATCCATCAGATCCAGGAAGTTGGTATCCGTCCGCAGGCCGTTGAACATGGTGTTGAAGCCCTCATTGGTCCAGATCTCAATGGTGCGCTTGTGACCTTGCATAATCACGGTAGAGCCGTTTTCCATACCGGCATAGTCTTTCAGCCGGGCATTCAGCGTAAAGCGACCCTGTGCGTCCAGCGTACACTCCTCTGCGTTGGAGAAGAAAATTTTGTTTTTCTCATACACTTCGTTAGCGGTACCGTCGTCCAGCGCCTCCACGCAGTGCATAAACTCATCCTGGGGATACAATTTGATACAGGTGCTGCCCCGCAGGTTCATACAAACCATAAAAAATTCCGTTCCCAGGCGTTCCCGCCACTTGGCCGGAACAGAAAGGCGCCCTTTGCTGTCCAGCTTCTGGTCCATATATGTACCCACAAAGATACCTAAATTCACAAGCGGCGCCTCCTTTCAGCTAAGATAAACAGAATGCATTTATGGGAAATCCCGCCCAAATCTCAGGTTTGGTTAGGGACAGTGATGAAAAACGATGGAATTCAGTGGAACTCTCACCACTCGTACTTATTATAATGGGCAGCCAAGGATATGTCAACCCTTAAATGATTTGTAACTCTTTTGTAACTACTCCACTTTTTCCACAAGGTTTGGTGCGTTTTTTAAAATTTGTTGCGCTGGGTGCACTATATATGCTATAATTGTAAAAAATAATGCTCAAAGGGAACTTTGAGTCAAAACAGGAGACTGCTTATGGATGAATACAAAACCACCTGGCGTGAAAAGCTGGGTTACGGCATCGGTGCAGTGGGACTGGACCTAAGCTACGGTATGTTCTACTCGTACCTGTCCTACTACCTGTCAAGCGTACTGGGACTGAAAGAGGGCTTTTTGCTGCTGCTCACCCCGCTGGCGCGCATTTGGGACGGCATTAACGACCCGATGATGGGCACCATTGTGGACAACACCAAAACCAAAATGGGCAAATACCGCCCTTGGATCATCATCGGCGCGCTGTCCAATGCCGTTGTGCTGACCCTACTGTTCACCAGCTTCGGCATGAGCGGTACCCGGCTCTATGTGTATATTGCCTTTATGTACATTCTGTGGGGCATGACCAACACCATGGCAGATATTCCCTACTGGTCCATGGTGCCTTCTTTCACTTCCGACCCGAAGGATCGGAACCTGGTAGCCACCGTAGCGCGCACCTTTAGCGGTATCGGACAGGGACTGATTACCATTCTGACCCCGCTGATCCTGCCCAAACTGTCCGACGGTATCACCACCGACAAGGGGTACAGCGCCTCCGGCTTTTCTCGCTGGGCACTGATCTGTGCCGTAGCGCTGGTATGCTTCTCCCTGATCTGCGTGCTGAGCACCAAAGAGCGTCATGTAATCTACAAGGCAAATAAAGAGAAATTCAGTTTTAAGAAAATGTTCCAAGTGGTAGCGCATAACGATCAACTGGTCATCTTTATGATCTTCGCCATGCTCTCCAACGCCGGCTGGTACCTGACCAGCGGCACCGCCGTGTACTACTTTACCGATGTGTTGGAAAAGCCCACGGCACAGTCCATGTTCTCTACCATCGGCGCCGTCGGCTCTGCCGTGGGTCTGTTGGTCATTCCGCTGTTGTCTAAGAAATTTACCAAGCGCACCATCTACATCATCTCTCTGTGTATGACCATCTTTGGCTACATACTGATGTATATCTTCGGCCCGATACTGAAGCTTACCATTGCGCTGGACATCAGTTACATTATCTCCTCCGTGGGGATCAGCTCCATGTTTGTGGCGCAGACCATCTTCCTGGCAGATATTGTGGACTACGGCGAATACAAGAACGGTGAGCGCAACGAGAGCATCACCTTCTCTATGAAAGGCTTTTTGCAGAAGATGGCCTACACCATTCAGACCATCATTCTGTTTGGCGGTCTGGGTCTGATGCACTACAACCAGCAGATCGTCACTGCGCACATCAACGATGCCACCAAGACGGCCATCGGCTTTATCGCCTTTGGCGTGCCGCCCATTCTGGTGCTGCTGGCGCTGATCGTCTTTGTGCGCAAGTTCAAGCTGTACGGCGACTTGGCTGACAAGGTACACGCCTACATCGTGGATCGAGAGCACAAGCGCACAGACGGTGAATAAATCCGAGAAAACATAAAAAGACGGTACAGTCAAACGACTGTACCGTCTTTCTTTTTCTGCTTATGATTTAGATTGCGGGTCGTTAATCACCAACCGATCCCCCAAACGCAGCACCGTGTCGCCGTCCGGGATTAAAATCTGCCCACCCCGGCGCACCAGGATTACCAGCCGATCGCCGGTGTGGATCCGGCATAAGGGCTGATCCAGCCAGCTGCTGTCCGCATCCAACGTTTTTTCATACAAATGCACGCCCTCTACCGCTCCCGCAGCCGTGCCGCTCAGGATCAAAGTATCTCCTGCCTGCAGCTGCACGCTGCCATCCGGCACGATCCGCCGATCTCCCCGAAGAACTAATACCAAAATGGACGCCGGCGGCAGCACCACCTGACGCACAGCTTGCCCTGCCCAAGGGTGCCCCTCCGGCAGAGAAAAGCGAATGAACTGCACCGGTACCTCATCCACATAGTCGGTAAAGGTTTTCATTACATCGGCGCCGTCGTCGGTCATGCCCAGTTTTGCCGCCACTCGAGGCAAACAGGTACCCTGAAGCAGCACGGAGAACAGCACAATAAAGAACACAATATGGAACACATCGTTTTGCATCACCGCCGGGTGCATGGTTGCCATAATGGCGAATACGATGGACGCCGCGCCACGCAGACCGGACCAACTCACCAGCAGCTGCTGGCGAAGAGGCGCACGAAACGGCGTAAGCAGCAGCGCCACCACTGCCGGTCGGGCCACAAAGGTCAGAAACAAGGCAATCAGCAGCGCCCGGGGCGCAATGCGTGGCAGCTGGGACGGAAATGCCAGCAGCCCCAGCAGGAAGAACAGTACCATTTGCATCAATGCCGTGGCAGCGTCAAAGAAGTGCACCAGCCCGGACTTGTTGGGGATCCGGCTGTTGCCCAGAATCATGCCGGTCAGATATACGCTGAGATAGCCGTTACCGCCCAGCATTTCCGGCAGCACATAGGACAGCAGAGCCACCGCCACAGCAAACACCGCGTCAAACCCGGCAGAGAAGCGAAAGCGACCCAGCACCCATCGAGCCGCCAGTGCCAACGCCACACCAAACAACACGCCATAGCCAATCTGTGCCACCAGCATGGCCGCGAATTGACCGCCGCTGCTGCCACCGTGCATCACAGACAACACAATGGTGGTAAGCATATACGAAAACGGATCGTTACTGCCGCTCTCCACCTCTAACAGCGATGCGGTATGATATTTCAAATTCAAGTGCCGACTGCGCAGCACGGAAAACACGGACGCCGCGTCGGTGGAGCTGATAACCGCACCGATCAGAAAGCTCTCCCACAGGGCAACCCCCAGCACAAAGTGGCAAAACACGCCCACCAGTCCGGCAGTGAGTACCGTGCCCACAGAGGACAGCAGCACCGCCTGCGCGGCCACCGGTCGCGCCGAGCGCACATTGGTACCAAAGCCGCCGTAAAACATAATAAACAGCAATGCCACGGAGCACACATTTTGTGCCAGCTCAAAATTGTCAAAGGGGATCTTCACCACGCCATCTGTGCCAAAGAACATACCCAATAAAATAAAAAAGAGCAGCGCCGGAACGCCTACCTTGCCGGATAGGCGCTGAAACAAAACGCAGCCCAAAATAACAACGGCCGTCAGCCATAAAATCGTGGTCATGGCGGTCAAAAGAAGCACTCCTTTACTTATGAATAAAAAAAAGCGGAGCACCCACATAGATGGGAGTGCTCCGTTGCCGTTCTTTACGGATTGTCGTTTGCAGAGGTATTTCTGTGCTGACTGTTCATAATGTTCTGACGAATACGGCGCACATCGCTCAGGGCTTTGTACAGAGAGTCGTCGATCTCCAGCAGGGTGTCGTCTGCATAATTGTTTACGGCGGTGAGCATCTCACGGCTCTTGTTTTGTGCCGTGGTCACCATCTCGTTGGCCTGGGTAGTGGCTTTGCCCAGCAATTCGGAAGCCTGGTTCTGCGCCTGCTTTACATAGGCCTCGCCCTCGCTGTGGGCCTTGGCAATGATCTCCGTCGCCTCTTTCTGGGCGTTCTGGGTGATCTGATCGCGAGCCACCAGCTCCCGTGCCTGGGCCTGCGCCTCGCTGATAATCTTGGCTGCCTCTTTCTTGGCCTCGTCCAAAATATTGTTTCTGGAGTCCACAATGGCCTTAGCCTGCTTGGTCTCCTGGGGGGTATTCAGTCGAATATCCTCAATAATAGTCTTGATCTTGTCCACATCTACCAAAGATTTTTTGGTCATGGGCATAGAGGTGGCATCGTCCAGCACATCCTCCAGGTCTTCCAGCAAAATATCCGTATTGGTCATATTTAACGCTCTCCTTTACATCTTGCAATAATGTCATCTAAAATTTCTTTGGGCACAAAGGCGGAAATATCCCCGTCCAGACGGCACACTTCCTTCACCATACTGGAGGATAAAAACATATTTTCCCCCTTGGCGGTGAGAAACACCGTTTCCAGTTGCGGACACAGGCTTTTGTTGGTGAGCGCCTGCTGAAATTCGTACTCAAAATCAGACAGAGCGCGCAGCCCTTTTACCACAGCGGCCGCACCGGTTTGCTTGGCGTAGTCCACCAGCAGGCCGTCATAAGTATCAATTTGAATGTTTTCTGCGTGCAGGCAGCGGCGAATCAGCCGACAACGCTCCTCTACGGTAAAGAGGCCGTCCTGCTTGGCACTGTTTTGCATCACCAGCACCGTCACCTGATCAAACAGGCCGGCGGCGCGTTCAATAATGTCTAAATGCCCCAGGGTCACCGGGTCAAAACTGCCCGGGCAAATGGCTGTTTTCATTCTGCCAAGTCCTTTCCGCGAAGATACAGGGCGATCTTGGTTTTGCCGTGGCGACGCTCCCGATCCAGTACAAAAGAGCCTACCTGGGCCGGCAGTTCCTCATCCCGCCCGGACTCGCACACCACCATGGCGTCATCAGACAGCCGGGGTA
>ERZ773150.2334-NODE-2334-length-14576-cov-4.805248_pt1 | contig 14576 bp, 19 predicted proteins | sample MGYA00580845_ERZ773150 | MGnify/ENA primary metagenome ERZ773150 (study PRJEB29015, sample SAMEA2737848) | human gut metagenome | biome: human gut; feature: human-associated habitat; material: faeces | place: China | collected 2012 ...
GGCGATTTGTATTTTGTTTGCGGTACTTGCCGTCACAATGTTCAAACAAGCAGGATTGTATAGGTAAAGATATAAAGCATAATTGCCGTTATTGTTATCCGCAAAGGCATAACAATATTCGATGAAAGACAACACCTCAATTTTCCCGTAAGGGTTTTTCGGATAATCATTCAAATTGAAAGGCTCGCCGTCAATGGTAGAACTACCTAAATCGTCCAATACGTTTGTATTGTCGTAATTCAATTCTTTGCCCGTATCGGCGTATGCGCGGGTAGAAAAACTCCTGCCCGCGCACATCGCCAACACAAGCACGGCAAGAACGAACAACGACAAAAGCCGCGTTAAGTTTTTCCGTGCTATTCTTCGCATTGTTTCACCTCTCAAAAGATTATCTGCGGCGGGTTGAGCATAACGGTTAAACCAGAAAACGTAAACCACAAATTTACGGCACTATCTTCCGACGTAACGGAAATCACGAAATACGATTTATCGCTTTGCAACTCTTCGTCAAACAAAACCTCGCCGCCGAACTTTTCTTCAACTGCTTGCTCGACGGTAAAGCCGTCGGGAAATGACAGCGAAAAGCCGTCCGCGCCTTTCTCCAAGCCAAACACTTCCGAATAATCGTTGTTTGCTTCTTCCGTACTTACGAATTGATAAATCTTTCCGTTACAAGTAAACGAAAAATTATTCGAGGAGTTCGACACGACCTTAACGTCGTAATTCACTTCGCCGCCCGTCAGAGAGTTAACAGTAAACTCATACGCTTTCCCGTTCAGTAATTCAATACTGCCGCCGTCACCGTTCGCAAAGTACCGCTCGCCTCCATACTCAACGTAATAGGTCACACCCTGCGAACGCAAAGCAAAATACGCTACCATTCCCGCAATGCCGAGTACAAGCAACACTACAAGTATGTATGTTACAACCTTTCCGACTGCGCCAAGCGCACCGTTGCTTTTACTCATTGCCGTTTACCGCCTTAAAAAATAATTTGCGACTGATTAAGCGATACGCTTTCCACTTCATAGGTGAAAATACCCGACGAACCATACAAAGAGAAAGTACAAGTATAATCGCTATGTTCACCTTCCAAATGCACATATACTTCCGCAAACGGAATATCGGTATGGCTGTTCGCATAGTCCATAAGCTGATTCGTCGACGGGAAAGGCGTTCCGCCCTGCGGGGAAAGCTGATACAACGAAGTAAAAATATCTTCGCCGACAGGAACAACCGAACCGCTGACCTGTTTCACCGTTGCATTTACGCCGATACTCGACATATTCGCCGCAAAACTTGCGTTACCGCGAATAACATACGTTCCCGTAAAGTTTTCCTCAATAGTACCGACGGTCTTTGTATATTCGCCCTTGCTGATAGAAACAGAAGAGTTACCCGTTACGGTATATTCGGGATCGGAAGAAGAAATCGTCACGCCGCCGTTTGTGAGCGTAAGAGTATATCCCGCAACACGCTCCGCATAATCAACAAGGCAAGTCGCCGTTGCTTCGGCATTATTACGGCTCGTGACCGTCACCTTAATTTGTTCGCCAAAGGCTTGCAAACATTCGACATTCGCCGTCAATGCGCCGTCTGCCGTCGGAGTTACGGTCACATAGTCGGTAACGGTCTTACCCGTCGCCCATGCGCTCGACGGATTAACAAACGAAACAGCCCAATCGACCGCTTTATTCGACGCTTTCTCCGGCAACACGGTAGCAGTCAAAGTATAAGCCGTTTCCGCTTGCGCCGAAACACCGTTTGCCGCATAGTTTTCGGGAGCAATCTTTGCGGACATAACTTTTACCCCGCTACCGACGCTTTCACCGATAATTGCGCCGCCGTTATCTGCCGTTTCTTCCGTCTGTTCTGTCTGTTCTTCGTCGGGTTTGAATTTATCCCAATTCTTGAAACCGTCCGAAAGCACGCCGACCAACGCCGCCGTTCCCGCTATTACAAGCACAAGCAGAACGGCAAGGAAACCCGTCCAAAATTTACTTGAATTATTCCTGTATGCCATCGCTACACCTCGTTATCTGTTCACCGTTACCGTCACTTGCCCCGCATAACCGAGAACTTCCGTCAAATCGACTTTGCCGTCCTCGTCCGCGGTGGGGGTGATAACGATTTTCGCCGTTTCCGCATTTTCGGGAATTGCGCTTCCGTCAAAAGCTGCCGAAAGTGCTTCCGTTTTGGAGATGAACTCATCTTCCGAGCCATAGAAATAAATCGTGTACGTCACTTCCGCGTCGTCTGCGATTTCAACTTTCAGACCGTCCGTCGTCACCGCATTGCGCGTCACAATGGACGTATCGCCGTCCGCTTTTGCGCCCTCGTCATCGAGTGTGCCGATTATGTACGCTTCCGCGCCGATTTCCGTTACCGTCGTTTGCCTGTCCAACTTCACGAACAACGTTACCGTAGTAGCGATAAGTCCGAGAATGAGCAGGAACACGATAACCCATTTCACCATATCCGACGTTTTGTGTTTGCTTAATGCTGATTTTGCCATTTTCGTTTACCTCGCTTATTTACCTACCGACTTCACACCGTTGCGGAAAGACTGTTTTTCCTTTTCCGTATTGCACTTGATACGCTTGCCTTTCTTTGCAGCCGCGTAACCGCGCCCCGCCGAATACGCGCGCTTTTCGCGCTCGCTGAATTGCCGTTTGCCACGATTCACATACTTTGGCATTTTTCTTATCCTCCAAAATTGATTTTTAATTGCTCTTGTTTTGTCGCTCTTTCGGGCATACCGTCGTCCGCATTTTCGCAGATTCGCCCGAAAATTTCCTTGAAATTTACTGTCTTTTTCCGCTCGTACCGTTTACCCGCCAATTCGTTTTTGAATACTTGCCCCAAGCCGACGGGCTTTCCATACCTGTCCAATTCGTCGTAAACGGTTATTTCCGTTTCCGTCATATGTACATAGCAGGAAATGCGACGGTAAAGCTGATTTAATTCATCGTACTTGCTGTACTGATAGTCCTTGTACCAATAAACCAAAGGCACGGACGACGTAATTACAATCATTTCGCCGTTGAAAACCTTGTTGGAAAACCGACTTCGTACCGAGCTTGAAGTATCGTTGTCGAGAATCTTCAATAAATCTTCGAACTCAAAGCTTTTATCCCGCAAATCATCAAGGATAATCGCCTTTTGCCCCATGTAATCTTGAAAGGGGTCATTCGAGCTTGAAGATATGCAGAAATCATAATCAAGGTTTTGCAACAGCTTTTTCGCGTAATACGTCTTACCCGTGCCACCTCTGCCGCAGATAAAGACCACTTGTAATTGTCTATCCGTATTCAAAGCAAGAACTTGACATCGCAACCTCCATAACTTTTCGAGTTTGGTAAACGCTTGTGCCTTTTCGGACAGCGGCAGAGAATTGACATACTGTAATTGCTGTGCGTAGCTGTAATGCTCGAAATCTCCGAGTATCTTCGAGTTTTCGATTTCCGTTTCGAAATCGAAATTCGCATGAACTTCGGAAGGTGAATACTGATGTTTGTTTTTTTGAGAATCGTTACCGTGCGTCAAGTAGAGTAACACGTCGGTTTTTCTGCCCTTGACTTTCTCGATAAAGTTTTCGCCGCTGTGTTCCTTGCCGTCCTCGTCCGTCCAACCGAGATTGAACCATTTCGCCACCAAAGCGGTGTCACAGGTGTGCGGCATAAAATTGAGATAAATATGCCAATGCGGTCGAGTGTCGTCCTTATCGTGGAGAATGTACGCCCATTGCTTGATTGTCTTATACTGCATACAGGTTTGCTGTATATCGACCTTCAACTTATCGGCGTCGGTCACGATCTCCATTTGTCTTAAATTCATTGCATAGCCCCTTGTGAAAGAATCAAACCATAACTTTGCACGTTCTCCAAAGTTTTTTACACGTTTTTTTGCACTTTTTACACGTTTTGGCAACACCGCTTGGACAAGCCCCAAGCGGTGTGCGCGTTATTGTGTTTTCCTGCGGCTGAACGGAGGTTTTACCGATTTTTTCGGAGATTTTCAACACTTTTCTTTCTTCGGTTTTTACACGTTTTACACGTTTTGGCAGATTTTATAATTCCGAATCGGTCAAAGCCTTCAATTCAGCCGCAAGAGCTTCGTAACTTTCCGACACATCCTGTGTCAGTCCGTCTGCGAACAAAAGAGTAGTTCCCTTTTTACAAGGGAAGAAAGACATAATAAAGGATAGATTCACGGTCAAAATCTCGCCTTTCAAGGTATGAAGTTCGAGAAATTTATCCACGCATATCACCCCTTAATTAAAAGGCAAATCGGAATCGTCGTCCATAGGTTCGAGAGCGGGCTTTTTCTCCGCCTTGCCGTTCTTACCCTTGTCGGGAAGTTCTTCCGCAAAAGCGGACAGCAAAACGCGCCGCTCGCGGTAACGGTCGTCTTTGCCCGTTTCCTTGCTCTCGAAATACTTTACCTCGATAGGAACGAGTACATCGCCGCAACGGACAAAGAAATTCGTCACTTTCTTTTCCTCGCCGTCCTTGTTGACATAAGAACCATTCTTTTTCAGCAAACTAACCTGTGCCATAACATAACTCCTTTTGGCTAAACGCCGTAAAAATATATTTACAATGCCTAACGGCAATCGTATCAAAGGGGAAGTGCCTACAACGCCGACACTCACGGCTATGTGCGCCTATGCAATAAAAAAAGACGCATTAAAAGGTTTACCTCTTTTCTGAGGTAGTCTTTTAACACGTCAAGTGTAACACAACAGTGTGAGTTTGTCAATGACATTTTAATAATTTCTACAAAATTTTTAATAATTCCGTCCATGCGAGGGAGCGGAGCGACCGAGCGACGGCAAAGAGGGCAAGCCTTTACGGTTTGCACTCTTTTTTCTTTATCCTTGTACGCCGAAAAAGCCGTCTGTTCGGCGGCTTATCTTTTCAGTTACGCTATTATTCGATTATGCCCCAATCGAGCAGGAGCAATTCTCGCCGCTTCTCTTTCGGCGTGAGCCACTTCCTTTTCCCGTCCTTGCTCGTCAGTACGCGCATGGGTATATTGTTCGACCGCCGCAAATACGCTTTCATCTGCGTTTTCAAATCTTCAAACGAATGGAAACGCAGATACCGGTAAAAGCGTTCATTGTCCGAACGGTGGGAACGTTCGACCTTTCCGTTGTGCCGTGGCGTTCGGGGCTTTGTCGTCTTATGGACGATTCCCTCTTCCTCGCAGAACTTATCAAACGTATGCTTGCGCCCGTCTTTGAGTTTTTGCGTATAAATGAACTCCGAGCCGTTGTCCGTCTGTATCATTTCGGGCTTATAACCGAAATATAGAATCGCCCGCCGTATGCAATCGACGGAATTATCCGCTATCTGCTCCCGATACGGATAAATAAACCGTTCGCGCGTGGCTTCGTCAATTACGGTATATTGATAGAATTTTTCATCATTGAGAATTGAATCAGCAATACATTCTTTCGGAACGTGCTTTACGTCGAATTGCCATTTTATGCCGATATGTTCGGGCGTGTCGTATGGCTTCGGTTTGTACGGCTTTCTTTTCGGTTTATCGTCGTAAAAGCCCATGCGTCGTAAATAGCGGTAGAGAGTTACGGGGTTTCGGCTGTATGCGTAATATTGCCGCAATTTTCCGTAAAGCTCATTCAAGCCGATATTCGGATTGCGGCGAATCAAATCGGAAATATGCTTTTTCTCGTCGTCCGTCTGTGCGTTCGGGTGCGGCGAGTGTGGACGGTGGGAGCCGTTGGAAAGGCTCTCCAACGTGCCGTTGTATAACCTTTTCCAACGGTAAATTGTTTGGACGGTACAGCGGTATCTGTGTGCGACAAACTGAGCGTCTGAACGGCTCAATAATTTCAAGGCTTTTTCTTTCTCTTTCGGGGAATACGGGTTATTCCACCGCCTTTGCGTGCTTCTTCCGCTCATCTCTTTTCCCTCCTTCGTACCGTGTTCCCTGCGGAGCAATACAAGGCTTCCGAAAATAAAAAGGGGGCGATCTCTGCGCTAAATCGCTTGCAGAGAGTCGCCCCCTTTTCTTTTTATTTTGTCGGAATTATTTGTAATGCGTTACGGCAGGGGGCGGACTTTCCGTAAAGTTTTGCCCTCTGTCAAAGCGGTAGAGATTATTAACATAGCCCCGTCGGGCAGTAAAGGGTCGGAAAAATTCTTGAAAAATTTTTTCGTTAGTCCGTCCTATGGGCAGACGAAAAATTTTTTCTGCGAATTTTTACCTAAAATTCGGAGAATTTTCCCCTTGACTGGCCGACGTTGCTATGTGGCTCCGCAGATAAGAGGGTGAAGGCGCGACCTTCCCCCTCTTATTATTATTTAATATTTAGGGCGGGTAGCCCTTCCGAAAGTCGAACCCCGAACGGGGAATAAAGCAAGGCAGGTAAAGGAGAATGAACGAATTGACGGCAAAAGAGGCATTACGAATTATCGAAATACTATTGCCGCAGGGGTGGACGCTTGACGAAATCATTGATTTCATCAAAGCCATCATTAACGGCTAAAAGGCTCAAAAGAACATAAAAAGCCGAACGGGGTAGGAAAGTCGAAAACAATACCCCGAACGGCTGACAGGCAGAGAGGCTAACAACCTGCCTCGCCTCTCTCCTTAACACTTTTAGATTGTACCACAGAAAAAGCGAAAAAGCAAGACCTAAACGGCAAAAAAAGCCGAAAAAATTTTTTTGAGAGGTAAAAAGCAATGGTATCTATCGAATTTTTGAAAACAACGCCACACAAAGCAAATGCCATAGATAAAAGAGCAATCGCAAATTTAAGAAATTACGTAGCCTATGAGATTGAAAAAGACGGCTTAAACATAGACAAACAAAACTTAACAGACGAATGTAATTATATAATTGTCGAAATTGAAGGGTACGAAAACATTGCTTTTATAGACTATAAAAGCAAATATATTTGCGAAACTGTCCAACCAATAGACAGAGAACAAGGAAAATTATTCCCAATTCAAAAAATCGAAATAAAAGCGCAATACAAACGCTATTAAAAAACAGCCGACCGCAGGCGGCGCAAGTCCTGCGGAAAGGGGCTACAAAATGGAAACTGTCAAAAAAATCATCGTGGACGAATTAGTGGAAAACCACCCCGCGCGGGCGCATGGCTACAAGTACAACGTGCGAATTTTTACAAGCGTTGACGGCGGCAAAAAATTCTATTATTGCGGCGTGGGGCGGTATTGCAAAAGTTTGCAAGAGATTTACAAAGCGGAGGCAAAAAGATGAAAGCAAATGCGGAAGTAAAAAAGGCGCTTACCGATTTATACAAAACCACCATACAACCCGCAGAGCGGGCAAAAGCGGCGAATAATCAAAATTTAGTTTGCTACTTTCGCGGGGTGCGAAACGCACTTGCGGCGGTTGGTATCGAATTAGGCTTTAATATAACCAACGGGGAGGACTTCGACAAATGAAATACATTTATTTTCAAAACGTGGACAGCGTGGAAGAACTGAAAAAGCAGTACAAAACACTTGCTTTCAAATATCACCCCGACCGCGAGGGCGGGAGCGTTTCGGCAATGCAACGTATCAATGCCGAATACGACGAACTTTTGAAAACCGTCCGAAACGTACATAAGACCGCCGACGGCAAGACCTACACCAAAAAAGAGGAAAACCGCGCCGACGTTCCCGACAGGTTCAAAGAAATCATTAACGCAATTATCGGCTTTCATTGCAAAATTGAAATTTGCGGCTTGTGGATATGGGTATTTAATGCGTACCCGTACAGGCGGCAATTGAAAGACCTCGGCTTTTTTTGGTGCAGTAAAAAACAGGCATGGGCATGGGCAGAAGAACCGACGGAAAACCGCCACAAACTGACGCTTGAAGAAATACGCCGCTTGCACGGCTCTACCGTGATAAAGGACGACGAGGAAAAGAAACTGAACCCCACATATAAAAAAATACGGGCGGCAATATAAGCCGCCCAAAGGAGATAAAAGCAATGAAAGAATTTTATAGCTATCCGTGCGAAGATTGCACGGACTGCCCCGATTTTATAGACAACGGCACAAAAATACCGTTTGAAGAATTTTGCAAAAAGTATTGCGACCATTGCCCCGATTGTATCGTTATAGATATACCATACGAAGAAATCGAAAAATGGAGAAAACAAAATGGCAACACTTGACGAAATTTTTACCCGATACGGCTACCCCGCCGACGAGATGAACGAAAAAATTTGGTTTTGCTTTCGCCGCGCGGATAAAATCGAAACATTTGACAGAGTACAACAAGCCGACAAAGACGCGCAGGAAAAAATCACTTCGCTTTATACATGGATAGAGCTTTTGACGGAATACCGCAAAACGCTTTACGCGAGGGCGCAGGAACTTTGCGCCGCCGATTATACCATGAAATTGACCTTGCGCCGCCGTGTCGATAGTTGGCACAACAAACGATATTATGATATTACCGTCGCTAAAATCATAAACGCGCCGAACACTCGACCGATTGAAGTACTTTCCGAGGAATACAAAGGCACGGAACGGCACACGGCAATAAAACGCTTTGAAGAACTCAAAAAGCAATATCCGAATATCGAAACGGAAAAGGACATCGAAAAAATGAAATGGGAGAGATAGAACAATGCTTTATGTAGTCATATGGCACCCGAAAGGAAAACGCCCCGAAACGTACAGCCAATGGGGAAAAGAGGACGCGCAAAGCCTTATCGACTTTTACGACTTTGCCGAAGATGAAACAACCGTTTTCGACGCAGACGGGAACAAGGTAACAAGCGAATTTGCTTTCGACAAATGAAAGAGGGCGGGAAATTTTCCCGTCCTCTAAAATTTTTTGCCCAATGCCAGCCCGTTGCCTTAAAATTTTAATGCTTGTTTTCGATAGTCCATTCTTTTCCGCAATCGGAACAGACGGCGGTAATTTTCGTTTCGATTTTATCATAAGCGGTAAAGCTATTCAATACCATGGAGAAAAAACAGGGGATAAAACCAATCAAAAAAATTATTATGCCGACAACAAACAAAGTCATTTTTCTTTGCAGGTCATCTTCATCGACGCAAAGCGCGGCAATCAAAACAATGAAAGCGGCAAACAAAAGGACACTAAATAAACCTATTAAGAAGTAAAAAATGCCATGATTCTTCCTTTGAACGGAAACGACCTCGGAAATATACTTGATATTTTTGCCCCCGCAAACCGAACATTGTAGATTCTCTTTCTCCATATACCCTCCACAACAAAAAAGAGATACGCAAAGAGCGTACCTCTCCAAAACGTACTCCCTTTGCTTTGTTGCTACACAAAAGACCGTTCAAGCGGTATGGAAAAAGAGAGATACTGTTTTGACAACGTATCACCGCTTAAACTTTATTCTTTTGTGTAGCAATGATACTATACAATATTTCGGGGAAATTGTCAAGCTGAGAAAAAAGGAACGGTCAGTCCGTTCCTTTTCCGTCTTTATTCTCCATGCCGCTGATGAAATAGCTGTGTTGCAAACCCATTTCTCCGAACGTCGCCTTTTCCGTTCCGTATTCCTGTAAATCGTCGATACCCACAGGGGAGCGCAAAGCCTTTTTTGTGAAGAAATCGGAAAAGCAGTCCGTCGAAAAGCGCTTGCTGTAAATCTTTTTGTTGGAAAGATAGTACTTGTTTTCATCGAGCTGTCCGTCCTGCGTTCCGCTTTCAATCTGAACTTTAAGCGTACAATAGCCAAAAGTGTTATAAATGCCCGAATAGTAATGCTGAATCTTTGCGGCTACCGTTTTGAGTATGTACATAGACAGCGTATTATCCCCGCGCGTATAGCGGTATCTCGAATACAGATTGACAAAGCGCCCGAACAAAAACGAATACAGCAATTCGGCAATAAAGAAAAACGGCATGGCAAGGCGCGTTTCACCGCTCTCGCGGATATGGACAATCTCGCATAAATCGCGCGCGTCAGCGCCCCAACTCTCGGGTCGCTGTTCGTCCGTAATCACCTTGACGAACGGGAAATTATCGACCGTCGCGCTATGGCGAATCATTTTCAGCCAATCGTTGAAACCGTCGTTCTTTTGATTAGCGCTTTCTTCCATTTTCTTTATGCCCTGCAATTCAAGCGCATTTTTCCGCTCTTTCCCGACCTCCGTTATATTGACAACGCCGAACTCAAAAGAATCGGCGAACGGATTATTTTCAATAACCTTTTTGCCGAGCCGCAAGCTATCAAAATCAAGGATATGAGCATGGCGGGAATAGCTGTCCTGCAATCGGCTGTCGCGCTTGAAAAAGTCCGAATCCCACAGGGGGAAATTGCCTATATCAGACATGACATTATCCGTCCTAATTGAATAGTTCGAGATAATGAGCGACGATTGTATGATATAGATGAAATAAAGCTGCGCATATGTTTCGAGTACTTCCCAAACGTTTACGATTTTCAATTTATCGTCATAAGTAAAGCCGTATTGCTCGTAATCGTACCCGAAACAAAGGTCATCGTATTTTAATTCATAACGTTTGCGCAAATGGCGGCGAATCGCTTTTGCGTGTTCGGGGCGGCTATGCGCCGCATAAAAGCACCCTGCAAGGTGTTTGATAAACTTGCGGCAGGTGGCAAGATTGTACACGTCATGCCGTGCCATTGCGTCGGTAATCGCATGTTCCAACGAAATCCACGGGAAATACGGAAATTTCAAATCCGTTTCGAGAATCTTTTCAAAAGCCTTGTCGCGGAGCATGGCTTCCTGCGAGAGCGCCATGTCCGTGATCATAGTTGTTTTCTTTTTACCCATTGTACCGCATACCATGAGAACAATGGGGCGGGCATTGATAAAACCGCGGTTTTTCATTTCGTTGTGATTGAGAACAGCATAGCCGCGATTGCGGCGCAAACGGTCAATAAAGAATAACGCAAGGAATATCCAACTCCAAAGGGGAATGAAAGAGATCGCCGCCCACAAGTCATACAGCAACTTGTAGAATTGCCGATACAATGTTGATAAATCGAACGAAACAACAAAATAAAAGTAATAGGCGATAAATTCCAAAGCAATCGTAAAAACGTTGAAATAAAACAGCCATAGACAAAGCCATATTTTCCAATACATTCCGTTTTCACGGAGAAAACCGAAAAAGGAAACAAGCCAAGCCTTTGCGGGGCGATATGTAACCGATGAAATGCGCTTGAATACCCGCAAAGGCTTTGTATCCACAGCCCAATCGTTGTTTTCCGTCCTTGCGAGTTTGCGCAAGAGAAAATAAACGACGACAATCACGGGCAGAAAACAAAGAACAAACATGGAAAGGAAGTACAATAAATTGCCGAGAAAGGCGAGATACGCAAAGAAATTTTCCTTCGTCGCCCATGTTTGCCAATACTGCGACCACTTTTCCGTAAAGGCTTTCCAATCTTCGGGAATAGGAATTTCGGGTGCTTCCGAACCGCCCATAAAGCCGAAAAACGGAACTTTCGGGAAATTATTCACGGTCGGCGTGATATTGTGGGGGATTTGGAACAATTCACAGAAATAGAACCCCGACGACAGACCGACGTCGCGGCAACTTTCAATGAGCCGCCCGACCGCGCCGAAAAACTCAAACACGCCCAGCACAAGAAAGCCGAGCGTGATTGCTATGCAAATGATATGCCGATAATCAAAAGACTTTCCGAAAACTCTCATATCTGATACCCTGTAAAAACAAAATAACCAACAACGGCTAAAACCGCCAACAAAAGAAACAATTTCAATATTCGTTTGACCGTGTTCGGGATATGGATATTTTTTACCCGTAAATAAGAAACAAACTTATATATTCCGAACAACAGCAAAAACAAACCGACCGCACAAGCAACATAAATCAAAACCACAATAAAAATATTCATCAGAAAACCCTTTATCGATTGACTTTCAACGTCGTATAAATTATAATAATCATATAGAAAGTGTTTGGCTCGGTGTCAGCGGCTTGCCGCTCTCGTCCTTTTAGCCCCGTACATTTGAGCTTTTTAGCTTGCGGGCACTTTCTATTTTTTCTGCCCTGCAAATTACTTGCGGGGCTTTTTATTACCGTCTTTATTTTTGAATTTTGTCTTGCCACCTGTTACAGGAACACTTTCGCGCGGGAAAATTTCAAACATTTTTTTAATACGGTCTTTGTCAAACTCAACAGGGTTAAACTCGTCGCTTTCCTCTCTCAAAGCCGAGCGTTTGCCCACAAAAACTTTCGGATAAGCATATGAACGATTTTCCCCGGGCTTTTTGCCTTGCTCTTTATTCTTTCGCCGTTCGGCTGGACTTATGTTATCCAACATAGGCACGGTGCGAACTTTTTTATTGCCCAAATCAACCTCATCTTTATGAGTAAAAGTAAGGTATTCAATTTCATCGCTTCCTACACCTTTACGCCGATATGTAGCAGGGTGCTTTTTATGCGGAAAAAAAGTAGTTCGCGCCCAACCCGTTGTCCGTTTACGATTATTCTTTTTCTTTGCCAAAGATAATCACCTCACACAATTTTCAACGCCGCGCAAAATCTTCAATCGCGTCCAAAAAATCATCGTCGAGAAAATCATTCGGAAAATCTTGACGCATTACACTGACATACCGCTCACGAGCTTCTCGCCGCGGTTTGGCAATTTTTGTCCGCGTCGTTTTCGACTTAATCGCATAACTTCTGCGAATAGCCGCTTTTTGCGCTTCCGACTTGCAACGGAATTTTTTCTTTTTCATAAACCACCTCGTAAATTATTTCAATGCCGAAAGGGGCATATCGCCCCCGATCGGCATTTTAACTATCGCTTTTTCTTTCCTGCACTTGACGCTTTCGGCGGGGAAACGTCCGCTTGCTTCGGCTTTTTCTTCGCCGCTTTTTGTATGCCCTTTATAATCGTCGCTATCAGCTTAAACGGGAGCATGATAACCCATACGACCGCTTTTATGATATAGGGCAAAATCGGCATGAGGATTACAAGCAAAACGATTATTCCAAGAGCCATAAAAAGATATTTCAACCAATCGGGCAATCCTGGGTTTTCAACCTTCGGAACTTCTATATCGCTATAAATGTCAATCGGGTCAGAAACGGCGGGAATTACGGTAAACACACCGTCTTTCAAAAAAGTCAATTCGATAATATCAAAATTCAGAAAAACGGTGCTTTGCGCATATCCCGTCGGGTGAGTAGTATAGTTAAAAACCCAGCCGCTGTTTTGAACAGGGAAAGTTGTCCGATAATACCCGACTTCCAAAGAACGGGAATAATATTCCGTCTGCGCAAACCGAAAAACAAAGACGGTTTTCATTTCGTCATCGGGGTTTTGGGGGTCGAGCGTAGTTGCTTCATTATAAAACTCTGTAAATTCCTCGTAATCGTCGTAGTTAATCAAATAAGTATCGCAAAACTCTTGTTTGCTCAACTTCATTGCTTCGGAGGTTATCTCTTCGATAGCCTTTACGCTTGCAAACTCCGAACTTTCGTAACTTGCACCCCAAATCTGCCACCACGGTGTGGTATCTTCATAAGACAGAATATTGTAAACTTCGTCTTTATCAATCGTTACATCGTTATGCCCAACCGAATAACCCTCTTCCTTGCGGTGTTCATCAATATCGCCCGTGAACAAATCCGCGCTTATGCTCTTTCCGTCCACGTCAAGCGTACCGTTCTCATAGCTTTTGTTGTAGGCATTGACATACGCTTCGAGTCGTTCGCCAGTCAACACAAATTCGTCCAAAGAAAGATATTGACTTGTTTCATCGTCGAACGTATTAAACAGGTAATAAAGCGCGGAAACCTCGTTACTGCAAGACAACAAAATATCATCGGGGATGTTATACCCCCAATCGGAACGATAAGAAGTCAAATCGCCGCTTCCCGCAACAATCTCCCTATCGGTAGAAAGCGCAAAACCGACATCGGAATTGTAACTGCCGACATTCACCCCGATAAAAGCGTTCAGAGCGTTGTACAATTCTTCGCTTTCGGTAATTATAATCGGCTGCGTCTTGTATTCCCACCATTCCGCACGAACCTTTTGCAAACCGCCGTATGTATTCAAAATACTGTTCGGAACGGCAAAATAAACGCTGTTTAATTGGTCTTGCGTCATACCGTGCTCGCCCATAACTTCGTCATCGGGACGGTAAAAGGTACTATGAACTTCCAACTCAACCGTTTCGAGATCATCGACGGAACACGAAAGCGGAAAATCATCGCTATTCCCGTAGCCTTCCGCATAGCCGCTGTATGTATAACGCTTTCCAACGACTTTATCGTCGATAGTCATTATATCGTCAGCACCTGCCGCGCCTTCTTCGACCAACTCGACACCCGAAATAGCATACAGGCGTTCACCGCCAAATGCTTTCTCATATGTACGCACAGCGTTCAAAATCACGTTGTTTTCATCGACAACACGGAATTTATAAAAGAGCTTTTCGTACTCTCCCGTACTCATAGAGCAGAACTGCAACGTAAATTTTGAATAGCTTTGCGGCTCGCCGACCGTGCCTTCTTCACCTTCATAGAAAAAGTCCGTGGCGATTTGTATTTTGTTTGCGGTACTTGCCGTCACAATGTTCAAACAAGCAGGA
>ERZ773150.2338-NODE-2338-length-14563-cov-5.201544_pt1 | contig 14563 bp, 15 predicted proteins | sample MGYA00580845_ERZ773150 | MGnify/ENA primary metagenome ERZ773150 (study PRJEB29015, sample SAMEA2737848) | human gut metagenome | biome: human gut; feature: human-associated habitat; material: faeces | place: China | collected 2012 ...
GGAAGCCGGAAAACCGCCGTCTCGTCATCGAAGCGCTGGTGCGTGCCGGCTTCCAGTATTGCAGCAGGGTACGCTGCAGCTTTTTCTCGTAGGGATCGGTGGGAACAAAGACAGACTGCATCGTCCAGGGGTCAATGCCGGTATAGAACATACAGGTGGAGGCGGTGCCCGGTGTGGGGTAGAAATCCTGCACCTGCTGGGGGCGGAGGTGGTGTTTTTTGAGGAACAGGGCCAGCTCCACGGCATCCCGCATGGTGCTGCCGGGGTGGCTGCTCATCAGGTAGGGGATGAGATACAGCTCCTTCCCCTCCTTTTGGCAGATGCGCTGGAAGCGGCGCAGGAACGCCTCGTAGACATTGATATGGGGCTTGCCCATTTCATCCAGCACACGGGCGCTGCAATGCTCCGGCGCTACTTTAAGCTGCCCGCTGATGTGGTAGCGCACCAGTTCGGTGAGGAAGGTATCGTCCTCCTCGCCCATCATGTAATCGTAGCGCAGGCCGCTGCGGACAAATACCTTTTTGACGCCGGGGATGGCCCGCAGTTCCCGCAAAAGCTGGACATAATCGGTGTGGTCCACCCGGACGGCCGGGCAGCGGGTGGGGGCCAGGCATTTTTTATCCCGGCACAGGCCGTGGGTAGCCTGCTTGGCGCAGGAGGGGGCACGGAAATTGGCGGTGGGGCCGCCGACATCATGTATGTAGCCCTTGAAGTGGGGATTGTGGGTAAAGCGTTCGGCCTCCCGCAGCAAAGAGGCGTGACTGCGGGTGGTGATGTAGCGCCCCTGATGGAACGCGATGGAGCAGAAATTGCAGGCGCCAAAGCAGCCGCGGTTGTGGGTAAGGGAAAATTCGACCTCTTTAATGGCGGGAACGCCGCCCATTTCCTCATAGATGGGGTGATAGTAGCGCTCGTAGGGCAGTTCCGCCACAGCGTCCAGTTCCTCGGTGGTAAGGGGCAAAGCGGGCGGGTTCTGCACCAGGTACCGCTCCCCGTGCTTCTGCACCACGGCCCGGCCGGTCACATGGTCCTGCTCCTCCAGCTGAAGGCGGCAGGCACGGGCGTAGGTCTTTTTATCCTGCGATACCTTATCGAAGGAGGCGCAGGAGACGGCGTTTTCCGGCAGGGGGTCGGAAAGGGGGCAAAGATAGCAGGTGCCGCGGATATCCCGCATAGCGGCCGGGGGTTCCCCTCCCGCCATGCGGGCGGCAATTTCGGTCATCTGGTGCTCGCCCATGCCGTAGATGAGAAGGTCCGCGCCGGAATCCGCCAAAATGGAGGGACGCACAGCGTCATCCCAGTAATCGTAGTGGGCAAAGCGGCGCAGAGAGGCTTCCAACCCGCCGATAACGATGGGGATATCGCCGTAGGCCTCGCGGATCAGCCAGCAATAGACAATGGTGGCGCGGTCGGGGCGCAGCCCTGCCCGGCAGCCGGGGGAATAGAAATCCTCGCTGCGCAGGCGGCGGGCGGCGGTATAGTGGGCGACCATTGAATCGATGTTGCCGCCGGAGACCAGAAAGCCCAGCCGGGGACGACCGAAGCGGGTCATATCCTCCGGAGTATCAAAGCGGGGCTGGGCCAGTACCGCCACACGGTAGCCCTGGCTTTCCAGCAGGCGGGTGATGATGGCCGGGCCAAAGCTGGGGTGATCCACATAGGCATCGCCGGTGACATAGACAAAGTCCGCGGCCTCCCAGCCGCGGGCCGTCATTTCTTCTTTTGTGATGGGCAGAAAGCTCATAGCTGCTCCCTTCATTTCTTGGGCTCGGTCTGCTGGTCCTCACTGATGCGGGGCAGGCTCCAGCGGTAGTGGGTGGCCAGCATGCGGATGGAAAATACCAGAATGACGCCGGTGAGGGCCGCGGTGCTTTCCTGCAGGGGGGTGCGCAGCAGAAAATAGGCTGCCCCGCCGATGATGCTGGCGATGGCATAGACCCGACGGCACAGCACCATGGGGATCTCCCGGCTCATCATATCCCGCAGGACGCCGCCGCCCACTCCGGTGAGCAGCCCCAGGAACACGCACAGGAAGGCATTTTCGCCATAGCCGGCGGCCACGCCTGCCCGTACGCCGATGACGGTAAACACACCAAGACCCAGGGCATCAAAGATGTTATTGACACGGTCGATGAGGACCATATGGCCAAAAAAGCCGATGCGCCAGTACCACGCCAGCAGGAACACGATAAGCGAGGTAGCAATGGCCACAATGGCATAAAGCGGCTGACTGAACATGACCGGCGGGGTGCGGCCCAGCAAAAGATCCCGGATGCAGCCGCCGCCAAGGGCGGTGGTAAGCCCCAGAAGCATAACGCCAAAGACATCCAATCTTCTTTGCAGGGCCACGGTAGCGCCGGAAACGGCAAAGGCCACGGTGCCCACCGCCTCCAGCACGGTGAAAAGTGTTTCGGTAAGGGTATTCATGGGATTCCTCTTATGTGGGTAGGATCAATCGGCGGACATGGTCTTGCGCTCGTAGTATTGGTCCTTGGTCATCAGCACCTTGCGGGGCTTGCTGCCCTCAAAGGGGCCTACAATGCCCTTTTCCTCCATCTCGTCCACCAGTCGGGCGGCACGGGCATAGCCCACCTTCAGCCGCCGCTGGAGAAGTGAGGTGGAGGCAAGACCGGCTTCCACCACCACAGCAATGGCCTGCTCCAGCAGCTCATCGCCATCGGTGCCTTCGGCCTCGCCGCCCGCGGCGGAAGCGGCACCGGAGGAGCCGCCCTTGCCCTTGACCTGGGCGGCGGACTGCTCGATCTCGGTCATGATGGTATCATCATATTCGCCCTTTTCGCCCTGCTTGATGAAGGTGACGACACGCTCCACCTCGCTATCGGTGACAAAGCAGCCCTGCACGCGGGTGGGCTTGCTGCTGCCGACGGGATAGTACAGCATATCGCCGCGGCCTAAGAGCTTCTCGGCACCGCCCATATCCAGGATGGTTCGGCTGTCGATCTGGGACGAAACGGCAAAGGAAATGCGGCTGGGGATATTGGCCTTGATCAGGCCGGTAATGACATCGACGGAGGGACGCTGGGTGGCAATGACCAGGTGCATGCCGGCGGCACGGGCCATCTGCGCCAGCCGACAGATGTAATCCTCAACATCCTTGGGGGCGGCCATCATCAGGTCGGCCAGCTCATCGATGATAATAACGATCTGCGGCATGGGGTGCAGCTCCTCCCGTTCGGCGGCCAGGCGGTTATAGCCCTCCAGGTCACGGGTGCCGGTGGCGGCAAACAGCTTATAGCGGTTCAGCATCTCCCCCACCGCCCAGCACAGGGCGCCGGCGGCCTTTTTGGGGTCGGTAACGACCGGCACCAGCAGGTGCGGGATGCCGTTATAGCCGCCCAGCTCCACCACCTTGGGGTCGATCATCAAAAGCTTGACCTCCTCCGGGGAGGATTTATACAGAAGGCTGATGATGATGGAATTGATGCAGACCGATTTGCCGCTGCCGGTAGCACCGGCAATGAGCAGATGCGGCATTTTGGCCAGATCGGCCAGGCAGATGCGCCCGGAAATATCCTTGCCGAGCGCGACTGAAAGACGGCTCTTGGCACCGGTGAACTCGGTGCTGTCGATGATCTCCCGGATGGGAACGGCGGCGATGTCCTTATTGGGCACCTCGATGCCGATGGCGGCTTTATTGGGGATGGGGGCTTCGATGCGCACGCCGCCGGCGGCAAGGTTCAGGGCGATATCATCGGCCAGATTGGTGATGCGGCTGATCTTGACGCCGGCAGAGGGCTGCAATTCATACCGGGTAACGGCAGGCCCGCGGGAAATATCCACGATGCGGGTCTCCACCCCGAAGCTGCGCAGCGTATCCACCAGCAGATCGGCATTGGCGCGCAGCTCCTTTTGGGTATTGCCGCCGCAGGCGGCCTTGGGCTCTTCCAGCAGGTTGACCGGCGGGAAGGTGTAGGTTTTTTCCTCCGGCACCGGCTCCAGCAGCACCTCCTGGGCGGCCTGCGCCGCCTTTTTCTCCGGCGTTTCGCCAAAGTGCAGCTTGCCGTCCTTGGCTTCAATCACTGGCTCCCCTACCACGGCGCTGCCGCTGACCGCACGGGTGATAAGGTCCTCGATGGAGGTCTCGGTCGGGGCGGGAGCGGCATTGGTGACGGGAGGCGTGACCGGCTGGAAATCCGGCTGGGGTTCCGGCGCGGGGGTTGACTCCACAGGCTTGTCCGGCTCACTATCGAAATCGTAGGCACGGCCGGTATTAGTGCTGACCTTCATGGCGTCGGTCAGGCGCTCCACCTTGCGGCGGGAGGCCTCGCCCTCCTTGGTGAGGGCTTCTTTCCGGGCTGCGGCAGGGGATTTTTCCTCCCCCTCCAGCACCACATCAATATTGAAGTTCCTGCGGTTTTTCTTTTGGGCGGCTTCAGCCGCTTCGGCAGCCGCCTGGCGGTTCTCTACCGCGGCGGTGTAGGCCTCCTCCAGCTTCTTGACGGGCTTTGCGGCACCCCTAAACAGACCAATGAGGGTGGTGCCGGTGGAGATCATAAAGAACACAAAGAACAGGAGGATATCCACGATGAGGGCCCCGGTGCGGCCCAGCCAGCGCAGCGGGTACACACCAAACAGAATGGCGCATGCGCCGCCCCCGGTAAGGGCGGTGCCGCCGCGGTACAGAGCCTTGATGCTCTCGGCAAAGGTGCCCTCCGCGGCGCTGCCGCCGATGATATGGGTGATGCCGCACAGCAGCAGGACCATCAGCACCACGCTGGCGCTTTTGAGCCCCGGAGTGATGGCGGTGCGGTCCATGGTCAGCAGCACGGCCACGATCATCATAAGCGGGCCCATAAGATAGCAGCACCAGCCCATCAGGCCGCGCAGCACATTATGTACGGTATTCCAGGCGTTATCGCCGGGGATGGCCGCCAGCAGAAGCAGCAGCACCCCCAGCGCAAAGAGGATGATCGCATTGAGCTCCCGCTTGGCCTGCAGCTGCGCCTTGGTGGGCTTTTTGGCTGCCGGCTTGCGTTTTTTTGCCGTTGATTTTTTGGTAGTAGCCATAGTAGGGGTGGTTCTCCTTTCCCTTGGTTCCCTGCACCAAAAAGCAGGGCGGCGGCTCACCCCCTGTCCGGAAACCAGACAAGGGAAAAGCCGCTTTCATATGTACTCTCTTTATTTGGATTTTTTCTTTTGGAGGCGGTTTTCGTACCGGTCCCCCAGCTGGAAGGTGAGCATCTCCCGGAAATCCGCCAGGTCCTCGGCGGAGAGGCAACGCTTGGGGATGAGCAGTGCGCTCTGCTTGCCCAGGAACATGAAGAAATACTCAGCGGTCTCGTACATATTCATGATGTTGTTCCAGGCGTGCAGCGCGGTGGTACCGGCCTGTTCATCCAGCACATTGATGCCGTTATCATTGAATACATAGCGCATGGTGTGGCCGATGAAGGTCTTATCATTCTTGATAAAGCGGCGGGCAGAAAGCTCCGGCAGGAGGAACGCACCCAGCACGGCGATGACCGCCACGATGGTGATGATAGTGGGTTTCTGATTCACCTTAAAATCGGCATAGACGCCGACGATGGCGATGAGCAATAGCAGAATGTTCATCATCACGCTGTTTTTATTTTTTCCGCCTGTCATAAAGCGGGTAAGGGCAAGGTAATCTCTGCCCTCCATAACGGCTTCGGCTCTGATTTCAATATCCATGGTTTTCAGTGTCCTTTCACAAGATGTAGTATAGGGAAGGCGCAGTATATTTTAATGGATAAGACCGGTGATAAACGCCTGAACTGCGTTGCCGGTCAGTTTTTCCACAATACCCAGGATGACAACGACAGAACCCAGCACCAGCGTGTAGATGGCGAAGATGCGGAACTTATCGCTCTTGATAAGATAATTGACTAGGCGGATGGCCAAAAGGCCGAAGATGAGCGCTGCTGCCATGCCGATAAGGGCGGTGCCCCACTCGATGCCGATGCCGGCCGTGGCCGCGTCGTGCAGATCCAGGATGCCGGCCGCCAGCACTGCAGGCAGGCCCAGAATGAAGGAGTAGGATACAGCGTAGCTGCGTTCCAGCCCGCACAGCTGCCCCACCGAAATGGTGGAGCCGGAGCGGGAGATGCCGGGCAGGGTGGCAAAGAGCTGCGCCACACCGATGGCCAGGGCGTGCTTGCCCTTCATGGTGGAGGCGTCCCGGTGACCACGGGGGGCGCGGTCCGCCAGGAAGAGCAGCGCCGAGGTGATGAGGAAACAGATGCCCTCCACCAGGATGTCATTATCGGCGCTGACCGAGGTGATAAGATCCTGCAGCGGCAGCACCAGCAAAAGCGGCACGCAGGAAAGGATCAGAAGATACAGCATGCGGCGGTAAGGGGTGGCAGGCTGCTTAAAGAGCCGGCCGCGGAACAGATCGGCAAACAGCAGGAAGAATTCCTTAAGGAGCTGCCACACGGTAGGCCAAAAGGCAATGATGACCGCCAGCAGCGTGCCTAGGTGCAGCATGACCGAAAAAGTAACGCTGCTTTCGGAGTTGATGCCGGTGAAGTACTGATACAGTGAAAGATGGCCGGAGGATGAGACCGGCAGGAACTCGGTAAGGCCCTGCAGGATCCCCTGTAAAATGGCGCTGAGAATGCTCATGATGTTGGTTTTCTCCTCTTGATGTGGCTATGTAAATGCCCCAAAAGGGCATTATTTACGGTTGGTAGCTTTGGCCAGGCTGCAGCGACGGCTTGAGATAGGCAGCGGGATCGGTGGAACAAATACCCTGCACGGTACGAAGGCCATCCGCATCCGTCATCACCTGCACCCAGCCCTCCGGGCAGGGCAGCCACTCACTTTCGGACGGCTCCTGCAGGGGCAGCAGCGCTTCCGGCGGCAATATGGTGTGGATCACTTTGCGGCCCCCTTTGCAGGCGGCTCCTTGTCGGGTTTTGCCTTGGGCGGGCGGCCGCGGCGGGGCTTTTTCCTGCCGTCCTCCTCATCAATGAGATCATAGAGCTTGCCCAGGGCATCCTGCAAGCCGCCCAGTTCATCGATGAGACCCACCTGCACCGCGCCCTCGCCGTCCAGCACTGTGCCGATATCCATGACCAGCTCGCCGTTATTCATCATCAGCTCCCGGAATTTTTCGGGCCGGATGCGGCTGTTGGCGGTGACAAACCCGGTGATGCGCTCCTGCATTTTATCGAAGTAGGAAAGGGTCTGCGGAACGCCCAGCATCACGCCGTTCATCCGCACGGGGTGGACGGTCATGGTGGCGGTGGGGGCGATGAAGCTGTATCGGGTGGAGACGGCAAGCGGCACGCCGATGGAATGTCCGCCGCCCAGCACCAGCGAGACGGTGGGGGTCTTCATGCCACTCAGCAGCTCGGCAATGGCCAGTCCTGCCTCCACATCGCCGCCGACGGTATTCAAGATGACCAGCAGCCCCCGGATGCTCTGGTCCTCCTCGATGGCGACCAGCTGCGGGATGACATGCTCGTACTTGGTGGTCTTGTTCTGCGGGGGCAGGATATAGTGCCCCTCGATCTGGCCAATAATGGTCAAGCAATGGATCTTATGCCGGCCGCCCTCGGTGGTCACGCTGCCGGAGTGATAGATCGCTTCGCTGCGGCGCTCCTCCTCATTTGCTTCCGGCTGGTTCTGCTCCTCATTTTTTGGGGCAGTGGATGCTTTTTTCTGCGGCATGGTTTTGGCTCCTCCCTATGGGTTTTACCCATAGTGTGAACCATTCCCGGCCGCTTTATGCCGGTTTAGTAGCCCTTGATCCCCTCGATGGAATCATCGTGGGCTACCCATTCCTCATCCACCTCAAAGGTGCGGTAGGTATCCCGGGTATCCCGCACAATGACCCGCTCGATGCCGGCATTGATGATCATACGCTTGCAAAGGGAGCAGGGCGCCGCGGCCTCCACATAGCCGCCGGTGCGGTTTTCCAGCCCCACCAGGTACAGGGTGGCACCCAGCATCTCGCTGCGGCTGGCATTGATGATGGCGTTCTGCTCGGCATGGACGCTGCGGCAGAGCTCATAGCGCTCGCCGCGCGGCACCTGCAGCTTTTCACGGGTACAGTACTGCAGCTCATTGCAGTTGGCACGGCCGCGGGGGGCGCCCACATAGCCGGTGGAGATGATGGTATCATTCTTGACGATGACCGCGCCGAAATTACGGCGCAGGCAGGTGCCCCGCCCGGTAACAGCTTCTGCGATATCCAAATAGTAATTGATCTTATCCCGGCGCTCCATGGGGCCTCCTTTTGCCTAACACAGTACGATATGAAACGATTTGTATCATTATACACCATTCTGTTGATTTTGTCCATCAAGAGATGGGGAATTAAATGTAACTTAATGGAGACCGCCGAGAGCTGGTTCGGCCGCAGGCCCCGATGCTCTCCCCCTGCATTTATCAAAGCCATTTCCGCACCATTCCGCCCTGCTCGGCATAAGATGGCCACTGGGTTTTATTTTTCGCTCACCTGGCCCGCCCCTTGCATGAAAGGGGGATTTATGGTATTTTTTATAGAGTGAACGCTTCATCTTCCACATGGGAGGTCTTTTTATGTGCAAACGGATCCGGGAGGACATAGCGGCGGTGCGTCAGCGCGACCCCGCTGCCCGTTCCGGCTTTGAAATACTGCTGATGTACGCCGGCGTGCACGCGCTGTTTTGGCACCGACCGGCGCACTGGCTGTACCGGCACCACTGCTTTTTCCTGGCGCGTCTTGTCAGCCAGCTCACCCGTTTTTTTACCGGTATCGAGATCCACCCCGGCGCCGTCATCGGGCACAATGTTTTTATTGATCATGGCTCCGGCATCGTCATCGGCGAAACGGCAGAGGTAGGCGATGGCTGCACGCTGTATCAAGGTGTTACATTGGGCGGCACCGGCAAGGATACCGGCAAGCGCCATCCCACACTGGGACGCAATGTCATGGTAGGCTGCGGCGCCAAGGTGCTGGGCCCCGTGCGGGTAGGCGACAACTGCAAGATCGCCGCCAACGCCGTACTGCTGCACTCCATTGATGCCGACAGCACCGCTGTGGGTGTACCGGCCCGCGTGGTACGGGTAAGCAATGTAAAGCTGGAAAACGAACGGCTGGACCATGTACATATCCCCGACCCCATCCAGCAGGAGCTGAACCGGGCCCACCGGCAGATCGCCGCGCTGGAGCAGCGGCTGACAGTGCTGGAGGCGGAGCTGGAAAAGGAAAGGGGAAAATAGCCGATGTTTTATATCATTTTTGATTTTTGCATGGCGGCAATTATGCTTTTATTCGGCATATGGTTTTATAAATCCGGCGGAAAAGCAGCCGATTACTTGTCCGGTTACAATATGAGATCCGCGGATGAGCGCCGAAAATATGACGAAGACGCCATGTGTAAAGCATATGGAAAAAGAATGATGTACATGTCGATCCCTTTTCTCATTGGGATTGCCATAGATTGCCGGTATCCGGGAATTGGCTGTCTCATCGCATGGGGGATGTGGCTTGTTCTGTTTATTCTGCTGCTTATTGAACGGCACAAAAGAGAACAATAAACTTCACTTTCCTGCACTGTCCTACAGCGCTGCCACCAGCCGACGCAGGGCGCTGAGCCAATCGGACTTTCGCTCATCCTCGGCCGCCAGCAGAAATCGTTCCCCGAAGAACACCGCTGTGGCTGTCTGTCCGGCAAATTTGGCCTCTACACGACCCATTGGGCAGCCATCCATCGGGTGTAGGGTGCCCATCTGCGCACCACCCGCTTTCATGGTTTCTTCCAGAGTGCCCGCGCCCTCCCGGATTATCGCGCCATGGGCGATGGGGCGGCCCTCCGTAGTAAATTCCAGTCCTGTAATGGTAATGATCTGGTCGGTCATGGTGGTTCCTCCTTGCGATCTTTTTTGTTCTGTCCTTATCATAGCAGGCCGTCAGTCCCATAATCCGTACTTTGATGGACAGGCCGGGGCAGATGTGCTATATTTATGAGGAAATTGCGGCCAATAGACCTGTGGGAGGAACCAAAATGGAGCAAAATAAAGCCCTGCTGGAGCGCATCCGGCTGTTTGTGCTGGATCTGGATGGCACCATATATCTGGGCGACCGGCTGCTGCCCGGCGCCGCCGAGTTTATCACCACGGCAAAAGAAAAGGGCCGGCAGGTGCTGTTTTTCACCAATAACACCAGCCGCAGCCCAATGGAATATGTGGAGCGTCTTTCCCGCATGGGGATTCCTGTCACCCGGGAGGATATTCTCACGGCCGGGGATGTGACCATTCACTACCTGCAGACGCACTGCGCGGGACAAAGCGTCTATCTGCTGGGGGTACCTGCCCTGCGGCAAAGCTTTGCGGAAGCCGGGATTCCTTTTACCGAAGAACAGCCTGATCTTGTTGTGGTGGGCTTCGATAAGACACTGACCTACGAACGGCTGGAAAAGGCCTGCATCCACCTGCGCCGGGGCGCCCATTTCCTCGCCACCCACCCCGATATCAACTGTCCCACCGAGGCGGAGCCGATCCCCGATTGCGGCGCTATCTGCCAGGCCATCACCACCAGTACCGGGTTTATGCCCCATTCCTTAGGCAAGCCCGCCGCCGAAACAGTGGAGTTGGTGGAAGCGGTGAGCGGCCTGCCGCGGGAAGCCATCGCCTTTGTGGGGGACCGCCTGTATACCGATGTGGCCTGCGGCACCCAAAACGGCGCCTGCGGCATCCTGGTAATGACCGGCGAAACCACCCCCGAAATGCTGGCAGAAAGCAGCTTTTTCCCCGATGCGGTGTTCCCCTCTCTCGGGGCCATGGCACCGCTGCTGTAAATCTCACAATAAAAAGCCCGCCCCCTGTACCAATTGGTGCAGAGGGCGGTTTTTGTTGTTCCAATTTATTTCCAGTGTTTTAGCTGCGAAAGATGGGCGTCATACTGTGCCCGGCGCTCCGCTTCGCCGATATTTTCAGAGTTCGGCATATGCGCCAGCAAAAAATCCAGCAGCGCATCCTTGCTTTGGTAAGCGAAGGCCCCCTCCGCGTAGCACCACTTGCAGTAATCCTCATTATAGCTGCCGTCTGGCTCCCGGCTGGTGATGCCGTCCTCCAGCGGCATGCCGCAGCACTGGCAGATGAGCTGCCGCGGCGTACCCAGCAGCGTATTGATGGATACATCGAACAGTGCCGAAAGCAGCTTCAAGGTTTCGGTATTCGGCACCGTTTCACCGGTTTCCCAGCGGGAGACCGCCTGCCGGGTCACAAAAACCTTTTCCGCCAGTTCTTCCTGCGAAAGACCCTTGCCGGTTCTCAGTTCATAGATCACATCTTTTGTTTCCATGCGCTTTCTCCTCCCTTTGGGAATAGTATAACGCCATACCACCTCTATGAAAAGCAACCCGCTGTTGCTTTTGCTGCTGCGTCACTCGGTCAGGCCAAAGAACCACACCGTTTCGGATTCATAGGTTTCGCCCTGCCGCAGCAGGATGGAGGGAAACTGCGGGTGATGGGGGCTATCGGGGCAATGCTGTGTTTCCAGGCAGATTCCGCTGTGCTTCTGGTAGGCAATGCCGCCTTTGCCCCGCTCTCCACACAGAAAATTACCGGAATAGAGCTGCAAGGCCGGTTCTGTGGTAAAGACGGTGAGCCGCCGTCCTCTTACAGGGTCACTGAGTTCCGCCGCCGGGTGCAGCGGATTTAGGCTCTCGGCATCATAGTCCAGCAGAAAATTGTGGTCGTACCCGCCGGCATTTTTTAGCTGTGGGCAGTCTGCCCCGATGCGTTCCCCAATGATATGCGGCGTGGTAAAATCCAGCGGCGTTCCCGCCACCGGCAGCATCTCCCCGGTGGGGATCAGTTCCGCATTAACCGGGGTATATCGACTGGCTGCCAGCTCCAGCCGGTGGCCAAGGATATCCCCCTTGCCCTGCCCCGCCAGATTAAAATAAGTGTGGTTGGTCAGGTTCAGCAGGGTGTCCCCCTCCTCCGCCGTGGCGGTATAGTGGATAATGAGGGCATCCTCCTGGGTCAGGCAGTAGCGCACCTCCACATGCAGTTTGCCGGGATAACCCTCCTCACCTGCTTCTGCCGTACGGGAGAACACCACCACATTATCAATGTCCTCGGTGCTCCATTGCCACAGGCAGCGGTCAAAGCCACGCTTGCCGCCGTGCAGGTGATTTTTGCCGTCATTGGCGCAAAGGGCATAGGTTTTCCCGTTTAATTCAAAGCGCGCCCCGCCGATGCGGTTGGCCACCCGGCCTATTGTTCCGCCAAAGTGCGGGGCCTCAATGTAATCTGCAATGGTATCACACCCCAGGGTGATATCCTCCACCATGCCCTCTTTATCCGGCACACAGATGCTATGCACAGCCGCCCCGTAATTGAGAAGGTTTACCTCCATGGTGTTGTGGTTAAACAGGGTAAAGCGTGTTACCGCCTGCCCTTCCGGCGTCCTGCCAAAAAAGTGCTTATAGACCATTGGTTGCTCCTCACTTTTCGTTTGTTTCTGCCTATTATTGTACCGCATCAACGGCCAACTGCCAAGGGGGAAGTTTTCACTCTCGCCAGGTCGTCTGGGCGAATTTCTGCTGAGGGATGGCACCGGGCCGCAGGCTGTTTCGGCACAGCCGAAACCGACGGGCACAGCCCGTCGAGACCGTCCAAAGGACGGTTTAGCCTGCGGCCCGCCCTGCCCCCTGCATAAATTCCACACATGGGAAAAGGGACGCCCCCGTTAGAGGACGCCCCTTTCCCAAGAGAGAAAACATTAGAAGATGGCGAGTTTAGACTGGACGGTGGTGGAAGCCACTACGCGTCCGCGCTTGATGACATAGCGACGCTCCGGAGTCAGACGAATGGCGTCGCGTGCATCACGGCAAGCGGTGATGACGATATCGGCATTGCAGCCGACCTTCAAGCCGTAATCCTTCAGACGGAGGATCTTGGCGGCGTCATCGGTGATCATGTCGAAGGTCTTTTCAATCTCATCGGGCAGGCTCAGCTGGGCAGCGTGGCCGGTAATCAGGGCCACCTGCAGCATATCGCCGGCGCCGTATGGATAAAAGGTATCATTGACGCAGTCCTGGCCAAAGCTCATGGTCACACCGGCAGCCAGCAGTTCCTTTACGCGGGTAATACCGCGGCGGATGGGCTGTTTATCCAAGCGGCCCTGGAGCATCAAGTTAGTAACCGGGTTGGTGATGACATTGATGCCGGCCTTCTTTACCTTTTCGATAACATAGGCCGCATAGTGGTCATCATAGGCCGCCATGGCGCAGGTATGGCCGGCGGTAACACGGCCCTGCCAGCCGCGGGCGATGGTCTCATCGGCCACCATCTCCAGCGTGCGGTAGAAGGGGTCGTCGCTTTCGTCCACATGCATATCCACATCGGCATCATACTTCTCAGCAATATCAAAGCACAGCTTGACATGTGCGCGGCTGTCGTCGGGGCAGTTCTCATTAGCGGGCATACCGCCTACTACATCGCAGCCCATCTCCATGGCCTGCCACATCAGCTTATCGGCGCCGGGATCCTTCATAATGCCTTCCTGCGGGAAAGCAACGGTCTGCATATCCACTACGCCCTTATACTTGTCTTTCAGGGCCAGTACGCCCTCAGTGGCCTTCAGGCCGGTGATGGTATCCACATCAATGTGGGTACGAATATTCAGTACACCGTTCTTGATCTCACGCTCCACCACATCGCCGCCGCGGGCCAGAATGTCCTCATTGACATAGTTGCGCTTTTTATCCCACAGCATCTCAATGGCTTCCTTCAGGGTGCCGCTCTGGTTCTTGGGCAGAACATCCAGTACATTGACCTTATCCAGGTGGATATGGGGATCGATGTAGGAAGCGGTGGTCAGGTTGCCCTCGGCGTCAATAACGGTCTCGGCCCCGGCGGTCAGTCCCACGCCGATATCAACGATCTTGCCGCCATCGATGAGGATATTGACCAGCTCTTCCCGGTCACGGAGCTTCGCGTTCTTAATGAGCATCTGCATACTTTAATTCCCTCCAAAAAATTTTTGTTAAAATAATCCGGCAGGGCGCTATTTCTCATTCAAACCAAATTTCTTTACTTCCCAACCCTTTTGAAAAGCGCCCTGCTCCCGGATGGGAGCAGGGCGCGAAACAACTTGGGGTGAAAGCCTCTCCATAGTCTGCCAATATCCGGAGGACTCCTATTCGGTTCACCTACATTTTAGCATACAATCTGCCCAAAGGCAATTCATCATTATTTAGAAAGTTCCAATACATTTTTGTTGGAATCCACCAAATACATCGCATACATCTCCGGCGAAAGCCCGCTCTCCGCCACTATCTTCCGGGCCGGCTCATAGTCCTCGGCCGCCAGCCGCAAGGAGATCCCACAGCTTTGAGTCACGGTGCGCAGGGTGGGCATCGTCGCCACCTTAAAGTGCTGCTCCAGCAGCCGCTCAGTCTGTATGGCGGAATGGGTATTCTCAAAGGAAATCATCAGATAATCTTCGTTCATCGTTTTCACCTCGCCCCTATTTTACTCCATGGCCCCAGTGGAATCAAGTGTACTTTCCCGATTGGCCTGTGCAGCAGGCTGGCCATGCGGCGCAGCCGCCGGGCTTCCGCCCGGCTCCCGCGGCTTC
>ERZ773150.2384-NODE-2384-length-14363-cov-10.662706_pt1 | contig 14363 bp, 9 predicted proteins | sample MGYA00580845_ERZ773150 | MGnify/ENA primary metagenome ERZ773150 (study PRJEB29015, sample SAMEA2737848) | human gut metagenome | biome: human gut; feature: human-associated habitat; material: faeces | place: China | collected 2012 ...
GCCATCCGCAAGGCCATGCTCCATACGGACAAGGGAGAAGACATGCAACTGATACGCCAGATCACCGACCACATCTCCTTTAAGGGCGATGCCCAGATGACGGTGGAAGCCATTCAGGACCTGGTGGAAATGGAACTGATGAAGAGCAGCCGTAAAGATGTAGCACAGAAATACATTGCCTACCGCAACCAGCGTAGCATTGCCCGCAAGGCGAAAACACGCGATATGTTTCTGGAAATCATCAACATCAAATCCAACGACATCACCCGCGAGAATGCCAATATGAACGCCGACACCCCGGCGGGCATGATGATGAAGTTTGCCAGCGAAACCACCAAACCTTTCGTTGACGACTATCTACTGAGCGAAGAAGTGCTGGATGCCGTCAGCCAAAACTATCTGCACATCCACGATAAGGATTATTACCCCACCAAAAGCCTGACATGCGTACAGCACCCGCTGGACCGCATCCTTACATACGGCTTCTCTGCCGGACACGGAGAGTCGCGCCCTGCGAAACGCATTGAGACCGCCAGCATACTGGGCTGCATCTCATTGGAAACCGCCCAGAACGAAATGCACGGCGGACAGGCGATTCCCGCGTTCGACTTCTACCTTGCTCCCTACGTGCGCAACAGCTTCATCGAGGAAGTAAAGAACCTGGAAGAGCTGAACGGTGAGGATTACTCACATCTCTACCGGAAAGAGCTCACCGATTACCTGCAACAGCCGCTGGACGGCCTCACCGGCGAGCAGCGCATCATCCAGCATGCCGTGAACAAGACCGTAGCCCGCGTGCATCAGTCCATGGAAGCGTTCATCCACAACATGAACACGATACACTCGCGCGGCGGCAACCAGGTGGTATTCAGCTCCATCAACTACGGTACGGATACTTCCGCCGAGGGACGCTGCATCATCCGCGAACTGCTGAAAAGCACGTACCAGGGCGTGGGCAACGGCGAAACGGCCATCTTCCCCATTCAGATATGGAAAAAGAAACGCGGCGTAAGCTATCTGCCCGAAGACCGCAACTACGACCTCTACCAACTTGCCTGCAAGGTCACCGCACGCCGTTTCTTCCCGAACTTCCTGAACCTGGACGCCACCTTCAACCAAAGTGACGACTGGAAAGCCGACGACCCGAAACGCTACGAGCACGAAGTAGCCACCATGGGATGCCGTACACGCGTATTCGAGAACCGTTTCGGCCCCAAGACATCCATCGGACGCGGCAACCTGTCTTTCTCCACAATCAACATTGTGCGCCTTGCCATAGAGTGCATGGGCATTACGGATAAGGAACAGCGCATCGCCCGTTTCTTCGCCAAGCTGGATGCCATGCTCGACATCACCGCACGCCAACTGCATGAACGCATGGAGTTCCAGAAAACAGCGTTCGCCAAGCAGTTCCCTCTGCTGATGTCCGCTTTGTGGATAGGCTGCGACAAGCTCAAACCGAACGACGACATCTCGTCCGTAATCAATCAGGGTACGCTGGGCATCGGGTTCATCGGTCTGGCGGAATGTCTTGTGGCGCTTTTGGGCAAGCATCACGGAGAGTCGGAAGAGGCTCAGGAACTGGGACTCAGAATCGTGACTTACATGCGCGACCGTGCCAACCAGTTCTCCGACCAATACCAGCATAATTACAGCGTACTGGCCACGCCTGCCGAAGGGCTGTCGGGCAAGTTCACACGTGTAGACCGCAAGAAGTTCGGCTGCCTGCCGGGCATTACGGACCGTGATTATTACACCAACTCCAACCACGTGCCCGTGTACTACAAGTGCAGCGCCCGCCATAAAGCCGAAATCGAGGCCCCCTACCACGACCTGACCCGTGGCGGACACATCTTCTACGTAGAAATTGACGGCGACGCCACCCACAACCCCGAAGTCATTATGCGTGTGGTGGACATGATGGACCGGTACAACATCGGTTACGGCTCGGTAAATCACAACCGCAACCGCTGCCTGGACTGCGGATACGAAAACTCTACCGTCAACCTGGAAGCCTGTCCCAAGTGCGGCAGCACCCACATCGACAAGCTACAGCGCATCACCGGCTATCTGGTAGGTACTACCGACCGCTGGAATCAAGCCAAGCTCGCCGAGCTGAACGACAGAGTAATCCATGAAAATTAAAAGTTGAATAGTGCTTTCCATTCTTGATATAATAGAAGATACTACGGTGGACGGTCCGGGATTCCGTACCGCCATCTACGCAGCCGGATGTCCCAACGGATGTCCGGGCTGTCATAATCCGGAATCGTGGGACATCAACCGCGGACGCTGGATGAGCACCGATGAAATACTGCAAAAGGTGCTTGCCGACAGCTTTGCCGATGTGACATTCAGCGGTGGCGACCCTATGTACCAGCCCGAAGGCTTCACCGAACTGGCACATGCCATCAAGCGGCAGAGCCGGAAGAACATCTGGTGCTATACGGGGTATACATTTGAAACGTTACTGCACAATCCCCGCCAGGCAAAACTGTTGGAGTACATCGACGTGCTGGTGGACGGCAAATTCAAAGAAGAGCTGCGTGACGAAGACCTCTACTTCCGTGGCAGCAGCAACCAACGGCTGATAGACGTACAAGCGTCGCTGAAAGCCCAAAAAGCGGTGGATTACGTTTACAACCCGAAGTTATAACTCCTTTCACTGTATTATATCTTTCTCTATATAGACATAAACCTATACCTCCATTGGGTACAATGAATATCACCGTGGGATACCGACAATACCAACGGTTGGTATTCATCGTACCCTATGTTGGTAGCCGTTGTACCAAACGTTGGTATCCGACGTACCAAACATTGGTACTTCCCATACCAGCCTTTGGTACTTTCCGTACCCCATAGAGGTATCCGCCGTTCTCCCCCTATAAACCATAAAGGATTGCTTACGCCGGCAAAAAGGAAGCAAGCGTTTCTCCAACCGCCCTGCCTACTTTTCTTTATATATTTTCAGCCATATAAAATTCTTTCTCGTTTTTATTTCCTACATTTGCCACCGTCAAAAGAATCTATAACAAAATACCGAACCCGTGAAACGCAATCAATCCCCTGCACAGACGATACGCTTCCGCCGCTGGAGTCGGAAGTCGTATGCCGCATTCGCCAGCATAGGCAGATGCGTCACAATCGGTTGTCTGCGCAAGAACGTGGCCGACAGTTCGCTACGGAAGCAGGACACGGTTCGGACTATCCCCTATTCTATTCACACCATGACTATCGACGAACTGAAAGCCCGGGTGCTGGCAGGCATAGACATATCGCCCGACCAAGCCGCCTGGCTGGCGAATACCGCCGACCGTGAAGCGCTTTACGCCGCTGCACACGAGATTACCGTACAATGCTCGCAGCATGAGTTTGACATGTGCTCCATCATCAACGCCAAGTCGGGACGCTGCCCCGAAAACTGCAAATGGTGCGCACAATCTTCCCACTATCACACCCAAGCCGACGTTTACAACCTACTCTCCGCTGAAGAATGCCTCGAACAGGCACAATACAATGAACGGCAGGATGTCAACCGCTTCTCCCTCGTTACGAGCGGACGGAAACCCTCTCCCAAACAATTGGAACAACTCTGTAACACAGTGCGCTACATGCGCCGCCACTCATCCATACAATTATGCGCATCTTTAGGCCTGCTGGCCGAAGAAGAGCTGCGCGCCCTGCACAATGCCGGCGTCACCCGCTACCACTGCAACCTGGAAACAGCCCCCTCTTTCTTCCCCACCCTGTGCAGCACGCACACGCAGGAAGACAAGCTGCGCACCTTGCAGGCAGCCCGCAACGCAGGCATGGACATTTGCAGCGGCGGCATCATCGGCATGGGCGAGACGATGGAACAGCGCATTGAGTTTGCTTTCACCCTGAAAGAGCTGGGGGTACAATCCATTCCCATCAACCTGCTCAGCCCCATTCCGGGCACTCCGCTGGAGAACCGCCCGCCGCTGACGGAAGAAGAGGTATTGGTGACCGTCGCCCTGTTCCGCTTCATCAACCCCACCGCCTACCTGCGCTTTGCCGGCGGACGCTCGCAACTGAGCAAGGATGCGGTGAAGAAGTCCTTATATATAGGTATCAACTCGGCTATCGTGGGCGACCTGCTGACGACGCTCGGCTCCAAAGTTTCCGATGACAAGAAACTGATAGAAGAAGCCGGATACGAGTTCTGCGGTTCGCAATTCGACCGCGAGCACCTGTGGCATCCATACACCTCGACCACCCATCCGCTGCCTGTATATAAGGTGAAGCAGGCGGACGGGGCAACGATTACGCTGGAAAGCGGGCAGACCCTGATAGAGGGAATGTCCTCCTGGTGGTGCGCCGTGCACGGTTACAATCATCCGGTACTGAACCGGGCAGCCACGGAGCAGCTCGGCAAGATGTCGCACGTCATGTTCGGCGGACTGACGCACGACCCTGCCATCGAGCTGGGCAAACTGCTGTTGCCGCTGGTTCCGTCGTCCATGCAGAAGATATTCTATGCCGACTCCGGCTCGGTGGCTGTGGAAGTGGCCCTGAAAATGGCCGTACAGTACTGGTATGCCAAAGGGCAAGGGGCTTCGTCGCAGAGTACCTCCGTCAAGAAGCAGAACTTCGTCACCATCCGCAGCGGCTATCACGGAGATACGTGGAATGCCATGTCGGTGTGCGATCCGGTGACGGGGATGCACTCGCTGTTCGGCTCGGCACTGCCCGTGCGGTACTTCGTTCCGCAACCCCGCTCGCGTTTCGACGGCGAATGGAATCCGGAAGATATCCGCCCGCTACAGGAAACCATCGAACAGCATGCCGACGAACTGGCCGCCCTGATACTGGAGCCCGTGGTGCAGGGTGCAGGCGGCATGTGGTTCTATCATCCGCAGTATCTGCGCGAAGCGGCAAAGCTATGCCGCGAACACGGTCTGCTGCTTATCTTCGATGAAATAGCGACGGGCTTCGGACGCACCGGAAAGCTGTTTGCCTGGGAACATGCCGGAGTAGAACCAGACATCATGTGCATAGGCAAGGCGCTGACCGGCGGCTACATGACGCTTTCCGCCGTACTGGCCACCAACGAAGTAGCGGACACCATCTCCAACCACGCCCCGGGTGCATTCATGCACGGGCCCACGTTTATGGGCAACCCGCTGGCATGCGCCGTGGCATGTGCATCGGTACGCCTGCTCACGTCTCCCGAATACAACTGGCAGGAGAAGGTGGCGCGCATCGAAGCGCAGTTGAAGCAAGAGCTGGAACCCGCGCGCCAACTGCCGCAAGTGGCGGATGTGCGCGTACTCGGAGCCATCGGCGTGATAGAGACCAAACGTCCGGTGGATATGGCATGGATGCAACGGCGCTTCGTCGAGGAAGGTATCTGGGTGCGTCCGTTCGGCAAGCTGGTGTATCTGATGCCGCCCTTTATCATCAAACCGGAACAGCTCGGCACATTGACGAAGGGACTGATTAAGATTATAAAAGAGATAAGAGATTAAGGTTACAAAAGAAATAAGGGAACAATAAACTTCCTTATATTTCAAAAACAAACATAGCCAATGAGCACTATATCGCACATGCAGCAAGAGCTGCAACTTCTTGAAGAGCACAGCAACCTGCGCCGCCTGCCCCGGATGGTACACGACGGCAGGGATGTCATCGTGGACGGCAAACGCATGCTGAACCTCTCGTCCAACGACTACCTGGGGCTGGCATCCGACCGGGCCTTGCGCGAGGAATTCCTGCGCACGCTCACCCCCGACACGTTCCTGCCCACCTCTTCTTCTTCCCGGTTGCTGACGGGCAACTTCACCGTTTACGAAGAGCTGGAAGCCGAACTGGCACGCCTTTTCGGCATGGAATCCGCACTGGTGTTCAACAGCGGGTATCATGCCAACACGGGCATCCTGCCCGCCGTAAGCGATGCACAGACGCTGATACTTGCCGACAAGCTCGTCCATGCCAGCCTGATTGACGGCATCCGCCTGTCTGCCGCCAAATGCATCCGCTACCGCCACAACGATTTGGCACAACTGGAACGGCTGCTCAAAGAGCACCACTCCGCCTTTCGCCAAATCATCATCGTCACCGAAAGCATCTTCAGCATGGACGGCGATCAAGCTGACCTGCCCGCCCTGGCAGAACTGAAACGCCGGTACGGCAATGTGCTGCTCTACGTGGACGAGGCCCACGCTTTCGGCGTGCGCGGCAGGCAGGGACTCGGTTGCGCCGAGGAGTCCGGCTGCACCGGAGACATCGACTTCCTTGTCGGCACGTTCGGCAAGGCGGCAGCATCCGCAGGCGCTTACATCGTATGCCGGAAGGTGATACGGGAATACCTCGTCAACCGCATGCGCACACTTATCTTCACCACCGGACTTCCCCCCGTAAACATCGCTTGGACACTGTTTGTCGTGCGCCGGCTGGCAGACATGCGGGAACGGCGCGAGCATCTGGCACACATCAGCCGGACGCTTCGCGAAGCCCTGCAGGCACAAGGATACGCCTGCCCCGGCGCCAGCCACATCGTCCCGATGATTATCGGGCAGAGTGCGGATACCGTGCTGAAAGCAGAGGCCTTGCAACGGCATGGCTTTTACGCCCTGCCCGTGCGCCCGCCTACAGTGCCGGAAGGAACGTCGCGCATCCGTTTTTCGCTGACAGCGGATATCAGGCAAGAGGAAATAGAAGAACTGAAGAAAAGAACGGAGAACTTGAAATAACCCGAAAATACTTTAAGCAATGCCCGTAACAGACGGCATTGGAATATTAACCGAAATGCATCTTCATACAGAAGGGCATCTTCATCTAACAAAAAAGAACAATGAAACAAGTGTACATTATCAACGAGAACCATCCCCAGTTACTCCTTTTCTTTGCCGGTTGGGCAGCGGACGAAACTCCCTTCAAGCAGTACCGTCCCAAAAACATGGACTACATGATTTGCTACGACTACCGCACGCTGGACTTCGACTATTCCATCTTCGACCGCTACCGGCAAGTAAACGTGGTAGCCTGGTCCATGGGTGTGTGGATGGGCTCTCTCATACTGAGCCAAGTCTCCCGGGACAAGGTGTTCAGCCTGGCGTTCAACGGAACTACATACCCCATCGACAATCTGGAAGGTATCCCCGTGAACACCTTTCAGGCTACTCTCGACGGACTTACCCCCGCAACGCTCCAGAAGTTCCTGCGCCGCATGTGCAAGGACAGCAACGCCTACAAGGCATTCATGGAAGTGACTCCCCAACGGGACTTCGACGAAATAAAGGAAGAACTGAGGCTCATTCTGGAGCGGTACTTCGATATGTTCGGAGACGCAAATAACAAAAGTTACGACGAGGAAAAGGAAGATAAGTATGAGGCAAACATCGAAAAGTATAACTACGAATACAACTACGCCTTCATCGGCAAGAACGACCGGATTTTCCCGCCCGAAAACATGGAGATGAACTTTTGCGACCTGATAGACTGCCATCCGGTCCTGACGGACAACGCACACTATGACGAGTCCATGTTCCGCTTTCTGCTGCAAGATATGTGGGAGATGACTGCCAGTGAATTCAGATATCATGTCAAAACCATAAATATTGAATGAAACGAAACAGAAAATGATTTGCAGTACCATTCAATCCATCGACAAAGCCCTCGTTGCAAGACGCTTTGCCCATGCACGGAATACGTACAGCCGAGAAGCTCTTGTGCAGCAGCAGGTGGCGGAGAAAATGCTGCGCCTGCTCACGAAACATGCCTGCCCGTCTGCTGCGGCACACAACGGCGAGGGCAATACGCGAAGTTTGTCAGGCAACGCCTCCCCCTTCCGCCATATCGTAGAGTTCGGATGCGGAACCGGGTGCTACTCCCGTTTGCTGCTGCACGCATTGCAACCGGAAACTCTGCTGCTCAACGACTTGTGTCCCGAAATGAGGGAGTGTATCTGCGATTTGTTGCCGGCCGGTGAACCTCTGCCTCATAAACCTCTACTTTACGATGATAAAGTAGAACTCTACGGCGCTAAAGTGCCACTTGAGAAAGCTAAAGTGCCACTTGAGAAAGCTAAAGTGCCACTTTACGGAAACCCGCTTATATCCCCTGCCGTCAGCTTTTTGCCGTGTGATGCCGAAACTCTTGATTTCCCGCAAGGGACAGACCTGATAACGTCCTGCTCCACCCTGCAATGGTTTGCCGATACGGAACGGTTCTTCACCCGCTGCCACCGTTTCCTATCGGACGGTGGCATTCTCGCATTCAGCACTTTCGGCAAGAGGAATATGCAGGAGATACATACCCTGACCGGACACGGACTGGAGTACTTCTCGCTCGAAGAACTGAAAGCCTTGCTGTCTTCCCGCTTCGAGATTCTTTATGCCGAAGAAGAGATTGTCTCCCTGCCATTCGGCACTCCGCTCGAAGTGTTGCAACACCTCAGACAAACCGGCGTTACCGGGACGGAAAAGAGAGTCTGGACGCGCGGACGCCTGCAAAGTTTCTGCGAGGAATATATCCGGATGTACGGCAAGGACGACCGTAGTGTTTCGCTGACTTATCACCCGATTTATGTAATAGCGAGAAAAAGAGGAAGGACAAAGTAAGAAGCATAAGAGATGAAGTACAAAATACGAAGCATAAGGTACGAAATGTAAAGTATAAGGTATGAAGTATGAGGTATAAGAGATTTTAAAATAAAGGATGAGGAATTCGGTAAACACATAGGTGATAAGAGGTATGAGCACCGATGTTTAATCAGTTAATTTACATAAAGATATAAAGAATTATGAAACCAAACATTTATTTCATCAGCGGCATTGATACGGATGCCGGAAAAAGCTATTGCACTGCCTGGTATGCCAAGCAGCTATCCCGGAACGGACAGCGCATCATCACCCAGAAATTCATTCAAACCGGCAATACCGGACACTCCGAGGACATCGACCTGCACCGCCGCATCATGGGCACCGGCTATCTGCCTGAGGATAACGAGGGGCTTACAATGCCCGAAATCTTCTCCTATCCCTGCTCTCCCCATCTTGCGGCACGCATCGACAACCGTCCTATCAACTTCGACAAAATAGAGAACGCCACGCAGGAGCTTGCCCGCCGCTACGACACCGTACTCGTGGAAGGAGCCGGCGGACTGATGGTTCCCCTGACCGGAGAATATCTCACCATAGACTACATTGCCGATAAGAACTATCCCCTTATCTTCGTGACATCCGGCAAGCTGGGCAGTATCAATCACACCCTGCTAAGCCTTGAAGCCATCGGGCACCGGGGAATCACGCTCGACACCGTATTGTACAACCTTTATCCCACGGTAGAGGACAAGACCATACAGAACGATACGATGCAATACATACGGGAGTATCTTTCCAGGCATTTCCCCGGAACGAAGTTTGAGGTTGTGCCGGAGATAAATAATCTGTATCAAACCATGTAATCTGTGACGAATTTCGTACCTTTGCACGTTATAAAACGTCATAGGACACATGGAAGCATTTACATTCGATACAACCGAGCAGATATTACTCGCAGCAACGGGAACTCTTTTTATCATCCAAGCCCTTTATTACCTTTGCCTGTACAACCGCATCCACCTGCGCAGCCGTGCCGTGAAGCGCGGCAATGTACACTTCTCGCAGGAGCTCCCGCCGGTGTCGGTCATCATCTGCGCACGTGAAGAATGCGAAAACCTGCGGCGTAACCTGAAAGCTGTGCTGGAGCAGGATTATCCGCAATTTGAGGTTATCGTCATTAATGACGGAAACACGGACGAAAGCGAAGATTACCTCACCTTGCTGGAAGAGAAATACCCGCACCTCTACCACAGCTTTGTCCCCGACTCTTCCCGCTACATCAGCCGGAAGAAGCTTGCCGCCACCCTCGGCGTGAAAGCCAGCAAATACGACTGGCTCGTCTTTACCGAAGCCAGCTGCTGCCCGCAAAGCAACCAATGGCTGCGGCTGCTGGCACGCAACTTCACCTCGCGTACGCAAGTTGTTTTGGGATATAGCGGCTATGAACGCGGCAAAGGCTGGCTGCACAAGCGCGTAGCTTTCGACAATCTGTTCACTTCCATGCGCTACCTCGGCTTTGCGCTTGCCGGAAGCCCGTATATGGGCATCGGGCGTAACCTTGCCTACCGCAAGGAGTTGTTTTACGAACACAAAGGGTTCTCTGCACATCTCAACCTTCAGCGCGGCGATGACGACCTGTTCGTCAATCATGTAGCCACTGCCGAAAATACCCGCGTGGAAACCGATGCGGATGCCACCGTACGCATGCAACCCGTATTCCGCGCAAAAGACTGGCGGGAAGAGAAAATCGGTTACGCATCTACCGCCCGCCTCTATCACGGCATGCAACGCTGGCTTGCCGGACTGGAAACCACTACCCGCCTCGCGTTCCATGCCGCATGGATGGCTACGCTCGCAACAGCCATACTGCATTTCCACTGGTTGGCGGCAGGCATTGCATTCCTCGTCTGTATACTCCGGTTTATCCTGCAAGCCATCATCGTCAACAAGACTGCCAAGGATTTGAACGACCGGCGCAGATACTACTGGTCGCTGCCCGTGTTCGATGTACTCCAGCCGCTGCAATCTCTCCGCTGGAAGCTCTACTGTCTGTTTAGAAAGAAAAGCGAATTCCTGAGAAAATAAATGAGGAATTACCCTACTCGTAGCGCATGGAATTTGCCGGATGAATCCGTGTAATGAGGTAGGACGGTCCTAACAGCATAGCGATTGAAGCCAGCAGCGTGCCGACATTCAGCAACAAGAAAAGCCAAAGATTGAAAGATACGGGAACGGTGTCCATATAATAGGTTTCCGGGTCGAGACGGAACAAGCCGAACCACTTCTGGATAAAATAGAAAGCCAGTCCTATTACATTGCCCCACAGCATTCCTTTTCCGATGAGGAATACCGCCAGCCAAAGAAACAGTTTGCGGATAGTGAGGTTGTTCGCTCCCAAAGATTTCAGAACGCCAATCATGGAGGTGCGCTCTATGATGATTATCAGCAGTCCCGAAACCATGGTAAACCCGGCAACGCCAATCATCAGAATAAGGATAACCCATATATTGACATCCAAGATGCCGAGCCATGCAAAAATCTGCGGGTTCAACTGCTCTACGTTGAGTACACAGTATTCTGCCCCGTAAGGATCGGGATGCCGGCCCACTTCATCGGCTATCCGGTAGGTGGTTTCTTCCAGTTTATCGTAGTCGTACAGCTCCAGCTCCACTCCGCTCACCTGGTCGGGATGCCACTTGTTCAGACGGTTCACCAGGCACAGGTCTGTAAGCAGGAACAGGTTGTCGTATTCGGAAAAGTTGGTCTGGTAGATGCCGACGATTGTCAGGCGGCGGGCACGCACATCGTCCTGTATATAATAGGTGTCTATCTTGTCGCCGAGCTTCAGCTTCAGTTTGTCGGCTATCGCCTTTGAAATGACCACACGGTTGGTAGAAGCCGAGTCGCTGAACTGCGGAAACTCTCCCTCTATCAGGTGACGGCGGAAGAAGGAACTGCCATACTCCGGCCCTATACCTTTCAATACCATGCCCTGAAAGGCATCGGACGTCTTTATCATACCCGGCTTGGTGGAATAGCGTTGCACGTGTTTCACACCGGAATTATCCGCAAGAGCGGCAAGCATACTGTCCGTCACGGCTATGGGGCGGGTTTCAAAAGAACGCGCCGCATCCGAATTGCTAATCTGGATATGCGAGCCGAAACCGATTATCTTATCGCGTACCTCGCTCTTGAAACCGATTATCACCGACACGGCAATAATCATCACCGCCAACCCGATAGCAACACCGATAGTTGCTATCAGCACGGCAGGACGGGAAACTTGCTTTCCGACATCGGAACTGCGGTAAATACGCAGCGCTATGAAACGGGATAAATTCATCAGTAGTATTATATATCTTCTATTCCGTACGTCCCGGATAGGCTTCGAGCGCTTTGGAAAGCACAAACAGCGCACGGATTAAATCTTCCTTCTTCAAGACGTAAGCGATGCGCACTTCGTTGCGGCCGGAACCCGGAGTGGTATAAAAGCCGGAAGCCGGAGCCATGAAAACGGTCTGCCCTTCGTACTGGAATTCGGAAAGACACCATGCGCAGAACCTGTCCGAATCGTCTACGGGCAGCTTGGCCACGGTATAGAACGCTCCCATCGGAATGGGTGAATATACGCCGGGGATACGGTTCAGACCGTCAATCAGGCATTTACGGCGTTCTACATACTCGTCGTAGGTATCGCGCAGATAGTCTTCGCCGGCATCCAAAGACGCTTCGGCAGCAATCTGACCTATCAACGGCGGACTCAAACGTGCCTGGCAGAACTTCATAACGGCATCGCGTATCTCTTTGTTCTTCGTTATCAGCGCACCTATACGGATACCGCATTCGGAATAACGCTTGGAAACGGAATCAATCAGGACTACATTGTTCTCGATACCTTCCAGATGGCAGGCGGAGATGTATGGAGAGCCCGTATAGATGAACTCGCGATACACCTCGTCGGAGAAGAGGAAGAGGTCGTACTTCTTCACAAGGTCGCGTATCTGATTCATTTCACGGCGGGTATAAAGATAGCCGGTAGGATTGTTGGGGTTACAAATCAGGATGGCACGCGTACGTTCGTTTATCAGCTCCTCGAACTTCTCCACTTTAGGCAGCGAGAATCCCTCTTCGATGGTCGTTGCAATCGTACGTATCCTGGCTCCGGCAGAGATGGCAAATGCCATGTAATTGGCATAAGCCGGTTCGGGCACGATAATCTCGTCACCCGGATTGAGGCATGCCATGAAAGAGAACAGCACCGCTTCCGAACCGCCGGATGTAATGATTATGTCATCGGCAGTGAGCTTGATGTTGTACTTATCGTAATACCCCACCAACTTCTCGCGATAGCTGCGATAACCGGCACTGGGACTGTACTCCAATACCTTACGGTCAATATTACGGATGGCGTCAATCGCGACTTGCGGCGTAGGCAGGTCGGGCTGTCCGATATTGAGATGGAATACATGGATGCCCCGTTGCTTGGCTGCATCTGCCAAGGGAGCCAGCTTTCTGATAGGAGATGCGGGCATCTCCATCCCGCGAATAGAAATTGTTGGCATGAGTTTTTATATCATTTTATCATTTAAGTTGCAAATGTAGTGATTTATTTGATACCAAAGGGAAGCAAAGACATAAAAACTTTAAAAACCTTATCTATATTAAAAACACTATGCTATTTAAAAAGAATCTTGTACCTTTGAAATAGTAAACAAATGAGCAACCACAACCGTTTTATCTTAAACCAACTTTTAAAATAGTAAGTAACGCTATGGTCATCAACCTAATAACTTTTGCTTCACTGCTACATAAGCAAGCATCAGTCCGCAGTTCCCATGAAATAATCCTGAACGAACTGGAAAAATATTTCACCGTCAATTTCATAGATTACCAAGATATCAACAAGCTGTCTCCCGACGATTTCAGCATCCTGTTCATCGCCACCGGCGGAGTGGAACGGCTGGTTATCCAGCATTTCGAGGCTCTTCCCCGCCCTGCCATCATCCTGGCAGACGGTATGCAGAACTCGCTTGCCGCCGCCCTCGAAATATCTTCCTGGCTGCGCAGCCGGGGAATGAAAAGCGAAATCCTGCATGGCGAACTGTCCGAAATTATCAAACGCATTTTTGTACTGCACAGCAATTTCATGGCGCAACGCGGCCTCTACGGAATGCGTATCGGCGTAATAGGCACTCCGTCGAGCTGGCTCATTGCCAGCAACGTGGATTATCTGCTTGCCAAACGACGCTGGGGAGTGGAATACACAGACATCGCACTGGAACGTGTATACGAATATTACAACCAAATCACGGATGATGAAGTAGGCGAAGCATGTGCCGGCCTTGCCGGAAAAGCGCTTGCCTGCCGGGAAGCGTCGCCCGAAGATATGATAAAGGCAATGCGCCTGTACCGCGCCATCCGGAAGATTGTGGACGAAGACCGTTTAAGCGCACTCACCCTGAGTTGTTTCCGCCTGATAGAACAGACGGGCACTACCGGCTGCCTGGCGCTTTCCCTGCTGAATGACGAGGGCATCATTGCCGGATGCGAAGGCGATTTGCAGTCTGTCTTCACCATGCTCGCTGCCAAAGTGCTCACAGGCAAACCTGCTTTCATGGCCAATCCTTCCATGATTAATGCACGCACCAACGAAATCATACTGGCGCATTGCACCATCGGCATCGCACAGACAGAGCAGTTCATCATCCGCAACCACTTTGAAACGGAAAGCGGCATCGGCATACAGGGAATACTGCCTACCGGAGACGTGACAATCGTGAAATGCGGCGGAGAATG
>ERZ773150.2386-NODE-2386-length-14358-cov-13.159058_pt1 | contig 14358 bp, 9 predicted proteins | sample MGYA00580845_ERZ773150 | MGnify/ENA primary metagenome ERZ773150 (study PRJEB29015, sample SAMEA2737848) | human gut metagenome | biome: human gut; feature: human-associated habitat; material: faeces | place: China | collected 2012 ...
GCCATCTCTTTTTTCAGACGTGCCGGAAGTACTGCAAGACCCATAACCTCGATCAGACCAATGTTTTCTTTCTTGATATGGTGCAGCTTTGCATGTGGATGATAAACACCAAGCGGATGCTCTTCTGTGGTAATGTTGTTACGCAGTACCAGATCAAGTTCATATAAATCTCCACGTCTTCTTGCGATCGGAGTGATCGTATTATGTGGTTCCCCGTCTGTCTCAGCAAAAATAAATGCTGCCTCGTCTGTATAAACTCTCCATGCAAGTAAAATTTTATCTGCCAGCTCGATCAGACGCTCTTTTTTCTCCGCGCTGATACGGATCACGGACATCGGCCATTTTACAATGCCTGCTTTTACATCCTCAAATCCCTTGAACGAGATTTCTTTTTCGACCGGTGCTTTTGCCATGGCAAATTCATAATGACCACCCTGGAAATGATCATGGCTTAAAATAGAACCGCCTACAATTGGAAGATCTGCGTTTGATCCTACAAAATAATGTGGGAACTGTTCCACGAAATCAAGCAGTTTGCCGAACGTTGCACGCTCAATTTTCATCGGTGTGTGCTGTCCGTTGAATATAATGCAGTGCTCATTGTAATATACATACGGAGAGTACTGGAAAAACCAGTCACTGCCATTAATCGTTACCGGGATGATTCTGTGATTCTGTCTTGCCGGATGGTTCACACGTCCTGCGTATCCCTCATTTTCCTTGCAGAGTAAGCATTTCGGGTAACCGCTCTGTTTTGCAAGTTTTGCTGCAGCGATTGCTTTCGGATCTTTTTCCGGTTTTGATAAATTGATCGTGATATCCAAGGTACCAAACTCGGTATCTGCAGTCCATTTCAGATCCTTCTTAATACGGTATCTGCGGATATAGTTCGAATCACAGCTTAATTTGTAAAAATAATCGGTTGCCGCCTGTGCGGACTGATGATTGTAAAGTCCACGGAATTTTGTGATGACTTCACCTGGTCTTGGCATCAGCATGCTCATGATCTTTGTGTCAAACAGATCACGGTATGTGATCGTATCCTCCGGCATCAGTCCCTGCTCTGCCGCATAGTCAAGCATTTCTGTGAGAATTCCCTCTAAGGTATCCTCAGCGGTCTCCTGTGTCATCGGCTCTCTCTTTTCATATGCTGCAGCGACTTCATCTTCTAACTCATCTAATTGAAAAAGTTCTAACAGACGATTGATAGTAAATCTTTTATCTTCCGGTGCAGCAAGTCCTGTCACCAGACCATATTCTGTCAACTCTAAAATCTTTTCCTGTATCATATTCTTCCTCACTTCTACACTGTTTAACGTGTCTTTGCAATACTCTGCCAGACATATATTTTTAAGTCTCTATATTATTTTCAATGAGCCTCTTATTTTCAGAAATGAAAAACTTCTTTTCATCAGGCTAATTTCACTGGGCCGTCACCAATCTCAACAACATAGAAATCTGCTGCATATCCGATCTTCTTCTCATAAGCTGCACCGACTTCTTTGATAAAGGTATCCACAGCCTCATCTTTTACGATGCTGACCGTACATCCGCCAAAGCCCGCACCTGTCATTCTTGAGCCGATCACACCATCAATCTTCCATGCTTCCTCAACCAAAGTATCCAGCTCAATACCGGTTACTTCATAATCATCGCGGAGAGAAACGTGGGATTCATTCATCAGTTTTCCAAATAAGACAACATCATTATTTTTCAGTGCCTCTACTGCTTTGATCGTTCTCTGATTCTCATAAACTGCATGTTTTGCACGTCTTACACACACTTCCTCTTTGATGGCATCTTTGTGTTCTTCAAACTGTGCCTCTGTCAGATCTCCAAGTGCGTCGATGGAGACAACTTTCTGTAACTCTGCCAGTGCTTTTTCACACTCACTGCGGCGCTCATTGTATTTGGAATCGCCCAGTCCACGTTTTTTATTACTGCAGGAAATCACAATCTTTGCATTCTCCAGTTTGATCGGTGCATACTCATATTTTAAAGTTGCAGTGTCAAGGAAGATCGCATGGCCTGCTTTGCCCATTGCGATAGCAAACTGATCCATGATACCACAGTTGACACCGTTGAATTTATTTTCCGAATACTGACCGATCAGTGCAAGATCCTGATTTGTCACATCAAATCCAAACATATCGCGTAAGATAAATCCTGTTAAAACCTCTACGGATGCGGAAGAAGAAAGTCCGGAACCATTCGGGATATTTCCGAATAATACAAGATCCATACCCTGTTCTACCTTCATGCCTTTCTCTCCGAATGCCCACATCACGCCCTTCGGATAGTTGGTCCAGTCAGCTTCTTTCTCCGGTTTTAAATTCTCTACAGATGACTCTAACACGCCAAGCTGCTCAAAATTCATCGAATAAAAACGAAGTTTTCTATCCTCTCTTTTTCTTGCCACACCGTAAGTACCAATCGTCAGTGCACATGGAAATACATGACCGCCGTTGTAATCGGTATGCTCTCCGATCATATTCACACGTCCCGGTGCAAAATAAACACCAATCTCTCCTTCGCCGCCAAATAACTCTTTAAACTTTGCCAGTACGTTCTCCCAAACCATCTTAAATCCTCCTTTTTACAATACATCATTTGTTCTTATTTTGTTCCACGTCATCCCGTCTGTTTTCCTTTCCCGGAAAAGCAGGATGCATTTGTTTCGTTTTCTCTGATAATCCTATTATAACGCATCCGAATCCCTTTGCAATGGCTGAAACGCAAACTGCAACAAAGTGCAAAAAATCCTGCAACATTTTTACATAAATATTGCAGGATTTTCTATACACTCTTTTATCTCCAGACAGCAATGCTTTTTACGCCTTAAAATCACGGATCAGTTTTAACGTCGGCAGCGCATTGCCCTCATAATCAAACAATGCCTGGTTTGCCCACTCGTTGCCGCACGGTCCCGGATCCTGTATGTATTTTAAGGAAGCAGGCGTTGCCCAGCCGGAACCCGGAACCGGGATCCATGCCGGCTCCCAGTAGAAGAAGCCCTTCCCTTTTCCATCATCGATATGGCTGATGCGGTTTAAGAAGTCTTCCATAAAGTCATACTGTCCCTGTACTGTCATCGGATATTCGATTTTCTCGACCAATGCCGGCTTTGTCGCATATCCTTTGCGCTCTTCGTCGGACAGTTTCTCATAATCTTTGTAATCTTCCATTGTATATCCCATGGAAACTTCAGCTACGATCAGATCTTTGCCATAACGCTTTGCGATATCATTCATGTTGTCATTTAACATCTGAAGAGATCCATGCCAGAATGGATAATAGGACAATCCGATCAGTTCAAAATCCTCACCGCGTTTTGTAAAATTATCAAACCATTCACGGTAAAGTGCATTGTTGCCGCCATTGTCAAGATGGATCATAACCGGAATCTTTGACAGTTCCTTCATCTGCGGGCATACACCTTTGATAGAGCCTGCGAGACGCTCTTCATCTGCCTTGCGGACAGCACGGATACCCGCATTGACAAATGTTGCAATGTTATCGTAATTTGGCACTTTCCCTTCCGGCCAGAGTAAACCATTCGAAAGCTCATTTCCGACCTGCACCATTGTAATATTAACACCATTTTCCAGATAAAGATGCATCATCTCCAACGTAAAATCATAGACAGCCTGCTCTAACTCTTTGACACTATAATTTTCCCATGCCTTTGGTTTGAACTGTTTTCCCGGATCTGCCCAGAAATCACTGTAATGCAGATTTAAAAGCACACCAAAACCGGCTTTCGTCACACGTTTTGCGATCTCAAGCGATGTCTTTGGATCATTTTCCCCGGCACCGTAAGATTCTCCTGTTTCTGACCACGGATCATTCCATACACGGATACGGATCGTATCCACATCATAGGATTTCATGATCTCTAAGAGATCCTTCTCCTCTCCGTTGTCATAATATTTCGCACCACACTTTTCTAACTCTGCAAGTGTGGATAAATCCATTCCTTTTACAAAATTCATATAAATCTCCATTCTCTTCCTTTTCTATATCCCCTTAAACCGGAACGTAAATTCTAACGGTTTCGTCACATCAATATGATATTCCGGGTGCACCCATGATCCCCAGCTATCGTCGCCGCCGACTCCCATCTGCGCTAATGCCACACGGACGATCGTGTGATGTACCTGCGGCAGCTCATAGGCATGGGCTGCATTTTCAAGTTCATGCGGTGTATACGGAAGTGCCGAGAAGCTTAATTCATCTCCCTCAAACATCATTCCCCTGCCTTTTGCATCCACAAGGCGCGCATACCGCACACCGACTTTGTTGCCACATTCCTGCGGAACTAAATATTTTGCCATATTGTCAGCCACTTTGTTGCTGTAAATTCCAAGTTTTGCGCCGTGTCTCCGGTCTGCATAGGTCTCCTCCGGTCCCATGCCGTACCATGTAAGTTTGTCATAATCGGCATTGAACTGGAACATCATTCCAAACTCCGGCATATCAGGAAGTCCCTCTACCGGATCATACATCAGTTTTGTCTCGATCGTTCCATCACCGAAAACAGTGTAGGAAACTTGACATTTGCCCGCCGGTGTTGTCGGCATAAAATAGGTGTAAGTGACTGTCACGGTATTGTCTTTTTCTTCCACTTTGGTCGGAACATTGTCAAACATCCCACCGTTTCTGTGGCTGATATACATGCTCGCGATCTTCCACTGTGCATAGCGCGCCGGAGCCATGCTTCCGTTATCATTGTCCACCGGTGCCCTCCAGAAATTCGGCATCGGGATCTTCTCGATCATTTCTTTTCCGGCATAGCGGTAGGAAACAAGCCCTCCGTTCAACATAGAAAACAGGCAGTCAAAATCTTCGCCCTTTACTCCGATGTTTACCTTGCCGTGAACCACGCGGATCGGCCTTTCGGATGCATGGAAAGCAGAAATCTTTTTGTAAATCTTCTGTCCAAAAGCGACCTCATATCCTGCATCTGCCCAGCCCATATCCTCCTTTAACCGGAATGAAACGGTGAGTGTGTATTCTGCATCCAGGTCTTTTTTCTGATCCTTATCATCTGCACGCAAAATGGCAAACGGAATCTCATAGTCCTTCGAGCTAAGCGGCGGTACTGCTGTCTCTATCTCCTGTTTTTTCACAACAACCCCGTTTTTCTGTAAAACTGCCACACAGCGGAACTGGTCGGTATTTGCAAACAGGTTTTTATTTACAACGGTAAACTTCCCGTCCTTTTCAAACAGAATGCTGATATTCTGGTAATTGAATTTCACTTCCTGCATCTTCGGGGATGGATCTCTGTCACCACCATAGCAGATTCCATTTCCACTGAAATTATAATCGCTCGGACGCTCTAAGAAATCTCCGCCGTATGCCTGAAAATCTTTTCCATAACGGTCTTTTTTCAAGATGGACTGGTCGATGTAATCCCAGATAAAACCGCCCTGATATCTCGGTTCCGTATCAGTCAGATCCGTGTATTTGTGCATGGCACCACAGGAATTTCCCATCGCATGCGTATATTCGCACATGATAAACGGCTTTTCCTTATGCTCGGCAAGGAATTTTTTCACATTTTCCACGCTCGTATACATCTGGCTTTCCATGTCACTGGTTGCCTCATATCTGCGGTCATTGAAAATTCCCTCATAATGAACCAGACGGTATGGATCTAAAGCACGGAACTTTTCGGACATATCAAAAATCACTTTTCCGCCGTAAGATTCATTTCCGACTGACCAGATCAGAACTGCAGGATGGTTTTTATCTCTCTGGTAACAGGAATTGACACGGTCAAGCATCATCGGTTCCCAGTCCATGTTGTCCCCCGGAACAATCGTATCTTTCGGCACAGATCCATGCAGCGCAGCATCCCATGAACCGTGTGATTCGAGATTGTTTTCAGCAATCATATAGAGTCCGTACTCATCGCAGAGATCATATATGATGGAGGCATCCGGGTAATGGCAGGTACGGATTGCATTGATGTTGTTCTGTTTCATCGTAACGATGTCTTTTAAAACCTCTTCCCTTGTCACTGCACGTCCTGTTTTGGAACTGAACTCATGACGGTTGACACCCTTAAATACAATGCGCTTTCCATTTAATGTCATGATGCCGTCTTTCATCTCAAAACGGCGGAATCCGATTTTCTGGCGGATAACTTCACTTCTTTCTCCCTCTGTATCAAAACATTCTATCGTAAGCGTATATAAATTCGGGATCTCCGCACTCCACAGCTCCGGTTTATTTACCTGTTTTTCAAAATGAACTTCTCCCTCAGAAACCGGTAACTCCTCGAAGAAAATAACCTGCTGCTCTTTTTCTTCCAAAACAGAATAATCTCTGCTGCCGGTCAGGGTCAGTCTTGCTTTTCCCTCGCCGCGCATCTGCATTGTGACAAGAAGATCTGCATTTAAAACCGCCTCATCGACAACCGGCTCGACCTTTAAATCATATACATGCACCTTTGGCATGGTATACAGATAAACCGAACGGAAAATACCGGAAAACCGGTAGAAATCCTGATCCTCACACCAGCTTGATGATGTCCACTTAAACACCTGGACTGCCAGCTTATTTTCGCCCTCTTTTACATACGGGGTAAGATCAAAATCTGACGGGGTAAAACTGTCCTCACTGTATCCGACATAATGACCGTTGAACCACAATGCAAAACCGCTCTCCACACCCTGAAAGGAAATATAAAGTCCGTTTTTTCTAAAACCTTCCGGCAGTGTAAAATATTTTACATAGCTTGCCACCGGATTAAATTCACTCGGCACTGTGTCGCGCCACACATCTTCCCTTCCATCCCACGGGTACTGAATGTTTACATACTGTGGGATATCATAGCCCTCCATCTGGATATGTGCCGGTACACGGATGTCCTCCCAGCATTTGCAGTCAAACGTTTCTGCCTCAAAACCGTTTACGGTCTGCGCATAATTTCTCGCATAATGGAATTTCCAGATACCATCTAATGATAACCGGAAGCTGCTCTTTTTTTCTTCTGCTTCTGTTTCGTCCGCATACGCCACATGATCGGAGTACGCTGCCATGCAGTTTTCTTTAAAAAACTTTGGATCATGGATCTTTTTTATTTCGAATGACATGTCCTGTCCTCCTTTTCTTTTTCTTATTTCCATTTTAACGAAAAAATGCGCATTTTGCATCTGTATCTCAACACAAAACACGCATTTTTGCCCATTTGTTTACCAGCCCTTCAACGCGGAAATATTATAATTCAGCAGCTTTCTCTCATAATTTTCCGGACTGATCTTCCACTGATACGGAGATGTATTCAGATATTTTTTGAAGTTCCGGTTAAATGTGGATGTCGTGGTAAATCCTACTTTCTGGGCGACCACATCCATCGGGTCATTTGTCTTTTTCATGATATCACAGGCTTTCTGCACCCGCATCAGATTGATGTAATCCATCGGTGACATATTCATATAAGATTCAAAGACTCTTCTGAAATGTGTCTCACTCATATGGCTTGCCTTTGCAAGTTCCTCGACACGGATATTGTTTGCATACTCTAACCTTACATAATCAAGTGCCGCCGTGATCTGGGAAACACCTGTCTTTTTCTTTACTTCATTCTCCGAGACATCGCTCTCACACATGCGGAGCAATTCAGCAAAAAAAGCGATCAAAAGACCTCTGACACAATCATTAAAATGATTTTTTTTCTGTCTCATTTCATCCATGAGCATCTTCACAAGAACGGAAATTCCGCGGTTTTCCCACTCATGGAAAAATAAAGCCTTACGATTGATCATCTGCAATACTTTTTTTTGCATGACAGCATTATCCGGACACAATTCCTGGATCATGACCATCGGATCAAAAAATAAATATTCCCAATAGCTTGGTCCCTCCGCAATGTCACTGATCGTCACATGCGGGTAATTCTGTGGAATAATACTGACCATTGCCGGTTCATAACGTTTTGTCTCTTCATTTAAGATCAACTCGCCGGTACCGTTTTTACAATATCCGATTTCCATGAGATTGTGAAAATGAAGATTACTTTCATCATGTCCGTAATCACGAATCCAGTTGTCTCCTAAAAGTGCCAGAACATATTCACCCTGCGGAACTTCGTAAAATCTCAGTTCCATCGTGTCTTTTTTCTTTTTCCCCATGGTTATTACCTCTTTTTAAAACTGCCGTACAATATTTCAGTACGGCAGTCATTTTGTTTCTGTTACCAGAATTTAGTCAAAATCAAATTTTGTAATTCTATCATGCATTGCTTTATAGCGGAAACGGATCATTTCGTTTTTCTCTAATACGTCCTCTTCCGTTCCGCGGTACTGACAGCGGATACAGCTGTAAATACCGGTTTCTTTATTGTAGAACATATCGATGTCGAGATCTCTTAAAAAACAGGATGGGCATCTATAATTTAATTTGCCTTTGCCAAGTTGAGCCATGTTGCAAATACCTCCTTATCTGAGATTGTTTTTCTGTATCCCAATGTGAACATTGGTGAGAATGCATATCCTTCTTTTACATATCCTTCTGCATTTGCATCGGATGCTGTCATGGATACTCTTGTCTCGATTTCAGGAATAACTGCGGAAACCTCTGCAGCTCCCACAACGCCTTCCTCACGGCATTTGTATTCATAGTTGATCGTCTTCTCTTCCGGTCCGTCGATCTTTAATGTGATATGACTCATATCTTCGGAATACTCAGTTGTACCATAGCATGCAACCATGTATTCATTTAATGTTACTTCCGCAGTCGGATCACTCATCTCTAAAATGTGACGCTCGATCCTGATGTTCGAAGAACCTTCCTCAAAGTACTCTTTTGTCTGAAGTTTTACAGTCAGATCCCTGAACTCGATCGTAACCGGGTCTAATGTAAGGATTCTTGTCTTTCCTTCCTGTGAGAAATGTGCATGTGTCGGGCAGAGGCAGAGATCTACTTCCTCTCCTTTGTAAGAAAGTTTTGCACTTCTTACGGTTCCCTCTCCTGCATAGTGGGTGAAATAACCTGCACGGTATTTCTCCTGAATTAAGAATGGGTAGGATGCATCCTGAACATGTTTTGTTCCGATGCCGACCGGCCACTCTAATTTTGCTGCATAAGGACGAAGATCAACGATCGCACCGCCCTGATCCATATTAACACATGCTCTCATGTACGGATCGCAGTACCAGAATAACTGTTTGTCTGAACCATATAAGATATCTCTCCAGAGAGCACATTCCGGCTCATTGTAATTGTTCTGGTTGACACCTTTTTTCTCACGATAATAATCAGCAAACTCTGACATAGTCATGTCAATTAACTGACCTTCTTTTTTCAGCTTTCCATAGTAAGCACATCCATCACTGTAGGATTTGTAAAGAAGTTCATATGGCTGCTCCCAGCGTCCCATCTTGTTCATCCAGCCCGGTCCAACGAACATCATGTTGTATGCATATCCGTTGTTATATTTCTCTAAGGAACGGTACTGGTCGATTAAGTTATAAAGATATGGATATTCCCATGTCTTTGTATCATAAATCATACCACGGAGTACATTCTGCGGATGTGTTCCGAAGTTCGAACCATTTCCATCGTAACATGCGATCAGGTCACGGGAAAGATGAGGGATTGCTACGATACCGCTGTCTTCCTCTTTATTTGCAGCCGGTGCATGTGTGTTCTGTTTCGATGGGATCCATGGTGCCCATGGACCGCCATCAAATAATGTATACCAGGAGTTGTTGCAGGTGTGATATGCCTTCGGGCCTTCCTCCCAGCAGGTAGCAACTGCACATTTTACAGTCGGATAAGTTGCTTTGATATAGTTTGTCAGATCAGCATCCATATAATAAGATCCTGTTGACTCCGGATAAAAACCGAATCTGTCATGGAATTTCTCGAATACATCATTTACGATGGCTTTCTTATCTTCCATGGAGAACATCCAGATACAAAAGTCTTTTGTCTTATATTTTTCGCGGAACTCCTCGCAAGGAAGTCCTAATAAAGATAATGCGATCTCATCACCATATACTTCATGGTCATGTTTTGCGATCTCTACTGCTTCATCATTGAAGAGTGAAGCATATGTCATCTGAATGGTTACTTTTAATCCATTCTCGTGAGCTAATCTCTGCTGTGTCTTAAAGATATCCAAAGACTCTGTTAAAAGTGCTTTATCTCCGATATCCTCTTCTTTTCCCTGTCCTGTCACTGTCGCAGAATACTCTGGAACCAGCTCCGGACGATGAATAAGATTCAGTACAAATTTATCCATTTTTTTCTTTCTCCTCTAAAATTTTATCTAAAAGAGTTAATACTCTTCTCAAAACTACACTTTCTCAGAAGAACGCTGCTCCTGCGTTCTTCCAACGCGGGTTAGTAACACTTAGGCATTGCAGCCTCTGCTGCAATGTCTACTTAGTGTTACTTCCCGCAATTTAGCCTTTAACAGCTCCACCGGTAACACCCTCAACATAGAATTTCTGCATCACTACGAAGAGAATGGAAATCGGGATTGCGATCATTACACCGCCGGCACAGAAGATAGCGAAATAATCACCGATCAGTGTCTTCTGTAACAGGTTGTAAAGACCAATTGCAACTGTCCAGTCTGCGGACTCTTTCGACTTGATCATGATCCGTGCCAGAACAAAATCCATCCATGGATTCAGGAAAGAGTTGATAATCGTATATACTATCATCGGTTTTGACAGCGGAATAATGATTTTTCCAAAAATTGTTGCCTCGGAAGCACCCTCTAAGCGGGCAGCCTCTCTCAGTGAAACCGGGATGGTATCAAAGAAACCTTTCAATACTAAAAACCCAAGTCCCGAACCTGCAGAATATACGATAACCAGACCTGCAAGTGAATCGGTAAGTCCGATCATTTTTAAGACAAAATAAACAGCGATCATGGAAAGTACACCTGGGAACATTCCAAGAATGATAGAAAAGCTCATCAGAGGTTTTCTCGCCTTGAATCTCATACAACTGAATGCATAAGAGACCATCAGTACAAAAGCGGATGAAACGATGCAGGTAAAAAATGCTACAATAAAGGTATTTTTAAACCATGCCGGAAAGTTCGCTGCTGTATCTGTCTTGAAGAACAGTTGATGATAGTTTGCCAGTGTCCAGTGTTCCGGGAAAAAGTGCTGGTAACTTACACCCTTTGTAGTGGAAAGGGATGTTACAACCAGCCATACAATCGGAATCAGCCAGATGACTGCCAAAAGAGCAAGTACTAAATGTCTTACAATGATTTTCCATGTTTTCTTTTTCATTATTGGTACACCTCCTCTTTATCACCACTGATCATTCTTGTATAGCTAAGCAATGTAAGAAGCGCACAGATAGCAAATGAAATAATACCAATTACTGATGCCATCTTATAGTTAGAGTTATCGTTGGTCAATGTAAACAGCCATGTAATGAGAAGGTCTGTCTCTTTTGCATTAGAGTTTGCAAATGCCATGTTTGCTGTTGCATTGGAACTTGTCAGCAGATAAATAACGTTAAAGTTATTGATGTTTGCAATAATGCTCTGAATCAGGGATGGTCCACAAATAAATAATACATACGGCATTGTGATCTTCCAGAAGATCTGCCATTTATTTGCACCATCGATACGTGCACTCTCCAACTGATCTGTCGGAATATTCATCAGAATACCGGTAGCGGAAAGCATCTGATATGGAACACCGACCCAGATATTAATAAGAATGATCATTGCATGAGACCAGCCCGGTTTAGAGAGAAACGGAATATAGTTTCCGGAAACAAGTCCGATACTTTGTAACCATCCTGTCAGACCGATGTTGGAACATAATGTATTTACAATACCGTGGTCGCTGAACATTTTGCTTACAAGAAGCAATGTTACGAACTGTGGAATCGCGATTGTCACAACAAAAAGTGATCTCCACATTTTTTTAAAATGTGTATCTTCATGGTTGATCAGCTTTGCCAAAAGAATACCACCGATGAAAGTTGTAAATGTTGCCGATACTGCCCAGATCATTGTCCATGCAAGAATTCTTACGAATGCATAGGAGAATGTGATTGTGGTGCCGCCTGTAAACATATTCTTGAAGTTTCTAAGTCCAACCCATGTAAACAGGTAGTTTGGCGGCATATGATCCATATCATAATTGGTAAATGCCACACAGGACATAAAAATGATCGGTATAATGTTCATCATAATAACACCGATACTCGGCAGGGTAAGCAATGTGATATAAAACTTACCATTGAAAAGAGATTTTATATCTTCTGCAAATGTATTGACATGTTCTCCCTCTTCTTTCATAAGCTGAAGCCGGTAAACAGCTTTCATATTGCTTATATATAAAAATATGAATGCTACGATTACGAGAACACCAATAATACCATATAGCAGGATCAGCAATGAGTTATCGTAATCATTAACAGTATTTTTCAAGGTCAGCGGATCAAATACGGACTCATACTGAACGGTACCAAGTGTATTTAAATCCTTAATATAATTGATAGAGAACATTCCTGTAAACAGGATCACTACCACTTCAAGGGCTGTTATTAAGACACCTTTGACGATCTGTTTCCGTCCCCAGTATCCTGCACCCATAACAAGCAGTGAAAGCTTGCACCAGATATCTCCCTTTGCCACTGCTGTTCCGAAATCGACAAAGTATTTTTTGATTGCGTTTAAAAATGTTTTCATAGATTCACTCCCTATGCGCGTGAATGAGAATTTTGGGCTAAGTCGCAAAAACTTTTCTCTTTTTTAAAAATTTCCACATAGCTTGTTACAAGGAAGGCATTGGTTTCCAGCAGGAAAATATCCGCCTCTGCCTGAAAGCAATGTCCTGTCTGGCAGGAGATAATGCCCTCCTCATAAAAGTTATCCCAAAGCCATGTGGAAATATGAGTTTTACAGATATTTTGATTATTCAGCTACCGGCTGTGTAATACCAGCTACTGCATCATCAAGTACAGCCTGAAGATCTGTTGCACCGTCAACCAGATTCTGTCCAAGTGCCTTTGCCGGATCCCAGTAATTATTGCCTACAACCTGCTGATCTGCAAACTCTGACTGCGCTGCAAGTGCTACAAGTGCCGGGGAATCAATCTGAGCTGCTGCTACTGTGTTAGCCGGTCCCTCTGATGTAGCGTTACCAATTGCTAACTGGCTCTCCTCATTTGTGAGATACTCAGCAAGGAGCATTGACCAGCCAACATTTTTAGCATGGGAGTTCACACCTACGAATTTGTATCCTGCATAAGATCCCATCTGTGTAGCTGTTCCATTTACATCGAAAGTAGGTAATTTACATGCTGCATATCCGTCACCGTATTTCGCTTCAAAAGATCCGGTGTTCCATGTACCGGAAACATATGCGCCAAGTGTACCGTCATTTAACATGGTAATTGCATCCTGATCTTGTACGCTTACAAATGCCGGGGAAGAAGTGATATTCTCAATACTCTGTGCTACTGCAAGACCGGTCTCAGAGTTCCAGTCACAGTTGTTTGAGTTATCTTCATTCATGGAAAGTTCACAGCCTGCACCAGAGAAAAATCCATACAGATACCATCCATCTGCTACATTCATGCCAACTTTTGTTCCTGCTTCTTCCGCTTTTGCTGTAAGGTTTTCCCAGGAAGCCACATCCTCTTCAGAGAAGATGTTTGAATCATAGTATAAGAAGTAACCATTCGATGCTGTTAACGGATAAGCGTAAAGTTTTCCGTCTTTGGTAGCTGCTGCTACAGTTGCCTCTGAGTTTGTTTCTTTCGGATCATATGTATAAGTAGCTGCCACTTCCTGAAGCGCACCTGCATTTACAAGATCATTTACCTGATCATCTGCAAATACGAATACATCTGCTGCCGCATCAATATCCTCAAGAATCTTATCTTTTGCATCTGCCTCAGATACAGCACCGATCGTGATGTTAAAATCTACATCTGAGTACTGCTCTTTAAATTTGTCTGTCAGCTCTTTCATAACGTTCTGATAAGCCTCAAGTTCTGAACACCAGAGCTGGATATCTACGGTTCCGTCTGTTGATGCGATCAGATTTGCGATCGCATCACCGGAAGCTGTTTCTGCATTATCTGCAGCATCACCTGTCTCTGTTGCTGCTGCATCGTTTGTGCTCTCTGCTGCGCTGTTGTCTGCTGCGCTATTGCCTGCTGCGCTGCTGTTATCGGCTGCTTTGTTTCCACATCCTGCAAACATGGATGCTACCATTGCTGCACATAATACTGTGCTGATGACTTTTTTCTTCATTTGAAAATTCCTCCCTTTTCCTTGATAGAAAAAATTGTTCTTTTAGAACACTTTTTCGTGTTGCGCTATGCGCAATCGGTTGTTCTATGGTTAGAGTATATCTC
>ERZ773150.2393-NODE-2393-length-14328-cov-5.249282_pt1 | contig 14328 bp, 10 predicted proteins | sample MGYA00580845_ERZ773150 | MGnify/ENA primary metagenome ERZ773150 (study PRJEB29015, sample SAMEA2737848) | human gut metagenome | biome: human gut; feature: human-associated habitat; material: faeces | place: China | collected 2012 ...
AAGAAAAGTAACCAAAAGTCACTCGGGGAGGACCCCGAGACCCCCGACGCGTCGGTACATCCCGCCCGGAAACACTTCGTATTCCCGGAGCGGGATTAGACGACGCTGATAAGGTGCCGCAGGCGCATATTAATTTGGTTTCTGTTGAATCCAAAATAAAATGCGCCGCAGGCACCTTGGGAGCGTATCCAGCCGCAGCTTAGCGGCAAGGGGGTCTTGGGGCACAGCCCCAAGTGCGTTTTGCCTACTTTTGCGCATACAAAAGTAGGCCCCCGCCGGGTAGGCGTGCTCCCAAAGCCTTGCACAAGGCCACACCCGCCGCCAGGCGACCACAAACTACCTCCAAAATAAACTTATATTTCCAGCGAGTTTTCCCCTAATAAATCCATATCCTATATAAATCTCACCCGGCAATCCCCAATCCTGTAAACTTTCCATTAAAAAAAGTGAAATATTAACCTTTCTCATGCAAAAAAGGGGCGATTTGCAGGGATTAGTGAAAGGCCTTTTTTCACCGGCAAAAATCTTTTCGCGTCGGTTCTCTCCCCGAATAATAAATTGAGAGCCTTTCGGCCCCACCGGTCAAACAGGGGCGCCGGTTTTGCTTTTCGAAAAGCTCACTCATCTCAGCAGACTTCATCGGGCAATTTGGGGGTCTGCTTTAAGAGGGAACCTGCCTCCCAACAGTACCTTGAAAATTGAATATTGATCTGCGCAAAAAAGAACGGAGAGAAGCTCGCGACTTCCCTCCGGTAAAAAGGCTTATTCTGCTTTGGCGGTGCTGCTGGTGCCGTCCTCTCCGTGCAGGATGCGGTCCAGCTCCTCCCGGCGGGCCCGGCGGTAATCGTAGTACTGCTGCAGCTTTTCCCGCAGCGGGATCTCGGTATGCAGGGCCAGGAAAAAGTGCCGGCGGCCGTTTTCCCGGCCGGCCTTAAAGTAGGCCTTCAGCTCCTCGTAGCGGACCACCACATTCTTCTCGCGGGCGAAGGTCCTTATCTTGACCATGAGGTGGGTGGAATAGACGAAATCGATGGCGAAAACGCCGAAAAACACGCCGATGACAAAGGAAAACGCCAAATTGCGGGAAAGCCAATCCAGTGCCCGCAAAATGTAAGGATCCACAAAGAAATAATAGGCCGCGCCCATCACTGCCCAAATGGCGGAAAACAGGGGGCAAATAAGGCCATTCACATTACCCCAGCGGCGGCTGTAATCCCACAGACGGGCATTCATCACCTTCAGCAGCAGGATGCCGGCAATGTACTCGATGGCGGTCATGGCGGCGGCCATCAGCACCAGCATGGCAATGTGGTTCCACACAGGGTTGGCGATCTGGCGGCTTTCCGAAAGGCGGGAAACCAGGTACAGGATGCAAAGCCCGGTGCCGTACAGCGGCACATAGGGCCCCACCATAAAACCGGGGTTGATCCACTTGCGCTCGGGATTATTGCCGGAAATAAAGCGCCGGAAGAAAAGCTCCAGCACCCAGCCCAGCGAAGAACCGATATAGAACAAAAAAGCCAGCTTCAAGAAGGTATTCATAAGGCCCTCCGGTCACGGTTTTTGGCGGCCATGCCGCGCTGGGGAAAATTATATCATATCTTCGGCTGTGGTTCAACTCACACATGGGATAGAATGGGGGCAGCGGCAGGATGACCTGCCGCTGCCCCAGAGAGGTATGTGGAGATGGTTACTTTATTGGCGGCGCAGCTTGCTATCCACACAGATGGCGGCCACGGCCATCAGGGCCAGACCGAGCGCCGGCTGCGCGGCCGCGCCGGTGGCGGGATTGGTGGTGTTATCGGTGGTCTGTTCCGGCGGGGTGATGATGATGACTGTACCGCTGCCGCTTTCGGTCCAGGGGATGATGGTGCCGGTGAGGCCCTCGTAGATTGCGCTGTTATCTTCATCGGGGGTGAATTTCCACGCATAGCGCGCACCCTTTACGACCGTGACATCTTCGGGGGTCTGGTTGCCCTCCAGGACCCATTCCACTGCACCGGGGACGGAGAACGCATTATTATCGGCATTGAGGTGGGCATCGGCCAGGGTCTTGCCGCTGGAGGTGATGGGGGTGTAATTGGGGGTGCCAGTGGGGGTAATTTTGGTGAGGGTAATGTTTACGGTAACGGTGGCATCCTCGTGGTTCTTGGAATAGGCCTCATTATAACCAACTTGCATGGTTATTGTAATGGTTTGGCCTACGCTCAAGCCCTCAGCCAGCTGATAAGTAATGGCGCCAGTATTAACATCCACACCCCAGCCACTTTTTATCGTGTTTTCGGGAGAATAAGTTCCTGAGTGGAAACGCAGCGTTCCTGCATCCGCTTTCAGCTGATCCAATGCCGTACCAATGGATTCATAGATATTGATGGTCTTGCTGGCGGTATCATTAAAGACCTGGTTCACATTGATGGTGCCCAGCTGGGGGCCATCCGCTTTGGCAACAATCACCTTGACATTCCCACTGGTGAGGGAGTAGGTGCCAACGGTGGCTGTGCAGCAGTAATCGTAGTCCCCCGCATTCAGGCCGGTTTCCACTGTATAGGTTTGGGCAGTAGCATTATCAATCGCGGTTTTCTTGCTGTCGTTTACCTTGTACCACTGGTAGGTCACACCGGTCGCATTATCCGGGGCAACAACGGTTGCGGTAAGAACCGGGGCCTGTTCGGCGGTGTAGCCGTATTTGGCGTTGTTATGGTCCGTTACGGATGCCGTGACACTCTTGATGGGGGCTTCTACAACGGTCTTACCATCGGTATCAAATACATAGCCGGTGGCCAACAGGGTATTCTTATCAGTGACTCCGGTAATTTCGCCGTAGGTGCCGCCGGAGAGTTCTACTTTGGCGTTGGCGGATATCTTCAGAGTGGTGACGGTCAGATTCCCCTCGATCTTCACTGTGCCGCCAGTGACATTGATAGTGCTAACAGTAGAAGATTGGCTATCAAGTGTGTTAGTGATAGTCAGTGTGCCGCCATTTACCGTAATGCTACCGGTCAAGTTATTGCCTGCAAGGTTGAGTGTCGCAAGGGAACCTTCAAAGCTCACAGCATCAGCAATGTCTTTCATAGAGAAAAGTTTCGTTTCGGTGCTGCTATTTTCGCTTTTCACATAGTCAAAAGCAGCTTGCAAAGTGGTGGCGCAGCTACTACGGGACGAGTCATTAAAGGAAACAGCCAGCTCTGCACTACAAAAGTCACATTTTCCATCTTTAGCGTTATTGTTTGAAACATTATCACAGTGCTGGCGGCTGCTGTTTGTATCAACATAATCGCATTTGTCACATTTAGGGCTGTGGTTTATGCCATTGTCATTAGCCACATAGTTATTACCGGTATAGGTGTGGTTACAATCGGTACTTTCCGTCGCCAATGCTACAACAGACAGCATGGTAACACACAGCACGGCGGCCAGCAAAATACTACTTACTCGTTTCTTCATACGCTCCTCCAGAATTACAGTTTTTATTCTACCAGCCACAGGCGGCGGGCGGCGGTTTTGGCCTCGCTGCGGCGGCTGACATTCAACTTGGTGAGGATATGGCTGACATGGGTTTTTACCGTGGGCAGCTTGATATCCAGTATCCGGCCGATCTCGGCATTGCTTTTATCGGCGCACAGCAGGCGCAGCACCTGCAGCTCGGCGGCGGTCATTTCCTCGCCGGGGGGCAGCGGCGGCTCCAAAAAGTAGGGATACCGGGCGGCCTGCGCCCGGGCAAAGGCCACCACCTGCCGGTACCAGCTTTCTTCCTCCGGGACGGGCAGGGCCTGCAGCAGGGGCAGCAGGGCGGCGCCGCAGCAGCTTACCGGGCGGATGAACCCCAACCCGGCGGCAATATGCAGGGCATCGGTAAGGCTTTGCCGCCAGGCTTCGTCCTTTAGCCGGTACTGGGCCACGGCCCGCAAAAGCAGCAGGGTGGTGTGATCCATCTTCCGCTGGCAGGCGATGCAGTAGGGCTCCAGCGGGGCCAGGGTAAGCAGGGCGGCCTGCGGCCGGCCCTGAGCAAGCTCCGCCATGGCCTGAGTAAAGTACTGGTAGCGCTTCATGATATTGATGCTGAGGGGGTCGCGCGGGGCCTTTTCCCGGTACCAGCTATCTACGGCATCGGTATCGCCAGTCCGTAGGTCAACGCGGCACAGCATGGCATCGATATTGGGCAAAAATCGGCTTTGGCCGCCTTCCGCGAAGCGCTGCCGCAGGCTTTCCAGCGTCCTGCGGGCATCCTGGGAGTGGCCGGCGGCCAGCTGGCTGCGGGCCAGCAGCCCCACCGCGGCAAACTCGATATCCGGGGTGCCGTCCCGCTGGATCTCTCCCAGACGGGACATAAGGGAGAGCATGCGCGCGGTGATATCTTCGCCTTTTTCAAACTTGCTTTCGGCCACGGCGCAATCCGGCAGGCCCACGCCATCCCGGCCCAGAATGGCCTCCACCGGGGTGCGGATGGTCTGGTAAAGGAGATCATCCCGGCGGCTCCATTCGCTGAAGTCCTTGCCGCCATTCATAATGCTGGGCAGGGCGCTGGTGACCGAAAAGGCCGGCAGCACTACCTCTTTATTTACCAGCAGGCGGTAGGCCGCGGGGATGATGGCGGTGAGATCGGTGACGCCGCGCTGCGGCAGGGAGATATCCAACCAGGCCAGCCGGCCCCGGGCCTGCCGCCCGGCCGCGTCGCTTTTGGTGCGGCTGCGGGCAAACTGAGAAAGCGCCTGGTACCAGCGCTCGCTGCCCTCATAATCGGCCGCCAGGGCGCACAGCATACTCATACCCTGCATCAGCGCCGGGGAGGCGGCGATCTCCTGCTCCGGCAGGCTGCGGTAGTATTTCTCCATCTCGCTGTAATGGCCCATGCCGGGGTGCAGCTCGGCATTGCGCACCAGCAGCTCGGAGACTTTGGAATGATCGCCGCCCATGGTGTAGCACTCCAGCGCGTGGCTGTAGTCTTCCTTCAGCTCGTAGTACAGGCCGCCGCGGTTAAGCACGGTGCGGCGCTTTTCATCGCTGTATTCCCGGTCCATTTCCCACAGCAAAAAGGTGCGGAACTGTGCCCAGAAGCGGAACTGATTGACGCCGGCCGGGCGCAGCATGGTGGTATTCTGCTGCAGCCAGCCCAGCCGCTCCCCGGCACGGGGGTCTCCGCTTACCATGCGGGCCAGCTCGACATCGAAGCTCTCGAAAGGCGCCAGCTCCAGCAAAAAGCGGCGGATGGGCAGATCGAACCGGCGATAAACGGCGGTTTCGAAGTAGAAAAAGACCTCGTGGTAGCACTGGGCCACCAGCTCCGGGCTGTAGTGGCGGCCATCGGCCATGCAGTGGGCTGTTACCGCCACCCCCAGCGGGTAGCCGCTGGTCTCCCGCAGGATCTCGGTGATCACCGATTCCCCGACCGGGGTGCCCTGCCGATGAAACAGTGTCCGGATATCCTCCCGATCCCAGAGCAGGGCATTGGTATCCAGCACCGCCATGAGGCCGGCATACTGGAAGGCCATGAGCCAGCCCGGCACCGCCCCGCGGGAAAGCAGGACGAACCGGCGGTCGCTGTACTCCCGGATGAGCTGGTACAGCGCCTGCTGATCCGGCTCCTCGGTCATCTGCTGCAGGTCGTCTATCAGCAGTACCTCCCAGCCCTCGTCATCGGCGGGCAGAGCAAAGCCGGGCTCTCCGGCATGGAGAGAAAGGACCTGGCAGCCGGAAAGCAGCGCGCGGGCCAGGGTGCTTTTTCCGCAGCCGCAGGGCGCACTGAAAAACAGCACCCTGCCCCGTGCCATGAATTTATCGTACTGTTCCCGGGCCAAAGGCCGGATGAGCACATTTTTTGCCATGCCGTCCCTCCCTGTGCAGCGGCCTGCTCCCGCGGGGCCCCGCGGGAGCCGAAAAGGGGCACGCCCCTTTTGGAAATAATAAATATGATGCATCGGCGGAATTTCCTGCCTTAGTGATATTTTATCAGCCATTGCCGCCGGTGTAAATCATCCCAAAGTATGAGAAAATACATTTTTTGCGGGGGATGAGGCACTCCCACAGGGGAGAGCCATGCCGCCAATCAGGTCAGCGGGGTGGCGGGAGGACCTTCCATATAGGGACGGAAGCGAATTCCATGCCAAAGTTGCAACAGTGCGTGCGGATTGTGCAATTGACTTTATACACAAGGCTTTTTAAAATAAAAAGTGTAGATTGTGCACAATTTATTATGGAATCCGTTTTCGGATCGCGACCGAAGGCGGCAGATCACCGTTCACCTGAAAATAAAAATTACAGAAGGGAGGATCGCATGCAAAGCTCCGTGCTTAGCCTTGCATGTGAACTACTATGACAAAGTCAGCTGTCCAAAAGCGTGAATGGCCGATCATTTTGATCGCGTTCCTCTTTATGTTCTTTTTCGGCCGGATTCTGGGCCCGTTCTCCGTGGTTACACAGGTCGGCTCCAATGCCCTGGGCGTATTTATCGGCGTTATTCTGCTTACAGTATTCACTTCCCAGTCCACCCTAGCTGCTATCCTGGGTATTATCGCCATGGTATACAGCGGCTTTTTGACATCCTCCGCCGCTGTTTCCAGTTGGATGGGCGGTTCTACCGTCCCCCAGCTGATCTTTGTATCTGCGCTGTGCGTGGCGCTCAAGGAAGCCGGCGTGATCGATGTGCTGGTGCGCAAGCTGCTTAGCATCAAGGCGCTTCGAGGACGCCCGGTCGCGCTGCTGTTCTCGCTGTTCTTCTCCAGCTTTATCGTTTCCATGTTCATCGGGTTTATCCCCACCGCGCTGCTGTACTTCGGCATTTATGAGTCCATCCGGGATGTGTGCGGCTATGATAAGCAGGACAGATTCTGCAAATTCATGCTGCTGGGCATCTACCTAGGCTGCATGGGTAATTTCTGCTTCCCCTTCAAGGGCATTGCCCTTACCATTTACACCCTTATCAATACCAGCATGCAGGGCTTTGGACTGAGCATCAATATGTTCACCTATATGTTCGTGTGCATCCTGGTCAATCTGGTATGGCTGTGCATCCTGGCCTTTATGATCCCCGGTGTATTTAAGTGCAATGTTGCCCCGCTGAAGGAGCTGGATATTGAAAATGTAGAGGCGCTGCGCAACATTCCCAAGAAATTTAATAAGCGCCAGAAGCTCATTCTCACCATCTTCTGCCTGTCCTTCCTGTATATCATCGTGATCCCGCTGCTGCCGAAGGACTTCCCCGGAAGCGCTGTTCTGGCTCCTATCGGCACTACCCTCATTTTCCTGCTGGCGCTGGGCATTCTGGGGCTTATCAAAGTAGACGGAAAGCCGCTGGCCAACCCCATGAAGCTGCTGAGTGAAGGCACCCTGTGGAATGTGGTGTGCATCGTTGGCTGCTTCACCTTCCTGGGCAATGCCATGGCTTCCGCTGATTTGGGCATTCGCGACTGGATCATCTCCCTGCTTAAACCCGTATTCGGCAATATGCCGCTGCCGCTGCTGCTGCTTCTCCTTACTATTGTTATCACCATCATCACCAACATCTGCAACGGCACCCCCCTTACCCTGTTGGGCAACGCGGCCATCATGCCTTTTGTATGCCAGATGCAGCTGGACACCGGGATCAGCGCATCTGTTACCGCTGCGACGCTGAGCCTGTGCGCCAACATGGCCTTCTTGACCTATGCAGGTACCATCTACGCCGCGCTGCTGCTGGACCGTGAGGAGATAGACAACCGCTTTATTTGGCACGATGCCATCAAGGTGATTCCTGTTTATATCATTGTGGTTTATGTGATTGCCCTTGGCTGCAGCTACATTCTGCCCTAACCGGCTTTTCCGGGACGATATGGCCTGTTCCCTTCTTCCCGCGCATCTGCTATAATACACTAAGAAACGAGGCATACCATCAATGGAAAAACCAAAGCAAATCACTGAGCAATCCCATTCCATCCCCGTTGCGGGGGAAGCGGATGTAATCGTAGTAGGCGGCGGCGTAGCCGGTGTAGCCGCCGCGGTTTCGGCCGCACGCAATGGCTCCCGGGTTATTCTGCTGGAGAAAAGCATCATCCTGGGCGGTCTGGCTACCCTGGGCCATGTCTGCATCTATCTGCCTCTGGATGACGGTTTGGGGCACAAGGTATATGGCGGCCTGGCGGAGGAGCTGCTGCATGTCTGCATCCGCTACGGCTACGATAACCTGCCAGATTGCTGGCGGAACGGGCCCGATACCGTGGACACCCCCACCGGCCGCTACCGCACCAATTTTAATATCCCGGCTGCCGTGTGCGCACTGGATGAGCTGATGGAACAGGAAGGTATTCAGGTCGTTTTTGATACCAACTTCTGCGCGCCCATCATGGAGGGTAAAACCTGCAAGGGCGTCATTGTCGAAAACAAATCCGGACGCACCGCCTACCTGGCCAAGGCCTTTGTGGATGCCAGCGGCGACCTGGACCTGATGTTCCGGGCCGGCGCTCCCACCGAAACACAGCGGAGCATTGTTTCCCACTGGGCACATGAAATAGACCTGGATACCATGAAAAAAGGCCTGGAGACCGGGCAGGCCCTGCAGGCACTGCCGCTGCGCTGGCTGGGGCTTCGCCCCGATGCCGATAACAGCGAGGCGGAGATCCCCATGTACTATGGCACCACCAGTGAGGGCGTCAACGGATATATCCGTACCAGCCGCAAGCTGGCGCTGGACTACTTAAAGCAGCACCAGAGCCCCTCCTACGCGCAGATGACCCTGCCGCTTATGCCGCAGTTCCGTATGACCCGCCGGCTGGTTGGCAAGGAGCAGCTGGAGGTAGTGCCTGACCGGTATGTGGAAAGCTCAATCGGCTGCATGATCCACTCTCTGGAAATTCCTGCCGAAGTATACGAGTTCCCATACGGCGGCCTCATCGATACCGAGATCACCAACATTGCCGCAGCCGGAAGGATCGTTTCCGCCACCGGCCGCGGCTGGGAAGTCGCACGGTTTATTCCCGCCTGTGTTCTCACCGGTGAAGCTGCCGGCTTGGCTGTTTCCATGGCTGCCAAGGAGAATATCAGCCTGCAGGCGCTGGATGTGCCCGCCCTGCAGCACACTTTGGCCAGCCGCGGCGTCAAGATCCACATGGATGAAGCCCTGCGCCGGAACCGCCGCCCCCAGCCCGGAGAAAAGAAGGACCCCAAAAAGACGGATGCCACATCCGTTGTTCGGGCGGATTCCCTTTCCTACCGTCACTGAGACACTGAGGAAGCCCCGCTGCATTGCCTACCCGCTGCCATAACCAAAAGGAGGGCGCACTATGGAGATCCAATACCTGAAGACTGTACTGCTGGTGGCCACCCACCTGAATTTCAGCAAGGTCGCTGAGGAGATCCCCTGTGCGCCCTCCTCGGTCTCCCGGCAGGTGAAGTGTGTGGAGGAGGCCCTGGGCATCACCTTATTTGACCGTCCCGTCCGGGGCGAGCGCCTGAAGCTGACAGGGCCGGGCACCAGCGTTCTTCCCTATATCGCACAGGTGGTGGGACAATATGAATCGCTGGAGTTTCACATCAGCCGGCTGAAGGGCCAGGATGAGAAGCCCTATACCATCGGTCTTCCTCTGGGGCGCATCAGCATAAAAACCGAGTGCCTGCTGATGGAAAAATTCTATCTGTATGCCCCCGGGCACAATATTCAGTTTCTATTTTACCAATCCTCGGAGGTCGAAGCCTGCCTGCGCAGTCGGGAATTTGACGCGCTGCTGGTCACTCGTGTCTTTTGGCAGGAGGACCGTAATAAAACGCCTGCCTTCTGCACCATACCGGGTACCCGCTGTACCCTGCTGCACAATCAGCCGCTATGTATTGTCATGCGGGCGGACCACCCCTTGGCTGGACAAGCGGAAGTAGATGTGGGCGACCTGCGGGAGCAGAGCTTTATCCTGTACTATGATCCCATCCGGGAAGGGATCCGTACCGGAGATATTCAAACAGACGGTTTTCTCCGTCACTGCCAGCAAGCCGGATTTGTGCCCAAGCTGGAGATCATCTCCAAGAACATCTCCGAGCTGCGCAATGTATGCGTAGAAAACTTCAACTGGGTCTACCCCACCTTCCAGCCGAACTGGATGCTTCCCTCTTCCCAGATTCGGGCTGTCCCACTGAAGGATCCCCTGTATGGCTCTGAATACTATCTGATTACCGCCGAGGACCACACTGATGACACCACTGAAATAGTCCGGCGGTTCTTCCGGCAAACCTTCTCTGCGGATTAAATCGCCCTCCGTAAATAAACAAACTGAAGTCCTCCGCATGGGATCCCACGCGGAGGACTTCAGCATATATATTCGGTTTAGAATTCCGCAAAGCCGGTGGTGCGGGGGAAGGGCAGTACATCACGGATATTCGGGATGCCGGTGACATACATGATGAGCCGCTCGAAGCCCAGTCCGAAACCGGCGTGGCGCGCGCCGCCGAAGCGCCGCAGGTCGAGGTACCACCAGTAGTCCTCCTCATTCAGCCCCAGCTCGTGGATGCGGTCCAGCAGGATGTCCAGGCGCTCCTCACGCTGGCTGCCGCCGATGATCTCGCCGATGCCGGGCACCAGCAGGTCCACGGCCGCCACCGTCTTACCATCATCGTTCAGGCGCATATAGAAGGCCTTGATCTCCTTGGGATAATTGGTAACAAAGACCGGCTTGCCGAAAATCTTTTCGGTGAGGTAGCGCTCATGCTCAGTCTGCAGGTCCACACCCCAGCTTACGGGGTACTCAAACTCCACATCGGCCTTTTGCAGCCGCTCGATGGCCTCGGTATAGGTGCAGACGGCAAAGTCGCTGTTTACCACATGGTTCAGGCGCTCCAGCAGGCCCTTATCCACAAAGTTATTGAAGAATTCCAGCTCGCGGGGGCACTGCTCCATCACATAGCGCAGCACATATTTTATCATGTCCTCCGCCAGCACCATATTGTCCTCCAGGTCGGCAAAGGCGATCTCCGGCTCGATCATCCAGAACTCGGCAGCATGGCGGCCGGTGTAGGATTTTTCCGCGCGGAAGGTGGGGCCGAAGGTGTAGATCTTGCCAAAGGCCATAGCCATACACTCGCCCTCCAGCTGACCGCTGACGGTGAGATTGGTGGCTTTGCCGAAGAAATCCTGGCTGTAATCGATCTTGCCGTCCTCGGTCAGGGGGGGATCGGCGGGATCGATGGTGGTGACGCGGAACATCTCGCCGGCACCCTCGCAGTCGCTGCCGGTGATGAGCGGGGTGTGCGCGTACACAAAGCCGCGCTCGGTAAAGAACTTGTGGATACCCTGCGCCGCGACAGAGCGCACTCTAAACGCCGCGCTGAAGGTATTGGTGCGGGGGCGCAGGTGCTGGATGGTGCGCAGGAACTCCATGCTGTGGCGCTTTTTCTGCAGGGGATAATCGGGGGTGGAGGCGCCCTCCACGGTGATCTTCTCCGCATGGATTTCAAAGGGCTGCTTGGCCTCGGGGGTCAGCAGCAGACGGCCGGTGACAATAAGCGCCGCGCCGACATTCTGGCGGGAGATCTCATCGTAATTGGCCAGTTTATTTTCCTCAAACACCACCTGCAGATTGCTGAAGTAGCTGCCGTCGTTCAGCTCGATGAAGCCAAGGGCCTTGCTGGAGCGCAGGGTGCGCACCCAGCCGCAAATAGTGACCGGCTCCGCGGTGTAGCGCTCCGGCTCCGCAAACAGTGCTTTGATCTCTACTCGTTTCATGGGTCTTATCCTTCCTTTTTTCCGAAAGTGATTTATAATATTATAGTACGCCAAAGGGCCGGGCGCAATCCTTTCTTTGCCCGTAATGCGAAAAAATGTCTTTTAGGGCAACTTTTTTGCAAAAAGGGGGTTGCTTTTATACCGGTAATACGGTATAATAAATTCTCGTCAGGACTTTTACTTGACCCATCCTGATAACGACATGGAGATGTCGCCTAGTTGGTCGAGGGCGCACGACTGGAAATCGTGTAACCGTCAAAAGCGGTTCGAGAGTTCGAATCTCTCCATCTCCGCCAAGGAAAAACCCGCAGAAATGCGGGTTTTTCCTTTGTTTATGCGGGTTTTTAGGCTTTTTGCACTTTGCGCTTATTGCTTATTTTTTGCGTTTTTTTGCGTTTCAAGGGCACAGAAAAAGCACAGGAAAATATCGAAAAATGCCCCCTCCGGTGATGGAGGGGGTATTGCTGCGTTTAGGCCTTGATGAAGTATTTATACACCGGGTTACCGCCCTTAGCGTATGCCTCTGCTTCCACACAGCGGCTATATGTGCTGGATGCCGCATACTTATCTCCAAGGAGGTTCTTCTGCGCTTTGTATATGGAGTACTTACCCTCGTTTAACAAGGACACACACGCTTTTCAGCAGCGAAAATCGGCGCTGACAGCGTCATCTCGTCGTCGCGGACTGCGCTTCATGTCGGGGCGCTATTCCTACGGAATAGGCACCCCTCCAACGCTTCGTCGCTCCGCCTCTCCCCACGAGGTCTTACGACCTTGCGGGGACCCCGCAGCAGCATACGCCAGTATGCCGGCGCCCTCTTCCTTGTCATCATCCGGTTTTCTCTCGCCGAAAAGTCCTGCGGAGTTTTTGCGCGGGAGAAATGGCGCCAAAGGAAGCGCGGAGCGGTAGGCAGGCTGGCGCCTGTCAACGCGACGCGCAATGTCGGGCGGTATTTATGCCCGCAAAAACCGTATGTGCTCTTGTTAAACGAAGGTATACATATCAATTATATTTTCCAAACAGCAAGCCGCGCGGATCATTACGACCCGCGCGGCTTTGTTCAGGAAGAGATTATGAAAAAGATGTAGGAAGATGTCCTAATTACTTGACCATCGCGGCCTTCTTGGCCTCTTTCTTGGCCTCCAGCCGGCTTACAATGACGGCACAGGCCGCATCGCCCACGATGTTGATGGTGGTACGACCCATATCAAACAGACGGTCGATACCATAGATGAGCAGGATGCCCTCCACGGGGATTCCTACGCTGGTGAGCACCATCGCCAACATTACCACACCGGCGCCGCTAACGCCTGCTGTGCCGATGGAAGCCAAGGTCGCGGTCACTACTACCATGACCAATTGGCCAACAGTCAGATTCATACCGTAGCAGCAGGCCAGGAAGATGGTATTAACCGCCATGTAAACCGCGGTACCATCCATATTGATGGTTGCGCCCAGCGGCAGCACAAAGGAGGAAACCTCCTCACTGGCGCCCAGGTTCACGGCACATTCCTTATTGATGGGCAGGGTAGCCACACTGGAGGTGGAGGAAAACGCAAAGACCATCGCGGGGATCATGCCCTTGAAGAACTTGAAGGGACTCATGCCGCCCATCGTCTTAACGGTGATGGAATAGGTGATAACGGCGTGCAGGATGTATCCCAGATACGCAACACCCAGTACCTTTGCCAGATCGCCCAGAATTTCCGGGCCCTGGTTGGAAACGACCCAGGTCATCATGCAGAATACGCCGATGGGAGAGATCTTGATGATGAACATCATCACCTTCATGAACACTTCGTTCAGGCTCTCGAACAGCTCGGCCGTTGCCCGGCCCTTTTCTCCGGTAAGGATGATCCCGGCGCCGATGAGCAGCGCAATGACAATGATCTGCAGCATCGAGGCGTTGGCGAAGGGTGCCACGATATTACTGGGGAAGATATCCACCAGCGTGGTCATAAAGTCAGCGCTGACAGGTTTATCCCAGGTCCCCAGGCCTTCTGTTGAAAGCTGCGGGAATCCTCCCTTAAAGATATTGGCCAGCACCAGGCCGATAATGAGCGCCACAATGGTGGTGCAGATGTAATAGACCAGCGTTTTCCAGCCGATGGAGCCGACCTTTTTGATATCCTTCATGCTGATCATGCCGCAGACCATCGAGAACAGCACGATGGGAACCACGATGAATTTCAGCAGATTTACAAAAATCGTCCCGATGGGCTTGATGAACTTGGTGGCAAAGGCTGCGCCGCCGGGTAGATATACCAGCCCCCAGCCGATGCCTGCGCCGAAGATGAGCGCTAAAAAGATCCAGAATGCCAGCGACAGCTTCTTTTTACCGGTTGACATGATGTTTACACCTCGTATCACAAAGAATTAATATGGTTCACAGTATAGCACTTAATTTTCATTTGTAAATACTTTTTGCAAGTTTTTATTTCTCTTAAATTCATTTTTATGCTCCGTACAGGCGAGATGCTCCCTATTTTACGCTTTTTTAGCTAATATGACGAACATTTTTGCATGTTGCGGTTTTCCGTCACTTCATTTCGCGCAATATCCCCTCTCTATTTCCTGCAAGATCCGGCGTTCGGCCCGCAGGGCGTTCCGGCTTTGCCGGAACTGGGCGGCCAAAGGCCGCCTACGCCCGC
>ERZ773150.2398-NODE-2398-length-14299-cov-11.784260_pt1 | contig 14299 bp, 11 predicted proteins | sample MGYA00580845_ERZ773150 | MGnify/ENA primary metagenome ERZ773150 (study PRJEB29015, sample SAMEA2737848) | human gut metagenome | biome: human gut; feature: human-associated habitat; material: faeces | place: China | collected 2012 ...
TGCCGGCAGAGTAGCTGGGAGCTGCCTCCACAGCGGCCGGGCGGGCAGGCGCTGCGTTCTGGTAGGCGGGAGCAGAATGATTCTGATAATTTGCTCCGCCGCCTGCATTGCTGTTTTTGGAGCCTGCAAAGTTGATATTGTTGGCTACCACTTCCACAGCGGTGCGGTTGTTGCCGTTCTTATCCTGATACTGGCGGGTCTGAAGACTGCCTTCAATGGCGATCAGACTGCCCTTCTGGAAATACTTGCAAACAAACTCGGCCTGCTGACGCCATGCAACGATATCGATGAAATCGGCCTGACGCTGCTCGCCCTGACGCGCAAAATTGCGGTCACAGGCAATGCGGAAGCTGCACACATTGGTACCCTGCGGGGTGGTGCGCAGTTCGGGATCCGCCACAAGACGGCCCATGATGGCAACAACATTCAACATTTTACGGTCTCCCTTTCTGTCACAGAAGGATTACTCCTCGTGAGCAATGATCAGGCTGCGCATAACGCCTTCAGTGATCTTGTACACACGGTCCAGCTCAGCGGGGAAGCTGGGCTCGCTGGTGAAGTTAATCACGGTGTAAACGCCTTCCTCCTCGTCGTTGATGGGGTAGGCCAGACGGCGCTTGCCCCACTCGTCGATGGAATCGATCGTACCGTTAGCCTCGATCAGGGTCTTGAACTTACCCACCAGAGCGGCGGTAGCCTCCTCGTCGAGAGCGGCGCTGGTAATCAGCATGGTTTCGTACTTTGCCATTTTGTAGCACCTCCTTTTGGACTTAAGGGTCCTGCAATCACAGGACCAAGGGTACACACAAAACGCGGCATCGCGTCTTGTGTGCGGCGTGTCTGTTCAGACAGCAATTTATTATAGCAAGCTGTGTGGATTCTGTCAAGCTTTTTCCGAAAAAAGATATAATAAAAAATATTTTGATTTTTTTGTGAAAGAGGAATATAATATAGTAGCTTTCAGAGGATGAACGGCAAAGCAGTCGGGGATCGGCCATCTCTCTGCTCTCTGTTATCCGTCTTCGAAAGGAATGTATATATGGTTCTGGGAATTTTATAGAAAAGGAAGGATTCTTTGTGTATTCGGTTTTCCGTAACCTGGCAATCATCATCCTCAGCGCAAAGTTCTTTGGCCTGGTGGCCCGCAAGTGCAAGGCCCCGCAGGTGGTGGGTGAGATCCTTGCCGGTTTGATCATCGGTCCGTGCATCCTGAACCTCGTGCAGACCAGTGACGCCATCTCCACCTTTGCGGAGATCGGCGTGGTCATGCTGATGTTCACCACGGGCCTTGGCACCAATCTGAAGGAACTGATCAAAGCCGGCCCCATCGCCACCCTGATCGCCTGCGTGGGCGTAGCCGTTCCGCTGGTGGGCGGCACCCTGCTGTACAGTGCGTTCTACGGCTTCTCTGCCGTGGGCAGCCCTGAGTTCTACCGTGCCCTGTTCATCGGCACCATCATGACCGCCACCAGCGTGTCCATCACGGTGGCAACGCTGCAGGAGATGGGCCACCTGAAAAGCTTCCTCGGCACCACCATCGTCAGTGCCGCCGTCATCGATGATGTCATCGGCATCGTAGTCCTCACCTGCGTGCTGGGCGCAAGCTCCGGCACCGGCACGGGTCTGGGCAAGGTGCTCATCAATACGGCACTGTTCTTTGCCACTGCTGTGGGCGTGGGTGTTGTGGCTCACTTTGCTATGATGTGGCTGGACAAGCGCAATCCTCACACCCAGCGCATCACCATTGTGAGCATGGCGTTCTGCTTTGCCATGGCCTACATCGCCGAGGAATACTTTGGCATTGCCGATATCACGGGTGCATACATTGCAGGCATCGTGCTGTGCACCATGGACGATGCCTCCTACGTGGAGCGCCGCGTGGATATCAGCAATTATATCATTTTTGCGCCCATCTTCTTTGCATCCATCGGCTTGAAGACCGACATCAGCGGCCTGACGCCGGAAATCTTCCTGTTCTGTGTCTGCTTCGTCATTGTAGCACTCATTACCAAGATCATCGGCTGCGGCCTTGCGGCCAAGATCTGCCGCTTCAACTGGGGCGACTCCCTCAAGATCGGCGTTGGCATGATGACCCGCGGCGAGGTGGCACTGATCGTGGCCCAGAAGGGCCTGGATGTCGGCGTGGTGGATTCGGTCTACTTTACCGCTGTAATCCTGCTGATCGTGGTGTCCAGCGTGGCAACTCCGCTGGTGCTGAAGGCGCTCTTTACCAAGATGCCGCCGCAGAAGCACCCCAGTCAGGTAAATGGGTAAACAATAAAAAAGATCCTCCGACAGGTCTGCCGGAGGATCTTTTATTTTCAGGATAAGTTACAGCGTCTTGCAGAACTCCTTCAGGTAAGCGCGGAATTCTTCGCCGATCTCCGGATGCTGCAGGGCCAGCTCCACCTGAGCTTCCACCACCTTGAGCTTGTTGCCCATGTCGTAGTGCTTGCCGGTAAACTCAACGGCGGTCATGCCGCCGCGGGTGCGGGCATACTCGGCCATGGCATCGGTCAGCTGGATCTCGCCGCCTGCGCCGGGCTTGGTGTGGGCAAGGATATCGTAGATCTCCGGGGTCAGCAGCACGCGTCCCAGAATGGAGTAGTTGCTGAACTCCTGTCCCTTCTTGGGCTTCTCGATCATGTCGTCCACAAAGAAATAGTTGTCGTGGATGGGGGTGGTCTTCAGGCTGCAGTACCGGCTCACATCTTCCCATGGCACTGCGGAAACGCCTGCCGCCGGGCGGCCGAACTCCTCATAGGCGCGGATCAGCTGGGCACAGACCGGGTCCTCGCCCCAGATCACGTCATCGCCGTAGATGACAACAAAGGGATCATCACCGGTGAAGGCCTTGGCGGTGTTCACAGCATGGCCCAGACCCAGCGTTTGCTTCTGGCGCACAAAGAGGATGTTTGCCATGTTGGCGATGCCAAGGCACTCTTCCAGAGCCTTTTCCTTGCCGGGCTTTGCCAGCTTTTCTTCCAGCTCAGGGCTGCGGTCAAAGTGATCCTCGATGATACTCTGGTTGCGGCCCAGAATGATGAGGATATCGGTGATGCCGGAACGCACGGCTTCTTCCACCAGATACTGGATGGCGGGCTTGTCCACGATGGGCAGCATGCCCTTGGGCATAGCTTTGGTGGCGGGCAGCACGCGGGTGCCAAGACCAGCAGCAGGGATGACGGCTTTGGTGACTTTCTTCATCATGATTCGTTTCTCCTTACTATTTCAATGCCTGCGACACCGGCCGTGCAGGCCGACCGCCGCAGGACCCCAATGCGTTTTCAGATCATGCCGGCCAGTGCATCCAGGTTGGGACCCATCAGCACGGTAGCACAGGCACCCAGCACCATCAGCAGTACAAAGGCACCGATCACACCGGCGATGCTCACGCCGCCCTGCGCAGACAGGACCGCACGGCGCTGGGCAGCGTCCGGGAACTCGGCGCGGATGCGGCGGATACGCTCGGCTGCGCTTTTGCGGTACAGCCACTTGGCGTACAGGGTGCGCAGCATCACCAGTGCAAAGCTGAACACCGTCATAATGCGGGAAAGCACGACGATGGCAGTGCTGCTGATGCCCGCGGTGAGCGGACTGCCGGTGGCCTGCATCATGCTCAGCAGGGTGGGCAGGGCCACCACCAGCTCTGCGGCCAGAAAACCAAAGGCCGGTTTCCACGCCTTGCGGTAGAAGAAATAGAACGGGCCGAACACCAGCGCCGAGAAGCACATGGAAATTTTGGTGTGCTGCAGCTGCATCCGGCTGTAATCGTTCAGGTAGACGGGCGCGGCCTTGCCAATATAATCGTTCCAGTCGCTGTATGGGATGCCGTCGATCAGCTCTTCCTTGCCAAAGGCCGCCTGCACGTTGCGGCGGGTGGGTTCCTCCACCGTCTGCTGATACTGGCGGTAAAGGTCGTTGTAATCAAAGCGTCCGTCTGCGTCGGTGCCGGGCTGGCTCTGGGTGGGCGGCTCCGGGCACTGGCTCTCCGGCGGAAGAACGGCACCGCAGCAGCGGCAGCGCTCTTCGGTGCGCAGGGTGCGCTCACCGCAGCTGGGGCAGGTGCGCAGAGCATCGTCTTTGTACGGGAACGTCCATTCATAGCCCGCGCCATGGGCGGGGGTGTGGATGCAGCGGCCAAGCTTTTCGTAGCACTCGCGGTGATAGGGTGCGCCGCAGTCCGGGCAGACCACGATATCATCGGTCAGCGCCAGCGGTCTGCCGCAGCCTTCGCAGGGACAGCCATAATATTTCGGCATGATTTCCTCCTGTTGTATGGTTCATACTGGTATTATACTCCCCTGAAAGAGAAAAGAAAAGGTGAAAATCTTCAAAATTCCAGCAGGATAATCCATTTACCCCTTTACTTTAGCATAGATTCTCGGTATACTAATGAAGTATCTGTGTATAAACTGTGTCTTTTGGCAAGTACAAAGGACTTTACCTTATTTATCATTTCGAGAGGGATTTAGAGAATGATCACGATTGACGAACTGAAGGTGCAGCTTGCCGATTACGGCAAGGCGGTCAAGGACTTGGAAGAAGCTCTTGCCATTGATGCCTCCCGCAAGCGCGTGCAGGAGCTGGAGCACACCATGAGCCGCCCCGGCTTTTATGATGATGCAGACCTGAGCAAGAAGGTCTTTGACGAAGTGGGCGACCTGAAGGGCAAGCTGAGCCGCTTTGAAAAGCTGCAGGGCCTGTACGATGATGCCGAGACCATGCTGGAAATGCTGGATGAAGAATACGACCCCGCCATGATCCCCGAAGCAGAGGAGTCTGTGAACGCCGTGGGCAAGGCAGTGGATGAGCTGCAGCTGATGACCATGCTGAACGGTGAGTACGACCACAGCAACGCCATCCTGACCTTCCATGCCGGTACCGGCGGCACCGAGGCACAGGACTGGGCCGAAATGCTGTACCGCATGTACAACAAGTGGGCTTCCAACCACGGCATGACCGTGGAGGTTCTGGATTATCAGGACGGTGATGAAGCCGGCATGAAGAGCGCCTCCATGATGGTGAAGGGTGCCAACGCCTACGGCCTGCTCAAGAGCGAGAACGGTGTGCACCGTCTGGTGCGCGTGTCGCCCTTTGACGCCAACGCCCGCCGCCAGACCAGCTTTGCTTCGCTGGAAGTGATGCCTGAGCTGGATAACACCATTCAGGTGGATATCCGCCCCGAGGACATTGAGATGCAGGTGTACCGTTCCTCCGGTGCAGGCGGCCAGCACATCAATAAGACCTCTTCCGCTGTCCGTCTGATCCACAAGCCCACCGGCGTCGTGGTCAGCTGCCAGACCCAGCGCAGCCAGTTCCAGAACCGTGACTACGCCATGGAAATGCTGAAGGCAAAGCTGTATCAGATCGCAAAGCAGCAGCACATGGATAAGATCGACGACATCAAGGGCGTGCAGAACGAGATCGCATGGGGTCACCAGATCCGCAGCTATGTGTTCATGCCCTACACCATGGTCAAGGATCACCGCACCAACTACGAGACCGGCAATGTGGATGCCGTGATGGACGGCGATCTGGACGGTTTCATCTTCGCATACCTCAAGGCTGCAAGCCGCGGGGAGCTGCAGGATACCTAATCTTGAACGTATAAAATGCAAAGGCCGTGCTTCCTTTTATGGAGGCACGGCCTTTTTTGTGTTCTTACGCCAGATCGGGCAGAATGGTATCCCAGAGATTTTCCTCCTGCCGCAGGGCGTTGAAGCAGCAGTCCAAGTACATTTTGTTTGCCGCTGCAAGGATCGTGCTGCGGAGAAGCAGCTTTTCATCTGCGGCATCCACGGCAAGGTCGCGGATCTCCCTGGTGCAGCCGAATACGAACGGCAGGCAGTTCTCCATCTCGTCGCAGAAGTAGTCGTAAGCTGCCCCGGCGGAACAGTGCGCCCGCTGCATTTTAAACAGGGCATCGATGTTTTCCATTGAGAGCACCGTTTTGGAGACTGCAATGTACATCAGGGATGCGATCTGATCGCGGGCGTACTTCTTGCGCACCGGGTGGGACAAAATGCCCTTTTTAACGTAGTTGCTTACCATGGAAGAGGTGAGCTCCACGCCGCAGAAGGTGCGGAAATAGCTGTTGACGTACTGCACGGTCTGGTCGAGATAAAGCCCCATCTGCGGGAGATCGGCGTACCGGGGCAGGGCAAACCCGGCGGCGCAGGCCGCAACGCGGCATTTGGTTTCAGTTTTCATATCGTAAGCAGTTTTCTAAGGTTGGCGCAGCTGGGCTGCGCGGGATACAGAAAATGGTTTTCTGGCGGTATTATAGCGCAAATCGGTTCTCTGGTCAACGGATTTTTAAAACTTTTTAAAGAATGCATAAAATCCCTTGACAGGTTTTTGAAAAACTGCTATGATGTCTGCAGTGAACCGAAAAACCATGCAGGCGGAAGTGCGTGTAAGGCACGGAAAATAAAAAAATGACCTGCTATCACAAAATAGATTTGGAGCGTGCATTTTATGAAAACCAAGATCGTTGTGGATTCTTCGTCCAGCCTGTATGCCCTGCCGGGCGTGGATTTTGCCTGTGTGCCGTTGAAGATCGTCACGGATGAACAGGAGTATCTGGATGACGGCACTCTGGATGCCGTGGGCATGGCCCGGTCTCTGCGTACTTACAAGGGCAAGACCAGCACCTCCTGCCCCAATGTGGCAGACTGGCTGGCTGCTTATGAGGGTGCGGAGCAGATCTTTGTTGCCACCATCACGGGCACACTGTCCGGCAGCTACAATGCTGCACTGCTGGCAGCGGAAGAATACAAGGAAACGCACCCGGAGGCCCGTATTTTTGTTCTGGACAGCCTGTCCGCCGGGCCGGAGCTGCGTCTGCTGGCAGAGCGTCTGCGGGATCTCGTCCGGATCGGGATGGAGTTTGACGAGATCTGCGAGGCGATCGTGGCTTACCACAAGCACACGCATCTGGTGTTTTCGTTGGAATCGCTGGCCAATCTGGCCCGCAATGGCCGTGTGAAGCCTGCTGTTGCCGCTGTGGCACGGATGCTGGGCATCCGGGTCATTGGTCAGGCCAGTGAGAGCGGCGAGCTGGAGGTGCTGTGCAAGACCCGCGGCGAGCACGGCGCACTGGAGCGCATCGTGCTGGAATTGAAGGATCACGGCTTTACCGATGGCAAAGTGCACATTGCCCACTGTGATAACCCGGAAGCGGCCAAGCGCCTGAAGCTGATGATCCACGCGGTGTTTGCAGGGGCGCAGGTGGATGTGACCGAGTGCGGCGGCCTGTGCAGCTACTATGCTGAGCTGGGCGGGCTGATGGTGGGCTTTGAGGACGGAGAAACAGAGTAAAAGAGTTTTTGATATTGCAAGCAAGCCGGGCCTGTGGGTCTGGCTTGCTTTTTTTGAACAATGCAAAACTTGAAAAAGTTGTAAAACAGCGCTATACTTACACATATTATAAATGGGAAAGGAGGGCAGGCCCATGCTTTTTCGTTCACCGATCGTGCGCTTTTTCAGCCGCATTCTGAACCGCGTCACCATCACGGTAGTGTTGGTGGCATTGCAGCTGCTGTGGCTGTGCTGGGTGGCGTTTGCCATCACCACCGGCACGGGCCGCGTGTGGGTGAACGGCCTGCTCAACGCACTGAGCCTGCTCATCGTCTTGTACCTTGTGCGCAAGGATGAGAACAGCGCCTACAAGGTGGGCTGGATCGCGCTGATCGGTATTCTGCCGCTGCTGGGCGGTGCGCTGTATCTGGCCTTTGGCAACAAACGCCCGGCCAAGCGTCTGCGCCTGAAAATGCAGGCGGTGGAGGATGCCCACAAAAAAGACCTTGTACAGGAGCCGGGTGTGCTGGAAGGTCTGGATGCCCGCGAGCAGGGGCAGAGCCGATATGTGGCAAAGTACGGCCCCTATCCGGCGTGGCAGAACACTCGCACGCAGTATTTTGCCTGCGGCGAAGCCATGTATCCGCAGCTGCTGGCCGATTTGGAAAAGGCTGAAAAGAGCATCTTTCTGGAATTTTTCATCGTGAGCCACGGCTGCATGTGGAACGGCATTGAAAAGATCCTGCGCCGCAAGGCTGCGCAGGGCGTGGATGTGCGCCTGATCTACGATGATTTTGGCAGTCTGCTGGGTCTGCCCGCCGATTTCATCGTGCGCATGGAGCGGGCGCACATCCGCTGCATCCCGTTCAACCCGGTGGTGCCGCTGCTCTCGCTGGTGATGAACCACCGCGACCACCGCAAGATCGTAGTCATTGACGGTACGGTGGCCTACACCGGCGGCGTGAATCTGGCAGATGAGTATATCAATGCGGAGCAGCGCTTTGGCTACTGGAAGGATGCAGCCCTGCGTGTGGAAGGCGATGCCGCGTGGAACTTTACGGTGATGTTCCTCAACTTCTGGAACGCCTTCCGCCCCAGCGAGACGGATTATGATGCATTTCGTCCCATGCCGCTGGTGCCGCCGGTATCGGACGGCATCGTGCAGCCCTACGCGGACAGCCCGCTGGACGAGGAACCGATGGCCGAGACGGTGTACCTGAACATCCTTGCGCAGGCTCAGCGGTATGTTTATATCTACACGCCCTACCTTGCCGTGGGCGAGGAAATGCTGGACGCACTGAAAAACGCGGCCAAGCGCGGGGTGGACATCCGGCTGGTGCTGCCGGGCATCCCGGACAAAAAGCTGGTGTTCCGGCTGAGCCGGTCGTACTATCTGCCGCTTTTGAGGGCAGGTGTACGCATTTACGAATATACGCCCGGCTTTCTGCATGCCAAGTGCTGGGTAAGCGACGATGTAACTGCCGTAGTGGGCAGCATCAACATGGACTACCGCAGCCTGTTCCTGCACTTTGAGTGCGGTGTACTGCTGCAAAAGAATAGTCAGGTGGCAGTTCTGCGGGACGATGTACGGGCCACGCTGCCGCAGTGCCGCGAGATACAGGTGACGGAATGCCACATCAGCCTGCCCGGCACGGTGCTGGACAGTGTGCTGCGGCTGCTGAGCCCCTTGATGTGATAAAAACTCCCTTTCCGGGTAAACTAGCCCAAAAGCCCCTTTACGATGGGGGCAGGAAAGGGAGCGTTTTATTATAATGAAAAAGATACCTCGCATGATCCTGGGCTGCACGCTGGCGGCAGCGCTGGCCCTGACCGCCTGCAGCCGAAGCGATCCCGGTTCCTCCGGCAGCATGAGCACGAGCATGGGCGACAGTTCATCGCAGACGGGGCAGGCGGGCCAGAACGCTGCATACCGCACCGGCCTTGGCATCCTGACCGAAGCGTCTGATCAGGAACGCGCGGGCAAGATCGATACCATCGCAGCTGCCGTTCTGCTGGATGCCGAGGGCAGGGTGGCAGATGTGATGCTGGACGAGGTGGAGATCTCGGTCACGGGGGACAGCACCGGCAAGGTGACGATGCCCACCGACAATCGCACCAAGCGCCAGAAGGGCGATGATTACCCGCTGGCGGCGGTGTCCTCGCTGAAAAAGGGCTGGGCAGAGCAGGCAGATGCCTTTGGCAATTATCTTACCGGCAAAACCCCGGATGAGGTGAAGAAGCTTGCCACCGACGATGACGGCAAGCCGAAGGATGCTGACCTGCTCTCCACCTGCACCATTGCGGTGGACGGCTATCGAGATGCTGTGGTGCGCGCCTGCGAGAATGCAAAGGCAGTCGGCTCGGCCCGCGGCGACCGCGCTGTGCTGGGCGTGTCAGTGCGCAATGACACCAAGGAACTGACCGCCGACGATGACCACGATGTGACCGCGCAGGTGGACATCACAGTGGCAGCCCTGACGCTGGATGCTGACGGCCGTGTGACCGGTGCAGTGGCGGATGTGGCAGAGCCTGCCCTTACCGTGGGCGCGGATGGTACGGTGTCGGCACCGGAGATGGTCAAAACCAAGGTGGAACTGGGCGACAGCTACGGGATGCGCGGGGCATCCAGTCTGGACAAGGAATGGTACGAGCACAGCGAGGGCTGGTGCGATTACCTGAAGGGCAAGACCCGTACTGAGATCGCAGGCATCCCGGACGATGGTTCGGATGCCGACCTTGCGGCACTGTGCACCATCTCGGTGACGGAGCTGCAGAAGGCTGCGCTGGCGGCGTTTGCGGAAGAGTAAAGCGGAGAAAAGAGGAAAGGCGCAAAGCTTTTCCTCTTTTCTTTGTGCAATCAGACCAAAGAATTGACGCAGAAAAGCCTTGAAAAAGACGAACTGCACTAACTTTTGCATTTCCTCTTGCCAAATGGCGGCAAACGCGCTATTCTATAGTCACAGTTTAACACTTTAGCATGATAAAATGCTAAACCGAGAGGGAACACATTTGGGAAACAAAAAAGGGAGGAGCCTTTTATGAAACGTCTTGTCTCTGCTTTTCTGGCTGGTGCCATGGCACTGAGCCTTGTCGCCTGCGGCGGTGCCGCATCCACTTCCACCGTGGCATCTTCTGCCTCTGCATCCGGGAGCGCAGCCGCCTCCGAGACCGCAGCCAGCGATCTGGACTACATCAAGGAAAAGGGCAAGATGGTCATTGGCTACACCGTCTATGAGCCGATGAACTACACCGATGCCGACGGCAACTTTACCGGTTTTGATACCGAGCTGGCAACTGCCGTGTGCGAAAAGCTGGGAGTCGAGCCGGAGTTCGTGGAGATCAACTGGGATACCAAGGTGGTGGAGCTGGATGCCAAGAGCATCGACTGCATCTGGAATGGTATGACCCTGACCGATGACATCATGGCCAACACCGCCACCACCAAGGCCTACGCCAAGAACGCACAGGTCGTGGTCGTGAAGGACGGCACCGACTACAGCTCCACTGCGGATCTGGTGGGCAAGACCGTGGTTGCCGAGGCTGGTTCTGCCGGTGAAGCCGCCATTGAGGGCGACGAAAACCTTGCACAGGCCGATTACGTCTCCAAGAGCGTGCAGACCGACTGCCTGATGGAAGTTGCCGCAGGCACTGCTGATGCCGCTGTGCTGGATCTGACTCTGGCCAACGCCATGATCGGTGAGGGCACCGACTATGCGAGCCTGAAGATCGTGGACGAGCTGAACGCTGAAGAGTACGGCGTGGCCTTCCGCAAGGGCAGCGATGCCGCCGCAGCTGTGGATGCCGCCTTTGATGAGCTGAAGGCTGACGGCACCATGCAGGCTCTGGCCGACAAGTACGATCTGGCTCTGGCCGACTGAGTTCTATAAGAATGTAATTACTCCTTCCGTCATCGCTGCGCGATGCCACCTCCCTCGGTGAGGGAGGCTTTTTGTTACTGATGTGCGTGAGGCTCCCTCATTGAGGGAGCTGTCACCGAAGGTGACGGAAGGAGTTCAAAAAACGGATTGATGGGTGTGTTCTTGTGTCTGTGATTCTGAGTCGCCTTTCCGGCGCGTTTCTGCTCAACTGTGAGCTGTTCGCTCTGACCCTGCTGTTTGCGCTGCCGCTGGGTCTGGTGGTGGCTTTCGGCTCCATGAGCCGGTGCAAGCCGCTTTCCGGCGCGGTAAAGACCTTTGTGTGGGTCATCCGCGGCACGCCGCTGATGCTGCAGATCATCGTGATCTACCTTGGCCCCGGCCTGCTGGGCATGAATAACCCGTGGCCCTCCGGCTCCGGCGGACGCATGGTGGCGGCGGTGGTGGCTTTTGCCATCAATTACGCCTGCTACTTCTCCGAGATCTACCGCGGCGGCATCGAAGCCGTTCCCAAGGGCCAGACCGAGGCCGGTCAGGTGCTGGGCATGACCAAGACCCAGATCTTTTTCAAGGTGACGCTGCTGCAGGTGGTCAAGCGCATTCTGGCCCCCATGGGCAATGAGGTGATCACCCTCGTCAAGGATACCTCGCTGGCCAACACCATTGCCAACAAGGAGATCATCATGATGGCCAAGGAGTACAGTGCAAAGGGCTTGATCTGGCCACTGTTCTCCACTGCCATCTTCTTCCTGGTGTTCGTGGGCGCACTTACCCTGCTGTTTGGCTGGGCCGAAAAGAAACTGGATTATTTCCGCTGATGAAAGGGAGGAAATTGGATCATGGCACTGCTTGAAGCCTCCGGCATCGGCAAAAACTTTGGCGATACCAAGGTGCTCAAAGATATTTCGCTGAACCTTGAGCAGGGCGAAGCGCTGGCGATCATCGGCTCGTCCGGCTCCGGTAAGACCACCCTGCTGCGCTGCCTGAACTTTCTGGAACGGCCGGACACCGGCATCATCAAGGTGAACGGCGAGACCATGTGGGACGCTGCCGACCCCGCCACCCAGCGCGAGAGCGAGATCCGCAAAAAGCGGCTGCACTTTGGTCTGGTATTTCAGAACTTCAACCTCTTCCCGCAGTACACCGCCCTGCAGAACGTAATGCTGGCGGGTGAACTGCTGGCGAAGGAGCGCCCGGACTACAAGGCTGACAAAAAGGCCATCCATGCTGAGCTGGAACAGCAGGCACAGGAACTTCTGGCCCAGATGGGCCTTTCTGCCCGGGCAGGCCACTACCCGCACCAGCTTTCCGGCGGTCAGCAGCAGCGCGTGGCCATTGCCCGCGCACTGGCTCTGCACCCGGACATTCTCTGCTTCGACGAGCCGACCTCGGCCCTCGACCCGGAGCTGACCGGCGAGGTGCTGAAAGTTCTGCGTGACCTTGCTGATCGCAAGACCACCATGATCATCGTCACCCACGAGATGCACTTTGCCCGTGACGTGGCCGACCGCATCATGTTCATGGATGGCGGCGTGGTGGTGGAGGAAGGCCCCGCCAAGCAGCTCATTGAGCACCCGCAGGAGGAGCGCACCAAACAGTTCCTTTCGCATTACGGAGAATAAGCAAAATCACCAATTCTTGCGGCAAAAATTTGGAAATGTTGATGCAATGCAAATCTTGTAAATCCTGCGTCACTCCACTATAATATCATTCATGAATGTACACGACGTCCTGCCCCTTTCCGGCAGGGCGTTTTTCACGGCAAAAATCACGACATCAGGCCGGTTCCCAGTGTGGCAGGAGGATTTTATACGATGACAAAGGATATGACCCAAGGCAGTCCGCTCAAGCTGATCCTTGCGTTTGCGGTGCCGCTGATGCTGGGCAGCCTGTTCCAGCAGTTCTACAATCTGGCCGATACCATCATCGTGGGCCGCTTTGTGGGCGTGGAAGCGCTGGCCGCTGTGGGCAGCGTGGGCGGTTTGAACTATCTGGTGCTGGGCTTTGTGAACGGCATCGCCTGCGGTTTTTCCATCCCCATCTCGTGGACTTTCGGCGCAAAGGACTACAAGGAGATGCGCCGCTACACCGCCAACACCGTGTGGCTTTCCATCTTCTTTGCGGTGGTGCTGACCATTGTCACTGTGGCGCTGACCCGCTCGGTGCTGGTGTGGACGAACACCCCGGAAAACATCATCGATCTTGCGGATATCTACATCCGCACCATCTTCTGGGGCATTCCGTTCACCCTGCTTTATAATGTTACCAGCGCGCTGATGCGTGCGCTGGGCGACAGCAAGCGCCCGCTGTATTTCCTGCTGGTGGCAAGCTTTTTGAACATCGGGCTGGATCTGGTGTGCATCATCGTGTTCCATATGGGCGCGTTCGGTGCAGCCTTTGCTACCGTGTTCAGTCAGGCTGTGGCGGGTCTGGGCAGTCTTTTGTACATCCTGCGCCACTACCCGGAGCTGCGCTGGAGCAGGGAAGAGGGCCGCTTCAGCCTGGCCCACTGCGCAAAGCTGTGCAGCATGGGCATTCCCATGGGCCTGCAGTGCAGCATTACGGCCATTGGCAGCGTGGTGCTGCAGGGTGCCGTGAACGGCCTTGGCAGCGACATCGTGGCTGCACAGACCGCAGGCAGCAAGGCCGCACAGTTCCTGAGTGTGCCGCTGGAAAGCATCGGCACCGCCATGACCACCTACGCCAGCCAGAACATGGGCGCAAAAGACCTTGGCCGTGTGGACCGCGGCGTGAACACCGCCCTCGGCATCGGCTGCGTATACAGCATTGCGTCCTTCCTCATCCTGCGCGTGACGGATAAGCTGCTCATCGGCCTGTTCCTGGATGCCAGCGAGACCGCCATCATGGCCAATGCGCAGAGCTTTATCTTCTGGAACAGCGTATTCTACATCCCGCTGGCGGTGCTCATTATCTACCGCTACACCATTCAGGGCCTGGGCTTCTCCGGCCTTGCCATGTTTGCCGGTGTGGCCGAGATGGTGGCCCGCGCCATGGTGGGTTTCTGGTTCGTGCCGCTGTGGGGCTACTTTGCGGCCTGCATCGCAAACCCGGTGGCATGGTTCTTTGCCTGCTTCTTCCTCATTCCGGCCTACTTTGTGGTG
>ERZ773150.2408-NODE-2408-length-14259-cov-4.663968_pt1 | contig 14259 bp, 16 predicted proteins | sample MGYA00580845_ERZ773150 | MGnify/ENA primary metagenome ERZ773150 (study PRJEB29015, sample SAMEA2737848) | human gut metagenome | biome: human gut; feature: human-associated habitat; material: faeces | place: China | collected 2012 ...
ATTTCAAATAATAACCAAGAAATTTATTATTTACATAACTATTTGCCTAAAAACTGTTATAATAAGTTGCCCCCTATCTGGCTGGAAGATGATTTAATAATTGATTATAAAGAACTTTCTGATAAAGTATTAATTTATAAAAATGATACAAATCCAGAAGTTAATAATATTTTTACAAATGAATTAATGGAAGCTATTGTTATATTATCAGATAGTGTGTTTAAAAATCTTGATAAAATTGTCTTGATTTCTGTGCCTTCTTCTAAAGTTAATGTTACTCCACAAACTAAAAAATCAGTTAAAGTAATTGAAAATAATTTTAAGAAAGGTCTAATTGAGTTTTCTTCTAAAAAACTTCTTGATTTAAAGTATAATAATATCCTTAAGAGAACTAAAAATATAGTTTCACAAAAGGATTGTGGCGCTTATTATAGAAATGTTAAAAATAGGCATTTAAAAACAATATCTTGTAGCTATGATCTTCCTAATTCTACAGGTTTTATTATATTAGATGATATAGTTACTAGTGGAACTACTATGGACTCATGTAAAGAAATTTTAATTAAACACGGAGCAAAAGAGAAAAATATAATATGTCTTGCAATTGCAAAAACAATTGATTGTAGACATTTAAAATATCATAATGGAAAAGTTGTTTTATGTGAAGATATTTAAGAGGGATAACATGATAAAATATAAAGAATTACTCTTTTTAAATAAAATAAATCGAGTTGGGAAAGTAACAATATATACAAAGTACTGGGATATGTTAATTAATTCTAAGGACATGGAGGATTTATTTAATAAGCTTCATAAGAGTAATAAAATTAGTGAAGATAAATTAATTAAAGCAAAAAATGAAGCTGAAAAGATATATGATTCTGTAGTAAATGATTCTGAAATAAATGTTATTACAGTTTTTGATAAAGAATATCCTAAAAAATTATTTGACATGGAAAATCAAAAACCTCTTTATCTATATGTAAAAGGCAATATAGAAGCTTTGTCTAAATCTAATATTGCAATTATTGGAACAAGAAAACCATCAAATAATACTGAAATTTTTGAAAAAAAATTAGTTAAAAGAATTTTAGATGTTTCTAAAAGGGTGGTTGTTAGTGGTTTGGCATTAGGTTGTGATAAAATAGCTCATGAAACTACAGTTAATGAAAATAAAATCACAATTGCTTTTTTACCATGTGGATTAAATGTTATAAGTCCCAGTAGTAATAAAAAATTAGCAAAATCAATTATTGAACAGGGTGGATGTTTAGTTTCTGAGTATGAACCTGATAAAAAAGTATTTAAAAGAAGCTATGTTGAAAGAGATAAGATTGTAGCTGCATTTTCGGACATAGTTTTTGTTCTACAGTGTGGGGAAAAAAGCGGAACAATGCATACTGTTAATGCTACTGTCGATTTTAAAAAAGTAAATCATAGAGATTTATATGTTTATCTTCCAGAAGATATGTCTGATGGAGATTATAGTGGAAATATTTCTATATTAAAAAGCAATAATGGAACAAAAGTGTCTGATATTGATGAATTTTGCGAAGAAATTGTTATTTTAGAAAAAGACAATAATTTAAATAAAAATATGGATTATCAAAGTAAACTAATTTAAATGTTTGATTATTTCAAGTTTGAAAGTTATATTATTATTTCTCCACCTAATTATGAATATTTTTTTAGGTTTATAATATAATAAACAAAAAAGGAATTTGAATTTAAAAAAATCTTTAAAATTTTATAATCCTAATAAAAACAATTATATACTATTTTAAACACATCATAATACATGTCTGAAGAAAGTTAGTAAAAGCAGTTATACTACTAACTGAAGATAAACCTAAAAAAGGCTCTTAAAATTGGTAATAAAGTTTTAGCTAAAAATCATGTGCTCTTGCAGTTTTTGACAGGACTGGTGAAGCATTAGATGTTCTTAACAGAGTACTAAACTATTATCCAGATAAAAAAGAGATGACATATATATTAAAAATTAGATAACGGGTGTTTTTATGGGAAAGCGAAGAAAATCAGGTAATATTAATCCTAAAAAACGATTAAAAAAACAGGGAACTGCTTATTACAACAGAGAACAGGAAATCAATTATTTATTAAACAATTTTACAAGTGCTGTTTATAATCCCAACTTTAATTTGCAGAATATTAAGTCATACAAACAAATGAATGAAATTAGAATGAAATTAAAGAAATTATTTGACCAGCAGGGTGATATAGTTTGGAAAAAAAGTGCTAAGAGACGCAGAATATATGATGAGCAATTATCAAAATTTAAAGTTGTATATACCAGATGGAAAAGTGAAGCATATCTTACTTATTTAAATGTTAATTTCGATGTTCCATAGCATTTAAATCCTATTTTAAGTATGAAAAGGTCATAAAATGAACAGAGATCAAAGAGATAGAATAGAAGGTAACTACTGCTGGGCATGTGGTGCATATTTAAATGACGGCAGAGATAGATATTGTCCTGTTTGCGGATGTCCCAATGACAATTACATGCCTCCGTTAAGGAATGTCAAACCTCCAAAATCCAAAGAACAGGAAGATAAGGAATGGAACAGATGCTGTATGCTGATGTTTGTTGTTTTTCTGATTTTATGTATTTTAGGTAAAGCTATGCAATAAGGAGTTTTTAAAATGAATTCAATTCAAAAAGCGTTTATGTCAAACTGTTGTGAAAGGTGTGGAAGAACTCTGGATTTCAGCAAGGATAAGTATTGTCCTTACTGCGGCCATCCCAATTTTAATTATCATCCTGCCACGGGGGTTTCACACAGCTCTTCTAAAACAACAAAACGCAAAAAACAGGATAATACTTCTACCTGCTGTATTCTGATTGCAGTTTTTTTCATAATTGCATATATCTACAGCTTTTTTATTTCTGGTTAGGTGATACTATGAAAAGAGAAATTGATTTTGAAATACTTGCCGAAAAGATAAATGATTCAGACTTGTATGAATTTGTCGCATTCAGTAATGATGTTCCCATCGAAGCAGTTAACAGGGATTTGGATTCCATTAAAGAGGCCCTAAACAGTCATGATAAAATATTTTTAGAAATCGGATTTTACGGATATGATGATGAGTATTGTGATGAACCTTATTTCATGTTTGATGCCGATGAATCCATAGATGATTTAAAAGATGATTACTATGACAAATATAAATTCATGGTTGGAGGATATGGAATTTATCTTGACAAGGATTTGAATGTGGAATACGGGTATTATACAACAGAAGCTCCTGCATGCGGTCATGGTGCAGGCTATACTGAATTTTATGATTTTAAAGATGCCAGAGATGATGATATTATTAAAGAAAAAATATATTCCCTTTTGGACAGCAGCGGTATCTGGAAGTAATACTTTTAAGCTTTAGAGAATTTCCTAATTAACCGTCCCATTTTTTTAACTAACTTTTTGTATACATTATAGCAACATTTATATATCAACTCCAACAGAATAATATTTACTTGTGTTTATCTTGATTAAAAGATATATAAACTAGGTGAAAATTATGAAGAATTTTGAATTTTTAAAAGATTTTGACAGTGACATGTATGCTCTTCTTAGTGAATTTGAAAGGGAAGCCGTAAAAAATCCAAAAATAACAGAATCATATGTTACTCCTTTTTTGGAAAAGGTGGTAAATGATATACTCCAAAGAAACAATAATACAATTAATGATCCATATGTTGGATTTTCTAAAAGAGTCGATAAATTATATGAATTAAAAATTATTGACTATAAGTTTAAATGTATGTTACTTGAAGCATATCAGATGAGAAATGCAATCACCCACAAGTCAATTGAAGATTTTCTGAAATCCGACAATAAAATACCCTTCCAGCTCCACAGAATCCTTTTTGACATTGCATGGAAATACTTCCAGCTGTGCAGTGAAAATTACTATTATCCGGGAAAACCCGAATACACACCGATTTACAATCTTAACTCAAAAACAATAAAACCCACACCAAAACCATCAGATAACAGAAATTTCAGCCGCTGCATAATATGCGGCAGAGCTAATGATTCCAAAAACTCCAATTTTTGCATAAGCTGCAACAATGAACTTGAATATCAAAATGAAATCATCAATCTGAAAAACAATTTAAACATCAGTCATTTTACTAAAGAGGAAGTTAACCAGATCCATTCCAGCATGTATACCAGTCAGCTGCTTATTGAACTTACAACCAAAAAGCTTCTTAAAAAAACAAACAGATACTACAGTCTAAATGAAGCAGAATATGAAAAGCTTATTGAATTTACATATGAGTGCTATGATATGGAAAAGACTTTAACTGAATTTTTAAATGGCAAATACACATCAAAACAGATTAAACAGTCAAAATATTATAAATGCGGTCAAAAAGGCATCCGCCCCTTTGTGGAGTTTTATAAAATTGTTGAAAATCAGATATTCGAGGATTTTCTAAACCAGATTGCAATGAAAATCCCTATTGATGAAATTCTTGAAAATACACAGATAAATAAATCCCAGATAAACGACTGGTATGGCAAAAACAAAGACAGTTTCATAAAAGGAGAGCACAACTCAGAATTCATAACATATAATAAACTTCTGATGGAGCAGTACTTAACCTTAAAAAGAAAACAGTATTTAAATGATGATATTAAAGCTGAACTGCAGATAAATGATGAAATTATCAGCTTCTGGACGGATTCATTTGATATGGAATCAGCACTCTTTAAAAATAGTCTTAATGAAATCAGAATGAACATCTTTTTAAACAACCTGAAGGAAGGCAAATCAAAAGAAGAAGCACTTGAAATAGCTGAAATCACTGATTTTGAAGAACTGCTTAAAGATAAGGATTTTGAAAATGAATATAAAACAGAATACTATGAAAACCGTGTAGACAGGCTTATAAAATCTCTAAAAACAATGAGTTTTGATAAGGCTCTTAAAAGAGCAGGCATATCTGAAAACGACTATAACAGATGGTATGCCGCAGGCAAAAAGCAGTGCCTGCTTAAAAAGGATGATGATGAATTCTGTCTGAACTTTTACATCAATGTAACCCGTGTACTGATGGACAGGTATCTGAAGCTGAGAAGTGACGGTAAAACAAAAACTGAAGCCTGCAAAAAAATAAACACTGACTTAAATGAAGTTAAAAGATGGTGTAACTGGAATGAAAGCGGCTTATTTATAGATTTCAAAGAAAACAACAAGAAAATTACCGCTAAATTAATAATTGATGCAATTAAATATGAAAAATCCAAAGACAAAATAGCTGAAAGCTCAGATATAACACTACATGAATTAAATAAAATTCTGGATTTGGGATCACAAAACGATAAGATTTACAGGGGGGTATATGAAGAATATGAATCAGTTTATCTTTCAAAACATCTGGAAGTCTTTTTAAAGGAAATTAAAAATAAAAACTTGAAAAAAGCACTTAAAACCTCAGGAATTGAAAAATCAGAACTGGACCGTACATATAATTCAGGAAAAAACGGAGATGAACGCTTCACTAAATTTTATAATGACTATCTGAATTTTAAAATAAGCTGTTATATCACACAGATTATCCGGGGAAAAACCGTCAGTAAAGCTTTAAAAAATTCTAACTTAACAGATGAAGAACTTAAAGACAATTTAAAAGAAATTGAAAGCAGAATCCTTGATAAACAGATGAACACTGTTATTGGTGAAATTGCAAAAAACAGAACTACAAGACAGGCAGCTAAAAAAGCCAGAATCAGAATTGATGAAATTTACAGATGGTATCTTGAAGGCAAAAAAGGCAATGAGAAATTTAAAGACTTTGCAGACATCTATCATGAACTTTATGTTGAAGTGGGATGTGAAATTTTCCAGAATTTCTTAAACAAGGGAAAAACCCCAAAACAGATTCTTAAAATCATGAATGAAGACATAACCAGAGAAGATTATGAGTTCTGGATTAAAAACAATCTGATAAGTGATAAAAATGTTGAAGCTAAACTCTACACAGAAGATGAAATTAAAGAAAAAATCGAAAATGAAGGATTCAGACAAAAAGAGGAGAAATCTCTTTCAGGTTTAAGTATAATAGGTTGTTAATTATGGTTATAAAAGAATTGAACAATGCAAAAAAAGCATATCAGAGAAAAGACTTTAAAGCAGCTGATGAAATTTACTCTAAAATCTATGATAATCATCAGAAAGATTTCAGCAGATGGGATAAAAAATTTTATGCATTAACATTATACAGATGTTATGTTCAAAATCCAGTTAATCAGAATAAACTTTTAGATGCAGGCAAACTGATTACCCAATTAGTTAAACAGTCAAATCACTCCAAAAAAGATGCAATGTGTCCGTATACATTAGCAGTGCTTAAAATAATGAAAACCCTTGAAGATCCTGAAGCTGTTTTGGAATGGTCATCTAAACTTAATCCTGAATTATTAAATGGAGATATTTCAGGAAATTATTCATCTAAAAAAGAAACATGGTATAAATTAACAACAAAAGCACTGCTGGATACCTGCCAGTATGATGAATGCATAAGCCTGTCAACTGAAGCACTGCTTAATTTAAGCGAATTTACATATGATGATGTCTGGTTTAAATGGAGAATAGCTAAATCATTTAATCAGTTAGGTGAATATGACCAGTCTGTAGACTATCTGAATGACATTAAACAGTTTAAAAATGACTGGTTTATAGATAATCTGATGGCTGAAAATTATTTCTTTAAAAATGATTGGGACAATGCCTTAAAGTATGCCTCATCTGCAGCACTTGCCAAAGGCGACACTGATAAAAAAGTCAATTTATATTCACTGATTGAAGATATTCTAAATATAAAAAATAAACAGAAGGAAGCAGATATTCATGCATACCTGGTTTATACAATCAGAAAGAGACATAACTGGAATATTGATGAAAATCTGGAATATAAAATTGAAAAGGCAGGTTTTGATTTGGACAATGAGGATTATTTTACTATTGAAAAGCATCTGCATCATCTGTGGGAAGAATATCTCTATAAAAATCAGGAATTAAAAAAAGGAGTTATTGTTTCAGTACTGCCCAATAAAAAAGCGGACTTTATCAGATGCGATGAATATCCTGACAATCTGTATTTCAGTATGAATGAGTTTAAACATAACATCACATTAGCAAAAACAGGCCAGAATGTCACTTTTTATGAAGCTGACGGCTTTGATAAAAAGAAAAATAAGCAGGTTAAAAATGCTGTAAATATTTATCTGAATGGGGGCTGAATTATGGAATTTTGTCCGAAATGCGGTTCGGTGTTATTTCCAGACGAAAATAATGCATTAAACTGTTCCTGCGGTTATTTTACTTATTTGGATAATGACCGTGAATATAATATTAAAGAAAAAATATCTGAAAAGTCAGCCAATATAGCAGTTGATGGAAATGAATATGAAAGTATTGATTTATTATATCCGAAAGATGTTCATTTAAAATCTTATGACTGGAGACGCGAAGACTGGGGTTAAAAAGGTTTGGTTTTATATTGTTATAAAATGGGTTTATTAAAATAGAGGTTTTGTTTTCCTCTATTTTAGTTTTTCTATTGTTTTGCAGTCAAGTTTTGTTATTTTGGCAATTTCCTTAACTGAATAGTTTTCTTTGTGCATGTTTTTTGCTATTTCTAGTTTTTCTTCTTCTTTTCCCTCTAGTTTCCCTTCTATTTTTCCTTCTATTTTTCCTTGTTCTAACCATTCTTTTTCATGTGATGTTACATAGTCGTGAAGTATTGTTATTTCCATTTTTATCACACATTTTACTTGATTTTTCAAAATCTGGTGTTAAAAAGTGTATTGATACATTATATTGTAAATTTATTAAAATAGAGGTTTTGTTTTCCTCTATTTTAGTTTTTCTATTGTTTTGCAGTCAAGTTTTGTTATTTTGGCAATTTCCTTAACTGAATAGTTTTCTTTGTGCATGTTTTTTGCTATTTCTAGTTTTTCTTCTTCTTTTCCCTCTAGTTTCCCTTCTATTTTTCCTTCTATTTTTCCTTGTTCTAACCATTCTTTTTCATGTGATGTTACATAGTCGTGAAGTATTGTTATTTCCATTTTTATCACATCTATTACTTTATTTTTCAAATCCTGATTTTCAATGAATTTATCTGCAAGTACTATCAGTATGCCAAGTACAGAATCTTTTAATTCATCATCAATATCAGTTATTTTTCTAGCAAGTTCCAGAGTTTTTACTACTTGCACTCCGGCTTCGTGTTTGGTTTTCATTAACGGCAATATCCCTAATGCAAGAAACTCATTGCAGGTTAGTTTTATGTTATTTTTAACTTTATAAGTTATATTACTTAATAATTTGTCTCCGTCATAGTCTTTAAATGATATTACTTCAGGTCTAAAAAACTGCCCAGGGGAGTATTCAAGAACTACCTGATTTTTATCGATTTCAGGAGTCACTACAAGATTTATTTTTACCTTTAACTGATAATCATATCCGATTCTGGCTACATATAGAAAGATTCTTCTTAAAATGTTTGCAATATTGGATTTAGTAGATAAAAATTCATAAAGAATTATTTTATCCTTTTTCTTTATGCCGTAATCTATTCTGAGAACTTTTGGTTTCAGGTTTATTAGCTCAACATTTATTTCATCACAAAACTCTGCACCTGTAATTTTTGCAATATACTTTGTGGTGTTTTCTTTTAGAAATTTCAGTGTTAAATCCTCATGATGGTATCCGTGATATATCTTATTTTTTTTCATACTAATCCATTGGTCTTTAATATTTATATAACCATCAGTTTTTTATTAAAACAATAATTAAAGCATAAATAAATAGTTTTAAATGAAATAAATACTTCATAATCATGAAAACTTTTTTATAAAAATGTATTAATTACTTTATTTAAATTAATAATCAGCTAAAATATGTGAGGTGTTTGGATTGGGCACTGAATATATTGAAAAAGGAATTTCATTTGTCAATCAGAAGAAATATGATAATGCACTTGAATGTTTTAATAAACATCTGGAAGCTGATTCAAAAAACAGCATTGTTTTAGGTCTTAAAGCACTGGCTTTAATGGATTTGAACAGGTTAGATGAAGCTTTGATATATATCTCCAAGTCATTGGACATTGATTCATCAAATTATGAAGCCTGGGCAACTAAAGGGGAAATCTTTAGAAGGTTAAATAAAAATAGGGAAGCTCTGCACTGCTTTGATTTGTCTTTGCAGATTAATCCGAAACAGTCAAAAACATGGACAAAAAGAGGTTTTTTATTAATTAACAGATACGGTCAGTTTATAGAAGCAATTAACTCATTTGATAAAGGACTGGAATTAGATCCCAAAGATAAAAATGCAATATATTTTAAGGCAGAAGCTTATTTCGCACTTAAAAATTATAAAAAAGCTTTAGAAGCATGTGATGATTATCTGAAAATCACTTCAGCCAATGTTTTTGATTCAAACGTTTACTCACTTAAAACAAAGATTTTAATGATTTTAAACAACTTTGAAGAAGCATTGGCTGTTATTGATGAAGGTTTGAAAATCAGTCCCTATGATGATTCCATTTATGCAACAAAAGCTATGATTTTACTGAGGGCACATAAATATGACGAAGGCATAGAATGTGTCAGTAAAGCTTTAAAGTTAAATCCGAGTAATATCATTGCATTAAAATTGAGAAATAATGTTTTAAAAGGTAATTTAAGATGAAATGTTAAAATAATCTGGAACTAACGAGAAAAATTCTTAATAGCTAAAAAAACATATTTACTATTGCAGGTGTATTTAAATGTCTGAAGATCATAATAAAAAAGAACACAAACACTGTCCTTTTTGCGGACACCATGTAGATGAAGATGATATGATTTGCCCTCACTGTGGATTATTCATCCCATAATTATTTTTTCTAAAATCAATTAAACAACTTTATTATTATCTTTATATAAATTAATCATTAATTAACAATATTTACCTGTTTTTGTAAAATTTAGGTGAGGTTAGCTAATGGTTCAATGTCGTGAATGTAATAGTGAAGTTTCAGATAAGGCAAAGTTCTGTCCCAAATGCAGAACTCCCTTAAAAAGTAATGAAGATGTTCCAAAAAGTCCTAAAATAGTCAGTGATAAGAAAGGTGGATTCAATCCTATTTTGATTATTGGTATACTAGCTATTGTAGCTATTGCTGCATTAGGTGCAGGTCTGCTTTTAGGTGGTGGAAGTGATGATTCACCTGCTGCTGTAAATAATACTGCTGAGAGTGATGATGTTGCTGAAGATGTAAATCCTGCTCCTGCAAGTGCCAATGTTACTTATGTCTGTTCTCAAAAGTCTGACAAGTTTCATTTGCCTGACTGTGAATGGGCTCAAAAGATAAATCCTAAAAACAAGATTACTTATAATTCCAGAGATGCTGCTGTAGCAGATGGAAGGATTCCATGTCAGGTTTGTAATCCTTAAAGTTTATTACCTAAGATAAACATAATTTAAATACAATGAGGTTTTTAAAATGAATTGTCCTAACTGTGGAGCTGAAGTATTATCAGATAATGAAAAATTTTGCAGAAAATGCGGTTTTAAATTGGTTGATTCAGAAGTTAAAAAAGCTACTGTAATTTCAGAAGATATTCCAAAAACACGGTGTCGCAGCTGCAATAATATGATAGACAGCAATTTAAGAATTTGTCCCTACTGCGGATCAAATCCAAATTCATCTTCAACATATGCATCATCAGCATCCAAAACAAACAGCAGCAGCTCAAGTGACAGTGACTGCTGGGGATGCTGTGGTTTAATTGTAGTTATTGTAATTATATTGTATATTATAGGATTGATATTTTGATTTATGACCGCATAATGAATATCTGCAAATATTTATGCCATCAGAAACCTGAAAGGTCATTTTTCTACAAAGAAAAGCAGTTTCCAGTTTGCAGCAGATGTACAGGAATTGTTATAGGTGCGGCTGCAGGGTTTGTTTTAGCTAGTTTAACCCAACCTAATTTAATTTTTGTTTTAGGATTTATTCCATTAATTATTGACGGAACTACACAGTATTACGGTTTAAGAACAAGCAATAACACTTTAAGATTTGTTACAGGTTTGTTATGTGGCTTTTCAATACCTTTTGTTGTTTTTAAAACAGAATCAGTTATACTCAATTATTTCTAAATTTTCCAAGCTGTCATCCATCAGCTCTTCAATGAATTCTGAAGGGTTATTTTTATCACTTATTAAGTAAACATTATTTTTAGAGCGGGTTAAACCTACATAGAATAATCTGCGTTCTTCCGAATATTTGTAATCATAATTTCTGGTATTTACATAATTCAAAACACTGTGGGTTTTTAATTTTGATGGAAAACCTAAATAGTCATCAACCATATTGATTATAATCACATTATCTGCTTCCAGACCTTTAGATGAATGCAGGGTTCTGTAGTAAACATTATTCATTGATTTATCTGTTTTGTCTAAAATTCGTAAGAATTTATCTTTTTTCAGATTGCCTTTTTTAACCAGATTTCTGTGTTTTATAAACTGGTTGATGTTGTTGTTTGTTCTGCCTAAGATTAATACATCATCGGATTTTTTAGAGAGATCTTTTATAAGATTATAAATCATTTCTCTTTTTTCTATAGGATTTTTTTGAGGATAAATTATTTTAACAGGTTTTTTCAGATTTTTAGGAGACTTAAGAGATTTCCTAATTTGTTTAGGGTTTTTCATAATGAAGCTACCTGCTATGTCAATCAGCTCCTGAGGGTTCCTGTATGTTTTTTCAATGAATATTCTTTGAGGATTTTCAAAATACTCTTCAAAATGTGAGAAAAATTCAATGTTTGTTCCTCTAAATCCGTATATTGACTGCCAGTCATCACCTACAACTGTCAGATGTGCATCTGTTTTATCCTGCAGGCTTTTAATCAGATTATAATTGGTATATGTGGTATCCTGATATTCATCAACCAGTATGTATCTGTAATGTTTTTTCAGCCCGTATTTTTTAATCAGCTTGCTTGATTCATTTATCATGTCATTAAAATCAATCTGCTGGTGCATATCCAAGTATTCCTGATAGTAACTGTAGAAATCTTCAGCGATTTTTAGGAAGATGTCATGGTCCTTGTCATAGTTACTGCTTCTGAAATAGCTGAAATAATCTTTTGTAAAATTGTTGCCCTTAAATAAATTTATAAAATCTGCAAGCAGGGGTTTAAATGCCACTTTTGTAAATGCTTCTTTCAATTCATTCAATAACTCTTTTTTAGCATTTCTTCTAATGATGTAGCTTTCAATGTTTAAAAAATATGAATCGCAAAATTCAAGAATATCTTTTAATGTATCAGTATTTGCATTGGCCAGATAATCATTTATTATAGCCAATATTTCATTGTTTTCAATAACTGACACTTTATGGTGCTGCTTAATGACTGATCTTCCCAGACTGTGAAATGTCCTTACCTCAACATTTTCCGGAAGCTTTCCTTTTAAATCCCTGACAGAAGTATTTGAAAATGACAGACACAAAATATCTTCAGGTCTGACATGCTTTTTAGCTATCAGATATTTTATTTTTGCAATTAAAGTAAATGTTTTTCCTGTTCCTGCTCCTGCAATGATTTGAACATTTTTGGAATCTAAAACACAGGCTATTTTTTGCTGTGTGTCTAAAGGTTTGCTGTTCACTGTTTTAAAAAACTCATCATTAGCCAGCAGTTCCTGTCTGGTTTTATCATCCAAATCATCAATACTTTTGTAGTCTTTTTTCAAGTACTTGCCGTTTTTGCTGGCTATTTTTTCAGGTTCTGTTTTAATATCTTTAGTGAATGTTTCAATAACTGGCTTTTTATTTGTTTTTTTCTTTTCTGGCCGTGGTGTTTTTTTAACTTCCTTAGTTTCAGCAGTTTTTATACAGCCGCACATCGGGCATTTGCCGCCATTTAGTATCATTGATCCGCATTCACTACAAAAATCCATAATATATATTTTTTATTAACATTTAAAAATAGCTTTCCTAAGAGTGTCTGAAAAGTATTTCTGTTTTATACATATTTTAAATACTAGTTTAATTAAAAATTATAAATGAGGTGTTTTATTGAATCAAGATGAATATATAGGAAATATTGTTAAAAATGGAGTTATAGCATTAATTATAGGATTTATTATAACTGGCATTTTATATTCTGTAATGTATTCAATAAACGGAATTGAAATGTATGCCGGTTTTATAATTTTAGGAGCACTCTACGGGTTCCTGTTTATAAAATTAGACATTTTTGAAAATGAACTGGATTTAATCATAACAAATGCTGTTTTTGCATTCTTTGGTTCATATGTAAGCATACATTTAATATTTACAAGTGCATTGAAAATAGCTATGAATTCTTCACTGCTGACTTATCAGTTTATAGGAATCTGTATTATTGCAGCTGTTGTTGTTAACTACATCCGTGACACTTATCTGGAAATTAATCCTTTAGGGTCAATTAACCTGAATTTGGGAAAACTGCCTACAGTTATCTGTCCTGAATGCGGTGTTGAAGTCAATGCCGAAAATATATTCTGTCCTGAATGCGGCCATAAGTTCAATTTTATACATTGTCCTGAATGCGGTGCAAAATTAGATGAGGAAGGTGCATTCTGTCAGGAATGCGGTCATAAATTAGAAGATGACTCTAAAAAAGAAGAAGTTAAAGAAGATAACTCTAAAAAAGACATTTCCCTAAAAAAAGAAGTTAAAGAAGATAACTCTAAAAAAGAAGATAACCTTAAAAGCTGTTCCAATTGCGGAACTAAAGTAAGCGAAGATTCCAAATTCTGTCCTGAATGCGGAAATAAAATCAGATGAATAAACTATGAAATATTGTCCAAAATGCGGCAGCGAAATAAAAAACAATACAAAGTTTTGCCAAAAATGCGGAGCCAAACTTCCTGCTGACCACATAAATTTAAACAATGAATACTGCAAGCATTGCGGTTCAGCAATTCCCAAGGGAGCCACCAGATGCCCAAAATGCGACAGATATTTAGATGAAGCTGCAAATGACAGCCATAGTGTTGCTACTGTAATAGGATATATCTTTTCTTTTTTAGTTCCTTTAGCAGCTGTTGTTGCAGGCATTTACTTATTAACTCAGAAAAATGAAAACGTCCATAAACACGGAGCATGCATTATCATCATAGCTGTTGGAGTCATGTGTATCACATATTTATACTATATTAAATTTTTATAAAATT
>ERZ773150.2430-NODE-2430-length-14110-cov-4.144148_pt1 | contig 14110 bp, 12 predicted proteins | sample MGYA00580845_ERZ773150 | MGnify/ENA primary metagenome ERZ773150 (study PRJEB29015, sample SAMEA2737848) | human gut metagenome | biome: human gut; feature: human-associated habitat; material: faeces | place: China | collected 2012 ...
CCGAGACCCTTACCGATTGGAGTAGCAGCCTTAATAGCAGCAGCGTCAAACTGAGGGTGAAGAAGAGTATCGAGGTTACGAGGGTCAATCATAGCAACAGCCTCAGCCTCTGTCTTATGGCCTTCGTCTACGAGGTCACAAGCAATCTTAAGAGCAGCCTGAGCTGTTCTCTTACCGTTACGGCACTGGAGCATATAGAGCTTCTTGTTTTCAACAGTGAACTCCATATCCTGCATATCGTGGTAGTGATTTTCAAGAGTATCACAAACCTTGATAAATTCAGCATAAGCTTCAGGGAATTCTTTTTCCATCTGAGCGATTGGCATCGGTGTACGAACACCTGCAACTACGTCCTCGCCCTGTGCGTTGATAAGGAATTCACCCATCAACTTGTTTTCGCCTGTAGCAGGGTCACGAGTGAATGCAACACCTGTACCTGACTGGTTGTTAAGGTTACCGAATACCATAGGCATTACGTTAACTGCAGTACCCCATGAATAAGGGATATCGTTATCACGACGATATACGTTTGCACGAGGGTTGTCCCATGAACGGAATACAGCCTCGATAGCAAGCTTGAGCTGGTCAACAGGGTCTGACGGGAAGTCAGAGCCAAGCTGCTTCTTATATTCATCCTTGAACTGATGAGCAAGTTCCTTAAGGTCAGCGGCAGTAAGCTCAACGTCATACTGAACGCCCTTTGCTTCTTTCATCTTGTCGATAAGCTGTTCAAAATACTTCTTACCAACTTCCATAACTACATCAGAGAACATCTGGATGAATCTTCTGTATGAGTCATATACGAAACGCTCGAAAGCAGGATCATCGTTACCTGCAATCATAGTTGCAACAACTTCGTCGTTAAGACCGAGGTTGAGGATAGTATCCATCATACCCGGCATAGATGCTCTTGCACCTGAACGAACAGATACGAGAAGAGGATTCTTTAAATCGCCGAACTTCTTGCCGTTGATTTCTTCCATCTTCTTAACGCCTTCCATAACCTGAGCCATGATTTCGTCATTGATTTTGCGACCGTCTTCATAATACTGAGTACAAGCTTCGGTTGTAACAGTGAAACCCTGAGGTACAGGAAGACCGATTTTAGTCATCTCTGCAAGGTTTGCACCCTTACCGCCAAGCAAGTTACGCATTGTCATGTCGCCTTCTTCAAACATGTAAACCCACTTGTTTGCCATTTGAGTTACCTCCTAAAAAATATTATAGCTTTATTATTCTTATACTCTCAATCAAGGCCAAAAATCCACTTTAGGACCAAACAATTCTTGCCTCTACAGTATAATGCGATAGAATTATAACACAATATAATGCAAATTACAAATATTTTTATAAAAAAAATTAAGAATTTACGTATATTTTAAATAATACTTGCAAATATTTGCTTTTTGTTGCATAATTAGATACAATTAAAAGTATGGATTTTTATAATTGAGAGGATTTTAATATTATGAAATGTGCAATAATTATGGCAGGCGGAAAAGGAACAAGAATGAAAGCGACCTGCCCGAAGGTTATGTGTAATGTGCTTTTTGAGCCTATGATAAGCTATGTTGTTGACGCAGTAAAAGAGGCAGGCGCAGAGGATATTTGCGTTATTACCGGATATAAGCACGAATTGCTTGAAAAATATCTTGCAGAAAAAGACGAAAAAATCGAAACTGTACTTCAAGAGCCGCAGCTTGGCACGGGCCACGCTGTTATGCAGGCGCAAAGCTTTATTGACAGGCACTTGGATGATGATATCATTATATTAAACGGCGACGGTCCGCTTATCGACGCCGAAACTATTAACAAGGCTTTTGATTATCACAAAAATAACAATAATTCAATCACTCTTATCAGCGCAATTGTTGACGATACAAACGGAATAGGTCATATTCAGCGTGACGAAAACGGCAAACTTTTAAGAATAATCGAGCATAAAGACGCTAATGACGAGGAAAAGAAAATCAACGAGTCAAACGCCGGTTTTTATTGGTTCAACGGCCGTGACCTATCATACGCACTCAGCAAAATCACCAACAACAACGCTCAAAACGAATACTATATTACAGACAGCCTTGAAATTCTTATCTCGGCAGGCAAAAATGTAGGTGCGTATGTTGTTGAAAATAACGAGGTTACCTTAGGCGCTAATGACAGAAAACAGCTTAACAATCTCAACAACATTATGAGAAGAAATATAAACGACAAGCACATGATTAACGGGGTTGACATTCCTTGCACCGACGGAGTTATGATTGGCAAAAACGTTAAAATCGGCTCATCAACAGTTATTTTGCCTAACACAATTATTTTAGGCAATACAGTTATAGGCGAAAACTGCACAATAGGCCCTAACACATATATTGACAATGCTACAGTCGGCGATGACGTTATACTTGACAATTGCAAAATCCTTGACAGCGAGATTGAAAGCGGAGTTGACGCAGGTCCGTTCGTTAAGGTAAGGGCTAACTCAATTCTTAAAAAAGGTGTTCATATCGGCAACTTTGTTGAGGTTAAAAATTCAATTGTAGGCGAAGGCACAAAGAGCGCTCATTTAACCTATATCGGCGACAGCGATGTCGGTGCCGGCGTAAACTTCGGTTGCGGAACAGTAACATGTAACTATGACGGAAAGAACAAGATGAGATGCAAAGTCGGTGACGGCGCATTCATAGGTTGCAACACCAACCTTATTGCACCTGTTGAGGTTGGCGAAAAGGCATACATTGCGGCAGGCTCAACAATTACTGACAATATTCCCGAAGATGCACTTGCAATTGCGAGAGCAAGGCAGGTAATAAAAGAAAATTGGGTTAACATTAAAAAGCCATACAAGGAGAAAAAATAATTGAAAAAGATAATTGCCGTATTTTGCACGGCAGTATTAATTACGTCAATGCTTGCAGCCTGTTCAAATTCTCAGCAGGCTTCGGGAAACAACGTGCAAAGCTCGGCTGGCTCTGCAAGCACAACCGAATCAACAACAATGAGAACGACGGAGGACCTTTCAACCACGTTTAAAGAGGCTGAAACAAACACAATCTATCCGGCGCTGAAAAAGGATTTTAATTCAAGCTTTCCTTATGAAATTGCAAGCTATTCGTCATATTATCTTTCGTCTAACGAAACGAGAACGAAAAATATTCACGAGGCGGTTGACCATTTAAACGGCATTGTTATTCCGGCAGGAAAAACATTTTCCTTTAACCAGACGGTCGGCAAAAGGACTGTTCTTGCGGGATATCAAGCGGCAAAGGTAGTTCAAGGGGACGAATTTGTTGACGGGCTCGGCGGCGGAATTTGCCAGGTAAGCTCAACCGTTTTTCAAAGCGTACTGCGTGCAAATCTTCAAATAAAGATAAGGGCGTGCCATTCGCTTGAAATAAGCTATGTTCCGCTCGGCGGTGACGCTACGGTGCAGTGGAACAGTCAGGATTTTCAGTTTGTGAACAATTCAAATTGCGATATAAGGCTGATTGTTACGGCAAACGACGGAAAGCTCACCTGCACGGTTGAAGCGAAAGAGGACATAAAGCCCAACAAGGTTGACATAAAAATCAAAAAAGACGGTAAAAGCTATGTGCTTACCCGAACGGTTAACGGCAACGTAAACTACACGACATACAGCAAATATGCAAAGCCGAAAAGTGCAACCACAAAAAAGAAGGATAAAGACAAGAAAAAGACAACCAAGAAAAAGAGCGATAAAAACAAAGACAAAAAATCGACTAAATCAAAAAAGAAAAAATCTTAATAAGCCTATAATTTGCAAAAAAGAGGTGAAACGGTGAGCAAATATAATTATTTTGACGATGAAATTGAGGAAGAAAACGAAAAAAGAACAAATAAAAAAAGAACAAAAGTTAAAATAGATTTATCCCCTGTTATCAACAAGCTCAAAAAAATAGAAGCCACCGCTGTTGAGGAAGCGGAGGAGGACGTTGAAGTTATTGACAAGTTTCCTCTTTTGCGCCACGAGGTAATAAAAGGCTTATGGATTTTCGGGATAATTATTCTTATTATAATTATTGCGGTTTCGTTTTCCGTTTCGCTCGGCAACAAGAACAAAAAGGCGGAGCGCTTTGACAAGGACGCAGGAAACGTTTGCATTAATTACATAAAAAAATACGGCGCCGTTAAATGGGAAGCGCTTGACGAGGCAAAATACGGCGAAAACAAGGCAAAGCTTACAGGCCTTTGCTATGCAAGGCAAATGGACTTTAACGGCGACAAATCTGACGAGTTGATGATTTGCTACAACGACAACAATGTTTACTACCTTGAGGTATGGGGTTATCACGGCGGCAAATTCGTTCAGCTTTACAAAGAGGAAGCCAATTCAAGCGAAAAAGTCAGCGAGGGATATTGGACTGCTTTTTACAGAAAAGGCGACAGATATTTGATTTGCAAGAGCGACAAGAGCAAGCCGAGCGAGGTCACGCTTTATTCGCTTCACCACGGAAAATTCAAAAAAAGCGGCAATGCCACTTATGACATAGGCAGCAACACCTATTCAATCGGCGGCAAAGACGTTAAGGATAAATTTGAAACGATTGAGCTTTCATGCTTAAGAAAGTCAAAGGCGGAAGTGACGGTTGACCTTGTAAGCTCCAACATTGACGCTTTCGGAAACATAAGTTCACAGGCAATCACCAACACCTTGAACGAAAAAGAGCGCAAAGCAAACGCTTACTACGAAGTTGTTAAAAAGAGGATTGACAAATACGGCGACCCGTGTATTAAAAGCGAAAACGGCAAAAAATACATTGACGGCCTTGCTTATGTAAGGCAGATTGATTTTGACGGCGACGGCAACGAAGAGCTTTGTATGGTATATCGAACATACAAGAGTTTGAGCAAATATGACGAATTTTCAGGCGATTATATTTATTATGACAAACCGCAGTACAGCCTTGATATTTACAAATGGGACGGCAGTTCGGCAAAGCGAATTTTAAACAAGGAATGTGTTTCCGTTTACTTTGACGATGACACGGTATTTTATTTGCTTCTTAAAAAGGGTAAAAAAACGACCAATCTTTGCACAAACAACTATGATATGGAAAACAAATACAGTTTCACGGCTAATTCAAAAGAATATAAGCTGAAAAAAGGAGCGTTCACTCCGGTTTACAGTGCAAAAGAGGTTAACGATTACGGCTACAAGTCGTTTTATATTAATGACGAGAGAGTTTACAGCCGTGAATGGGAGCAAAAGGGATATAATATCCCGCTTTTCTTAAATGATGAGGACAGCGTTAATTCGTCAAAATATGATTTGTTTTATTTTTCAGGTAAAAATTCAAGCGAATTTGAGCAAACGCTCAATGATACGATTGACGAAATTCAAAAGCTTAACAAGGAATATACACCCGATAGCAACAATTGAAATTTAATAAACGCAAAAAACGCTCTAACCTTTTTACGGGATTAGAGCGTTTGCTTTTTAACGGATTTTATTTCTTTACAGATTCGATTATACCCTCGGCTAAGCCTGCCATGCCCTGAATTTCCGACGGAATAATAATCTTTGTTGCCTGGCCGTCTGCTGCCTTTGCAAATGCTTCAAGGGCTTTGAGTTTAAGAACAGACTCATCGGCGTTTGCCTCATTAAGCATTTTGATTGCGTCTGCCGTTGCTTTTTGCACCTTTGCAATAGCCTCTGCTTCACCCTCTGCCTCACGGATCATCTTTTCCTTTTGTGCCTCTGCAGCAAGGATTGCAGACTGCTTTTCAGCCTGAGCCTCAAGAATTTTTGACTCCTTATGGCCCTCGGCAACAAGAATACGTGATTGCTTTTCACCCTCTGCACGAAGGATTGCCTCACGTCTTTCACGTTCTGCTTTCATCTGCTTTTCCATTGCATCCTGAATTTCACGTGGCGGAATAATGTTTTTAAGTTCAACACGGTTTACCTTAATGCCCCACGGGTCTGTGGCCTCATCAAGAATAACTCTGATTTTGGCATTGATTGTGTCACGTGAGGTAAGAGTCGAGTCAAGCTCAAGCTCACCGATAATGTTACGAAGGGTGGTTGCGGAAAGATTTTCAATAGCCGAGATAGGGCTTTCAACACCGTAGCAATAAAGCTTAGGGTCTGTGATTTGGAAAAATACAACCGTATCAATCTGCATAGTTACGTTATCCTTAGTAATAACCGGCTGCGGTTTAAAATCAACAACCTGCTCTTTAAGCGATACGTTTTTAGCCACTCTGTCAATAAACGGAATTTTTACATGAAGTCCCGTGTCCCAAGTTGCATAGTATGCGCCGAGACGTTCAATAACAAATGCCTTTGACTGCGGCACAATCCTGATATTTGTAAGCACAAATAAAATAATTACTGCAATGATTACAAGAAGTACAATAACAACTTTCATAATTTTTCCTCCTTAATATATAAGTATATGTTAATCTTCTTTTACTATTAGCTTTACACCGTCAATTTTTTCAACGGTTACGTTTGTTCCTTTTTTGATTATTGATGAATTTATACTTCGAGCCGTCCATATTTGCCCGTCAACCTTTACCTGACCTGTTGCATTAATATTATCTATATCCTCGGTGACGGTTGCCGTTTTGCCTATGCATCTGTCGGCATTGGTCGGCTCTGACTTGACTATGAGCTTTTTCTTAACCAATGGACGTGTAATCAAAAGCATTAAAACCGAAACCGCAATAAAGACAATGATTTGCACGTAAAACTCTGCACCGGCAAGGCTTGAAACGAGCGCCGCAACCGCCCCGATAACAAACCAAATGGATACAAGCTGAACAGTCAGAGCCTCAAATATGCCAAACAGCACGGCGGCACAAATCCACACAATATACATTTTTTCAAACGACATACTGTCACCTCCTTAAAATGAACATATAAAACGCATTTCCATATGTTGTGCTTATTATACCATATATCGCCGATATTTTCAATATATAGTGAATTGTTCATAATGAGATTTACAATCTATTCATAAACGGCACAACCGCAATAACACATTGATTTTTAAACCACAAGGAGTTGTGTATAAAATTTAAACACGCAATCAGACTTCGAGAAAGTGAGATAAATTTCGTTTTTTGTGAGTGGAGCTGTACGTGGGTACTGCCCACTCGCAAAAGACGGAAAGTGCCAAAAAAGACAAGGACTCAATGTCCTTGTCTTTTTTCTATAAATGTATTTTTGATTTTATTTCGGCAAGAGCAAGCCCTTGCCCTACGTCATTACTTTATGATAATTTAAACACGGCACGGTTTAGCCGCTTTATCAAAGTCTGATTTATTTTATTGCATCTTTCATCGACTTAACATAATCATAAACATACTTAGGTGCATCCTTGCCGTGCTCGGCAACAAGATTTACTATTGCTGAACCGACGATTACACCGTCTGCAAAAGCGGAATATTTCTTTGCCTGCTCAGGTGTGTTGATACCAAAGCCGATAGCGACAGGAGTATCCGTCACACTCTTGATATGGCTGACGATTGAGCCTAAGTCTGTTGTGATTTCGCTTCTCATACCTGTTACACCCATAGAGGAAACGGTATAAATAAAGCCCTTCGCATCGCCTGCAATCATCTTGATTCTGTCCTCACTCGTGGGAGCAACAAGGGAAATAACGTCAATATCATATTTATCCGCAACGCTTTGAAGTTCATTTTTTTCTTCAAAAGGCAAATCGGGAACAATTACACCGCTGACACCCGATTCCTTTGCATTTTGCAAAAATCTGTCATAGCCGTATTTAAAAAGAACATTAAGATACGTCATATAAACAAGCGGAATATCCACTTTTTCTCTAAGCTTTTTTGTAAGGTCAAAAACTTTATCGGTTGTAGTTCCGTTTTCAAGAGAACGAAGGTCTGCCTCCTGAATAACAGGTCCCTCGGCGATAGGGTCTGAAAAAGGAATACCAATCTCTATCAAATCGCAACCGCCCTGAGCCATAGAGGTCATAATTTCAAGCGAGGTGTCCAAATCAGGGTCACCTGCCGTTACAAAGCCGATAAATGCCTTGCCGTTTTTAAATGCGTCAGAAATATTACTCATGTAAATCAACTCCTCTGTATCTTGCTATTGCGGCAACGTCCTTGTCGCCTCTGCCCGAAAGACAGCAAATAATTATATCGTCCTTACTCATGGTAGGTGCAATTTTCATAAGATGAGCAACTGCATGAGCCGACTCGATAGCACAAATAATGCCCTCTGTTTTGGCAATATATTCAAATGCATTAACTGCCTCGTCATCCGTCACGGCAACATATTCCGCTCTGCCGATATCGTGAAGATATGCGTGCTCCGGGCCTACACCCGGATAATCAAGCCCTGCGCTGATAGAATAAACAGGAGCAATTTGACCGTATTCGTTTTGGCAAAAATAAGACTTCATTCCGTGGAAAACACCGAGAGAGCCGGTTGAAATTGTTGCTGCCGTTTCACCCGTATGGATTCCTCTGCCTGCCGCCTCACAGCCGATAAGCCTTACATCCTTATCATTAATGAAATTATAAAACATACCCATAGCGTTTGAGCCGCCGCCTGCGCAGCCATAACTGCCGTAGGGAGTTTGCCCTCTTTTTCAAGTATCTGCTGCCTTGCTTCTTTAGAAATTACAGACTGAAAATCCCTTACAATCATAGGGAAAGGGTGAGGTCCCATAACAGAGCCTAAAACATAAAGAGTATCATCAACCCTGCTTACCCATTCACGCATAGCCTCGTTTACGGCGTCTTTAAGAGTCATTGTGCCTGTAGTTACCGGATGTACCTTTGCGCCCAAAAGCTCCATTCGATAAACGTTGAGCGCCTGGCGGACTGTGTCCTCCTTGCCCATAAATATTTCACATTCAAGCCCCATAAGAGCCGCCGCAGTTGCTGTTGCAACACCGTGCTGGCCTGCTCCCGTTTCTGCAATTACTCTTGTTTTGCCCATCTTTTTTGCAAGAAGACATTGACCGAGAACATTATTGATTTTATGTGCGCCCGTATGGTTTAAATCCTCACGCTTAAAATAAATTTTTGCGCCGCCTAAATCCTTGGTCATATTTTCCGCATAATAGAGAAGCGACGGTCTGTTTGCATATTCCCTCAAAAGCGTGTCAAGCTCCTGCACAAATTCAGGGTCGTTTTTGTAATGCTCATAAGCATTTTCAAGATTGATAATTTCATTCATCAGTGTTTCGGGAACATACTGTCCGCCGTGAATACCGTAACGTCCTTTACTCATTTTTTCATAATCTCCGCAATTTCTTTTATTTTGTTATAATCTTTAACACCGTGCGTTTCCACAGCCGAGGATAAATCAATGCAAAAAGGCTTTACCTCGTCGAGCGCACGTCTTAAATTATCCTTATTTATTCCGCCTGCAAGGAAAAACGGCTTTTCACATTCAGGCAAAATGCTCCAATCAAACTCCTTGCCCGTTCCCGCACCGGAATCGAAAAGGAAATAATCCGTGTCATATTCATCAACTTTGCTGAAAGTATCAGGATTAAAACACTTTATAACCGGCACGTCAAAGCCCTTGCAAAAATCAGGCTCTTCGTTGCCGTGAAGCTGAACTATATCTATTATATTGTTTTTTATATAATAATCAATATATTTTTTATCTTCGTCAACAAAAACTCCGATTGCCTTGATATCCTTTGACAAGCGGTTTTTAAGCGATTGCGCCGTTTCAAAATCAATGCTTCGCTTATAACCGGCACTTAAGATAAATCCGATATAATCGACTTTCAGTTCGTTGACATAATCAATATCCTCAACTCTTTTTAAACCGCATATTTTAAGCTTAGCCATAAAGCAATTCCTCAAGCATTTTCTTTTTATTCTCGCTTTTCATAAACGTTTCGCCGATAAGCACCGCATCTGTCTTATTATTTTGCAAAACCTTTATGTCAGAGTGAGTTTTTATTCCACTTTCAGACACAAAAAGCACATTTTGAGGTATCATATCTCTGTATCTTGTTGAATTATTAACATCAACGCTGAAATCCTTAAGATTGCGATTATTAACGCCGATTATTCTTGCGCCTGCACTTAAAGCCGAATTAACCTCGTCCTCGTTATGCGCCTCAACAAGAGCCGACAAGCCGAGGGTGTCGCAAATTGAAATATATTCCTTGATTTTATCCGTATCAAGAAGCGCACAGATAAGCAAAACCGCCTTTGCGCCCAAAAGCTTAGCCTCATAAATTTGATAGTCGCTTATTGTGAAATCCTTACGCAAAACAGGAATGGAAACATTTTCGCAAATTTCCTTTAAATATTCGTCTTTTCCCATAAACCACTTAGGCTCTGTAAGGCAGCTTATTGCGCTTGCGCCTGCCGCCTCATATTCCTTTGCTATTTGAAGATAAGGAAAATCCTCTGCAATAACACCCTTTGACGGCGAAGCCTTTTTAACCTCGCAAATAAACGACAGCGTATCGCCGCCAAGCGCCTTTTCAAATTCAAAATTGCCCTTTGGCATTTCAAGCGCCTCGGCTTTCGCCTTAGCTAAAGGCTTATTTTTAATTATCTCTTTATATCTCTGCCTTGTATTTTCGGCAATAGTGTCAAGTATATTCATTATTCGTTAGTTACCTTTACAAAGCCCTCAAGAATTTTATATCCCTCGCCTGACGAAATGATATTTTCTGCTTTTTTAACTGCGTCTTTAAGAGTAATGCCGAGTTCACCAGCATAAATTGCCGCACCTGCATTGAGTGCAACGGCTGTGTTTTGAGCCTTTGTGCCTTTGCCCTGAAGAACAGCCGTTGTAATCTTTGCGTTTTCCTCAGGTGTGCCGCCTACAAGGTCATCCTTATTTACTCGCTCAAAGCCGAAATCCTCAGGCTTAACAGTATAATAAGTGATATTTTCACCCCTAACCTCGGCAACCTTTGTTTCAGCTGATGCGCTTATTTCATCAAGGCAATCCGTTCCGTAAACCACCATAGCGTCGGTTACGCCGATTTTAACAAGTGCCTTAGCGATTTTTTCAACATATTCCTCGCTGAAAACACCAAGCACCATTCTGTCAGCCTTTCCCGGATTTGTAAGAGGGCCTAAAATATTAAATACCGTTCTGATACCTATCTGTTTTCTTACCGGACCCACAAAACGCATTGCACTGTGATATTTTTGTGCAAAAAGGAAAGCGATATTGTTTTCATCAAGTGATTTTTTCATAACCTTTGGCTCGCAGTCAATTTTAACTCCGAGTGCTTCAAGGCAATCTGCCGTGCCGCACTTTGACGAAGCCGCACGGTTGCCGTGCTTAACAATCGTTACGCCTGCTGCCGCAGCAACGAAAGCAGAGGTTGTTGAAATATTAAAGGAATTTGATTTATCTCCGCCGGTGCCGACAATATCAAGAGCGTGGCCGCCGATATTAAATTCCATTGCCTTTGAGCGCATACCCGTTGCCGCACCTGCGATTTCCTCCTCTGTTTCTCCTTTCATCGCAAGCGCCGTAAGAAACGAAGATATAACCGCCTCGCTTACTTCGCCGCTCATTATTTCATCAATAGCCTGTTTCGCCTCATCAAATGTAAGGTCCTGCTTTGCCGATACCTTTGCAAGTAACTCTTTAATCATTTTGCTATACCTCCAAAAAATTTCTCAAAATATCAATGCCGTTTGGCGTCATTATGGATTCAGGGTGAAATTGAACGCCGAAAACGTTATATTCCTTATGTTCAACCGCCATTATTTCGCCGTCATCTGTTTTTGCCGTAATTTTTAAGCAATCGGGCAACGCCGTCTCATCTGCCGAAAGCGAATGATATCTTGCAACGTCAATCGTGTTTGGCAAGCCTTTAAAAAGCTTAGACGTGTTATCAACCTCACACCTGCTTTGCTTGCCGTGCATAAGCTTTTTTGCATAGCCTACAACTCCGCCGTAAGCCTCGCATATTGACTGATGACCGAGGCAAACACCGAGAATTTTCATTTCACTTCCAAGCTCCTTTACCACATCAATGCAAACTCCTGCGTCCTTCGGTCTTTTTGGGCCGGGGGATAAAATAATGTGGCTCGGCGCAAGGCTTCTTATTTCATCAACGCTCATTTCGTCGTTTCTTATCACCTTTATATCCTCGTTTATTGTGCCTACAAGCTGAAAGAGGTTATATGAAAAGCTGTCATAATTATCAATCAAAAGTATCATTACATTTCCTCCACGCTTTGCTTGAGCGCCGTAACAACCGCCTTCGCCTTGTTTATACATTCCCTGTGCTCCTTAGCAGGAATCGAATCCGCAACTATGCCTGCTCCGGAACGAACATATACCTTGCCGTGCTTTTTGAATGCCAAGCGAATTGCAATGCAAGTATCAAGATTGCCTGTCAAATCAATATATCCGACTGCTCCGCCGTAAATTCCACGCTTGTTATTTTCAAGCTCGTTAATTATCTGCATTGCCCTGATTTTCGGCGCACCTGAAAGTGTACCTGCAGGAAGCACCGCATCTACTGCGTCAAGCGCCGTTTTATCTTCTCTGATTTCGCCTGTTACGGTTGAGCCGATATGCATAACGTGGCTGAATTTTAAAATTTGATGATACTTGTCAACCTTGACCGTGCCGAACTTGCTGATTTTTCCCAAATCGTTTCTGCCCAAATCGACAAGCATATTATGTTCCGCAAGCTCCTTTGGGTCTTTAAGAAGTTCTTTTTCAAGCTCATCGTCCTGAGCTTTGTTTTTACCTCTCGGACGGGTGCCTGCAAGCGGATAAGTGCTTAATTTTCCGTTTTCAAGCTTAACAAGTGTTTCCGGCGAAGCGCCTGCCATTTCAATATCGTCAGACGAAAAATAGAACATATAAGGCGAAGGATTAAGCTTTCTCAAAATCTCATAAGTGCCGAAAAGCGAGCCGTCCATTTCAGCCTCAAGCCTGTTTGAAAGAACCACCTGAAAAATATCGCCCTCTTTAATATAATGCTTAGCCTTTTCAACCATTTTTGCATATCTTTCACCGTCAAAAAGAGGCTTAAATTCCGTTTTAAGCTTAGGCTTTTCAATTTCAGCCTCGTCGCCGTTTAAAATAATATTTTTCATTATTTCAAGTTCTTTTAAGGCGATTGCATAATTTTCGTTAACTTCTTGCGTTTGAATATTTACTATAAGAATAATTTTATTTTCACGGTTATCAAAAGCGATTACCTTATCAAAAAGCATTAAGTCAACATCCTTGAAATTGCCGTCGTCGTGTGCATCAAGCTTAAGGCTTGGCTCGCTGTATTTTACATAATCGTAGCCGAAATAGCCGACAAGTCCGCCCGTAAAGGTAGGCAAATTTTCAATTTTAGGTGCTTTATGCTCGTCAAGTATTTGCTTTATATATTTTCTCGGATCGCCTGTATAATTCTTAACGCCAAACGAATCAATAAATCTTACATTATAATTTGTGCAGCTAACCTCTGCCTTTGGGTCATAGCCCAAAAAGGTGTAACGCCCCGTGTTGTTGGCATCATCGTTTGACTCAAGCATATAGCAATGAGAACTTACGTTTTTAAGCTTTTTCAAAACCGTGAGTGCCGACACATCAGCTTCAATCTCCGTGCTGACGGGAACTGTTTTGAAGCTTTGATATTTTTCCTTAATTTCTTCAACAGATGGATAAATTTTCATTTGATTTCCCCTTGTCTTTCCTCTTGCAAAAGGGCAACAAAAAAGCCCTCGGCAATACTTACGTATTACCAAGGGCGAAAATTACTTTCCGTGGTGCCACCTTGATTTATGGGTTACCATACACTTTGCAAGATACTATCATATCTCCGACCACTAACGTAGGTCATCACGTTACGGAATAATAAGCCTAAGCCTTTCACCGTACCCTCAACGGTCCATTTAACAAGCCGTTTACTGCCCTCTTTTCAGCGCCGAGGACTCTCTGTAAGTTCGTATCTCGTTTTTATCTCCGTTTCAACGGTTTACATTTTTAATTTGTAAAAACATTTTAGCACGTAAAAAAACGGTTGTCAAGATATTTTTATACGTATTATTCGGGCGACCGATGGTCGCCCCTACGTTATCTAAAATGAAACGAATATCGTAGGGGCGATTATTAATCGCCCGCTTGCGAAATATTAAATCTCGCAAATGCATTTTCAAGCGTGGT
>ERZ773150.2457-NODE-2457-length-13981-cov-23.921514_pt1 | contig 13981 bp, 11 predicted proteins | sample MGYA00580845_ERZ773150 | MGnify/ENA primary metagenome ERZ773150 (study PRJEB29015, sample SAMEA2737848) | human gut metagenome | biome: human gut; feature: human-associated habitat; material: faeces | place: China | collected 2012 ...
AACTCGGTGGTGAACCAGCCGCGGCCCTGGGTGGTCTGCCGGATGAAGGTGGTAAAGTTGGCCAGCTCTGCCAGCGGCACTTCGGCGATGATGGTCTGCAGGCCGTCTTCGTCGGGCTCCATGCCCAGCACGCGGCCGCGGCGCTTGGTCACATCGCCCATGATGTCGCCGGTGTTGTCGCCCGGCACATGGGCCTTCAGGGTGTGGATGGGCTCCAGAATGACCGGGCCGGCTTCCGGCATGGCGGCCTTGTAAGCCAGCTTGGCGGCCATGATGAAGGCCATCTCCGAGCTGTCCACGGGGTGGTAGCTGCCGTCCAGCAGGGTGGCTTTCAGGCCCACCACGGGGTAACCGGCCAGCACGCCCTTTTCGGCGGCAAGGCGCACACCCTTTTCCACGGCCGGGAAGAAGTTCTTGGGCACGCTGCCGCCGAACACCTTCTCCTCAAAGACGACCTGCTCGCTGTCGCAGGGCTCGAAGTTGATGACCACGTCGCCGAACTGGCCGTGGCCGCCGGTCTGCTTTTTGTGGCGGCCCTGCTTCTGGCAGGCCTTGCGGATGGATTCGCGGTAGGCGATGCGGGGTGCTTCCAGCCCGATCTCCACGCCGAACTTGTTCTTCAGCTTTGCCTTCACCACATCCAGATGCTGCTCGCCCAGGCCGCCGATGACCTGCTGATGGGTCTCGGCGTTGTTCTGGTAGCTCAGGGTGGGGTCTTCCTCCATCAGGCGGGCCAGCGCGCTGGAAATCTTGCCCTCGTCGCCCTTCTTGGCCACGGTGACGGCCATGAACAGGCTGGGCTGCGGGAACACGGGCGCGGGCAGCTTGACCACACGCTCGGCGTCGCACAGGGTGTCGCCGGTCTTGGCGCTCACCAGCTTTGCCACGGCGCCGATGTCACCGGCGATGATGCCGTCGGAGTCCACCTGCTTTTTGCCGATGACGGTGAGGGGCTTCGAAATTTTCTCCACGTCGCCGGTGCGGGCGTTGGTGAGGGGCTCACCGGCCGTCACCTTGCCGCTGACCACGCGCAGATAGCTCAGCTTGCCCACAAACGGGTCGGCCACGGTCTTGAAGACGTAGGCGGCGGTGGGTTCGTCCACGGTGCAGTGCAGCTCCACAGGCTCGCCGTTTGCATCCTCGGCCAGGGTGCTGGCTTCGTGCTCCGGGCTGGGCAAGAGCTTATGCATGTTGAACAGCAGCATATCCAGTGCCTGCTGGTTCACGGCGCTGCCGCAGAACACGGGGGTGATCAGGCCGTCCTTGACGCCCTTGCGCATACCCTCGACGATCTCCTCGGTGGTGAAGGGCTCACCGCCGAAGAATTTCTCCATCAGCTCATCGTCGGTCTCGGCAATGGCCTCGCTCATGGCCTCGATCAGGCCCTGGAAGCGGTGGCCGATGTCGGGCAGGTCCACCTGGATCTGCTTGCCGCCCTCGTACTTGAAGGCCTTCTGGCTGAACAGGTTGATGTACACGGGGGTGCCGTCGTCGAGCTTTGCCGGCACGACGCAGGGGCAGACGGTGGAGCCGAACTTGATCTTCATGTCTTCGAGGATCTTGAAGTAGTTCGCGTTCTCCAGATCGCACTTGGAGACAAAGACCATCGTTGCTTTGTTGTTTTTGCGGGCCAGTTGGAAGGCCTTCTCGGCACCCACGGTGACGCCGCTGCGGCCGGACACCACCACCAGCACGCTCTCGGCGGCGCGGATGCCCTCGTACTCACCGGCCTCGAAGTCGAACAGGCCCGGCGCGTCGATCAGGTTGTACTTGATGCCCTCGTACTCCACGGGCACCACGGATGCCGACAGGCTGGCCTTGCGCTTTGCTTCCTCGGGGTCAAAGTCCGAAATCGTGGTGCCGTCTTCCACACGGCCCATACGCTCGGCAGCGCCCGAAAAATAGACCAGCGCCTCGGTGAGCGTGGTCTTGCCGCTGCCGGCATGACCGGCAATCAAGATATTGCGGATGTTGTTGCTTGCGTATTTCATATCGGTTTTTCCCTCATTTCCGCCGCACGGAGCATTCTCTCCGCTTTTGTGGCATATTTTACAAAGATAATACCACACTCAAAACGAATTTTAAATATTTCGTTTGAAAATTCTGGCGAATCGGCCGCCAAACTTCGCGGCGTTGTTTTGTGCAAGTTGACGTGAGGGGCGGCGCAAAACGGTACGGTTGTGCATTGTGCCGAAAAATGGCGAAAAACTTTGGTGGGGCGAAAAAGTCCGAAACTATTGCAGCCAAATAGGGGGGGGGGGTATAATAAAGACGAGGTGCCACACCTTCGGGGGAGGCACCCGGACAACAAAGAGAGTGAGGGATAAACAATGAGAAAAAAGAGTACGCGGTTTCTCAGTGCGGCGCTTGCGGCGTGCATGATGGCATCCACCCTGCCCGTGGGCGCATTTGCAGCGGCACCGGCTGCGGCCAGCACAGAAAGCGCAGTGAGCACGCAGGCGGAGGAAGAATTTGTACAGCCGGAGTATGTTGAGATCAATGACACGGTTTTTCCAGGATCCTTGTTCAGACTCTATATCGAAGAAGATTTTGACAATGATCCCAAAGATGGCAAACTCAGCATAAAGGAAAGAGAAGCAGTAACGAGTATTACATTGAACAATGGTACTTATTACATGGTGAGAAATCTAAGCGGTGTGGAATATTTCCCTAATTTGGAATCGCTGACTTGTACAAACGACCAGTTGAGAAGCTTGGACGTGAGCAAGAATCTGAAGTTGAAAGAACTGAATTGTAACAACAATGGTTTAAAGAAGCTGGATGTAAGTCAAAATAAAGAATTAACAAAATTGTATTTCAGTGATAATGATCTGACAGAGCTGGATATAAGTAACAATACCGCATTGACGGAATTGAATTGTAATAGTAATGAACTGAAGGAATTGGATGTGAGCAAACATCTAGCGCTGACAGAACTGTATTGCTGCATATGCGGTTTAAGCAGTTTGAATGTGAGTAAAAATACGGAATTGACGGTGCTCGCTTGTAGCTATAATGATTTGACGGAGCTAGACATAAGCAATAACCCGAAACTGGTAACTCTCGTGTGTAGTGGTAACGATCTGACAAAATTGGATGTAAAAAAGCAGACGGCGTTGACAAGGTTAGAGTGCGGTGCTAATGAGCTTACAGAGTTGGATGTGAGCAATAATACAGCGTTGACGGAGTTGGAGTGCCAAAGCAATAATATTGCAAAGTTGGATGTGAGCAATAATACGGCGTTGACGGAGTTGAATTGTGGCAGTAATGATCTTACAGAGCTGAATGTGAGCAATAATACAGTATTAACAAAACTGTGGTGTAATAGTAACAATCTTACAGAGCTGGACGTAAGTAATGATACAGATTTAACGGAGCTTGGCTGCACTGAGAATAGTTTGGAAAAATTGGATGTGAGTAAACATGATAAATTACAGCATTTGTATTGCATGACAAACCATTTGACGTCGTTGAATTTGAGCCCAAGAGCATTTGGAGAGCGCTACACCAATGTTTGGGCTAACTACAATCAATATGACATTATGGTGAATGAGCATAATGAGTTCGACCTGAATGAACTGGTACCAAACGGCTTTGACATTAGCAAGACAAGCAATTGGCAGGGGGGGACTGTAAATGGAATGACCCTGACGGTCAATACGGATAGTAATGCTGTTACATATCAGTACAGTACCGGTTATAGCGGAGGAGGAAATGTAACATTTACACTGGATGTTGTGCACCACTACAGGTGGGAGTATGACAACGCGGAGCATTGGAGAGTATGCTTGGATGCCGATTGCCCGGGCATGACGGACGAACAGAGGGCTGAAGGCCCCCACACCTTTGCCAGCGCAAAAGATGCTGCCTGCGCTGACGGCTGCGGTTATACGCGCCCGCTGTACACCGTGACCGTTAAGAATGCTACGGCCATTCTGGGCGACGAAGAACTGAACGCCCCTGTGGCCGCAGGCACCGAGGTGACCCTGACCGCCAATACTGACCCTGAAGGCAAGACCTTCCACGGTTGGAAGCTGTATAAGGTGGCCGCAGACGGCACCGAGACCGAAATTACGGATACGACCGGCCTGCTGAGCGGCAGTGTCCGCGTGGTGACCCTGACCGTGCCCGCCTATAACGTGAAGGCCGTGCCGGACTACGCAGATATTCTGTATGACGTGAACCCCGTGAACTGCACCGTGACCCGGAACAACGTAGAAGTGGACGCCGCCGCAAAGGGCGATGTGATCACTGCCACCCCGAACGAGCAGGGCCCCGGCAAGAAGTTCACGGGCTGGACGGTGACCAAGACCGTCAATGGCAAGGAAGTGGATATCACCGACGAGCTGCGCGACGTCAGCCAGAACGGCCTGACCATTGCAGAGCTGACCATGCCCGGCGCGAACGTGACCATTGAAGCGCTCTTTGACGATGTGCCCGGGCCTGACCTGGACCAGCCGGTCGTCACCGACGACGGCAGCGGCGATATCGTAGCCGGTGTGGTCATTGGCGGCATCGCGGCTGTGGGTGCTTACGAAGTGGGCACCGGCCTGTACCGCATTACCCAGATGGACGACGTGGCCATGCCCACGAACCGCATTGCTCTGGCAAAGCTGATGTGGGAGCGCGCAGGCAAGCCGGAGCCAGAGAGCACGGCCCTCTACAGCGACATTGACGCTGAGGATGCCGATGCCCAGAAGGCCGCCCGCTGGGCCGTGGAGCAGGAACTGCTGAAGGATGACACCAACGAGGATGAGCAGAAGTTTCACCCGGCTTTCCCGGTGAGCAAGCTGCGCGTCTGCCTGACCTGGGAAAAGGCAAAGCAGAAGGGCCTGTTTGACCAGAACACCGAAGCATAACCCCTGAAAAACAACGAGAGCCGCCGCACGAGGAACACTGTGCGGCGGCTCTTTTCATTGCAAACGGGGCAGGGCTGTGGTATACTGAAAGCGCCGCGCAGACGGCCGTGTGCCGCCCGCTGAACCATTTCTCGGAAAGAGGTCTCCCGCGATGAAACGTACCGACTATATCAACTGGGACGAATACTTCATGGGTATCGCCCTGCTCACGGCCATGCGCTCCAAGGACCCCAACAGCCAGGTGGGCGCGTGCATCGTCAGCCCGGAGAACAAGATCCTCTCCTTGGGCTACAACGGTATGCCCATTGGCTGCAACGACGACGAGATGCCCTGGGAGCGCGAGGGGGCCCCGCTGGACACCAAGTATATGTACGTCTGCCACGCGGAGCTGAACGCCATCCTCAACAGCGCCCACAACAACCTGAAAGGCGCCCGGGTGTATGTGACCCTGTTCCCCTGCAACGAGTGCACCAAGGCGATCATCCAAAGCGGCATCGCCGAGGTGGTGTACTACGGCGACAAGTACCACGACAGCGATTCCAGCGTGGCCGCGCGGTTCATGTTCAAGAAGGCGGGCGTGAAGCTGACCGCCTACCGGCCCACCGGACGCCGGGCAGAGCTGGAGCTGTAAGCTTCCTCTTGACCTTCCCGATGCAACGTACTATAATAGAATCATGATTCGAATAAATATTCAAGAATGTTTGCATAGAGAGGGAAATATACAATGGAACTGAAAAATCGCAGCTTTCTGAAGCTATTGGACTACACCCCTGCCGAGATCGAGCAGCTGCTGGACCTCGCCGCCGACCTCAAGGCCCAAAAAAAGGCCGGCATCCGCCACAACGACCAGCTGGCGGGCAAGAACATCGCCCTGATCTTTGAAAAGACCTCCACCCGCACCCGCTGCAGCTTCGAGGTGGCTGCCCACGATCTGGGCATGGAAGTGACCTACCTGGACCCCTCGGGCAGCCAGATCGGCAAGAAGGAGTCCATCGCCGACACCGCCCGGGTGCTGGGCCGCATGTTTGACGGCATCGAGTACCGCGGCTACGGCCAGCAGATCGTGGAAGACCTGGCCCACTACGCCGGGGTGCCCGTGTGGAACGGCCTGACCAACGAGTTCCACCCCACCCAGATTTTGGCCGACTTCCTCACCATCCGGGAGCACTTCGGCAAGCTGAAGGGCATCCACTTCGTCTACTTCGGCGACGCCCGCTACAACATGGGCAACAGCCTGATGGTGGGCTGCGCCAAGATGGGCCTGCACTTCACCGCCTGCGCCCCCAAGAAGTACCAGCCGGACCCGGCTCTCGTGGCCCAGTGCCAGGCCATCGCCGCCGAGACCGGCGCGACCATCTCCTTTGAGGAGGACCCCGCCAAGGCTGCCAAGGGTGCCGACGTGCTCTACACCGACGTGTGGGTGTCCATGGGCGAGCCGGTGGAGGTCTGGGCCGAGCGCATCAACGACCTCGCCGCCTACCAGATCAACCAGCAGCTGATGGACATCGCAGGCCCGCACGCTGTGTTCATGCACTGCCTGCCCGCCTTCCACGACCACAAGACCACTGTGGGCAAGGAGATGGGCGAGCGCTTTGGCCGCGACGCCATGGAAGTGACCGATGAGGTCTTCGAGGGCCCCCAGAGCATCGTGTTCGACGAAGCCGAGAACCGGATGCACACCATCAAGGCCGTCATGGCGGCCACGCTGGGGTACGAGAAATGATGCATCCCGCGTGCGCGGGACATGATGTTCTGCCAGCGTAGAAATGATGCTGCTCCTGCGGAGCAATGATGTGCCTGCTGCGCAGGCATGAACCAAACCGATAGAAACAGCAAAGTCCTGCATGGAAAAACTCCCATGCAGGGCTTGTTTTATAGCAGCAGCTGCCTGAACCGAACATTTGTGCGCAAAGCGCACAACATCATTGCGAAGCAGCATCATGCCGCAGGCACATCATGTTCCGCGAAGCAGGGAACACATCATGCCGCTGTCAGGCGGCTTCTTTCAGCTTCAGCACGCCGGCCTGGTCCAGCCGCTTGCGCAGCAGGGTGCCCAGCAGGCAGGCGACCACGATCTTGGCCAGGTCCCAGACGATGAACGGGTACACGCACACGGCCAGCGCATAGCCCAGCTCGCACTTCATCTGGAACACGAACCATGCCGTGCCCAGCACATAGCAGGCGGCGTCGCCCAGAATGAGGCCCACGGCAGAGACCACCGGCTGGCCTTTGCTCTTTTCAATGAACAGGCCGCCGATGAAGGCCATGAGCAGGTAGCCCACCAGATAGCCGCCGGTGGGGCCGGCCAGCTTGGCAATGCCCGCGCCGTAGCCGGAGAACACCGGCACGCCCACCAGACCGATGGCCAGATAGATGGCGACGCTCAGGGTGCCGAACCTGGCCCCCAGCAGCCATGCGGCAAGGCAGATGACGAAGTTGGACAGCGAGATGGGGATGGCCCCGATGGGCACGCTCAGCGGGCCCAGCACACACAGCACGGCGGCCATCAGTGCAGTGACGGCCATCTGGTAAGTGGTCAGTTTTTTGTTTTTCATAATCGTAATTCCCCTCTTAAAAAATGAAGCAAGGCATCTGTGTCCGAGTATAGCGCACCGGGCTGCAGCTGGTCAACAGGAAATTTGCAAAGGGGTTTACAATCGGAGAACTGGTTGTAATGCGGCGGGAACCATGATACAATAAAAAAACTTGAATGGACGTATAAACACAGACAAGGAGGGACCACCCCATGGGCGGAGGACACGTTTCCCGGCCGGACTTCGGCATGCCGCAGCCGGACCCGACTTACCCGCTGACCGAGTTCTATCTGCTGCTGCAGCGCGCGCTGGATGCGGCGGGCTGCTTTGCGCTGCCGGCCTTGTATGCGGCCCTGCAGGCCCCGGCCCGGCATATCTATCTGGATGAGGCGCGGGACTACCTCACCCTTTCGCCCACCGCAGCCGAGGGCAGCACCCGCCTGCTGGCCGAGGGCAGCCTGCAGCTTTTATACAGCACCCTGCATGTCCAGCCGGACGGCACCCCCGCCGCCCTGCTGCTCACCGAGGAGTGCACCCGCACCACCGTGGCGGTGCAGCTGCTGCCGCCCTTCGTGTGGGAGGACCCGCTGCCGCCTTTGCCGGACACCCCGGCGGCGCTGACGCTGCAGCTGACCGGGCAGGATGTGCTGCTGGCCGACACCGACCCGGCCGCCCTGGGCCGCAGGCTGGTGCACACCGCCGCGGGCAAGCGCTGGCTGCACCACCCCAGGGCCGACACCTTCCTTGCGGAGAAGGTGGCCGTGCTGCAGCGGGTCTACCGCCGGTGATTTTTCCATAAATTTTTCCAGCCGTGCAATCTTCGGGGCCGCTCAGCCGTGTATAGGGTGAATGTCCCCCATTCCACTGCTTTAAAGGAGAGCTAGAAACTATGGGACAGCTGACCAGAAACGAATTGTTTACGCTGGCTGTGCAGAAATACAGCGATGCTGTGTACCGTGCCGCCATGCACAACTGCCGATGTACCGCAGACGCCGAGGATGTGGTGCAGGATGTGTACGAGAAGCTCCTGCACTACAACGGCACCTTTGAGAATGAGGAGCATCTCAAGGCGTGGCTGCTGCGGGTAGCCATCAACCGCTGCCGGGACCTGACCCGCGCAGCCCACCAGAAGGACACCGAGCTGGACGAGAATCTGCCCGCGCCGGATGCCTTCCCGGACGGCAGTGTGATGGACGCGGTGCGCGCTTTGCCGGGCAACTACCGCAACGCCATTTACTTACATTATTATGAGGGCTACACGGCGGCAGAGATCGGGCGGATGCTGGGTGCACCGGCCAACACGGTGCTGAGCTGGCTGCGGCGGGGCCGCGCACAGCTGCAGACGATGCTGAAGGAGGAGATCGAAGATGAGGTGGTATGAGTACAAGATGGAGGCCGATGACCTGGCCGCCCCGGACGACCTCAAAGCGAAGCTGCTGGCCATGACAAGCCAGCTGACCGAAGAAGAAAAGAACCAGCCCATGATGCAGGCCGCTGCCCCGGCACAGCCTGCCCCGGAGAAAAAGAAAAAGGGCAAGCTCATCCACTTCCCGCGCAAGCAGGTGGGCGCGCTGGCAGCCTGCCTTGCCGTGTGCGTGGTAGGCTATGGTGCTTTTGCCACCGGCCAGTTCGGCCTTGGCGCAAAGAGCAGCAGCCCGGCGGTCTATTATTCTGCGGACAGCACTGCGGCCGCGATGGCGGCAGGCGGCGTGGACCGCGCCGCGGTGGACAGCCCCATGGCTGCAAACTACAGTCTTGACACCATGGCGCTGGAAAGCAGCGCGGATAACGGCGTCTCCACCTTCTCTGCGGATGATGCCGCCGCAGCCGAGGGTGCCCACAGCACCGACAGCGCCAGTGCGAAGATCATCTATACCGCGAACCTCAGCCTCGAAAGCAAGGACTACGACGCGGCCCGCGCCGCGCTGGACGCTGCCCTGCAGGCGGCGGGCGGCTATCTGGAGTCCAGCAGCGAGTACTCGGGCACCGACGACAGCCGCAGCGTCAGCCTGACTTACCGGGTGCCGCAGGAGAACTACGACAGCTTCCTCGCCGCCATTGCCGAGGCAGGCAACGTGACCTACAAAAACCAGCAGGCCGACGACGTCACCGCCCAGTATCTGGACGTGGAGACCCGGCTCGAGAACCTCAAGGCCCAGCGCACCCGTCTGCAGCAGCTGCAGCAGCAGGCCGACAACCTCTCGGACCTTTTGGAAATCGAGTCCAGCCTGACCGACGTGCAGAGCCAGATCGAGAGCTGGCAGAGCCAGATGGACTGGTACAGCGATCAGGTGGAACAGTGCACGGTCTACGTGAGCCTGAGCGAGGTGAGCACCTACTCGCCGCCCAGCGAGGGTTTTGGCAGCCGCATCGTCAGCGCCTTTGCCGACGGCTGGCAGAACTTTGTGGACGGCGTGCAGCAGCTGGCCGTCACCCTTGCCGGTGCATGGCCGGTGGTGGTGATCGCGGCAGCGGTCGCAGCCGGTGTGGTCGTCTGGAAAAAGAAGAAAAAATAATTCGAAAAAACTATTGACATCTGCCCCGCCCTGTGGTATTATATTTGAGCAGTCAGCGAGAACCGCTGAGATGCAAAAAGTAAATATCGCGGGGTGGAGCAGTCTGGTAGCTCGTCGGGCTCATAACCCGAAGGTCGTTGGTTCAAATCCGGCCCCCGCAACCACCAAGCATCTTGAAGCGATTCAAGGTGCTTTTTCTTATCTCTGCGTTCCCCGGCGTTGTAAGCAGGGGAGCGATGTGATATAATAGAGAAAAAGAAACGCCCGCATACACTGAGACAGCCGGGCTGTAAACTGCACAGGAAAGGAAGGCGGTAATATGAGTACCAGAGAATTGGCCAGAAGCCTGCTTGACCAGGTGCCGGAAAGCAAGCTGCTCTATGTGGTCGCATATCTGCAGGGCGTGACCACCCCGGAAAACGATGAGACGCCCAATGCAGAAACGCTGGAAGCCTTTGAAGAACTGGATAACGGCGGCGGGCACACATACAATGGCCCGGTCGAAAACCTGATCGACTCGCTGCTGGGGGACGAAAGTGCTTGAAGTAAAATATTCCACGAAGTTCAAGAAGGATTTGAAGACGTGTCAGAAGCGGCACTGCAATATGGCCTTGCTTCAGCAGGTCATTAACGTGTTGGCCGCCCCGGCGGTGCTTCCGCCAAAGAACAAAGACCACTGTTTAACAGGCAGTTATGTTCCGCACCGCGAGTGCCGCATTCAGCCGGATTGGCTGCTGATCTATTACCAGACGGATACAGACCTTTATCTGTATCGCACCGGCACCCACGCAGACCTGTTCGGGCTGTGAAAACAAACCGCAACGCATAACCCGAAGGTCGTTGGTTCAAATCCGGCCCCCGCAACCACCAAGCATCTTGAAGTGATTCAAGGTGCTTTTTTGTTGCAAAGCATACCTTGACTGTAATTAAAAAAAATGTATAATTATTTTAATTGAGCGAGCGGTTGGGACTGTGAATGTAAATGAAGTTTAATTATAGACGGCATGAGCGGTTTTAATTAAAAAAGCATTAAATTAAGAGAATTAGCATAGAATAGGAGTAAGTGTATGGAATATGGCAATCGAGCGGGCTACTTTATGAACTCTAATGTGGGATATAAATCGTTTGTGGCGGCAAAACTGCCGCCAGACCCTCCGATTCAGTATGATGCTGAAATGCAGACACTGCTGTCACTGGCAGATAGAAAACTGGGGCGGCTGGATGGAATTACGCAGATTCTGCCGAACCCGGAGTTGTTTGTAGCGATGTATGTAAAAAAAGAGGCAGTGTTGAGCTCACAGATTGAGGGCACACAGGCTTCTTTTGTTGATGTGCTCAGTGCCGAATACAATCAACAGGACGATCAGCGCAGGGACGATATTGGTGAAGTTGTGAACTATGTGAATGCGATGGACTGGGGATTACATGAGCTGAAAGAGTTCCCACTCAGTTTAAGGCTGATTCGGAATATCCATGCCAGACTGCTCCAGAATACACGAGGTTTCCATAGAAATCCGGGCGAGTTTAGGAAGTCGCAGAACTGGATAGGCCCAGCAGGGTGTACCTTGGACACGGCAACATTTGTTCCACCGGCAGTTCCTGATATGGAAAAGGCATTGGGAGAACTGGAAAGGTACTTTTATGAGGAGGATCTCACACCTGCACTGATTAAAATCGCAATGATCCATGCGCAATTTGAAACGATCCATCCTTTTTTGGATGGCAATGGTAGAATGGGAAGATTGTTGATCACATTCTGGCTGTGTCAACAAGAAATTCTGACAAAACCGCTGTTGTACTTGAGCTATTATTTCAAGAAAAATAGAGCAGAATATTACGATAGACTGATGGCAGTTCGAAAAAAGGGGCAGTGGGAGGAATGGATCAAGTTTTTCCTGAAAGGCGTAGCGGAAGTATCTGATGAAGCGACGACATCTGCCAGAAATATTTTGAAACTAAAAGAAGACTGCACAAAGCTGCTATACGAAAAGGAAAGCGGAAATGGCAACTATCAGAAACTGCTGGATATTTTGTTTGAACAGCCGTTTGTAAAACGAACAGATGTTGCTGAAAAACTGAGCATATCGAATCCGACCGCCGGTAGCATCTTGGACTCTTTTTGTCAGCTTGGAATATTGATGGACTGCGACCCCGGAAAGAGCCGTAACAAGATTTATGCGTTCGATCGGTATATCAAGATTCTGGACAAAGGTACGGAGTTATAATAGTGGGCTGAAACATGACCAGCAAAAGGCCGCTCCCCGGTTTTGATACGGGGAGCGGCCTTTTGCGCACTTTTTCGTTCTTTTACACCCACGCGCCGTTGAACACGTGCCTGTCCAGCCGGTCAAAGGCTTCCTGCACGCGGGAAAGCGGCAGGGCCAGATTCATGCGGATGGAGCAGGGGCCGTGGAACATGCGGCCGTCCTGCACGGCCACGCCCACGTTCCAGCAGGCCTTTTCCACTTCCGCGATGGTTCTGCCATGGGCTTTGCACCACTGGGTGCAGTCCACGAACAGCATGTAGGTGCCCTGGGGCTTTGCCACTTCCACGCCCGGGAAGTGCTCTGCGATGTAGCGGCAGGCGTAATCCACGTTGCCGGTGATGGTCTGGCACAGCTCGTCCGCCCATTCATGCCCTTCGGGCTTGTAGGCACCGATCAGGGCGTGCATGGACAGCACGTTCATGTCGTTGTAGTGGGGCTTCGAGCTCTTGGCTACCACGCGGTCCCGCAGGGCGGGATCATAAATAATGTGGTAGCTGCCCACAAGGCCCGCCAGGTTGAAGGTCTTGCTGGGGGCGTAGAGGGCCACGGTGCGCATCCGGGCGTCCTCGCTCACCATCTGGGTGGGCGTGTGCCTGTGGCCCGCCAGAATGATGTCGGACCAGATCTCGTCCGAGATCACGATGCAGTCGTTGGCCTTGTAGACCTCCATGGCCTTCTCGATCTCCCAGCGCTCCCACACACGGCCGCAGGGGTTGTGGGGGCTGCAGAAGATGGCCGCATGGATGTGGTTTGCCTTGAGCTTTTTGTCCATGTCGGCGTAGTCCATGCGCCAGACGCCGTCTGCGTCCTTCACCAGCGGGCTGTGGACGATCTTGTAGCCGTTGTTTTCCAGGCTGAAGGTGAAGCCGATGTAGGTGGGGCTGTGCACCAGCACCGCGTCGCCGGGGGCGGCAAAGCAGGTCAGGGCGGAGATGACACCGCCCAGCACGCCGTTCTCGTAGCCGATGCATTCCTTCGTCAGGCCGGTGACGCCGTTGCGCTTTTCGTGCCACTGGATGATGGAATCATAGTATTCGTCGGCGGCGTCAAAGTAGCCGTAGGCCGGGTGCTTTGCGCGCTCGATGATGGCCTCCGGGATGGTGGGCACGGTGGGGAAGTTCATGTCCGCCACCCACATGGGGATGACGTCCCAGCCTTTTTTGGGCGGGTCCGGCGCAAAGCCGTGGCCCAGGCCGTCCACGGCGATGGCGTCCATGCCGCGGCGGTCCATGATGGAGGTGAAATCGTATTTCATACAAATGCTCCTTTTCCGGCGTGGGCCGGGCAGTGGTCGGTGTTTTTTCTGCAGCAAGCATAGCACAACCGGCGGCCGAGGGCAAGACGGTGCGGGCAGGGCACACCCCAAAATTTTCATCGCCCACTGGCGCACAGCGCCGCGATGCGGTATACTGGGAAGCGGAATGAATGTTCGGCACGGGAGGTGCTTTTTGATATGGTACAGGTAGATCTTATCACCGGCTTTCTGGGCGCAGGCAAAACCACGTTCCTGCGGCAGTATGTCCGGTATCTGGTGGCGCAGGGCCACAACGTCTGCATTCTGGAAAACGACTTTGGCGCGGTGAATGTGGACGCCATGCTGGTGCAGGACCTGCTGGGCGACCGGTGCGACCTGGAGACCATCAGCGGCGGGTGCGACTGCGACACCCACCAGCGCCGGATGCGCACCAAGCTCATCGCCATGGCCATGCGCGGGTTCGACCGGGTGGTGGTGGAGCCCAGCGGCATCTTTGATGTGGACGAGTTCTTTGACGTGCTGCGGGACGACCCGCTGGACCGCTGGTACC
>ERZ773150.2467-NODE-2467-length-13921-cov-3.682100_pt1 | contig 13921 bp, 7 predicted proteins | sample MGYA00580845_ERZ773150 | MGnify/ENA primary metagenome ERZ773150 (study PRJEB29015, sample SAMEA2737848) | human gut metagenome | biome: human gut; feature: human-associated habitat; material: faeces | place: China | collected 2012 ...
TTATATTTAATTCGGGCCGCCCAAACATGGGAATGGTTACATGATAAGAAAGGAAAATGGGAAACAATAGACCGTTCATATCCTAAAGAAGAGCATTACCAAGTAAATTCACTATTTCCCCAATATCAAGTAATAGACCAAAATGCCTATCTGAATGGAAAATTAGTAGGAGTATGCCATCCGGCTAAAAACAATAAAAACAATAGCGAAAAAGAACGTTGTTTTCGCATAGACGTGATGACTTTTTTATGCCAACAAGATTTTCTGAATAACAAATATGAGATACAAAAAGAATCACCTAAAACCCAAGAATACATAAAACAGAAATTAGGACTTAAAAAACAGCTGGAGCCGACTGACAGTCCTGTATATAAAGAAATGATAGCCAATGCAAGCAAACTCCGTATAGCACAAGAAAGGCTACGCAAAGGAGAAATTGATTTGAACACCTACAATAGAATTAAAACAAAATTGGGTGCCAAATTCACCGGAACGGTATATCAAGAAATGGCGGATAGCAACAGTCCGGAAATAAATGCAGGGAAAAGATATCTGGAACAATTACGTACTGATAACAAATCATTAATTGGGGAATATACCATTCAAAGAATAGATGGAACCAACTTCACCTATCAATTCCGTAATAATGAAGGAAAAAAAACGTTTAGCGTGAAAGTTTCATTCTTTGTCAATGAGAAAAAAAATGTTTTATATATAATTTCTTCACTTCAAAAGAAATAAGATACTATGGAAAAAGAAACAAAAAAATGCCCTTTTTGCGGAGAAGAGATTTTGGCTGTAGCCAAAAAATGCAAATACTGTGGTGAATGGTTAGAAGAAAAGCAAACGGTAACTAAGAAAATGGTTGCCTGCCCTGTTTGCACCGAACAAAGAGAAGAAGATGCCACAAGCTGCGAGAACAAAGAGACCCCACAGCCCTCTTTCTTATCCCACTATTTCATCCGTGTCATATGCAAGCAATATGCCGACTTTAACGGAATGGCCACAAGAAAGCAATATTGGCTTTACATCCTATTCTACAACATCATAGCTATTGCCGCATCATGCATAGATATATTATCGGGAATCGACTTCCAACTATTTGGAGAAAGCCTCGGCTATGGTTGGCTATTCACAATCGTCTCACTGACTCTCACCATTCCTTCACTCGCCATCGGTATACGTCGCTTGCACGACATTGGAAAAAGCGGATGGTGGTTTCTGATTGTCCTCCTCCCCTTAGTCGGTATCTTTTGGCTACTCTTCCTGCTGTGCAAGAAAGGAAATGCAGCTAACGCCTCCACTCCTTTAACCATTACCGACAAAATTGTGCTCAATGCGTCGATAGTAGTTGTAGCCATTCTGGTTGTACTCACCTATTTCAAATCTGCCAACCATCTCCAAATGCCTCAACTTCAACACAGCGATTGGACTCTTGACGGAGACACCGCAGGAGTGGATACATTGGGCAATATAGGTTATTCAAAAAACAGGCAAAGCATCAATAGCGGAAACAATGCGGAAATAAAAAAACGCATTATACACGATTTCTCTTGCTATTATGCCATTTATACCTTCTGCTACAACATGAAACAAGCCATAACTAAAGGATACAAAGGAGAAGGTTTGCTAACCCTCACCGAAGAACTTGTAGAAAATGACGATTTACTTGTCATCTCCAATACCGAATTTAAATGGTTATTGCAACAATTCGATTTCTCAAACTTCTCTCGACTATTACAGGCATACGCAAGTGGCAACAGGAGCTTCAGGAGTGATTTCACCGAGAGTGACTTGGGGCATACAGCAATAGAATGTCTTAAAAAACGCAAAGTTGTTTTCAACAGCCAATGGTTTGAGATATTCGACAACTATCTGCCCCATGACGAAGTACAAATAGAAGAGTTTCATAATTTGGGAAATAAAGAGTATCAGGTTGTATTCGATGGTTTTCACAACATATCTCCCAATTTCGTATATAACGTCAGCTATGCCAACGGACTTACCATTACAACGAATTAAATTTTACCATCATGAAACATAACAACTTACTTACATCATTCACTCTATTATCTCTTTTGTGTATCTTCTGCACCTCATGCAACGATATGGAAATGGCAAAAAAAGCGTGCGGCACATGGGAAAGCATCCGCATAGTCGAAGAAGACGGATGCAAAGAGAAAACCTATTATGATTTCGGTTCTGTGAAAGGGAGTATTCCTGGAGGAGACTTAAAAGAAACAACCTACTTCACCGAATGTGGAGAAGTTGAAGACGGACAAGAATATAATATGCAATGCAAAAGTATCATTGAAGGTACATGGAAGATAGAAGTCGGTGACATCTATTTCACTTACGACCTGTCGACTCTGAAAGTCACTTTTGAGGGGATTAGTTTCCCGGGCGCAGATAGATTATCCGAATCTCTTGCACAAAGTTTTATTAAAAAAAGTGTTGACATATTGTTTTACTTAGTTTATATTATTAAGCATCTTAAAATGGCTCTTTATTGCAAATTATAAATTCTATATTTTTAATTATTGCGTAATATATGTAACGGAAAATTTTGATTTTCAGGTCATAAAGCAATAAGCAATTTGCCGTTTACGAATATAAACAATTTATGAAAATAAAACGATCGGAGTGACTCTAATGGTAAATGTTAAGGATGTCCAGCTCGGCACAACAACGAGAAAGAGTTTTGCAAAAATCAATGAGGTTATGAAAATGCCTAACCTTATCGAAGTGCAGAAGAGTTCTTACCGTTGGTTTCTTGAAGAGGGTCTCAAAGAGGTATTTAAGGATATCGGTGAAATCAGCGATTACACCGGCAACCTTGTACTTGACTTTGTCGACTTTTCAATTGACGACGAACCTAAGTATTCAATTGCACAGTGTAAGGCTCGTGACACCACTTATGCCCGTCCTTTAAAGGTTAGGGCAAGACTTGTTAACAAAGAAACAGGCGAAATTAAAGAAAACACTATTTTTATGGGCGACTTGCCTTGGATGACAGATGCAGGTACATTTGTTATCAACGGTGCTGAAAGATGTATTGTGTCTCAGCTTGTTCGTTCTCCGGGTGTTTATTACAATATGGACCACGATAAGACAGGTAAGGAACTTTTTACCAACACTGTTATTCCTAACCGTGGTGCTTGGCTTGAGTATGAAACCGACGCCAATGACCTTTTCTATGTTCGTATTGATAAAAACAGAAAAATTTATATCACAACATTCCTTCGTGCTTTAGGCCTTGGTACTGATTCTGAAATCGTTGATTTCTTTGGTGAAGATGAAAAGATTCTTGCCACAATCGATAAGGATACTACTAAGAACACCGAGGAGGCTCTTCTTGAAGTTTATAAAAAACTTCGTCCGGGTGAGCCGCCAACCCTTGAAACAGCACAGGCTCACCTTGACGGTTTGTTCTTTGATGCTCACCGTTATGACCTTTCAAGAGTCGGCAGATATAAATATAATAAAAAGCTTTCGTTAAGTGATAGACTTAAGGACAGAGTTCTTACTCAGCCTATCATCTCACCACAGGGTGAATTTCTTGCAGATGCAGGCGAGAAAATCAGCGAAGAAAGAGCTGTTGAAATTGAAAATGCAGGCGTTATGGTTGCATTTGTAGATGCAGATGGCAAGGAAGTAAAAATCGTATCTAACGGTATGGTTGATATTTACAAATACGTTGATTTCGACTGCAAAGAGCTTGGTATTCACGAAATGGTATCATATAGAGTTCTTTCCGAAATTCTTGAAAAGTGCGGCGACGACGTTGATGCTCTTAAGGAAGAAATTGAAAGAAGAGCAGACGACCTTGTTCCAAAGCATATTACAACAGATGATATTTTTGCAAGCGTGTCTTATCTTATTAACCTTGCAAACGGCGTAGGTGCTACCGACGATATCGACCACCTTGGTAACCGTAGAATCAGAGCTGTCGGCGAACTTCTTCAAAATCAGTTCAGAATCGGTTTTACAAGAATGGAAAGAGTTATTCGTGAGCGTATGACTCTTCAGGCTCAGGATGACGACGGTGCTATCACACCTCAGGCTCTTATCAATATTCGTCCTGTAGTTGCTGCAATTAAAGAGTTCTTCGGTTCATCTCCTCTTTCTCAGTTTATGGACCAGAACAATCCTCTTGCAGAGCTTACTCATAAGAGAAGACTTTCGGCTCTCGGTCCCGGCGGTCTTTCAAGAGACCGTGCAGGTTTCGAAGTTCGTGACGTACACTATACCCACTACGGCCGTATGTGTCCTATAGAGACACCTGAAGGTCCTAACATCGGTCTTATCTCTTATCTTGCTTGTTACAGCCGTCTTAATGAATATGGCTTTATCGAAGCTCCATACCGCAAGGTTGATAAGGAAACAGGCGTTGTAACCGACGAGGTTGTTTATATGACTGCCGATGTTGAGGATAATTACGTTGTTGCTCAGGCTAACGAACCTCTTGATGAAAACGGCAGATTTACAAACGCAAGAGTTACTTGCCGTTGCCGTGATGAGTTCCTTACTCTTCCTCCTGAAAGAGTAGATTATATGGACGTATCGCCTAAGATGGTAGTTTCAGTTGCTACAGCAATGATTCCTTTCCTTGAAAATGATGACGCCAACCGTGCACTTATGGGTGCTAACATGCAGCGTCAGGCTGTACCTCTTCTTAAGACAGTCGCTCCTGTTGTAGGAACGGGTATGGAATATAAAGCAGCTTACGACTCCGGTGTAGTTGTTATTGCTAAGCGTGGCGGTACTGTTACTGCAGTTGATGCCGACACTATTGAAATTACAGTTAAGCCGGGTGAAGTTGACAAGTATGAGCTTGTTAAGTTCCAAGGTTCTAACCAGGGAACATGCATTAATCAGCGTCCTATCGTTTCTCTTCACCAAAAAGTTGAGGACGGACAGGTTATTGCAGACGGTCCGGCAACCTGCAACGGTGAAATTTCACTTGGTAAGAATGCCCTTATCGGCTTTATGACATGGGAAGGTTATAACTATGAGGATGCTGTTCTTATTAATGAAAAGATTGTAAGAGACGACGTTTATACCTCAATCCACGTTGTTGAGCATGAGGTAGAGGCTCGTGATACAAAACTCGGTCCTGAAGAAATAACAAGAGATATTCCTAACGTTGGTGAGGATGCTCTTCGTGACCTTGACGAAGACGGTATTATCCGTATCGGTGCCGAGGTTCATTCAGGCGATATTCTTGTCGGCAAAGTTACACCTAAGGGCGAAACAGAGCTTACAGCCGAGGAAAGACTTTTGAGAGCTATCTTTGGCGAAAAGGCAAGAGAGGTTAGAGATACATCAATGCGTATCCCTCACGGCGAATACGGTATTGTTGTTGACGTTAAAGTATTTACCCGTGCTAACAGCGATGAGCTTTCACCGGGTGTAAATAAAGTAGTTAGAGTATACATTGCTCAAAAGCGTAAAATTCAAGTCGGCGATAAGATGGCAGGTCGTCACGGTAACAAAGGTGTTGTTTCAAGAATTTTACCTCAGGAGGATATGCCATTCCTTCCTGACGGCAGACCTCTTGATATTGTTCTTAACCCTCTCGGCGTACCTTCACGTATGAATATCGGTCAGGTACTTGAGGTTCATCTCGGCTATGCAGCTATGGCTCTTGGCTGGAAGATGATGACTCCTGTATTCGACGGCGCTCATGAGGAAGATATTCGTGAATGCCTTAAGGAAGCCGATATCGGTTACTATATCGATGAAAACGGCAAGAAGGTATATGACGGTAAGACAGAACTTATCGATGGCCGTACAGGTGAAAAGTTTGATAACCGTATCACAGTAGGTTATATGTATTATCTTAAACTCCATCACCTTGTTGATGATAAGATTCACGCTCGTTCAACAGGTCCTTACAGCCTTGTAACTCAGCAGCCGCTTGGTGGTAAAGCTCAGTTCGGCGGTCAGCGTTTCGGCGAAATGGAAGTTTGGGCACTTGAAGCTTACGGTGCAGCTTATACTCTTCAAGAAATTATTACAATTAAGTCCGATGACGTTGTCGGCCGTGTTCGTACTTACGAGTCAATCGTAAAAGGCGAGAATATTCCTGCGGCAGGCACACCTGAGTCATTCAAGGTTCTCTTCAAAGAACTTCAGGCACTCGGTCTTGACACTAAGGTTCTCGATAAGGACGGCAATGAGGTTGAGCTTAAGCAAGACCTTGATGACGGTTCAGGTATTCAGCCAATCGATGAACAAGCATTTACAACAGTAAATGACTTTGAGGGTCAGGAAGGCTTTGGAGTAGAAAATGCTGAGGGCGAACAGGAAGCAGGTCAGTCAGATGGCTTTGATGATTTGTTTGCAGATGACGAAAGCGAATCAGATGATGATTACGGTTTCGGCTTCGGCGACGATTCTTCAGACGATGAATAATTCTGATAAGACTTCCGCAACTAATTAATATAAAGGAGTGCTTCCATATGGATAATTATGAAAACGAATTCAGTTCAATAAAAATCGGCCTTGCTTCACCGGAGCAGATTCGTGAATGGTCTTACGGCGAAGTAACAAAGCCTGAAACAATAAATTACAGAACTCTTAAACCTGAACGTGACGGTCTTTTCTGCGAAAGAATTTTCGGACCTATGAAGGATTGGGAATGTCATTGCGGTAAATATAAGAGAGTTCGTTATAAGGGAAAAGTCTGCGAGCGCTGCGGTGTTGAAATTACACGTTCAAAAGTAAGACGTGAACGTATGGGTCATATCGAGCTTGCAGCTCCTGTTTCTCATATTTGGTATTTTAAGGGTATTCCGAGCCGTCTTGGTCTTGTACTTGATATCAGCCCGAGATACCTTGAAAAGGTGCTTTATTTTGCACTTTACATTGTTACCGATCCCGGTGACACCCCACTTGAAAAGATGCAGATTCTTAATGAAAAAGAATATGCTGAAATGAGAGAAAGATACGAGGACGACTTTAAGGCAGGTATGGGCGCCGAGGCTGTTAAAGAGCTTCTTCAGGGAATTGATGTTGCTCAGCTTCGTGATGAACTTACTGCAGAACTTGAGGGCGCTACAGGTCAAAAGAGAGTAAGACTTCTTAAAAGGCTTGATGTTGTTGATGCTTTCTACCACAGCGGCAATAAGCTTGAATGGATGATTCTTGACGCTATTCCTGTAATTCCTCCTGATATCCGTCCTATGGTTCAGCTTGACGGCGGCAGATTTGCTACATCTGACCTTAACGACCTTTACAGAAGAGTTATTAACAGAAACAATCGTCTTAAAAGACTTCTTGAGCTTGGCGCTCCTGAAATCATCGTAAGAAACGAGAAGAGAATGCTTCAGGAATCTGTTGATGCTCTTATCGATAACGGTCGTCGTGGCCGTCCTGTTACAGGTCCTAATAACAGACCTCTTAAGTCACTTTCTGATATGCTTAAGGGTAAGCAGGGACGTTTCCGTCAAAACCTTCTCGGTAAGCGTGTTGACTATTCAGGTCGTTCGGTTATCGTTGTAGGTCCTGAACTCAAGATGCACCAGTGCGGTCTTCCTAAAGAAATGGCTATTGAACTTTTCAAGCCTTTCGTTATGAAAAGACTTGTTGAAACCGGTGTTGCATCTAATATTAAGTCAGCAAGAAAAATGGTTGAAAGAGCCAATAATCCTGCTGTTTGGGATAGCCTTGAGGTTGTAATCAAGGATCACCCTGTTATGTTAAACCGTGCCCCTACACTTCACAGACTTGGTATTCAGGCATTTGAACCTGTACTTGTTGAGGGTAGAGCAATTAAGCTCCATCCGCTTGCTTGTACCGCATTCAACGCCGACTTCGACGGTGACCAAATGGCTGTTCACGTACCTCTTTCTGCTGAAGCTCAGGCTGAGGCAAGAATGTTGATGCTCGCTGCTAATAACCTTCTTAAGCCGTCAGACGGTAAGCCTGTTACTGTTCCTACTCAGGATATGGTTATCGGTTCATACTATCTTACAATGATTAAAGAAGGTGAGCCGGGTCAGCCTAAATTTTATAAGGACGAGGCAAGAACTCAGGAAGTTAGTTTTGCAGACGTTAAAGCTGATATTAATAAAGATTTTAAAGATCCACGTGATTATATTTCTAATCCTGCTATTCTTTGTGAAATTTCAGAGGAAGAGCTTGCTCAAAAGTATGGCTACTACCGTTCCTATAAGCTTTACAGAGATAAAGATGAGGCAATGATGGCATATCAGGAGGGCTCTCTCGGTATGCATTCACCTGCAAAGATTCGTGTTACTCGTGAGGTTGACGGTGTAACTAAGAGCGCTGTTATAATTACAACAATCGGCAGAATCATCTTCAATAATCCGGTTCCTCAGGATCTCGGCTTTGTTGACAGAACTGACCCTGCACACGAATTTGACCTTGAGGTTTCATTTGTAGTTAAGAAAAAGCAGCTCGGTCAAATTGTAGAAAGATGTATCAATGTTCACGGCGTTTCTATTGCTTCTCATGTTCTTGATTCTATCAAGGCACAGGGCTATAAGTATTCAACTGTTTCAGGTACTACCGTTGCTGTTTGCGACGCACTTATTCCTGAAAAGAAGAAGGAATACCTTGCAGAAGCAGAAAAGAAAGTTGATGAAATCACATATAACTATAACTACGGCTTTATTACTAACGAGGAGCGTTCCTCAGCAGTAATCAAAGCATGGGAAGATTGTACTAATAAGGTTTCTAATGAGCTTACGAGTAATTTTGACGGTGCTCATAACCCAATTCACATGATGGTAGACTCAGGTGCTCGTGGTAGTACTTCACAGCTTCGTCAGCTTGCAGGTATGAGAGGTCTTATTGCAAATACTGCAGGTAAGACAATCGAGGTTCCTATTCGTGCTAACTATCGTGAGGGTCTTAATATTCTTGAATATTTCATTTCTTCTCGTGGTGCTCGTAAAGGTCTTGCCGATACAGCTCTTCGTACTGCTGACTCAGGTTATCTTACAAGACGTCTTGTTGACGTATCTCAGGACGTTATCATTCGTGACGACGACTGCGGATGTCATGACGGTATCGTAGTAAGCAAAATTATGGACGGTAACCGTGTTCTTGAGCCGCTTGAGGAAAGACTTACAGGCAGATTTGTTGTTGACCCTGTAGTTGACCCTAAGACCGGTGAAGTTCTTATGGAAGCTGACAGAATGATGACTTCTGATGATGCTAAGCGTATTGTTGACGCAGGTATTGAGTCGGTAAAGATTCGTTCACTTATTACTTGTAAATCACGTCACGGTGTTTGCCGTAAGTGTTATGGTGCAAACCTTGCATTTAACGAACCTGTTCAGGTTGGTGAGGCAGTCGGTATCATTGCTGCTCAGTCAATCGGTGAGCCTGGTACTCAGCTTACAATGAGAACATTCCATACCGGTGGTGTAGCCGGCGGTGCAGATATCACACAGGGTCTTCCTCGTGTTGAGGAACTCTTTGAGGCAAGAAAACCAAAGCAGCTTGCTATCCTTTCTGAAATCGAAGGTGATGTTCGTTTTGAGGAAATCAAAAAGAGCCGTCACGTTATCGTTTATAATAAAGATACTGCTGAGGAGAAGAAGTATCTTATTCCTTACGGTGCAAGACTTTGTGAAAATATCGTAGAGGGTGCTCATATTACTAAGGGTACTGAGCTTACTCTCGGTGCTGTTAATCCGCATGATGTTCTTGCAATTCTCGGTGAAGAGGCTGTTTATAACTACCTTATTAAGGAAGTTCAGTTTGCATATCGTACACAGGGTGTTGATATCAACGATAAGCATATCGAAGTTATTGTTCGTCAGATGCTTAAGAAATGTACTGTTGACGAAGCAGGTGACACCGATCTTGTTGCAGGTACAATGGTTGATGTTTCGGCTGTTGACGAAGCAAACGACAAGATTGACGCAAGAATTAAAGCAGGTGAGGAAAATCTTAAGAAAGCAACATATATTCCTATTCTTATGGGTATTACAAAGGCTTCTCTTGCTACGGATTCATTCCTTTCAGCCGCTTCCTTCCAGGAAACAACAAGAGTTCTTACCGATGCCGCTATCAGAGGCAAGAGCGACCCGCTTATCGGTCTTAAGGAAAATGTTATTATCGGTAAGCTTGTTCCTGCCGGTACAGGTATGGACGTATTCCGTAAGGTTGATGTTGTTCCGAGTTATTTTGCCGCTGAAAACAGCGATGAAATTTTAAATCTTGAACAATTACAAGAACTCTTGACAAACACTATGCAGTAGTGGTATAATGCTAAATCGTGTGAGATAAGTTTGTATATAATCAACAAATTTTTATGCAACTTTTTAGCAAATAATACAACATTTCGGGGTAAGCTTTGGCTTGCCCCGAGGTGTGCGTTTAATTGATATGCCGATTTTTCGGCGTATGACTTATACGCACACAGCGTATAAAATAATTTTTGAAAGGAGATAAACTATTGCCTACCTTTAATCAGCTCGTAAGAACAGGTCGTAAGACTATCGAAAAGAAGTCAAAGACACCTGCACTTTTAAAGGGCTTAAACACTAAGAAAAATGTTGTTACAGATAACAACTCACCTCAAAAGCGTGGCGTTTGTACTGCAGTAAAGACTGCTACACCTAAGAAGCCTAACTCAGCTCTTCGTAAGATTGCCAGAGTTCGTCTTACTAACGGTATTGAAGTATCTGCATACATTCCGGGCGTTGGTCATAACCTTCAGGAACACTCTGTTGTTATGATTCGTGGCGGCCGTGTTAAGGACCTTCCTGGTGTACGTTACCATATTATTCGTGGTACACTTGATACACAGGGTGTAAACGGCAGAATGCAGAGCCGTTCTAAGTACGGTGCAAAGAAGCCAAAGGCTGCTAAGAAATAAGCCTTATTTTAATGGATAACAATAGTTTATATACCTATATATAATTACAGCGTATATGACCTTTTGTTGACTCCACGGAAAAACCGAGTACCTATGAACTCATTAAAAATTATGAAGGAGGGAAGCGAAGATGCCAAGAAGAGGCCAAATCGCTAAGCGTGATGTATTACCTGATCCGCTTTACAATTCAAAGCTTGTAACCAGACTTATCAACAGCATCATGCTTGATGGAAAGAAGGGCGTCGCTCAGAAAATCGTTTACGACGCATTCGACATCATTAAGGAAAAAACAGGCAACGACCCATTAGAGACTTTTGAAGCTGCAATGGAAAACGTAATGCCTGTACTCGAGGTAAAGGCTCGCCGTGTCGGCGGTGCTACTTACCAGGTTCCTCTTGAGGTTCGTCCTGAAAGAAGACAGACTTTAGGTCTTCGTTGGATTACTCTTTACGCTCGTCAGCGTTCAGAGAGAACTATGAGAGAACGTCTTGCTGCTGAAATTATGGACGCTGTCAATAAGACAGGCGGCGCAGTTAAGAAGTGCGACGATACACACAAGATGGCAGAAGCAAACAAAGCATTTGCTCATTTCAGATATTAATAGGAGGGTATTATGTCAAGACAAGTATCTCTTGAGAAAACAAGAAATATTGGCATTATGGCTCATATTGATGCAGGTAAAACTACAACCACCGAGCGTATTCTGTATTATACAGGTGTAAACCACAAGATTGGTGAAACACACGAAGGTGCTGCAACAATGGACTGGATGGAGCAGGAGCAGGAGCGTGGTATCACAATCACATCTGCTGCAACTACTTGTTTCTGGAAAAAGCATAGAATCAATATTATCGATACACCGGGTCACGTTGACTTCACAGTTGAGGTTCAGCGTTCACTTCGTGTACTTGACGGTTCAGTTACTGTTCTTTGTGCAAAGGGCGGTGTTGAGCCACAGTCTGAAACCGTATGGCGCCAGGCTGATGAATATAAAGTACCTCGTATGATATTCGTTAATAAGATGGATATTATGGGTGCTGACTTCTACAGAGCTCTTAATATGGTTAAAGACCGTTTTAAATGTAATGCTCTTCCTATCCAGCTTCCAATCGGAAGTGAGGATACCTTTGAGGGTATTATTGACCTCGTAGAAAACCATGCCGTTATCTATATCGATCCTGATAAAGAAAAGGGTATGAAATTTGAAATCAGAGAAATCCCTGATGATATGAAGGAACTCGCTGCAAAGTACAGAACAGAGCTTGTTGAGCATGTTGCTGAGATGGATGAGGACCTTATGGAAAAATACTTTGAAGAGGGCGAAGACGCTATTACTGTCGACGAAATCAAGAAGGTTATCCGTAGGTCTACTATCGCAAACTCAATGGTTCCTGTTTGCTGCGGTACAGCTTATCGTAATATGGGTGTTCAGCCACTCCTTGATGCAATTGTTGACTATATGCCGGCTCCTACCGACGTTGACTCAATCAAGGGTGTAAATCCTGATACAGAAGAGGAAGAATTCCGTCATTCATCTGATGACGAGCCATTCTCAGCTCTTGCATTCAAGATTGCTACTGACCCATTCGTTGGTAAGATTTGTTTCTTCCGTGTATATTCAGGTCAGATTGCTGCCGGTACTCCTTGCCTTAACTCTGTTAAGGACCAAAAGGAAAGAATGGGCAGAATCCTTCTTATGCACGCTAACCACAGAGAGGATATTCCTGTAGCTTATTCAGGTGATATTGCTGCTGCAGTAGGTTTAAAGAATACTACAACAGGTGATACTCTTTGTGACGAAGATCATCCAATCATTCTCGAATCAATGAATTTCCCTGACCCTGTTATCCGTGTTGCTATTGAGCCAAAGACTAAAGCAGGTCAGGAAAAGATGGGTATTGCTCTTGCAAAGCTTGCAGAAGAAGACCCAACATTTAAAGCATATACTGACGAAGAAACAGGACAAACTATTATCGCAGGTATGGGTGAACTTCACCTTGAGATTATCGTTGACCGTCTTCTTCGTGAATTTAAGGTTGAGGCTAACGTTGGTGCTCCTCAGGTTGCTTATAAGGAAACAATCCAGCAGGAAAGCTCTTCAGACCTTAAGTATAAGAGACAGTCAGGTGGTTCAGGTCAGTACGGTCACGTTAAGATTCGTATTATGCCTAACCTTGATGAAAACGGCATCGGCAAGGGCTACGAATTTGTAAACCAAATCGTCGGCGGTGCTATTCCTAAGGAATATATCCCTGCTGTTGACGCCGGTATTCAGGGTGCTATGAAGAGTGGTATCCTTGCAGGCTACAACGTTGTTGACGTTAGAGTTGAGCTTTATGATGGTTCCTATCACGAAGTCGACTCATCAGAAATGGCATTTAAGATTGCAGGTTCTATGGCATTCAAGGATGCTGCTAAGAGGGCTAACCCAATCATCCTCGAACCAATGATGAAGGTTACAGTTATCGTTCCTGAAGAATATATGGGCGATGTTATCGGTGACCTTAACTCTCGTCGTGGACAGATTCAGGGTATGGAAGACAGAGCAGGTGCTAAGCAGATTAATGCAAGAGTTCCGCTTTCAGAAATGTTTGGCTACGTTAATGACCTTCGTTCAAAGACTCAGGGTCGTGGTCAGTACACAATGGAGCCGGACGGTTACGAGCCTGTTCCTAAGTCAATTAGTGAGTCTATCATTAGCGAAAGAGCTAAGAAAGACTAATTAGTTGCATATAATTTTATAAAAAACTCTTGATATTTCTATTCTTATTTGATAGAATATCTTTGACAATTTTTCTATTGTAAATTTTAAGGAGGAAAATTCCAATGGCAAAAGAACATTTTAATCGTACCAAGCCACATGTAAACATTGGTACAATCGGTCACGTTGACCATGGTAAGACTACTCTTACTGCTGCTATCACAAAGTATCTTGCAAACAAGGGCTATGCAAAGTTCGAGGACTATGCAGATATCGATAAGGCTCCGGAAGAGAGAGAGCGTGGTATCACAATCAACACCGCTCACGTTGAGTATGAGACCGACAAGCGTCACTATGCACAC
>ERZ773150.2491-NODE-2491-length-13785-cov-3.506773_pt1 | contig 13785 bp, 10 predicted proteins | sample MGYA00580845_ERZ773150 | MGnify/ENA primary metagenome ERZ773150 (study PRJEB29015, sample SAMEA2737848) | human gut metagenome | biome: human gut; feature: human-associated habitat; material: faeces | place: China | collected 2012 ...
GAATCCCGCCAAATAGAGCGAATAAGCCATTTCGCGCTCACCGTTCGTTCCCTTTTCACGGATAATGGCGGCCTTGATGCCCGACGGGGTACGACGGTCAGGGTTCAACCCGTACTGCGCCAACTTGCCCGTGAAATCCTTATTAAACACCATTTCGAGCGGCTGCATCTTATAATTCTCAAAACGAGCCTTGGCGCGTCCGTTCATACTCTGCTTCCGGTCGAGCAAGTAGGAAGTGCTATACCATACGTCACGCAGATAATCTATGCCGAACTGGTACTCCGCACCGTCCTTTGTCACTTGAATAAGGCGTTCGTCCGTAGGATGTCCCAACTTGAGATAACCCACACCGGCATCTTCCATGATTTTCTTGAATTCCGCCTTATGTTTGTCGGCAATTTGCACCACCACACCCGGATTCTCAGCCAAGAGAATCTTCACGATGTCATGACGTCCGAATTTGTCCAAAGAGATTTCCATACCGCCTTCCATATTCGCGAAACACATTTCAAGCAAAGTGGTAATCAAACCTCCGGCCGAAATGTCATGACCGGCCAAAACCAAGCCTTTGTTTACCAACGTCTGCACGGCATTGAAAGCATCACGGAAATATTCAGGATTCTTGCAGGTCGGCACGTCCGAACCCACCTTATTTAAAGATTGGGCAAAAGCCGAACCACCCAAACGCAAATCGTCGAAGCTGAAATCGATATGATAGAAAGTGGTCTTTTCCTTATTGACCATCACCGGCGAAACTACCTTTTTCACGTCGCTTACCTCACCACCGGCACTCACGATGACCGTACCCGGCGAGATGATTTTCTCGCCGCCGGGATACTGTTGGCTCATGGACAAAGAATCTTTTCCGGTAGGCACGTTGATTTCCAAAGCACAACAGAAATCGGACAAAGCCTGTACACCTTGGTACAAACGGGCATCCTCGCCCTCCTGAGAGCGGCACGGCCACATCCAGTTGGCAGAGAGAGACACGCTGTCCAACCCTTCGGCCAACGGTGCCCATACGATATTAGTCAACGATTCGGCCACCGAAAGCACGGAACCTGCGGCCGGATCGGCCAAACCGGCTTGGGGCGCATGCCCGATAGCGGTAGCGATACCGGCCTTTCCACGGTAATCCAAAGCCACGACACCGCAGTCGCTCAACGGCAACTGGATTTCACCTTGGCATTGCTGTCGCGCCACTTTGCCCGTCACGGAACGGTCTACTTTATTGGTCAGCCAATCCTTACAAGCCACGGCCTCCAAACGCAACACACGAGCCACGTATTCATTCAACTTGGCTTCATCATACGTCACGTCCTCATACTTACGCTCCACCGTATTGTCGCGCATGTACGTCTTAGGACTGTGACCGAACATCTGCGACACATCCAAATCAAACGGACGCACGCCATCGGCCTGCTGGAAAGCAAAGTGCGCGTCGCCGGTCGTTTCACCGACCACGTACATCGGTGCACGCTCGCGTTCGGCTATCTTACGCACGTGTTCGATATGTTCTTCCTGAATCAACAATCCCATGCGTTCCTGCGATTCGTTGGCTATGATTTCCTTAGAAGACAAAGTCTTGTCGCCAATCGGCAATTTGGACATATCTATCAATCCACCGCACTCCTCCACCAACTCGGAAAGACAGTTCACATGTCCGGCCGAACCGTGGTCGTGTATGGAAACCACCGGATTCACGTCCTCTTCGCACAATGCACGCACCAAATTGTTGGCACGCTTCTGCATCTCGGGATTCGCACGCTGCACGGCATTCAGTTCGATGCCGCTGCTGTAGCGTCCCGTATCTACGGATGAAACGGACCCGCCGCCCAAACCGATACGGTAGTTGTCACCGCCGACCACTACGACCTTGTTGCCTTTCTGCGGCGTTCCTTTCAAACAGTCGCGCTTTGTGCCGTATCCCACGCCTCCGGCCAACATAATCACCTTGTCATAACCGTAACGTTCGCCGTTCTCCTGATGTTCAAATGTCAGTACGGAACCGGTAATCAGCGGTTGCCCGAACTTGTTACCGAAGTCGGAAGCCCCGTTCGATGCCTTGATCAAAATCTGTTCCGGAGTCTGGTATAACCAACGGCGTACCGGCAGGATGTCCTCCCAATCACGACCCTCATCTGTACGCGGATAAGAGGTCATGTAGACCGCCGTCCCGGCTATCGGCCATGAACCGACACCTCCGCCCATACGGTCGCGTATCTCACCGCCCGTTCCCGTGGAAGCTCCATTGAAAGGTTCCACCGTGGTCGGGAAGTTGTGTGTCTCCGCCTTGATGGAAATCACAGACTCGATATCCTTGATCACAAAATAGTCGGACGTGGAATGGTCTTTCGGCGCAAACTGTTCCACCACCGGCCCTTGTGCAAAAGCCACATTGTCCTTGTATGCCGAAATGATTTTATGCGGATTTTCCTGTGTAGTTTTCTTAATCATCTGGAACAAAGAAGACTCCATTTCCTTCCCGTCGATGATGAACGTACCGCCGAAAATCTTATGACGGCAATGCTCGGAATTGATTTGTGCGAAACCGAACACCTCCGAATCCGTCAGCTTACGCCCCAACTGGCCTTCCACCTGATGCAGGTATTCGATTTCCTCTGGCGAAAGAGCCAATCCTTCCTGTTCGTTATATTCTTCCAGATTCTCTATATACACGATGGGAGCCGGTTGGATATCAACCGTAAAAATATCCTGGTCCAAACCCTTATACATACGTTGCAGCATCGGATCGTGCCCGGCATGTTCATCTTCCACTGGGAAATACTCTTCTATACGAGAAATACCGCTGAGGCTCATGTTTTGAGTAATCTCAACGGCATTCGTACTCCACGGAGTAATCATCTCACGACGCGGACCTACGAAACAACCTTTCAGTCCGTCTTCGGTTTCCACGGTGGCACCACCGTAAAGCCAACATAATTTTTCGATTTCCTCCGCATTGAGACGATGGTCCGCCTCTGTAGCGATGACGCTCCCGCCGGGAGTTCTAAAAAATGAAATAGACATAACTACTATTTGTAACAGATTAGAATAAATACTTGTGCTGCAAAGTTAAGCAAAAAAGCCCGATTGCACGTCCTGACATCTTAGAAAAGTAATCTTGATAATATAAAATAAAGAATCTCTGCCTATAAAAATAAAACTTCTTCCAAAATATTTCATGAAATATACTTATATTATGTTTATTTTAAATATCTTTGTAATCGATTAAGCTAAACAAATGGTCAAAAAGACGTATTGGCATTATTTAGATTCAGAAATAACTTCAAAACATTATTAATTATGAACAAACGAAGACTCATCAAGGCATCGTTATGGACAACCGCCTTATCTCCGTTCTTCTTCGCATCTTGCGTGGATGACAGTTATGACCTCACCAAGGACATTGACATGACTATCACCGTGGGCGGAGACCTCAGCATTCCGGGTAGCGGAACGGAAGAATTCACGTTGGAAGAAATTATGGATTTGGAAGACAACAGTGTCGTAAAAGCTGACGCACAAGGGAATTATGCCCTGAACAAAGCCGATACCACAGAAACCGACGTGGAAATAGACCCCGTACATATCAACGCCCCGGCAAGTAACCCGACGACGACAACACTGTACTTCAACACACCGGCAGCCACAAGCGAAGAAGTGGAGGCCCAAGTAAACGATGTGACCACGGACTTCCTTTTCTCGAAAGACGACGTAACAACGGACATCGTGTCGCTCACTTCCACCGATGTGGATTTCACGGCCTATCTGACCCTTAGTTTCAGCCAAGCAAGCCAAAACGTGGAGGTCATCACCCTGAAAAAGGGATTCTCCATAGAAATGGAATTGGAAGGCCAGACACAACCCAACGGTTTCGTTTTTGAATTGGACAATACGGGAAATTATGGTATCAAAGAAGGAGAAGACCAGACCATAGAATTCCTGCAGGATCAAGAAATCCGCAAAGGTATGACACTGAAAATTCCTGTATATTTCAAGCGCATCCAAAATTTCCCCGACGGCCAAGGAATATACGAACCGGGACATTTCAAACTGCAAACGCATGTCATAGCTAACGGTACGGCCACAACCCCCGGAGTTCCGGCCGGAAACATCCAAGTAGACCTGATTACCGACACGGAAGTGCCCGACATCACGTTGCAGAGTGTAACGGGTATCGTTGACCCGAAAATTGACATCAACGTAGACCCGATTACCGTAGAAGGTGTACCTGATTTCTTGAAGGATGACGTAAACTTAGACCTGACGAACCCGTACATCAAACTGAGGCTTGAGAATGGAAGCCCGGCTGACGTAAATTTGAAGGCACGCATGACATGGACCAAAGACGGTGTCTTCAACGAAGGTTTCCAAATCGGTACGGACTTGGGCAGTACACCTACGGATCAAACCATCACACTTGCAGGAAGTGCAACTTCGGAATATTATCTCTCACGTATCAATATGGAGAATTTGCCCGCAGGCGCCAAGAATATTGTATTAGGTGACAACCTGTATGAACTGATACGCACCATTCCTGATGAAATCAAACTTACGGACGTAGAAGCCAAGGCACTGCAACACGACACGGAAGTGGAACTCGGCAACGATGGTGCCTATTACGAAGTAAACACCATTTACGAACTGAATGCCCCGCTGCAATTCGGAAACGAACTGAACATAGTTTATAAAGATACCATTAACGATTGGGGCGGTGACCTGGAAGACATCACCATCAAAAAAGCCATCGTAGAAATGGATGCCTTGAACGGTATTCCACTCAACTTCAAGCTTAATGCACAAGCCATAGACCGGAACGGCAACGTATATCCCAACGTAACGGTTAATCCGGTCAAAAACACGATTGCCCCGGGTCTGAAACTGACAGGCGAAAATGGTGAAACAGCTACCGAGAGTCCCATACAATTGGAGATCGTATGCGAAAGCGGAGACATGAAAGACCTTGACGGACTGATTGTCAATTTCACGGCCGACATGGAAGGTGTCAACCAAAATGCCACGCTGAACAAAGGCATGACCCTGAAGCTTTCCAATATCCGCATCCGCATCAAAGACGGAGTAACGGTAGACTTGAACTAATATCTCATTTTTATAACGGAATAAAATTATGAAAAGAAGAAATAAAATCGCAGCAGCCCTGCTTTTTGCGGTGTCCTTACCCACGTTTTCTACTTTGGCACAAAACAGTTTGCGTTCGGCCTATTTCCTTGAAGGCTACACCTACCGCCACCAGATGAACCCGGCATTCACCAGTGAGCGCAACTATATAGGTATGCCCGTACTCGGTAATTTCAACGTCGGCCTACAATCCACCGTCGGCGTATCAAACTTCTTATACAAGCTCCCCAACGGAGACCTCACGACCTTCCTGAATGAAAGTGTCAGCAGCGGAGAGTTTTTGGACGGATTGAAGGACCGTAACCGCCTGAACCTCGACATAGACATGAATATTATTTCTTTCGGTTTCCACAAATGGGGCGGCTTCAACACATTTGACCTCTCCGTCAAAAGCGGTACACGCGCAAACCTGCCTAAAGACCTGTTCGAATTCGCCAAAGTAGGCATGCAAGGCGGACATTCTGAATACAACCTGAAAGACATGGGCATGTACTCCAACAGCTATGCGGAAATAGCTTTAGGACATTCACGCAAGATCATGGACAAATTGACGGTCGGTGCTAAAGTAAAATTCCTATTGGGTATCTACAATGCCGACTTCCATATCAACGACATGAAGCTTGTCATGTCCGATGACAAATGGCTTGTATCCGGCGAAGGAGAGTTCTCCACAGCCGGTATTGTAGACATACCTACCAAACTTAAAACCAAAGATGTCACGGACGATTATGGCAACATACATCAGGAAACAGAAGAAGAACTCGACTTCGATAACATCGGAACAGGGAATGCCATCGGAGGTTTCGGTATGGCTTTCGATTTCGGTGCAACTTACCAGTTACGAGAAGATTTAGAGCTTTCCATGGCTGTCCTTGATTTAGGATGGATAAGCTACAAAAATGCCGTACAATCGGCTATGGCTATGGAACCATGGGAATTCGACGGTTTCCATGACATTCCGTTCGATTCGGACAAAGCCGCTCCGGGCATGTCCATCGAAGACCAGATAGATAACCTGACGGATGACTTGGAAGACTTATTCCAACTGAAAGTACAAGGCAAGGACAAACACACCAAGGCTTTGGGAGCCACACTGAACATCGGTGCGCTCTATACGTTCCCTTACTATGATAAACTGAAATTCGGTTTTCTGGAATCCACCCGTATCAATGGTCAGTATTCTTGGTCCGAAGGTCGTTTCTCGGCCAATGTAGCCCCGGTGAAATGCTTTGATGCCTCCATCAGCTACGCCATTTCATCTTTCGGCTCATCGTTCGGATGGGTAGCCAACTACCATGGAAAAGGTTTCAGCCTCTTCTTGGGTAGCAACCACCAGTTCTTCAAGGTGACTCCGCAATTCATTCCGGTGGGAAATGCCAATATGAACATCAGCATCGGTATCAACTTCCCGTTCGGAGACATCAAGTCCTTGTAATTCCACACAGGGAACTCTTTATAAAAGCCGACCCGTGGCCTTGCATTCCAAGCCATGGATCGGTTTTAGTGTTTTTCCGCACCTGCAAAATGGCATTTTCCGCATTAAATATACCCTCTTCCCAATACTTTTTACCGAAAACTCGGGATGTCGGATACGTAATCCTTAGGTAAGGCTTCCGAAGTCAGCTCTACCCACACAGGTTCATCCCATCCTTCCACGTCGAAGCGTAAACGGATTGTCCCTACCTTCCGAGTAGACTGCACAATGGCCATGGCACGCCCGAAATACGTCTTGTCTTCATGGGAAGTGAAAGGAGTCTTACGCCGCAAGTCACTGCTGATGAATCCCACTAAACGGCCCTCGCCCTCAATGGAGGCTTTCACCCGGCGGTCTGCATGCTGCACGAGTGTTCCGTCTTGGTCCAACAACTCCACCTGCACATAACTCAAATCTTGCCCGTCGGCCATCAATTTCCCACGGTCGGCTATGGCTTTCAACCTCACGGCATCACCTGCCGTACGTATTTCATGCACAGCCACCGTATCCGTCCCGTTAATGCCTTTAGCCACAAGCGTCCCACGCCGGTAAGGCAGGCACCACGTTATCGTATGGTTCGGGTAATCCGCCGTCCGGCGTACGCCCATCTCGTTGCCGTTGTGGAACAGAGCCACACGCTCGCAGTTGGTCGTGGTGTTTACTTCGATGACCAAACCCTCGTAAGCGCGGGGGAAATTCCATATCGCCGCCATGTTCGGCCATTGCCAAAGGTCACGCCCGTGGTCGATGTCAAGCGCATTGTCTCGTACGGCGATACGCACCATCGGTTCGTCGTTCCACATCGCCCGATGGAAAGCCGCGCGCGGCTTTTCCACCATGCAAATGTCGAAAAGTCCCGCAGGCCAACCGTGGCTCGGCCAACCGGCTTCACCGATGTAGTCCGTACCGGTCCAAAGGAAACCGCCCGCGACAAAATCGTTCTCGGCAATGATATTCCAGGGATTGTTCGTGTCGTAACTACGGATATTCCCTTCCGCCCCGCAGTAATAAGGCAACTCCTCCGTCACTAAAAAGCGACGCTCGGGAAATTTCTTATGGTCGGAAAGCATACGTGCCTCCAGATAATTGTAGCCCACGACATCGGTCACTCCGGAAAACTTCTCGTTATGGCGGTTCTGTGCCGCAAGGCAAACCTGCCGCGACGGGTCGAACCCGTGCACGAAGTCCTGCAACATAGCCGCCCGTCGGCATCCCGTATCCGACCCGTCCCATGCTTCCTGCAATTCATTGCCGATGCTCCATAATACGACACAGGGATGGTTACGGTCGCGCACCAACATGTTCTTCAAGTCCTCCTGCCACCACGCATCGAAATACTGCGCATAATAGCCGGACTTCCACTTGTCGAACGCCTCGTCGATAACCACAAACCCCATGCGGTCGCAAAGGTCGAGAAACTCCGGCGAGGGTTGGTTGTGGCTGCACCGGATGGCATTCACTCCGTACTCCTTGCAAATCTCCAATTTGCGTTCCATGGAACGCAAAGGCAGTGCCGTCCCCAAAGAGGCATCGTCTTGGTGCAAACAGAAACCTTTCAACTTCAAGGGCTTCCCGTTAAGCAGGAAACCACGGTCGGGAGTGAACTCGCACGTACGCACGCCGAATACCGTTTCGTAGGTATCGACCAGTTTGCGCCCGTCATATACTGCAGTATGCAAAGTATAAAGATAAGGATGTTCCGTGTCCCACAACTGCGGACGGGGGATTTCGAGCGTATGCTCTGTGTCAGCCGTCTGCCCGGCAGCCACTTGCAAGGCTTGCTTGCCGGATTGCACGACTGTGCGCCCCTCTCCGTCCGTAATCTGTTGGCGGACGGACAAAGTCTTGGTACGCTCCGCCTCGTTCGCCACCGACGTACGGACACGAACCTCCGCCCGTTCCGCCATCACCACCGGAGTCGTGACGTAAGTCCCGTAGGAAGCCACATGAACTTTGGCTGTTTTCACCAACCAGGCATGGCGGTAAATCCCCGCACCGGTATACCAACGTGCCACACTGTCGTGTTCCAATGGATTGTTTACCCGAACGGCCAACACGTTTTCAGCTCCATAATTTAAATAAGGTGTAAGATTGTATTCCTGATAACAGAAACCGTAGGGACGGAATCCCAAATGATGCCCGTTCACATACACGTCGCTACGGCTGTATATGCCGTCGAACAGCACGGCGATACGCCTTCCTTTGTCCTCTTTGTCCACCCGAAACGTCTTCCGGTACCAACCGATGCCGCCAGGTAAATGCCCGTTACTTCCGCTCAACTTCGGATTGAAATCCTGAGAAATGCTCCAGTCGTGCGGCAACTGCACGTCTTGCCATCCGGCTTCCGATACTTGCATACCGGCATTTGCCCGGTCGTCGGCATTCAGGATGAACTTCCAATCGAAATCAAAATTCTCTTTTTCCCTCACACGATCGCGGGCTACGGCCATGCATGGCCAAACCACCGCTAACGCCAGTATCCACCGGCTCCACGCTTTCTTCTTCATCATACGTTTTCAAATTTTTCATGATTCTCGCAGCAAAGTTAGGAAAATCCCAAGCAAGGGGCTTTATCGCATGTTACCAATATTTGCCCTGAAAAAGCTTTTTCAAGGTTAATGTTACATGCACAAAAATATACGTTACACCAAAGAAAAGGATGCTACTTGTACGAAAGTATCCGCTATTGGAGCGAAAATGCGACAGGCTGAAAATACGTAACTTTGCTTGTCATCAAGAAAAACAGATGAACCATGGGGCTTACCCTGCAAACTTTAAAACCAAAAACACATGAAAAGAACGATTACCCTCTTGTATGCAACGGCCCTCACGGGATGCATACCGCTTTGTGCACAGCGTACGGCCAACGTAAACCTCGACTCCGAAACGAGATACCAAAAAATAGACGGATTCGGAGGCTGCGGAATGAACGGACAATGGGCTGACGTCTACACCCAAGAACAAGTGGACCGGTTGTGGGGACCGGACGGAATGGGCTACAACATCATGCGTATCCGTATCAACCCCGACGAAAGTAACTGGAAGAGTTACGTGAACGCTGTCAAATGGGCCAAGGCACACGGTGCCATCGTTTTTGCCAGCCCGTGGACACCTCCCTACCGTTTCAAGGTCGGTGCCGAACAGACGTGGGGAGAATCCTCTAACCACGGACATATCAATACGGACAGCATCGACTCATACGCCCGATGGTTGGAACGCTACCGCCAGTTCATGGAAGACCAGGGAGCGGCCATAGACATCCTATCCGTCCAAAACGAAAGCGACTACGACCCGGAAGGATACGAAGGCTGCCTCTACACCGTCGACGAAATGACCCGCATGGTAACCGCCCTGCACCAACACCTTTCCCCGGAGCAGGGGGTCGTGGGTTCGAATCCCGCTACCCCGACCATCAGAAAAGGCACTGTAAAACAAGCGATTAGCAAGTTTACAGTGCTTTATTTTATTCGTATATACGTTATATAATTAATAAATATTAGTACAAAATAGACCAATATAAATCATATCAGAGTAAAAACCGTGCAAAAACCGTGCTTATGGCAAAGATAAAACTATACTTGGATACAAGAAACTCCAAAAGAGGTGAAGAATCACCATTGAAATTGGCGATAAGAAACAAGAACACATCTTCTTTTATTGGATTGGGTATATCTCTACTTCCATCGCAGTGGGACGTGCGTACTGAAAAGGTGATTTCACACCCAAGAAGGGCATCCTACAACGCATATATATCACAAAGGAGACTTGATGCACAAGAAGTCATTTTAGACCTCATGAGAAGCGGAAAAATAGATTCGATGTCTGCGTCAGACATAAAGAAACATATCGAAAAGATGCTTTCGCCGGATGAAGAAGATGAACAGAAAGGAACGTTTGTCGATAGCTTCCTTAAATTCATATCCGAAAAAAGCAATCCACGTACAAAAGAAGTATATGAATATACTATCTCACGTATTCATAAGTTCTGCCCGGATGCGGACTCGTTGAACTTTGAGGATGTCACAAAAGAATGGCTTACTTCATTTGAAAACTTCCTTGCACAGACCTCACCATCCAAAAACGCCCGTAATATTCATTTGCGTAACATTAGGGCTGTTTTTAATTATGGGATAGATAATGAACTTACAACTGCATACCCTTTCCGTAAATTCAAAATCAGGGGTGTTCCAACTGCCAAACGCTCTTTGACCGTGGAACAACTCAGAACCCTTTTTGGTTACCCCGTCGAGCCTTTTCAGGAGCAATATCTAGATATGTTCAAACTTATATTCTTTTTGATAGGAATCAATACCGTGGACTTGTTCAGGTTGAAGCCTGACAACCTCCAAAATGGCCGATTGACGTATATACGGGCAAAAACAGGCCGGATGTATGATATAAAGGTGGAACCCGAGGCTATGGAAATTATAAATAAATACCGTGGCAAAAATTACCTTATAAATGTGCTTGACAGGTATGACAATTACAAGGACTATGCAAAAAGGCTTAATGATAATTTAAAGCATATAGGGGAAGTAAAACGTTGCGGGCTTGGTGGGAAAAAAGTAATAACCCCCATATTTCCTAACCTGACAACATACTACGCCCGGCATACTTGGGCTACTTTGGCGTATTATTTGGATATACCAAAGGAAACCATTTCATCTGCACTTGGCCATGAGATAGGAAGTCGTATAACGTCCATCTACATTAACTTTGACCAAAAGAAAGTTGATGAAGCCAACAGAAAGCTAATAGATTATGTATTATACGACAAATAGAAAAGATGGTTTAATATTAATATGTTGATAATGAACATATTAACAGGAGTTTTTTTTAGCGTAATTTATAGCCTATTCGGTCCGGCTGAAAATGTATTATATAAAAACAAGAAAAAGTTGTATATAAAATAGCGTAGATTTTGTATTCCTGTTCACGGGGAAAAATCTATATGAGATTCCAATATAAAACCGACAGCAACCGGCAATAATCCCCATACGGGATATTGTCGGTACTGTCAATCAGCTCATCAATGTATTCCCTTCTTCGCATTACGTCCGGGTCTTCTTCGCTTTCCTTTTTGCTGGTTTCGCCTTGGTTCCGTCAGGCGGGAAAGGCGGCATTGATGGAGAGCGGCACGAACGTCCGTATGCCGTATGCCCTGCCACCGCATTTCACGTTGTCCGCAGCCACTGCGTTCGGCGTGCCAAGGCCGAACGTGATGTCCGGAACTTTGCCTGCCGTGCCCGTGAACCCTACGGTGAACTGCTCGTTGAACTGCCGTACCACCGAAGCCGTCGAACCGGCAGGACGGTAAATGACGGAAACGGACGCATCAACGGTCACAGCCGTCTGCGTCGTGCCGATGAACTGTTGGTTCACCACGTTGAAAGATACCGAAACTTTCGGCAAGCCCTGGGCGTTGGCGCAAAAAGGCCGGACAAGGTTCTCGCCAATCTCCACCATGTAAACCTGTGAAGTGGGCGCGATTAAGATTGGGGTTAATCTAATCATAGTTGTATTGTTTTGAAATTGTATTTTACCGGGACACCATGCCGCCCGGTGTCGGCCTATTTCTTTTCATCCTTTGCCGGGGCAGTCTTGACCACATAGGCTTCCGTCTTGGTCAACGGGAGGTTATAGTCGAGCAATTTCTTCAATTCCTCCATGTCCTCCTTCTCGAACACCAGATTCCCTTCAAACAGGGCCAGCCCGTTATCGGCTATCGCCTTGCCGACAAGCGAGTGCGCCATTTCGGGAATCGCTTCATCGGGAATTCTTGACAGGTAAGAATCGAGCAACGGCTGCAAGAGAGTTCCCGTCATGTTTTCCATGAGGGGGGACAGTTCCTCCGACATGCTCCATGACGGGCTGACCCATCCCGTGAAACGGATTTTGTTCTCGACGGCCTGCACGAAAGGCAGAGATGCCAGCTTCCGCCCGGCGAATTGCCGCGCCACGGGTTGCAGCCAGTGGTTCAGGACAGCCGAAAGGATTTGTGCGTTTGTATGATTCATAAGCTTTTCCTTTTGAAAGTCAAAGGGGAAAGGGCGGTTTCCGTGCCGCCCCTCCAATCCCGTTACTGGTTAGGGCACATGCAGCCGCAATCCTGCTGGCAGACGTTGTACGAAGGCACGACACGCTTTGTCAGGCGGTCGAGTTCGTCTATCTCACGCTGCATGCAGGCCAACGTGGAAGTGTTCTTTCCGTTGTACACCGACTGCTCCAGGTTCAGCTTGTACTGCTCATCCTTGTTGGCGCGCATTTCCTCGCGCACGTTTGCAATCTGCCCGGCCAAGTCCTTGTAGGCTTCAATAATCTTCCCGTCAGTGTACTTGTCGGCCTTCAACAAGGCGATTTCCGATTCCTTGGCGTTCAGCTTCTCCGTCATGTCCAGTTCATAACGGTTCACCGGGTTGTTCTCGCTGCATGTCGGCCTTGACGCGGCCAACGCGGCAATGAGGGCATCAGTACCCGTTCCGTTGTTGCAACGGTTTCCAAGGATTGACCCCAAGTCGATACCCAACAGGGAGGCTATGCCTGCGGCAGCCCCGACCGTGTTAAAATTACCCTGTCCCTTTCCGGTCACATGGTAATTGTCTCCATTTGCACCTTTGATAGTCATGATTGTATTTGTTTTTATGCCACGGTCAATGTCAACCGTATCACAAAAATACATTAGGATAAAAAACTGCAGAATTTTTAAATTCCGGTAAAAAAGAAACAATTACCTGAAAAGTAGAAGTTAATTTTTACCCCCCCCCATTTGTTAAATTACGTTTAATTGTATGATTCAAAATAAACGCTATTGTTTTTGTACAAAGTCCTGTCTTCATTTTGATTCGTTCATAAATGTATTGCCTTGAAATTACATCGGTCAACTCTCCGAGTTCCGCACGTATTTCCGCGTAAATCTCATGCACCTTATCATCCCTAAGTACGGTACTTTCTCTCCTGTTTTTTCCGGAAAATCTTGTCATAACAGATTTTATTACTAATTTTGCATTGCCAATAAACAATAAAAAGACACTTGTCACCCACCGAGGATATTTCCCCGGCACTGGGTGATAAGTGTCTTTTTGCTTGTCTAATTGTTTATTGGCGTAAACAAGAAATGAACTGCCCCCCAAAAGTTAGACACAAAACTTTTGGGGTGCATTATGTATAGA
>ERZ773150.2504-NODE-2504-length-13738-cov-2.728276_pt1 | contig 13738 bp, 8 predicted proteins | sample MGYA00580845_ERZ773150 | MGnify/ENA primary metagenome ERZ773150 (study PRJEB29015, sample SAMEA2737848) | human gut metagenome | biome: human gut; feature: human-associated habitat; material: faeces | place: China | collected 2012 ...
TTTGAAAAGCGAATAAAGTTCGCAGTCAACGGCTATTGACGGCTTTTACAGACATTCTGGATAAAAGCGCCCATTTCGTCCAACAGGTCCTCGGCTTGGGGAAAGACGCCCATGGCGTTTAAAAAGCCGTGGCCCATGCCGTTATACATGACCAGGCGGGTGGGCACGCCGGCGTCGTGCAGTTTGTGTGCCCAGGCCACCGTGTCGTTGCGCAGGTAGTCCAGCGCACCTACGGAGAGAAAAGTGGGCGGGTTCCCAGCCGGGTCGGAGGTGTAGGGATTGCACAGATCGTCCGGCTTCGGAATACCTAAAAAGGACTTGCCGGAGCGAGAGAGCAGCTCCATTTGCCGCACCAGTCCCATAGCCAGCTTTTGCTGTCCCGGCGCCGGGTGGTAGTCTGTTTCTTTTGGGTGATAGTAGCGGTCTGTGCTGCCAAACAGGTTTAGGGTGGGGTAGAGCAGCAGCTGCCCCCGCACCCGGTGGGTGCCTTTGTAGCGGGTGGCGCAGCCTTGGGCCAAGTTGCCGCCGGCGCTGTCACCTACCACAAAAACGGCCCTTGGGTCAATGTGCAGTTCCCGGGCACCGTCACCGCCCAGCCATTCCAGTACGCGGCAGCAGTCATCGTACAGCGTGGGATATGGGTGCTCCGGCAGCAGTCGGTAATCCACCGCTACCACAGGCATACGGAACTTTTCTACAAACAGCTTCCACCCCTCGTCATAGGGGCGCAGGGTGCCGCCTACAAAGGCACCGCCGTGGATAAAATACAGGCAGGGGCTTCCCGGCGCACATTGGGCACTGTTGTACATGCGAATGGGAATGGGATAACCGTCTGTCGCCGGTACGGTGCTGTCCCGCACTTCAATCTGCGCCTGTACGCATTTGGCGTAGGAAACACGGTCACACCCGGCACGGAATCCGGCCAAGATCTTCGGCGTTACCGGGATCTTGACCCGGTCCAGAATAAAATTTGGCACCAGCCCCGTGGACCGCGCCATTTTGCCCATGGGTCCGCCCAGCAGCCGCGGGTCAATCCCATTTGGCGAACCGGCGTCCGGTGCATATTTGGTGATGTAGGGCAGATCGCCGTCCATCTCCACCGCTGCCGTGGCCTTTAGTTGTTGCAAGAATTCCTCTGTGTACCACTTGTGATCCCATTGCTTTTTCGGTTTCATTCCCGTACCCCCGTCCATCGATCGCGCCTCTAAACCCGACCGCTTTCTGTTCTCATCATACCAAAACCATTGCCAAATTGCAAATCAAGGTGAAAGTGATTTTAAACTGGAAAAATATACAGAAATTGACAAACCACGCGTAGAAATATGCAAATTTAGGCAAAAAACTGCCAATAGTACGCAAACAGCGTATAGAAGTGAACAATTTGTTACTGTAAAATAAATATGAATATGTAGTCGCAACAAAATCGCAGCCTCAAAAGAGATTGTGTATAGAAAATCATAGGACTAAGGAAAAATGAGTCTTTTTAGATTTGGAAAGAAAAAGAAGAAAAATCAAAGTTGCGGTGATGTGGTCGGTTCACCGGATATGTGGGCAGCGGCGAATGGTATAGGTATGCAGGCGCCTTATAAAACTGCCAGAACTTTTGGTGGCGCTGCACAGAAGAATATGGCGGAGATGACAGAGCCAATTTCGCTGCCGGGTCAAAACCAGTATGGCGCAACGGAACCACTAATGGCACCGGCCTATGATTCCGTTGGCGCAACGGAGCCTTTAGATATGCCGGTGCAACACTTGCAAGGCGTTGCACCGCTTTCACCGTTGACAGATGGCAATTATGGCAAGACGGAACCTTTGCACATTCCGGCGGAGGATTTTTATGGCGTGACAGAGCCACTGGATATGCCGGCCAACGGTAAGTACAGCGCAGCAGAATTGCAGGGAACGCCGACGCCAAACGGTTTCGGTGAGACGGAGCCTCTCGCTCCACCAATTGGATATGTGCCGGGCTTTGTGTCTCCTAATCCGGCTTCGCTTATGCAGGATTTGTCTAATCACTCCGGTGATACGTGTGTTTTAATGCCCCAAATGCCGGCAGCTACCTTTTTTGTGGTGCGCACCGGTCAGTCCGTACCGATGCAGGGAACAGAATTTTCCATTGGCGCAGACCCGAGTTGCTGTAATCTGGTCTTACAAAATGATTATATCAGCAAGCGCCAGGTAACCGTTTCTATTACAGAGGGCGGCTATACCGTTGTTGATCACGGCTCAACCAATGGTACAACGCTGAACGGTGCCAAGCTGCAACCCAATCGGCATTATCCCATGCGGTCCGGTGATCGGTTAATCTTGGCTAATGAGATCGTAGATTTTGAAATCCAGGGGGACTCCAAATGAATTATTTAATTGCGGCACAAACGGATATTGGCCCGGTCAAAAAGACCAATCAGGACAGCTACTGTATTCAAACCGCCCGGAGCAAGCAATATGGAAATTTGTTGTTCGCCGTAGTGTGTGACGGTATGGGCGGATTAAAAAAAGGCGAGGTGGCCAGCGCAACCGTGGTCGCACGCTTTACAGATTGGTTTGCGCAGAGCTTGCCGATTCTGCTCAGCCAGCGCGTAATGGATTTTGCATTATTGCGCAAGGAATGGACCCATTTGTTGAATCGGCTCAATGCCGATATTGGCAATTATGGACTGGATCACAATATTTCTCTCGGTACGACTGTGGTGGCTGCGCTTTGCATTGGTGATAAGTTGTATGTGGTCAATATCGGTGACTCCAGATTATATAAGATACAAAATAATGTCTCGCGTCTCACGCAGGATCAATCCCTGGTGGCGCGGGAGATCAGCACCGGAAAATTGGCTCCGGATCAGGAAGAAAAAGATACACGGCGCAATGTACTTTTACAGTGCGTGGGCGCCTCTCATGTGTTGCAGCCGGAATTTTTAGAATACACATTGGAGTCCAATACGGTTTACCTGTTGTGTACAGATGGTTTTCGTCATGAAATCCAAGAGGAGGAGCTACTGGGACTGCTCTCACCGCGGGTGGTACGGTCCGAGCGCGGAATGCAAGATGTGTTAGTTGAGATCATCGGTCTGTTGCAACAACGAAATGAACAGGACAATATGACCGGTGTCGCTTTTAAGACAGTGCATTAAGGGGGGCAGTTATGGCAGAGATCGGATCCATTATAGATGGTAAATATGAAATTTTAACAGAACTGGGACATGGCGGTATGTCTGTTGTGTATTTGGCCATGGATCGACGCTTAAAAAAACAGTGGGCCGTAAAGGAAGCGAAGAAGAAACCGCCGGGCCAAAGCAATATTGTCGGTTTAACGCCGGTGTCAGAAGCAGAAATGCTCACAAAGCTGAATCACCCCAATATTGTGCGCATTGTGGACATTGTGGATCAAAACGATACGATCTACATTATTGAGGATTTTGTAGAAGGCAAATCCCTGGCAGAAGAAGTGAAGCGCGGCCCCTCCACACCGGAAGATGTGGTGCTTTGGGGCTCCCAGCTTTGCGATGTGCTGGAGTATTTGCATACTCGGTCCCCAAAAATCATTTACCGAGATATGAAGCCGGCCAATGTGCAGTTGTTGCCGGACAGACAGCAGATCAAACTGCTGGATTTTGGGATAGCAAAGAAATACAAGCCGCAGAATGTGGGCGATACCACCAATGTGGGTACGCGCGGGTATGCGGCGCCGGAACAATTTGATGCTAAGGTGCAGTCGGATGCGCGCACAGATGTGTATTCGCTGGGCATCACGCTGCGTTCCTTGCTGATGGGAAAAACGCCGTATGATGTGGAATTTTACGACGATATTCGCAAGCAGAACCCGGCGGTAACAGACGGTCTGATTAAAGTGCTAAATAAAGCTACGGCGCAAAACCCGGCCAATCGGTATCAATCGGCGGCAGATTTTAAGTATGCGCTTCAGCATTATCATGATCGGGACGAGGCTGTCATTCGCATTCGACAACGCAAACTCAATGCCTTTCGCGGATTGATTGCTGCGGCTATTTCCTTTTTTATGATCGGTGCGATTTTGATGCCGCTTTCGTTTGTGGTACGCAATCACGATTATCAGGACAAATTAAGCAGCGGCAAGTATGAGGAGTGCATTGCTATTGACCCCACACGGGCAGACGCTTATCAGGGCTATGTAGAGAGCGCCAGCGCAAACCAGTTGGCAACTTTACCGGACTATATTGGGCAATATACACAAATCAAGGACACGGAGGATCGTAATGCGGTCGGCTTTGAAATCGCCCTGCGTGTGGAACTAAATAGCAACTTGGATAAGAAAGATGCGCTGGATAATGCCTGCAAATATTATCGTTCCTTTGCCAGTACAGATCCGGAAAGCATTCGCATTTTGCCCAATCAGCCTTTTGATATTAAAAATGGCCTAGAATCTGTGGATATACCGGCGAGTATTGCAACAATTAAATTGTATTACGCCCAGATTTATCAGGCTGCCGCCAATTACAGCAACGACCCGGACGCCAACGGCGCAGCGAAAAATCTGGACGAGGTGATGAAAAATCTGCAAACCATTCGCAGCTTTTTGGAAGAGAACAAGGATCAGCTGGCCGCGTATGATGCACTTTATAACAGCGCCAATACCAGTGACGCAGAGTGCCAGGGTATATATGATTTTATGGTGAAAAGCCAGGCAAATTGTCTGATCGACAACAAAGCCTATTTTCTCCCCAAGCGAGCGGCAGCACTGCAATGCTTCTTTGATGATAGCATCTCGCAAAAAGCCAAGCAGAATTTTAAGGAAAATACATAAGGAGGTAGTATTTATGTACAGTGCAATGATTGGACTCTCTATCTCTTTTATGGTGCTTGGCGTGATTTTAGCAATTACGGCCATTTTTGTGTTCTTCAAGAAAAATATGGCCCAGGTGTACGACGCCCTGCTGGATCGTGGGTATCAAGAGCGGCTCCGGCACCACAAACATACAGCCGCTCCTGCTCCGGCAACTCCCAGTGGGCCTGCGGTGCAGCCCAGGCAGGTACAACCCCGTACCGTGCCTACCGGCAGTGCGGTAGTGCCTGCCGGTGACCATAGCGGAAACACAATGCCACTCGATCAAAATGCAACAGGCAATGGGGTAAAAGCACCGGCGGAACACTCCGGCCAGACCACATTGCTGCAAGCAGACGCACAGGCGGATTTTCAGATCATGAAGAGCCTGCGCTATGCGTACTCTAAAGAGATCATTGAGTGACTTCATATAAAACATAAAAAATTAGAAATGGGGAAAGAATGATGAAAGCAAAAATCTTGCAAGTAAAAATGACTTCTAAAAAGGGATTGGCCTGTCTGTTAGCAGTGCTCATGTTGTTGACGGCTTTGCCTTTGGGTCTGGTGACCTCTGCTATGGCTGCCACCAAAGACTGTATGGTTGTGGAGGTGCAGGGCAAAAAGGTGTACTTCTTCGGTGCGGAAACTTTGGAAGTAACCGGCAGCAAAGTCGCTTATACAGCAGAAAGCGCAGAGGTGCCGACCATTTATGTGGATGGCGCGGTAGATCCGGCAGACGATGTGCGGATCAGTGACGGTGTCATTGACTTTGGTACTTGGTTAGCCGATCAATCCGCTTGGGTAGGTGTGTTGTGTGACCCGGACGGTACTGTGACCGGCACAGAGCCGTCTGTGCAGCCGGATGCCCAGGCGCCAAGGGTGACTGTAAGCGGCAATCCCACCGCATGGGGAAAAGCTCCGGCCACACTGACGGTGCAGGCAGATGATGGTAACGGCTATGGTGCAGTTGCCTATCGGATGGATAACGGCCAGTGGCAAAAAGCGCCTGAATTCCGGGTGAAAGCAAATGGGACTTACACCTTTTATGCAAAAGACGCTGTGGGTAATGTGTCCACAGGTGAGACCGTAGAGGTGCAGTATGTAGATGCAAACGCACCTGAAATCGGTGTGGTGCTGGACCCGCCGAATGCGGGCGAACAGTGGACAAACGGTAAAGTAAAGGTAACCGTTACCGGTAAGGACAGCGAATCCGGCCTAGCAGAAAAAGCCTTTAAGATGGACGAAGGCCAGTGGCAGGAGACCGGCACATTTGTGATCCAGGATAACAAAGAACACAACTTTTATGTACGGGATGCTGTTGGCAATGAAGCAAAGCAGCAGGCAAAAGCGGACAAATACGATAACATTGCACCTGTGATTCAGAAGGTGCAGGTTAAGCTTGGAAACTTGGCCTTGAAGCAGGGCACTCCTATCAGCGACAAAATCACATACACATACCATATTGACGCTGCTGATAATGAAGGCGGTTCCGGTATTAAGGCTTTTAGCTGCAATGGCGGTGAAACATGGCAGACTTCCGGTGACTTTGAACTGAAAGGTGGAAAATCGTACGATTTTCGCGTGAAAGACCAGGCTGAGAACGAGTCTGCTGTTTTATCCTATATGCCTAATTATGACACCACGGCGCCAACAATCAATGATGTGCAGCAGAGCACGGATAAGCCTACCAACCAGGCCGTTACAGTGACGGTAACCGCCAATGATGTGCAGTCCGGTCTGAACAAACTCGGGGCATATAAGTTGGATAATGGCGATTGGCAAAAGAAAAATTCCTTTGATATCCAGGACGATAAAATACATACCGTATATGTGTGTGACAATGCGAAACCGGAAAATGTGGCTGAAAAGAAAATTCAGATCAAGAATTTTAATTCTACACCGCCGACTGTTACAAATGTAACGCTCTCAAATGTGGGTGCAGACGGGAAAGAACTTTGGACCAATGAACCGATTACCGCTACGGTAGAGGCAAAGGGAAATACCAATAATGCACAGGTGGAATTCCCGGTTGTTGCTTATAAGATGGATGACGGCGATTGGCAGTATATAACGGATAGCAAAACTGCAAATCAGTTTACGATTGAAGATAAAAAAGAGCATAAATTCTATTGCCTGGATAATGCCGGCAATGCGTCAAGTGCGTCTTCCTGTGCGGCAAAGCTTTATGACAAAAAAGCACCGGAATTAGAACCCAAAAAAGCACCGGAATTCTATCCAGTTGAATTTAGTCAAAGCAATAATGGTCCGTTTGCAAAATTCCTGAACAAGTTGTCTTTTGGCCGCTTCTTTAATGAAGAACTGAAGATTACGGTGCACGCCACAGATGGTGTGGATGAGTACAGTAATGCCAGCGGTTTTTCAGATAAGAAAGTGCAGTCCTTGATTTTTAAGGACCCAAGTAAGGACACAAGCGACCAGGTGGTAACCACCATTCCGGCAAAAGTAGCAAAAAGTGGCGAAGTGGGTAACGCCGTATCCGCCGAGTTTACTGCAGAGATTACTGCCGAAGAACTGAAAAACTTTAAGGGCTCCTTGTATGTACAACTGCAAGATCAGTTAGGAAATCAAACGAAAGAAATCCAGGTGACAACAGCCAATTCCAATTTGAATGATCTGACAGACGATCTGGAAAAATTTGGGGATTGTAATTTTGTATTAGAGAATAACGCACCGCGGATTTTGGCGGCGGGGCAGAATGCAGAGCTAAAAAATGTAGAGCTAAATGCAAAAAATGCGGTTCCTGCTTCTTCCGGCACGACTACCTTTAAGAACGACTATACCGTTTCTTTCTATGTATCTGATCAAAAAGAATCTGATCAAACAGAAAGCGGCGAGATCTCCGGCGTGGCCGGTGTGCAGGTGAATGTGAATGGCACGGATGTATATAGTGAGCAATACAACAACGAGAAAAAGCCGGAAACCGGCATAATTGAACTGCCAGCTGTGGCCCAAGCTGATAAGGAGAAAGATGCCTATACTGTTAATGAAAAAAAGATCAAAGATTGGAAAGGCGGCGAACTCACTTACACAGTGAAAGCTTGGGACAACGCCGGCAATGCGTCCAAAGTCTCTTTTACCTTGAATTTTGACCAAACTGCGCCCACAGTTCAGTTTGCAATTCCTAACGAAAAATCCTGTGAAAAAGTGTCTGTTACCGATTACGGCTTCTTCTTTAACAAGGATACCGATGTGGTGATCTCCGCGTCGGATCCGCGCAATACAGATAATCGTGAGGCAACGGTATCCGGCGTCCAGTCCATTACCTATAAACTGGTGCCCTTCAATCAAAAATTCGATGAGGTAGAGGCAATCCCCGTGGACGATAGCTCTGTTACCGTGGCGGTGCAGGCAGGCTTTAAGGGCCAGATCTATGCCTACGCAACGGACAAAGCCGGTAACTTCCCCGGCACACGGAAAGGTGAAAAATGGAGCGGCTGTAAATATTTTGCAGACAGCAACGAGGCAAATGACCAGGGCTATGTGCACCCGGACGGTACGATCGTAGAGAACGCCCAGCAGCATCAGGATTCTTCCATTGTGATCGCCCGGAAGAATCAGCCGGCCGGTACGCAGAATAACAAAAAAGCGTACAAGGCCGGTGGCCAAAATGCACCTCAGCAAGACAAAAAACTGAGCTACGATGCAACGAAGAATGTACCGCTTTATGACACCAACGCCAAGTTTACCGTCACGGTTAAGGACGCACAGTCTGGTATCCGCACTGTAAAATACACTTTGATAGAGGGCGGCAAGACCTCGGTGAATACGCTGGAGGTGAACACACCTTACGGTAAAGCAGACGCGCAGGCTGCCTTGCAGGCAGAAAACTTGGAAAGCAGTACCGGCAATGAGACCCGGCACGCCAAAGAGTTGTGGCGTGTGGATGATGCCAAGATCACCGGTCGGGATGCCAATTTGGCCACAGAACTGACCAGCACCGTTACCGTAGATGCCAACTACAATGATATTTTGCTGATCGTGGAGCTGACGGACAATGCCGGAAACACATCTTATGATTATGTGGCCTTTGGTATTGATAAAACTGCACCGCAGATTCAGGTGGAGTACACTTCTGCCGTGGCACCGCAGTCCGGTAGTTATTACAGCAAGACGCGTACAGCACATATTACCATTACAGAGCGCAATATTCGTACCGAGCAGGTGGCACTGCTGATTGAAAAGTGCCTGGACAGCGCCAGAACTTTTGATAAGAAAGATACAAAGGCCTATCGCGAGGGCTTTAAGATCACCGGCAAAACTCTGCTTCAGAAAGGCAGTGGGAACGGAGACAACCGACAGTATCGGATTAAGGTGGACTTTACCGGCGACGGTAATTATCGAATCAAGACCTTAAAGTGCACCGATAATGTAGGTCATGCCAACACGGCTGTAACTTATGGTAAGTACAATGCAGCCGGCAACCGGGATGCGGTAAGCGGTAGCAACAAGACCCGCTTTACCATTGACAAGACTGCACCGAAAATTCATGTGGCCTTGAACCTGAATGACCGGGTAAAGAATAAAAAATACTTTAACGCTACCCGCACGGCGACCGTTACCGTAACGGAACACAACTTTAATGCCAAGGCTTTTGAAAATCAGTTAAAGGCCACCTTAAACGGTAAGGGAATTGCAGTACCCAGTGTATCTGCGTTTCGTCAGGAGAACGGCACAGACCGCTGGACAGCGACCGTTACCTTTGTGGCAGATGGCGATTATGTACTGAACTTTAAGACCACGGATAAGGCCGGCAACAGCTATAAAACAGTGGCCGGTGACTTCTCCGGTGCGGCTGCGCAGAACTTTACCATTGACAAGACGGCACCGCAGCTGACTATTGGCGGTATTACCACCAATACGGCTTACAAGAAAGTGCCGACGATTGTGGTCAAAGAGGCAGACAATAACGCCTCCACCATTACTTCCAGCGTGGTGGGCACCTGCTTTGACAGTCAGTCCAAGAGGGCTAAACGCACGGTGAAAGTCTCTGCCAAGAACAGCGGGCAGCTGACGGCGGACCACCAGCTGCAAAACACAGTAACTTACACGGCTGTTGAGCAGGATGGTTATTACATTGTTACCGCACAGTGCGTGGATATGGCCGGTAATCAGTCGCAGGTGCAACGCAAGGTGTTTACTAAGAATGAAAAAGGCGCTGTCTATGTAGTCAGCGATGATTTGGCTGCACTGAATAACGGTTATGCCAATAAGACGGCTGTTGCCAAGCAGAGTCTGGTGGTGACGGAGTATTCTCCTACGGAAATTCAAAGTCCGGAGTATTACATCAATATCAATGGTAAGAAGAAGGACGGTTTGGTCACGATGGAGAAGGGCCAGCACCATGCAGGCGAGTGGTATGTGAATACCTATACCATCAGCAGCAAGGACATTTTGGCTGAGGGCAAGTATGCACTGTACATTAAGTCCACAACCAAGTTGGACGGCAAAAATACAGTGGTCAACAACAGTTCTGAGAATAAGGATTTGCATCGCTTAAATATCCAGTTCACCATTGATAATACCAATCCTTATGTGCGTATTACCGGTTTGGAAAAACACCTTTATTCCAATACAAAGGTGCAGACGGTTACTTTCTCTGTGTCAGAGAGCAATTTGGCTAGTATTGTTATCCACATGACCCGGGACGGTCAGGCGCTGGATCCGCTGGTTTGGGATCACGCGCAGGACAAAAAGCACCCCAATGGTTGGACGGTAGAAAACGGTATTGCTGTGGTTCAGGTTCAGCTGGAGAATGGCAAGAGCGATTTGACCTTTGAGATCACGGATTTGGCCGGGAACAAGTGCTCCACTGCCAACGACTACAATAAGCAGGAATTGTTCGTTTCCGGCACCACCGGCAACAAAAATAACTGGCTGGAAGAAAAGGACGGCAAAATCGTGCTGAAAGATATTTATGTGGACAAAGGTTTTAGTGCCAATGCCTTTGCCGCTTTGATCCGCAACAACCTGGCGATCTCCGTGGTGATCTTTGTGGCGATCGGTTTGGTGTTGCTGGCGGTGATTATTCTGCCGATTCTATCCAAAAAAAGAAAGAAAATGGATGCGGCGGATGCCGAAAAATTGAACTGATCTAAAATACCTGTACACGGTGCCATCGGCGCTGTGTACAGGTTGCAAAGCAGGTGAGAAAATGGCGATCTGTCAATGCGCAGTTTGTAGCCGGTATTATGATGACACGCGGTTTGCGGTCTGTCCATACTGTAATGCCCAGGGCAATGCCATGGCGGACGAGATGAAAACGGAGGCTTATGGTGATGCTGTGCGCAGCGAAGAAAAGACGATTGGCCTTTATTTCCAGGAACAGGATTTTGACCCGGTTACCGGTTGGCTGGTGTGTGTTTCCGGCACGGTACGGGGCAGGAGCTTTGAGCTGCACATGAATCGAAATTTCATTGGTCGGGACAGAATGATGGATATTGCCATTACGGATGATCCACGGTTGTGCAGGCAAAAGCATTTGTCTGTGACCTATGATCGGCGCTCGGATCACTTCTATATCAAGAACGAAAACGGTTCCGTTTTTGTAAATAATTCGCCGGTGCAAAAAGCCATGGAATTGAAAGAAAATGACACAATCCGCTTTGGCAGCGGGTGCTATGTGTTTGTGCCCTATTGCAAGCAGGAAAGAGGTTGGCAAGCAGATGAGAATAGGTAAGGGAATCGGCGCTGCCGTATTGTCCGCTTTGCTTTGCACGGCGATGTTATTTCTTCCGACTACTGCTTTTGCGGAGAATTTGAATGCTACGGATCAGATCGGAATGGTGCGCAGCAATGTGCCGTATTTGCAAGTGGAGATCAAATCCCAGGATGTACATGCTGCGGAAGTGCAGGGCAAACTGGGCAATGCTGAAATGACTCTGTACAGTTTGGACCGTACGGATAATCAAAAAACACTGACCTGTGTTTTGCTGGACAATTCCGCCTCTATGACCCAGGACAACATTTGCCCGCGGGGGTCCTTTGATCAACTGAAAACCGGTGTGCAGGCGCTGTTAAAGCAGGCGAGTGCCAACCATCAGATCGGTGTTTATTCCATCGGTGCAGGGCAGCCCAAGTGCTTGGGTACGGCCAAAGATGCAGACAGCGCCAAGAAAGTTGCGGCGAGCGTAGCTGCCTTAAAAGGCGATGAGGACGCGACGGATTTGAACACGGCGCTGGATCAACTGTTTGACCAAGTGTCTGCATTGAGCGACCAATACCAGGTGCTACATTTTATTTTACTCACCGATGTGAGTGCGGATTACAGCAACGGAATAGATCTGAGTGAGGTGCAGGTCAAGTATCAGTACAACAAGGTCCCGCTTTATACTGTGTGCAATACTCGAGCAGTGAATAGCAGTACCTATAAACGCTTGCGCACGCTCAGCCGGGTATCCGGTGGAGAAGCTCAAATTTATGACTATCAAAAAACACCGTCATTTACACCGGTTCTGGAGCAATTATACAAGCACACCTTACAATCATCGGTTGCCTGTTTTGTGACGGATCAAGCGGTGGATAATCGCGCAAGAGAATTGGCATTGACCGTGGGCGGTACGGTGTATAAAGAGACTGTACTGTTGGACACAGCGGTAAAAACCCAGGCGCCGGTACAGGCAGAGATCCGTGTAAGTGCGGATCATCAGGCTTTTCAGATCTGCTATCAGCAGGATGGATTGAATGGGGCCGTTCCCGTTAATGCTAAGGCGCTGGAAAACGGAGCGTATCAAATTACCCGCACCGGCAAAGACAAGCCACTGGCTGTCGAGAAAGCAGAGAAGAATGCGGATGGCAGCTATACCGTCTGGATGGACAAGGAGATTTATTCCGGTACATACGATTTTACCTTTCCTGGTATTACGGATTTAAGTCAAAATGCCAATGCGGTACAGCCTATAAAGGGTCTGGAGTTGCAGGGCAAAAATCCATTTTTGCGCGTGTTGCCGTATTTGCTTGTTGCGCTTGCGGTTTTGCTGGTGCTGTTGGCATTTTATTTGATTCTTTTAGGACTGAAAAAGAAGAAAAATGTAAAGACCATTAAGGAACTTTTTGAAACACAGGAAGTGCAGGTGGTGGAAGAACGCCACCATGTACGCGCGGCTGTACCAGCGACGATGAATATTACACTGCATATTCAAACGGCGGGTGCCCCGCTGCATACGGTGCAGTTGGCTGTGCAGGGCAGCGCTTTTGTTGGTCGAAGCAGTATTTGTGATGTGTATATTGATGACCCTAAATTATCCCGGCAGCATTTTGCGCTGGAAGTGAAGGACGGCGTTGTTTTGATTGCAGATTTGCACTCGGCAAACGGCACATTTGTTAATGGCGCAAGGGTGAAAGATAAGCAAAAATTGCAGCCCGGTTATACAATTACAGCCGGTTTGTCAACGATTAAAGTGGAATTTTAAGGAAATAACTATGTATTGTCCAAATTGTTTTTCTGTATTGCAGCCCGGTGTCACACGGTGTAGTCATTGCAGCTTTGATACAAGGGAATATGCACACAGTACGGACGCATTGCCGCTATACACTTCCTTAAATGACCAGTATATGATCGGTCGCGTGTTGGGTCAGGGCGGATTTGGCATTACCTATAAGGCGCTGGACACCTTTAAGAATCGTGTGGTTGCCATTAAAGAGTATATGCCCTCAAATTATGCGCAGCGCACAGGCTGTCAGGTGGTGCCGATCCCCGGCGATACCAAGGCAGACAGGATTTTTGAGCACGGCAAAATCAGCTATATTGATGAGATCAAAACCTTGTATCAGTTTGAGAATGTGCAAGGTATTGTGCAGATTTTTACCCATTTTCAGGAGAATAACACTGCCTATTTGGTGATGGAATACCTGGATGGCTGCAATTTGAAAGCGTATGTCAAGAGCCACGGCGGGCGCCTGGATCCGGCTTTGGCCGGGAACTAT
>ERZ773150.2506-NODE-2506-length-13726-cov-3.470631_pt1 | contig 13726 bp, 9 predicted proteins | sample MGYA00580845_ERZ773150 | MGnify/ENA primary metagenome ERZ773150 (study PRJEB29015, sample SAMEA2737848) | human gut metagenome | biome: human gut; feature: human-associated habitat; material: faeces | place: China | collected 2012 ...
CTGATTTATGTCGATTCAACAGGTTGTACCAGTTGCAAATTACAACTGCCGAAATGGAAAGAATTGATCGCCCATGTCGATTCGGCAACAAACAGCAACATCCCGTTCATTTTCGTCTTCCAGTCGAAAGATGATAAAGAATTGCGATATATCCTGAAACGCGACAACTTTAACCGTCCGGTCTGTATCGACCGGGACAGTCAGTTGGACAAATTGAACAAATTTCCGCAAGACATCACATTCCAAACCTTCCTGCTTGACCGGGACAACAAGGTGAAAGTGATCGGCAATCCGGTGCATAACTTGGCGGTCAAGGATTTGTATTTGAAACAGATGACCGGGAAAATATCACCGGGGCGCGACCGGATCAAAACGACGGCAAAAGCTATAAACAGCGAAGTAGACTTCGGCGCATTTTCGAAATCCGAAGAGAAAACGGCTGTTTTTGAAATAGAAAACACGGGAGACAATCCCCTTGTCATATTGGATATCAGTACCACTTGCGGTTGTACGACTGCAAACTATGACAAACGCCCAGCGAAGCCGGGAGAGCGGCTTCGTATTGAAGTCAGGATGACACCGAAAGACACAGGCTTTTTCGATGAAATCGTCACACTTAAATGTAACACAGCAAGTCCTGTCAAAGTAAAAATAAGAGGCCAAGTTCAGTAATTGAACGAAAGGGAGCCTGCCTGAAAAGCCTCAGAAACTACGACGGCAAGCTCCCCGAAACCCCTTAGAAAGGAGGTGTATGATGGTAATATAAACCGGACAAAACAGAATGATGCAAGTTCAGTACATCATTTGGCTATCTTGTTGCTTTAAAAGAATGAACAAAGATAGGGAATTTACTGAATCAAAAACGATAAAACAAAATACGAAAATGAAAAAGCGTATACTTGGAGCAGCACTTTTAGTAGCAATAGCAGTGGCTGCCGGCTGGAATTACAATCAGAGTAGAAATGAAGTGCCGCTGTCAGATTTAGCATTAGCTAATGCGGAAGCGTTAGCCCAAGGCGAAACAGATTGGGGAAATTGTACTTATTATGGTTGTATTGTTGATTTTAGTAGTACCTGTAATGTATATTCATCCATTTGGGGAAATTTAATAAAAGTTTGTCCAAACATGAGAGGATAAAACGTGTCGAATAAAGAAAGTGACTGAAGGAGCCTCTTCAGCACTTTCTAAAATAAATATACCATGAAATTAATCATCATATTATTATTGTTTCCCTTCGTCACATGGGGGCAAAATCTATTTCCATCCAAAGGTGTTCGCCGTACGACAACCCCTAACAATGGAAAGTTCGTAGATAGTCCGTCTTTCAATAGTGAAAGTAGAACTATCAGTAATAAAGCGACTAAAGAAAAAACCAACTACAAAATCTACACAAAGGAATACGTGGATCAAAAACATATACCAGATGAATTTGAACTGACTGAATTTGCTTATCCGAAAAAAGGAAGTACTGTGTCTTGGATCTTGACTCCGGATACATCAAATTGTCGACATGTGAAAATTTTCTCTTTTTATAGATCTGGCTCCATGTCTCTTCGAGAAAAAGTAACAACTGATTTGAACAAATATTTCGACTATAAGTTTTTCGACTATACCAAAGAGATGATTTACAATAAAGAGATTCCGTTATTGATCATATATGAGGCTGATATAGAAGATAGGATCAAACAAAAAACATTAAAATCCTTTTTGCATGACGGGAAATTGGATCCGAATGAAAAAGATCTCATCACGTCAAAGTTAAATCGTTACATAATAGTATATTATATAGCCAATTAAAAAATAAAGGTTATGAAAATTGCAAAATTTATCAGTATATGTATTTTTATTACATTTTGTTCTTGTAACAACAAAGGAGTTTATGAGAATTGCATATCTTTCAAATTGACAGATTTCTTGGATAAAGGCGAGATTAAAGGCACTGATCTTCAATTTTCTAAAGAGGTAATGCGTCCGACAGCATTACATATAGAAGATTCAATCCTTATTCTAAAAGAAGATATGGATGAACATATATTGCATATGTATAATGTTAATACAGGAGAGAAAGTTAACACATCTATTTCTTTTGGAAATGGCCCTGGAGAATTTCTTCATATACAACAAATACAATCATCTGACAGCCTATTATGGCTATCAGATGCACAAAGACCATTCATATCTGCTTATCGTAAAAAAGACATCTTATTTTCAGATACTATATCACCAACAGCAATAAAAGAAGTTATGCTGCCTGATCTTTTTGGGAATATCGTTATTTTACCCAATCACCATTTTATGACAACAGCTTATAATAGTACTCAAAAGCGTTTATCATTCTACGACTCAGAAGGCAAATTTATAGAAACAAAAGGTGAATACCCGGAATATGGAGAGATATTGACCCCTTTTGAAAAAATAGAAGGACTTTCCTGTTATGCTACCCTGTCTCCGGATAAAAATGGGATCTTCCTTTTTTATAAACAAACAGATTTAATAGAGCTATATGATATATATGGCAATTTAAAAAAAAGAATACAAGGTCCTGATTTGTTTTTTCCAGTAATCAAACAGACTATTCAAGATGAATCAGTTCATGTTAATTCTGTTTCAGGGCAATCACGAGATGCATATTTTTCACCTTTATCCATAAATGGGAGAGTATATGTTTTATACTCTGGGATCTATTTTAATCGTGAAAACCACAAATATCTAAAAGATCAACTTTTTGTATTTGACGATAAAGGAAATCCTCTACAACGATATACATTGGATTCGCCTATTTTCACCTTTACAATCAATCCTACGACAAATAAATTGTATGGATTAAGTGATAATCCTGAATTTCATGTGATAGAATATCAATTATAATTAAAGAGAAACATGGGAAAGAAAATCATCGGCGTAATCGCTTTTGCAGCGATCGCCGCCGCAGGCTGGAACTACCAGCAAAACAAAAATGAGGTTCAACTCTCTGACTTGGCATTGGAAAATGTCGAGGCTTTAGCTTGGGATGAGAATAAATCAAACTATCATTTGTTTCCATGTCCATCAAGTTCCGGAAATGAATGCCGTTTTAAAGACAGTGAACGTCCTGAATGTTATGGTCCAACGTATTGTAGATAACCATGTACAAATTACTATTTCATTATTTATGCATAATTTGCATTAGTATATCTTGCTCTCAGAGAAGAGAAAATATAAAGACCGTTGATAATGACTTAGTTGAAATACAGAAGGAGGAACTTTTTTTCCCTCCTTCTGACGTATTACAACTAAAGTCCTATTATTTGTCTTCTTCGGTACAAGTAGGTGCTAAACATATATTGATTGGATATAACCATAAGGAACATGCTTTGGATTGTATCGATCTTCTGGAGAAAAAAATCATTCAAATTCCGTTACAAACAAGTGGTCCTAACGCCATAACTCGTTTAACTGGAATTTTTGCATATCAAAAAGACTCCATTTGGGTTGCTGATGAATCGGAATCCGTATTCCTGATTGATCCGAAAGGGAATGTGTTGAAACGTATTCAAATCCGTAATTCTTTGCAAGAAGACGAGGAATTGATCATAAATACGAATCATGCTATGTCTACAATTCGTTTGTATTACAATGCCCTGCACCAGTCGCTGCTATGCACGGTAAAAGATAGGTCTGTTTCGCCACCCCGATTCAAAGTAAAAGAAATTTTCCTCGAAGAAAACCAAAAGGTAAAAACTTTCAATTTATCTCCATCTATTGCGGAACCAGACATAAGCAAAGGGTATGCGAACATGAGTGAACCGAATGTCAACTTTCGGGATGATTACATTTTATATAATTATCCGATAGAATCACATCTCTACAAGATCGATTTGAACACAGGATCTGGAAAAATGTACAAAGCTGATAGCGATTACACTTCCAATAAAGCTCAAAAGTGTAAATCCAAAACAGATTATACAGAATGGCAAAGACACGGATTTGAAAATCCTCATTTTTTTGATATCATGTATCTTCCGACATGTGATATGTATGCCCGTTTGCATGTGGATGCCATTGATTTCGGTAAAAACGAAAACCTGGAATTATTATCCAGAGAACGGGATTTTTATTTATGTCTGTTTGATAATGAGCTTAATAAAATAAAAGAAATCAAACTGCCCATAAACACATTCAATCCTTATACAGGCTGGTGTCAGCTTCATGATGGAATCCTTTTTTTTGTAGATAAAATTACAGATCAAGAGATTTCCGAAGATTTAGAAGTGCATATCTTTCATCCTGTCATGATAAAGAATGATTGAAATATAGTTTCTCCCCTAAAACAATGAATATGAGATTGCAATATAAAACAACTACAAAATATCTGTTTTTTTCGTTGCCTTTCTACTTGATGCTTTTTGCTTGCGGCTTACAAATAACCGATGTGGAATACGCTCTGCGGGAAGCCGGAGAAAACAGAGGGGAGCTTGAAGCGGTTTTGTCGCACTACGCAAAACTGGATGATCGGAAGAAACTGGAAGCAGCCCAATACCTGATTCGATACATGCCTTACCATACTTCTTATGATAAAGGCATTGAGGACTATTATCACGCCATTGATTCTGTCGTTGCTTTATCAGAAGACAAACTTGAACAAGAAAAACATATCGAATCGCTTCGTCTTAGATTTGAAAGTAAATATAAACAGAAACGGGATATAGAGGTTATCACTTCGGAGTTTCTTATTCAGTCAATCGATGAAGCTTTCAAACAATGGAGAGAATGCGAATGGGCCGAACATCTGGATTTCGAACAATTTTGTGAATATCTATTACCTTATAAATGTTTTGAAGGGCAGCCGCTTACCGAATGGAGGAATGCCTATTACGATATTTGTAAAGGAGATATTGATCTGGCATATTTGTGTGACGAGTATAAACGAAATCCAATTTTTGCAGCAACAGAAGTGAATAACCAAATGAAAAACACACCTCAAAGTTTTGGATTATTAAAGACACTTCCGATTTATGATCCTGATATCATACTGAAACTTCCTTTTTCTAATTGTGCCACGTATTGTTTAGGGGCTGTCTTAATCATGCGTAGTAAAGGAATTCCTGTCGCTTATGATTTTACGCCCAATTGGTCTACAGGTAATAATGGACATTCTTGGAATACAGTTTATACAACGCGTTTTGGAAACTTGGAGTTTGCGCCCCATACGACAGATCCGGGCACAGTTCATTATCCATATTTGAAAGTCCCTAAGATTTTCCGCAATGTGTACAAACCCAATGAAGAGTATCTGAAAATCGCAACTGAGAAATATATCCCACCCAAACTCAGGAATATGTTTATACGAGATGTTACCGCTGAATATATGCCTACGATTGACATACGTATTTCGTTGCAGGAATCATTGAAGAGTGGACAATCTCCATTTATAGCCATCTATGATGGAAATAATTGGACTCCTGTCTATTGGGGGAAAATAGCTGGTAGTCATGTGGTTTTCGAAAGAATGGGACTGAATACCTGTTATATCGCCTTGGCGTATGACTCTAATGGCAATGCTATTCCGATCAGCAAACCGTTTTTGGCTTCTGCTTCGAAGCATATCCAATTTATAGAACCAGACACTTCAGCTTTTCGTACGATCAGATTGAATCGAAAATATCCTTTGGGAGACAATGTATTTTCTATTAGAAAAAAAATAACAGGAGGTATTATCGAAACTTCTGAAAACAGGGAATTTGATCATACAAAGAAAATAGCGGAATTACCTCAAGGGAATTTAACAAATGGCACAGTGTTTCTTGATAAAAATGCCGAATATCGATATTGGCGTTTTACATCTTCTGATACAAGTCAGTGTGACATGGCTGAAATTTATTTCTATGATGAACATGATTCGATCATTCAAGGCAACATTATCAAATGTACAAATTCGATTTTTGATAAAAGCAACAACGCAGCTAATATAGCAGATGGTGATCAATTGACAAATTTCAGTGCCAAAGGAGAAGATTGGGTCGGTTTTGATTTTTGCCGGCCAGTAAATATATCCAAAATTTCGTATATTCGTCGTTGTGATGGAAATTCTATTCAGCCAGGATTGGAGTATTCTTTATATTATTGGGATAATAATAATTGGCAACTTATCAATACCAAAATAGCGAATGATGTTTTTATCGAATTTGAAAATGTGCCTCAAAAAGCCCTTTTGGCCATTAAATGCTCGCAGGGAAAGCAACAAAGAATATTCGTTTGTGATGAAGATAATAAAATTGACTGGTATTGATTGTAGCAACCTGAATATAAAATGATATATTTTTTAATCTAAAAGATAGATTGTGAAACGATGGATTAACATATTATTGAATCTATTTCTCGCTTTGGTGGTTCTGATCGCCTTTTGGCTCTTCTCTCAAGTCTTCCTCCTCGCCTCCTTCCGCATCCCCAGCGACTCGATGGAGCCGGAACTGGTCGAAGGGGATTTCGTGGCGGTCTGGAAACCGACGCTCGGCGCACGGCTGTTCGACCTCAACGCGACGCTGCGGCTGGAACAGACCGAGATACACCGCACACCGGGATTTCGGAAAACAAAGCGGGGCGACGTGCTGGTCTTCAACTTCCCGCATCCCAACGGCTGGGACAAGATCGAGATGCATATCCTGAAATACTACATCAAACGGTGTATCGGATTGCCGGGCGACACGCTTTCCATCCGGAACGGAAGGTTCCGGATAAACGGCACGAACGAACCGCTCGGGAACATGGATTCGCAGGAACGCATCGGGCGGACGTTGCCGGGAGAGTTTCCAGACGGTGTCTATAAGGCATTCCCGTTCGACTCCGTCATCAGTTGGAACATCCGGAATTTCGGACCGCTCTATGTCCCGAAAGCCGGTGACAAGGTCGAAATGAACCGGGAAAATTATCTGTTATACCGCAAGCTGATCGCATGGGAACAAAAAGCGGAAATCAACTATAATGATTCAACCGTTTTCCTGAACGGCGAACCGATACGGGAATACCGCTTCTTGAAAAACTATTATTTCATGGCGGGTGACAAAGGCCTGAACTCGCAAGACTCGCGCTATTGGGGCTTGTTGCCGGAAGAATATATCGTCGGCAAGGCGGCATTTGTCTGGAAATCGGTCGATCCGTACACCGGGCAGTTCCGCTGGGATCGGTTCATGAAGAAAATCGAATAAAAATGGATAAGCATGGAAATAAAATACACCGGCATGGAACTCAAATTGCATAGGCATGGAATCCAGACTACACTGGCATCTGTTTTCGGAGCGATGCTGATCGCCACGCCGCTCGTCGGCGACAGCGCATTGGCGAACGGCATTGTGATGGGAAAAGTTTTCTGGTTCCACCTGTCGATGGCGCTGATGGCGATCGGGACGGTTGTGACGGCATGGCTTGGTGGGAGGAAAAGCATCCCGTTTGCATTGCCGGACGGATTGTTGCTCCTCTTTGCCGGGATCACGCTCGCGACATACGACTGGCAGCTCGATCCCGAACCCGAAAAACTGCTTTTCGGCGGGCAGTTGGTCGTGTTGTGGTTTCTGTTGCGCTATTTTCTTACAGAGGCTCCTTGCCTGAAGTTCTTTTTCTTATTTGTGCTGATGCTCACCGGACTGGTCGAAGCCGTCTGGGGAATGCAGCAATTGCATGGCTATGCCTATTCCAACCATTCGCTTTTCCGGCTGACGGGTTCTTTCTTTAATCCGGGGCCTTACTGCGGGTACTTAGCGGTCGTGCTGCCGGTTTGCCTGTGGACGGCGTTGCGGTTTCAAAAGGGGATGCATTATTTCGGCTGGGTATGCGCCGGAGCTATCCTGATTGTCCTGCCTGCCGGAATGAGTCGGTCGGCGTGGATGGCGGCGGTCGTGGCTTGCGGATGGGTGTACTGGACGGAACGGATCGGATGGGAGAAGACGAAAGCTGTATGTCGAAGGTATAAGAATGCTACAATTCCTTTTATTGCAATTGTGGCGATATTGGTGGGATGTACCATTGCCGGGGTTTACGGGATGAAACAAGATTCGGCTGACGGGCGATTGCTGATGTGGAAAGTGACGGGGAAAGCGATTGCCGGACAGCCGCTTGCAGGAACGGGGTTAGGCGGATTCCCGGCGGCATACGCGGAGGCGCAAGGCGGGTATTTCGCAACAGGGAACGCAACAGACCGGGAGAAACGGGTGGCGGGATGTCCCGAATATGCGTTCAACGAATACCTGCAGATCGGACTGGAACAGGGAGTCGGAGGGTTGATCGTGTTCGTGGCATGGCTGGGGAGCATGGCGTACTATGGAATCCGGAACAGGCAGCAGGGAGCGGCCGGTGGCGTGTTGGCGTTAGCGGTGTTCGCGGTGTCGTCCTATCCGTTGCAGTTGCCGTCGTTTTGGGTGGCGTTGGTGTTTTTGGGGGCGATATGCGTGACGGAAGATGGGACGCGGACAAGATCATCTGCCCTATCCGTATCACCGGTGTGCCATATTACGATGATAAGTCTGTTGTCGCTTGCCTCCGTCTGTCTGTTCATCTTGCAGAAAGGGCAATATGAGGCATATAAACGATGGGGACGGATGCAGATGATCTACAACAACAAGGCGTATGAATCGGTTGCGGAAGATTATCACGAGCTGCATGACAAGTTGAAGCATAAACCGGAATTTTTGTTTGAAGAGGCGCAATGCCTCAGCAAGACGGGACAACACGCCGAAGCGATACGGGTGCTGGAACGGGCGAAGCGGCTGAGCGGAGACCCGATGATCCGGTACATGATCGCCAAAAACCGGCAGACGCTCGGAGATTACCGGGAGGCGGAAGAAGAATTGCTTCAGGCTATCGGGATACTGCCGGAGAGATTGTATCCATATTATTTGTTAGCCAAGCTATATGCAGAGCCGGAGTTCTACCAGGTGGATAAATTGCGGGCTGCCGCCAGTGTCGTGCTGGCCAAAAAGCCGAAGGTGGAAAGTACGGCAATCCGGGAAATGCGGGAAGAAGTAAAAAAGATAATAGAAAAAAAGTAATTACGAAAGGATCGTAACTAAAATATGTTTGTATATTTGCGAAACAACTTTGATAAAAACAATAAAATATGAAATACTACAAATTGTTTGCTATACTGATTCTGGCCGGGATGATGGCTTGCTCCGGTGAAAAGAAAGAGAAAGGTTCCGAAGAAAGCGTAGAAACCGTTCTGCCGGATGAGACAAACGAGGTGACGGTGATGAAGTTGAATACTACTGATTTCAACCACGAACTGATCAGTAACGGCAAACTGTCAGCCCGAAACTTTGTCGACCTAAAATTCGAATCGGCAGAACCGATCGCCAAGATATATGTGAAGAACGGCGATCGCGTGACGAAAGGGCAAAAGCTCGCAGAACTCTCAACCTTCCGCCTTGCCAACAAGACAGCGCAAGCCAAAGATGCACTCGAACGCGCCAAACTGGAACTGCAAGACGTACTGATCGGACAGGGCTACAAACTGGAAGATTCTACAAAAGTACCGCCCGCAACCATGCAGTTAGTCAAGGTAAAAAGCGGGTATGACCAGGCACTGATCTCTTGGCAGCTTGCCAAATACGAACAACGAAACGCAGTCCTGACCGCCCCTTTCGACGGTGTCGTCGCTAACCTGTTCGCCAAACAGTTCAATACGGCTTCTACCTCCGATGTTTTCTGTTCCATTATCGATACCCGCACATTGGAAGCCGCTTTCACAGTTTTGGAAAGCGAACTGCCGCTTATCAAAACAGGCGATCGTGTAGAGGTAGCTCCTTTTGCCTTGTCCGATGTCACGGCTGACGGCCGTATATCCGAAATAAACCCGCTGGTAGACAAAGACGGGATGGTACAGGTGAAAGCTGCCGTAAACGATAAAGGTAAGTTGTTCGAAGGGATGAATGTACGAGTAAGTATCCATCGTTCGCTGGGTAAACAGTTGGTCGTTCCCAAAAGCGCTGTCGTACTCCGTTCCGGCAAACAGGTTGTATTCACATTAACGGAAGACAAAGCATACTGGAACTATGTACATACAGGTTTGGAAAATGCCGACAGCTATACGATCATTGACGGACTGAAAGAAGGGGATATCGTGATTACAAGCGGTAACATTAACCTGGCTCACGAAGCACCGGTCAAAGTAATTGACAATTGAAAATGGACAATTGACAATTCAGAAATCATAATTTATAAATCATAAATCATAGTTCTAATACATGATAAAGTTTCTACTACAACGCCCTATCGCGGTATTGATGGCTTTTACGGCTTGCTTTATCGTGGGACTGGTTACTTACTTCACCATTCCGGTGTCGTTGCTGCCTGATATTGCAATTCCGGAGATCACCGTACAGGTATCCGGCCAGAACACTTCGGCACGCGAATTGGAAAACACAGTAGTAAAAACCATCCGCCAGCAATTAATGCAGGTTGCCAGTTTACGCGACATCCACAGTGAAACACGCGACGGTGCTGCCATCATACGCCTAAACTTCGATTTCGGAACAAATACGGATCTGGCTTTTATCGAAGTCAACGAAAAGATAGACGCAGCTATGAACTACCTGCCACGTGAAGTAGAACGTCCACGGGTAATCAAAGCCAGTGCCACTGATATTCCCGTATTCTGCTTGAATCTGACATTGAAAAGCGACAGCGCTTACAGTGAAATAAACGAAGGATCGTTCCTCGACCTTTGCCAGTTTGCCGAAACGGTGATCAAACGTCGTATCGAACAGTTGCCCGAAGTGGCAATGGTAGATGTGACCGGAATTCTGAAACGGCAGTTACAGATTGTTCCGGACATGAAGTTGCTGAAAATGTCGGAGATCACACTTGACGATCTGGAGGCCGCACTGACATCTAACAATATAGAACCGGGTAGCATGACCGTACGTGACGGCTATTACGAGTACAATATCAAGTTCTCGACACTGCTGCGCACACCGGAAGATGTCGAGAATATTTATATCAGGAAAAATAACCATATTTTTCAACTGAAAGATTTGGCACGCATTTCCGTCGTGCCGGAGAAAGAGACCGGAGCTTCCCTTTCCAACGGGAAACGGGCGGTAACGCTGGCTGTAATCAAGCAGGCGGATGAAAATATGGATAACATGAAAGAGGCATTGGCAGAAGTGACGGATTACTTTGCTTCCGTCTATCCGGATATCGATTTCAGTGTCAGCCGCAACCAGACGGAATTGCTGGATTATACCATCTCGAACCTGAAACAAAACCTGTCGTTGGGTTTCCTTTTCATCTGTATCGTCGCCATCCTTTTCTTAGGGGATATCAAGAGCCCGGCAGTGATCGGGTTAAGTATGGTGGTGAGCCTGATCATCAGTTTCCTTTTTTTCTACCTCTGCAAGATGTCGCTGAATATCATCTCCATCTCCGGGTTGATCCTGGCTTTGGGTATGATGATCGACAGTTCGATCATCGTAACGGAAAACATTACCCAATACAGGACACGAGGAGACTCGCTGGAAGAGGCTTGCAATAAAGGGACGACCGAAGTAATTACTCCGATGCTGAGTTCCAATTTTACGACAATTGCCGTCTTCGTTCCGCTTGTGTTCATGAGCGGAATAGCAGGAGCGATCTTCTTCGACCAAGCCTTTGCCGTCACCGTCGGTCTGATGGTTTCCTATTTCACGGGAATCATGCTGCTGCCGGTACTCTACAAACTGGTATACAGTATTCCGGACATCAAACATAAGGGTTTCAATATACGAATCAACAATCTGGTAAAAGAGCATACATTGGACCGCTTCTATGATACCGGAGTGGATTTTGTGTTCCGTCACAAAACGGCAAGCCTGATTTTCATTGCCATTACGCTCCCGCTTTGCGCCTTTCTGTTCTACGAAATACCGAAAAGCCGTATGCCGGAGATAGACCAGAACGAACTGATCGCTCATGTGGAATGGAACGAAAACATCCATATCGATGAAAACCAGAGCCGTGTCAGCCAGTTATTCGCCTCTATCGACAATCAGGTACAAGAACACACGGCCTATGTCGGGCAGCAGCAATTCCTGTTGAACCGGGATCGCGAGATGTCGGTTTCCGAAAGCGAGTTATATTTCAAGACGGAGAAACCAACCGGAATCGCTCCTTTACAAAAATCGGTGGAAAAATGGATCAAAACGCATTACCCGATGGCAGTGATATCCTTCTCGCCTCCCGAAACAGTATTTGAAAAGCTGTTTGTGACAGGTGAAGCCGACATTGTCGCCGAATTGCACACCCGCAATAAATCTGAAGCACCGGAAGCCTCCGTCTTGAATAAAATAGAACAGCAAATCGAGGCGAAAACAGGACATACTCCTGTCGGTATCACCTTCGACAACCAATTAAATATCACAATAGACAGACAGAAACTTCTGCTTTATAACGTCGACTACAACGAAGTGTACCGGTTGCTGAAAACGGCATTCAAAGAGAATGAAGTAGCAACGCTCCGCTCCTACCAACAATATCTGCCAATCGCATTGGCCGGAGAGGAACAAACGGTAAATGAGGTCTTGCAGAAAACATTGGTAAACACTGTTCCTGATACGGAAGGCAACGTACGATATATCCCGCTGCAATCGCTGGTGCGTGTCACTCCGGGAGAGGACTTGAAAACGATCACGGCAGGAAAGAACGGAGAATACATTCCATTCAGTTTCTATGATATAGACAATGCCGAACAGTTGATGGAAAATGTAAAAAAAGAAATCGATACAGACTGGGATATCGATTTTTCAGGAAGTTTCTTTTCCAACCGGCAGATGCTGAACGAGCTGGTCGTGATTTTGTTCATTTCGATCCTACTGATGTATTTCATCCTGGCAGCCCAGTTCGAAAGTTTCCTGCAGCCGCTCATCGTGCTGCTTGAAATTCCGATCGATGTGGCAGCCTCCTTGCTGGTGCTCTGGATATGCGGCCATACCATGAACCTGATGAGTGCCATCGGTATCGTCGTGACCTGCGGTATCATCATCAACGACTCCATCCTGAAACTGGATGCTATCAACGAACTCCGCAAAGAAGGGGTTCCTCTTATGGAAGCCATACATGAAGCCGGACGGCGGCGCCTGCGCCCTATCATCATGACATCATTAACGACAATATTCGGAATGGTTCCGCTGCTTTTCACATTCGATATGGGCAGCGAACTGCAAAAGCCGCTCTCCATCGCCATGATCTCGGCCATGCTGATCGGTACGGCAGTCAGCCTTTTTGTCATACCACTGATATACTGGTTCATTTATCGCAAACATGAGGTTGGTAATTTGAATGTTGAAAATTGAAAATTGGAAGTTATGGACAGGAAATTCATTTATAGATATGTCATCACGTTGTTGATGCTTGCATGCGTGTTCGGAGGAAAAGCGCAGCTCACACTGACGCTGGAACGAACTATCACACTGGCGGCCGACAGTTCGCTGGACGCTTTCCGATACAAGAATATGTATCTGGCCGGCTACTGGGAATACCGGACTTACAAGGCCGGCCGTCTGCCAAGCCTTACCCTAAATCTGACGCCGGCACAATACCGCCGTTATTTTACCCAACGATATGACTCGGAGGCTGATATCGACGTATATAGAAAACAACAATCGTTTTATGCGGGCGGGCAATTGGAGATCGAACAGAATTTCGACCTCTTAGGCGGTACATTCTATTTGGATACAGACTTGGATTATATGCGCTATTTCGGCGACCAAACTTATAACC
>ERZ773150.2536-NODE-2536-length-13587-cov-12.587644_pt1 | contig 13587 bp, 10 predicted proteins | sample MGYA00580845_ERZ773150 | MGnify/ENA primary metagenome ERZ773150 (study PRJEB29015, sample SAMEA2737848) | human gut metagenome | biome: human gut; feature: human-associated habitat; material: faeces | place: China | collected 2012 ...
GTTGCTAACCGGCATCATACACAGGTGGTAACCCCCAGGGAAACTCTATGAGTGATAATTTATTCCTGCCCCAGTCAAAATATAAAACCTTATCTAACTAGCTTTCTTAGTATTTTATAAATGAAGTGAAATTAGCGAAGAAGTTTTACATTGTAAAGTGAGCAAAAATATTTACCATTCAACTGGCAAAATTTACAATCTGCAGCCCTTAGCCTGAGAAAATGCACATTAACAGAATAATCATCAAGTCCGATAGAGGCATAACTTACGTCCTCAAAAATATCAGAAATAAATGAGTTGAAATTACAAAAATTAACTTCACTTAACATCTTGAACACCGCAGAAATATATCTATCATGCATTATCTTGACTTCGATAACCTTAGATAAACTTGAATGCGACTTACATTTGAAGAGATCAAAGAGAAAGTAAATCAGCATATTTTTATTGTCCGAAATCCATTTTAAAATTTTATTACGTGCACATGGTAATATATACACTGGATTTTTGAAAGGGTTTGAAACGTCAACCACAAGGGAACAATAACCATGAGGATTTATTCCACTTATAATTAAGTCACTAAGTCCTTTCACTGCATTCAAATAGTTATCAAAACAAACCTCATATAAACTGGTACTATGAACTGCACATTTAGATTCAAACAACCATCTATGACGCAGATAACCAATGCCTTTAGAGTGTATATCTTCAACAATACATTTGTGACAGTAACGAATGTTTGAGATGTTTACCAATGGATATGAATTAGTTATGTGAAAATTTTTCCGACAGGCATCTTCAACAGCGTTAAAATACCCGTAAACACCAGAAGATAACGACACTATATTGGAAGTTAGTATATAACCATTTCTAGTGGCAAGAATGTCATATATATCCTGCAAGCTATGCAATTTGTACATATCAATCAGTTCGAAACGAGGAAAGGCATCGTACCTTAGTGCGCCATGCTTTGATATTATGTTCCTGCAATTGGATAAGTTATACATTATCTGTGAACGCAGAAGAAAACTGTGCCACAATTCATTTTCGTAAACCATATAACTCCCTCTTATTTAATTAGTTCCATTTTTCTGAGAAGTATCATTGTCATTGGTAGTTTATCTCTGTATTTCAAAAGCCAGCCATGCCCTCCCAGTAAAGCATCTAGACTTGTAAGTGACATCGAGTACTGCCCCTGAGATAAAACATCATTTATTAATGATGATGAGATAATATCTCTCTCGCTCCAGTCTACTCTTTTATTTTTATAGCATCGTATTGTTTTAGGAAGACAGGAATTAAGCCAGTCACATTCATGTTTATTTAGCCAATAGAAACTTGCATAACAACTTTCTTTGACTAACTTTCGTGTTATAGAAACGGATTGATTATGTATAAATCTTAATATTTTCTGCTTATGACGCCGTCTTAAAGAATCTTTTTTACATTTTTTACGCCATGAGCATAAACCGTAACAAGATGAAATTACAGAGGATACAGCTCCTTCCGATAATGAGTTTTTCTCAGCTATGGATGCCAGACTAAACCCCCTTACAGCCATAGACTTGATAAGCAATTCAGTGAATATATTAATTTTTGTGTTTCGCTTAAACGCCCTCAGGTATTTTTTATAAATAAGTGTTTTAATGTAACATCTGCTGCGACTAAATTCCTTCCCAAGGTTGCTAACACTAGTATTATTTTCAACTATATGAAAACTGTATTTCTTATGACTTTTAAAGATTTCTTTCTTTTTATTAGTACGACTTCCTGCATACGTTGGCCAGCAAGTATTTAACAAACAATAACAAAGCAAAAGATGCTTTGTGGGATGCTGACAACATTTGTCTTTGAGTATAGGCTCCCAGTAATGATAATCAGTTAGGGATGTTGGTATAAGTCCCGATGAACCCTCCCCAAATAACTGGCACTTAGCATAAACATGTGCGTAGAATACATTTTTCTTTAAATTTCCATCCAATGATAATAAATTCAACTTTTTAAGTACATCCATGTAATTGGGGTGTGTAATATCTTTTCTTCTGATTATATTTAGGGACTCATAACAAAACTTAGCAAAATCGAAGTCTATCTCATTGCTAAGTTGTTCTGTATACGAAACAGGAGGCATCAGTCCAATACGTATGTGCGGTGAAGAAGGGACATGGATGCTTTCAAGCGCTACCGGATGCCGATGGCAGGTTGTAACCCCATGAAGCTGATGCGCCAGATGCCAATAAGTAACACCATAATGAAAAGTATCTTCACGAGCGCAAACCGGGCAAAACTTCAATAGTGTGCGCTGCCCTAGTGAAAAATTACTAAGGCGGCACAATCGATTAAGCCTGGCAGGGGTCGTGTTGAAATCCATAATTTCATTACGACTGATTGGTAGTGCCCAGGCAAAAAGAGGGAGTAAAGTCTGTTCATGCCAGAGCTGATCTGCACTTTCGGATGTATGAAGAGAAATAGCCTTTAATCCTGAATTGAGAATTGGATGGACGTTCATATCAGGTTTGTTGAAAATGATCGTTAACAGAGAAGATAGGGACATACCGTACACGGTAGTTGTCCGACAAAACCGGCTGAACAAGGATTCATCAGGCAAAACAGGCAACATTCTCATTTCCCACACCTCTCTTTGACCGTTACGAACTGTTACCTCATTACAATTTATTAAGTGGATCTATATTTATAAGCCCGCAACGCTGAAGAGCATCGTAGGTATTTTTCTTTTCAGCTGTTCTGTTGATAACAAGATCGTGGTCAAGAGACAGTATTTTCTCGTCGAAATTGCGCAAAACCTCGTCTATTTTTCCTACGAATTCCTTGTGCTGTGGCCTGTCTATATCCCCAGGGATCAAAGACTTTAGGGACTTCTCTGCCATGATTTTAGCCGAAGCATCACCCTCATTAGATGCAGAGAGCCATTTAGCTTCCTCATCTTCAGTCGCGGCCCCCGGGAGTGGAGTATCCTTATATTCCTCCGTATGACTCACGAGTACCGGTACAGAGGCCGACAAGACTGCGCCAGTGATGATTTCATTGCCGCTACCGATAACCTTTAATTGTGCCCCCCGATAAATCATCTGAGCCAATCCAATATTGCCTTTAGATAAAATGAATAATTTTTCGTTTAACTCATCATTTAATGGAGTTTCAACATTTGTCCATTGTAATGGCCATAAATAATGAATAAACGATTGCCAGTCTTGTGAATCGTATCTAACATTCTTAATTTTCATGTAACCACCAGACTCTGCCCGCCTGGCAATTCTCATTTTCTTTGTCAGCGTCTCGTCAAAAGGATGATTTCCACAAAAAACCATAGATACCCCCATGGAATCTACAATTTCATGTAAAAAATCAATCAACTTACTCTCACCCCCGGTTCTTGAAAATTTAAGCCTCTGCATTTCATCAATAACAAGGATACCCAAAAATGATGATTTAATTCTTTGTGCAATCTGGCGAGCCAGAGCACCATTTCTAATCTCAGGTGTAGTTCGTTCAATACCAATTGCATCATCTAATTTTTGTAAAATCTCTTCACAAAGGTCTCTCACACTTGAATTGTATGGACAATTAATCTTTACCCATACAATTTGCTTACTGAAGCCGGGAAAAACTCCTTTATAGCTGCTGTGTTCTATAATCTGAGGGAAATGATCCATGACTTGCTCAATCATGGTAGTTTTTCCAGAACCACTCATTCCAACTATCGTAATAGTTTCAGCCTGGGATTTAAAATATCCACTTTCTGGCTCAATATCAGGACGCTCATTTCCATAGTAATGAAGATATTGAATTGTTCCGCTTTTTAAAGGATTACGAGCTGCATAGCTTTCCCTAAGTGCCCGTAAGATCATCTTATAAGCCTGGATAAGATTGGTTTGAGGGCAACGGAATTTCTTTATACGTTCGACATACTGCTCTCTAACATTCGCCGGGGCAGTCCAGCGGATTTTTTCGTCAATTTCGGGGAAATAACTCATTTCCAGAAGTACTTCATCTTCCGTAAGCGCTTCAGGAAGTGCTTCAATTAAGGGATTGCCACGATACTCAGGTAACTCCTGTTCTTTATATATCGCTGAAACGCGCCGTATAAGATTCATTATTCTGCGTCCTCAGTCTTCTTCTTACCTTTTAACCATCTTTGTTTCTCCTCCCGGCCAGGCAAAAGCAGAACATTACTGGATGAAGGAAGTAGGGGTTCAGATCTTCCATTAGCAACATGAGTTCGCCCTAATGAATCAAGTTCATTTTTCCTGTTCTTTTTAATATCTTTACCATGTACCCGGCGAGATTCGTATATTTCATTTAATCTTTCGTTACCTTTCCTGTTAAATTCATCTTTATTATTGATATTGCTGAGCGAATCCAGAGTAAATAAATTAATTTCTTTTTGAGTATCTACCCAATCAGCCATTACATCTGTATCAAGATGAGCTTTCCCTTTAAATACATCTCTTTTCTTAAGTAGGTAATGTTTTTTGAAAATGCTATTTTTGTCAAATCTTACATATATATAATCTACGCAATTGTCATCTATTCTTGCTTCACAAGTGGTTCTTCCAAATACTCTGACACCTGATGCAATTTCAGGATCACATTCATAAAAAAGATTATTGTACTGAATCCCACCGGCGGTAATGTTAGCGTTCACAGGGATTAACAATCGTGCGATCACTTCGTCGGCCCCAACGGCTCTTGCGCTGAATCTCCCGTGCTTTAAGCTTATCATCCAACTATTTTTTGGTGATATTACGAGATCATTTTCAATCAGTAAGGGATTGATATAAGCCAGTTCCTCATACGTTCTCTGATTATGTGCAAGTATCTCCCGAATCAGTAAAGACGTGACCTCCTGAATCGTTAAACAAGCCCTGGATTGCGGTGTTGGCTCTCCTTTAACAATCTTTCCCCTTCGTGTTGTTCCAATAAGCCTATGAATAACCTCATCATTCAGAATGCCGAAACAGCGTTCAACAATGCTTTTTCTGTCGCCTCTACCGACTGGCGCAAACTCAAGTTTTGTCAGGGGGGTCATCTCTTCCTGAGGTTTAAGACCAATCATCTCCCCGTTGTCACACATCAATGTTAATGGAATGTGAGAACAAGGCCAATCATCATCAGTAATAGAGATTCCAAATAATCTACAATATTCTTTTTTTGGCATAAAGCAATTTGCTAACGCTTGTCGGGCGGCTCGCCATGAAGCATGGTATAAAGAAACATGAAGGCCAACAATCATTCTTGTTGCACGATCCACCACTGTATAAATAGTAGGACGCCCAATGACTTTTCGTCTGTTTAAACTCGAAATAAGATGTACATCAGCGACAGTTGAGTCTATTTCGAAAACATCACCCGGCAAAACAGTTGTATTAGCCACACTACCTAAAAGCGCCCGCATTTTGAGGTCTATTTCTTTTTTCGTGTTCTTCTTATTTATCGAGAAATCTTTAGTGAAGAGTTTTTTATTCCAGTATGAAAATTGTTTTAAAGAAGGAACATATGGAGCTCTATTTTCTAGGTTTGCTGTTTTAATTTCATCCCTAAAATACAAATCAATATGTCTCTCTAATGTTTTCTTTATCGTATCTCCGTTAACTTTATAATGATACGTAATGAGAGATTTTCTAATATTATTTATATCTCTTTCATTAAGAATGAAAACACGTGATCGTTCATTAGGTAATGCTCTGTTTTTTTTGGAATTCCCAAGTTTAATTTCATGTTTGATTCTACTTTTCCCAGCGGCGCCACAGTTCGAGAATGCGGGTAGCAATGCATAAATATCCTGCCCATGTCGCCAATACAACGCCAGAAGCGTTCTGATAGTATATTGTGATATTTTTTTATTTCTTGAGTAATCCATTAAAAGGTGCGACTTTTTATGTAATGCATAGTCGAACAGAAACATTCTGTCATCTACAAGATCTTTAATGATATTGTAATTTTCATCTCGCCTTCCTCTGTCTTTATCTGTTAATTCTTTCTCATCTACTAACATATATGAAGGATATATATAATCTTTACAAGTTATGCTATTTGATTCAATATAATATTTAAACATTGAAAATGAGAAAGGGATTGGCTTACCCGTTCTTTCTGATTTTATTTTAAACAAAATTAACAAATCGACCTTTCTGTCAAAATCCAAAACACGGTAAAGTCCCTCTGCAAGCAAATCAGTGCCTTGAGAGAGCCAGACTGAATTCCTAATAATATCCATTTGCGTTCAGTCCTATATAGTGGTCATTGGAAATTATCTTTATCAGACCGGTTTCGAGTATTGGATATGATAAATCAACATTTATCATTTTTAATCCAATCATTGCCTGCAATAACATCATCGCTTCTTGTGCATCTACCCCAAAGATTGATGAAATCATTGCACGTAGTCCTACTATGGGATAAACATCTGGTTTAAGCTTCCATAGGATTTTATCAAGAGGATATTTATCATAAAATTCAGAACCATCTCTTAATACAGAAGTAGCCCAGCAAATGTTTTTACCGACGACGTTATTGAGTTCCGAGCCAACATAAATTTGAAACTCAACATCAATCAACTGCCAAAACATCCTCTCTATTTCAAGTTTTTGGGCTTCGCGTTCAGGTATGCTCTCGTTATGTTTTACTGCTATAGCTTTGTATCGAAGTCCGCCTTCAGGAGTTCTCAAGGTCAGTAAAAAATCGGTTGTCATAACATTCAGAACTTCGACAGGTACTCCTCTTACTCCCCTCACCATAGGATGTTGAAAATGTAGATGATTTGCTATTTGTTGGGTAAGCCGGAGAGGAAAGAGTGGGAATTGTTCCCGGATATCAATCACCGAGTCATTAAACTCAGCCAGATAGAAAAAGTTACTTTCGACAGAAGAAAGGAGATGATGGTTTCGAAACGTCTTAAGGCCAAAGACTATCGAACGGTTTCCACGGGATTTAACGTCCTGAGCTCTAAGCCAGGGCTGATAACTTTGGCCATAGCCCACTCCTATGCCGTCACCTAGCGCATTTTCATAATCCAAATAGGATTTGAGACGCCTACCCCTAGCCATGATCGTACCCTAAAAACGACATTGATACGTACCTATATGTGCATTTTATAGTCTCCAACCCTATAACCACACATTCAGTAAGTATACAACATTAGCGTCGTTTTTTGAGAATGGTTACAACTTTAGTGCTTTGTGTACAACTTTATTGTCCTCGGACAACAATCAAATCCTGCGCACAAGCCCACGCACTCGACCACGCCCACTGGAAGTTATAGCCCCCCAGCCAGCCGGTAACGTCCATCACTTCGCCGATGAAGTACAGCCCAGGCACTTTGCGCGCTTCCATCGTCCGTGAAGAGAGTTCGTTGGTGTCCACGCCGCCGAGCGTCACTTCGGCAGTGCGATAGCCTTCAGTGCCGTTGGGTTGTACGCGCCAGTCGGTCAATGTGCTAATCAGTGCCTGTTGGTCACGCACGTTGAGCTGTTTTAGCGAAACATCCGGGATTTGCCCGAGTTGCTGTAAGCGTTCAACCAACCGCTTCGGTAGATGAACCGCCAGTGTGTTTTTCAGGCTCTGATTCGGATGTGCGTTACGCTGCTCATTCAGGAAGGTTTCGAGATCCACATCCGGTAGCAGATTGATACTGACAAATTCACCCGGTTGCCAGTAGCTGGAAATCTGCAACACCGCCGGTCCAGACAAGCCGCGATGGGTGAAGAGTAAGTTCTCACGGAAAACGATGCCGTTTTCAGCGGTAATCACGGAAGGCACCGCCACGCCCGCCAGCACCTGTAACTCTTCGAGCAACGGTTTATGCAGAGTGAATGGCACCAGACCCGCGCGGGTCGGCAGCACGTTGAGGCCAAATTGTTCGGCAATCTTATAACCAAACGGCGACGCGCCCAGCCCCGGCATTGACAGCCCACCGGTCGCGATGACCAGCTTTTCGCAACCGACAGTCATGCCGTTCAGTTCAAGCGTGAAGCCTGTTTCATCCTTCGCCACACTCAGCACTTCGCTACGCAATCTGAAGGTTACATTGCCCTTCTCGCACTCATCCACCAGCATGTCGACAATCTGCTGCGCGGAGTCATCGCAGAAGAGTTGCCCTAACGTTTTCTCGTGCCAGGCGATGCCGTGTTTATTGACCAGATCAATGAAATCCCACTGGGTAAAACGCGCGAGTGCAGACTTACAAAAATGCGGATTCTGGCTCAGATAAGCGCCTGGTTCGACATAAAGGTTGGTAAAGTTGCAGCGCCCACCGCCAGACATAAGGATTTTGCGCCCTGGTTTTTTACCATTATCGATCAGCAGAACCCGGCGTCCTGCCTGACCTGCCAGCGCAGAACAGAACATACCCGCCGCACCAGCGCCTATAATAATGGCATCAAACCTTTCCACGTTGCGCTCCTCTTAGAAAAAACGGGCGTGAATTGTAAAGATTCCTCAGTGGTCGCACCAGCATCAATATTACTAAAAGGAAGTATTTGCCTGAATTATATAAGATAATTATTTTTTGAGTGAAATCCATACAGGAGGCAAATCAAAAAAAGTCTATATTTCACTTTGCCCGCGCCGCGAAAGTCACTGATAATGCGCCGCGTTCATGTCCTCAAAATGGCGTAACGTCCTATGCTACATTTGTTTGCTGGCCTGGATTTGCATACCGGGCTGTTATTATTGCTTGCACTGGCTTTTGTGCTGTTCTACGAAGCCATCAATGGTTTCCATGACACAGCCAACGCCGTGGCAACCGTTATCTATACCCGCGCGATGCGTTCTCAGCTCGCCGTGGTTATGGCGGCGGTGTTCAACTTTTTGGGTGTTTTGCTGGGTGGTCTGAGTGTTGCCTATGCCATTGTGCATATGCTGCCGACGGATCTGCTGCTTAATATGGGATCGTCTCATGGCCTTGCCATGGTGTTCTCTATGTTGCTGGCGGCGATTATCTGGAACCTGGGTACCTGGTACTTTGGTTTACCTGCATCCAGCTCTCATACGCTGATTGGCGCGATCATCGGGATTGGTTTAACCAATGCGTTGATGACCGGGACGTCAGTGGTGGATGCACTCAATATCCCGAAAGTATTAAGTATTTTCGGTTCTCTGATCGTTTCCCCTATTGTCGGCCTGGTGTTTGCTGGCGGTCTGATTTTCTTGCTGCGTCGCTACTGGAGCGGCACCAAGAAACGCGCCCGTATCCACCTGACCCCAGCGGAGCGTGAAAAGAAAGACGGCAAGAAAAAGCCGCCGTTCTGGACGCGTATCGCGCTGATCCTTTCCGCTATCGGCGTGGCGTTTTCGCACGGCGCGAACGATGGTCAGAAAGGCATTGGTCTGGTTATGTTGGTATTGATTGGCGTCGCGCCAGCAGGCTTCGTGGTGAACATGAATGCCACTGGCTACGAAATCACCCGTACCCGTGATGCCATCAACAACGTCGAAGCTTACTTTGAGCAGCATCCTGCGCTGCTCAAACAGGCTACCGGTGCTGATCAGTTAGTACCGGCTCCGGAAGCTGGCGCAACGCAACCTGCGGAGTTCCACTGCCATCCGTCGAATACCATTAACGCGCTCAACCGCCTGAAAGGTATGTTGAACACCGATGTGGAAAGCTACGACAAGCTGTCGCTTGATCAACGTAGCCAGATGCGCCGCATTATGCTGTGCGTTTCTGACACTATCGACAAAGTGGTGAAGATGCCTGGCGTGAGTGCTGACGATCAGCGCCTGTTGAAGAAACTGAAGTCTGACATGCTTAGCACCATCGAGTATGCACCGGTGTGGATCATCATGGCGGTCGCGCTGGCGTTAGGTATCGGTACGATGATTGGCTGGCGCCGTGTGGCAACGACTATCGGTGAGAAAATCGGTAAGAAAGGCATGACCTACGCTCAGGGGATGTCTGCCCAGATGACGGCGGCAGTGTCTATCGGCCTGGCGAGTTATACCGGGATGCCGGTTTCCACTACTCACGTACTCTCCTCTTCTGTCGCGGGGACGATGGTGGTAGATGGTGGCGGCTTACAGCGTAAAACCGTGACCAGCATTCTGATGGCCTGGGTGTTTACCCTTCCGGCTGCGGTACTGCTTTCCGGCGGGCTGTACTGGCTCTCCTTGCAGTTCCTGTAATCGTACACACCAAAACGAGCGGGTCAGTTTACTGGCCCGCTTTTTTTATGCGTTATTATTGCTGAAGTGCTTAATGCCAAATCATCAATGCAATCAGGCTGACCACCACCAGACCACACAATGCGCTGGTCAGAATAAACTGCCGACGCACCCGCTCACAGCGGCGAATAAATTCATCATCGTGATGATCGCGATAACGTTGGGCATAGATATACCAAACGAGACGCACCTGTTTGTTGGGTTGGCCATGTGAGGTAAAAAAGCCCCCTCCATCAACATATTGATAGAGCAATGGATCGCAGTTACGCAGTACCACTAACAACGCGCGTAGTGATGAGAAATAGCGCGCCATGTTAACAATGCAAACGACACATAAAGCCCAAAATAATGCGACGGTGCTTATCATACCTCCTCCCCGGCGACCTGCCCGCGGAGTTCCACCCCGGGGCTACCGCTCCCGATACGCTGCCAATCAGTTAACACCAGGTCCTGGAGAAACCGCTTTTGTGGTGACCAACATCCGAGCGGCTCTATAGATAGTGTAGGAGATCAGGTTGTTTTTTTTCCAGAAGGTTAACCACTATCAATATATTCATGTCGAAAATTTGTTTATCTAACGGGTAAGCAAGGCGGATTGACGGATCATCCGGGTCGCTATAAGGTAAGGATGGTCTTAACACTGAATCTTTACGGCTGGGTTAGCCCCGCGCACGTAGTTCGCAGGACGCGGGTGACGTAACGGCACAAGAAACGCTAGCTGGCCAGTCATCGACAACTTTATGGAAGGAGTAACACTATGGCTTATAAACACATTCTCATCGCAGTCGATCTCTCCCCGGAAAGCAAAGTTCTGGTAGAGAAAGCAGTCTCTATGGCTCGCCCCTACAATGCGAAAGTTTCTCTGATCCACGTAGATGTAAACTACTCTGACCTATACACCGGGCTTATTGATGTGAATCTGGGTGATATGCAGAAACGCATCTCTGAAGAGACACATCATGCGCTGACCGAGCTTTCCACTAATGCAGGCTACCCAATCACTGAAACCCTGAGCGGCAGCGGCGACCTGGGCCAGGTTCTGGTCGATGCAATCAAGAAATACGATATGGATCTGGTGGTTTGTGGTCACCACCAGGACTTCTGGAGCAAACTGATGTCTTCCGCACGTCAGCTGATCAACACCGTTCACGTTGATATGCTGATTGTTCCGCTGCGCGACGAAGAAGAATAATCATCCCTCCACGACGTGTTCCTGAACGCCCGCATATGCGGGCGTTTTGCTTTTTGGCGCGCCTTGTTACCTGATGCAGCGTAAACCCCTTATCTGGCCTACGATCTGCGTACGCAATCAAAATCTCCTGCCAATACAACATTTAACACCATCATATTTTCCATCATTAGTGTGATCAGCTGGTTATTTTCTGTTGTAATAGTGTATTAATCTATTCACCGCATCAATATTAAGAATCTCTGACAGATGTAAACTTTTTCGCGCGTTATCCCTTACGCGTTCATACTTTTCAGGATGGTATTGGAAGGTTAATAAATATGAATACAACAACACCCATGGGGATGCTGCAGCAACCTCGCCCATTTTTCATGATCTTTTTTGTCGAGTTATGGGAGCGATTCGGCTACTACGGCGTGCAGGGCGTACTGGCGGTTTTCTTCGTTAAACAGCTTGGATTCTCGCAAGAGCAGGCTTTTGTCACTTTTGGTGCTTTTGCTGCGCTGGTCTATGGCCTCATTTCCATTGGCGGCTATGTCGGCGACCACCTGCTGGGGACCAAACGCACCATTGTTCTCGGAGCACTTGTGCTGGCGATTGGCTACTTCATGACCGGCATGTCGCTACTTAAGCCTGACCTGATTTTCATCGCCCTGGGGACTATCGCTGTCGGTAACGGCCTGTTTAAAGCTAACCCAGCCAGCTTGCTTTCGAAGTGCTATCCGCCGAAAGATCCGCGGCTTGATGGCGCATTCACCCTGTTCTATATGTCGATCAATATCGGCTCGTTGATAGCGTTATCGCTGGCCCCTGTGATCGCTGATAGATTCGGTTATTCAGTCACCTACAACCTGTGCGGGGCGGGGTTAATTATCGCATTACTGGTTTACATCGCCTGTCGTGGAATGGTGAAAGACATTGGTTCTGAACCCGACTTCAAGCCGATGAGCTTCAGCAAACTGTTGTACGTATTACTTGGCAGCGTGGTGATGATCTTCGTATGTGCATGGCTGATGCACAACGTAGAAGTCGCCAATCTGGTGCTGATTGTTCTCTCCATCGTCGTCACCATCATCTTCTTTCGTCAGGCATTCAAGCTGGATAAAACCGGGCGCAATAAAATGTTTGTCGCCTTTGTCCTGATGCTCGAAGCGGTGGTGTTTTACATTCTCTACGCCCAGATGCCAACATCGCTGAACTTCTTTGCCATCAACAACGTGCATCATGAAATTCTCGGTTTTTCCATCAACCCGGTCAGCTTCCAGGCGCTTAACCCGTTCTGGGTGGTACTCGCCAGCCCAATACTGGCAGGCATTTACACGCATCTGGGTAACAAAGGCAAAGACCTCTCGATGCCGATGAAATTTACTCTCGGCATGTTTATGTGCTCTCTGGGCTTTTTGACGGCTGCAGCTGCGGGAATGTGGTTTGCGGATGCCCAGGGGCTGACATCGCCATGGTTTATCGTGCTGGTGTACTTATTCCAGAGCTTAGGTGAACTGTTTATTAGCGCCCTTGGCCTGGCGATGATTGCTGCCCTGGTGCCGCAGCATTTGATGGGCTTTATTCTCGGGATGTGGTTCCTGACGCAGGCTGCCGCGTTCTTGCTGGGCGGCTATGTGGCAACATTTACCGCGGTGCCGGACAACATTACCGATCCGCTTGAGACGTTGCCCGTCTATACCAACGTGTTTGGTAAGATTGGTCTGGTCACACTGGGCGTTGCAGTAGTGATGCTGTTGATGGTGCCGTGGCTGAAACGCATGATTGCGACGCCGGAAAGCCATTAATTATTCTTGCAGAAAGCAGGGTAGCGTTATCGCTACCCTGGTTTACTTTTACACTGGCGTACCTGCATAAATATCAAACCTATGCCCTTTAGTGACTACCGCGTTTGGCGTGGCGACATTCGCCAGCGGTGGCGCGTAGTCCGGGCGCTTTACCACCACGCGTTTGGTCGCCAGCAAGCGTGCAGGCTCCAGTAATCCATCGGCATCAAGATCCGGTCCCACCAGCGACTGAAAGACACGCATCTCTTTTTTCACTAGCGCGCTTTTCTGCTTATGCGGGAACATCGGGTCGAGATAAACCACCTGCGGGCGCGGGGTAATATCAGTCAGCGCCGTCAGGCTGGAGGCGTGAATTAACTGCAACCGCTCCTGCAACCAGCCGCCGATTTCCGCATCCGCATAACCACGCGCCAGGCCGTCGTCGAG
>ERZ773150.2539-NODE-2539-length-13556-cov-120.694911_pt1 | contig 13556 bp, 14 predicted proteins | sample MGYA00580845_ERZ773150 | MGnify/ENA primary metagenome ERZ773150 (study PRJEB29015, sample SAMEA2737848) | human gut metagenome | biome: human gut; feature: human-associated habitat; material: faeces | place: China | collected 2012 ...
TGGGCATCAGTTTCCGGTAGTAACCCACCCGCTCCAAAAGAAGGGTGTCGGACAAAGATCCTTCCCTATTACGCCGTAAATGTTTATAATAGGCCTGACGGGTATAGCCGAACAACCCGCACAGAAACGATAGGCTCATTGCTGTGTGTCTTTCTTTGAGACGCTGGACTGTCCGGCTGCGGATTTTTTTAGCAGGTCGATACCGTATTCTTCTTGGAGGATATCTCCCATGATCTCATAACCTTCCAGACGTAATAAAGCCTCTTCCAAGCGCCGCCGAAGGGCTTTGTTCTCGGATAACAGTTCACTGGCTTCTTCACTCGTAACGCGGGACATGATCGGATAAGGATTAGGGGTACTCACAAAGCTACAACTATTTTTCGCTTTCCAGCGCTGACCCATCTTATGAATCGTAGACATGGGAATACCATGTTCTTCGGAGAGTTGGCGAGCCGTCTTGACTCCGCTCAAATACTCCTGTAAAATCAGATGACGCAACTGACGCGGTAAATAATGACGCGATAAGTCTGAATTCGTTTTTTGCTGCATAAGATTTACTCTTTTTTGTAAACCTTTTTCAGGACGGGACAGATGAAAAAAAGCCCGCTGAACGGACTGGAGCGGACCAGAGCGGACATCGGAAGCGAAGCTTTTCGGCAGGTTGTATATTGCCATCGAAACAAATATTCAGATAAAGAAACAGACGGTTGGACAAATATTTATCGGAATAATCACCCGGATATGCGGATGATTCGATGCAGAAACGGAGAAATATATAATTCAAGAAATAAATATCTAAACAAATCTGCATTCATACGGCTGTTTATCGAAGCAGGCAGCAAAAGAAATCCTTACTCACTTAAATAATTCTCAACACATTCGATTCATGGAATCTGCAAACATTTCAATCTGCAACCAGAAAGGCGGCGTCGGAAAACTCCCGTCACAGGTTATTTGCCGTCTATTGGCATAAGTGTTCCGGTCGTGGATTTGGGTAGCGTCCGCAGGGTAGCGTCCATGTCGCAGAAAGCCGCCTATTCCGACGGTAGCGACCAGCAGAACGCCGGGGATGGAAATATGCAAGGCTCGCCCTCGGGCGATTCGCATGGCCTTGCATATTTCCATCTCCGGCGTTTAATTCCCTGCCGGCGGAAATAAATGACTGGGATATGATATTCCGGGATCGCGCCGGATTACTGCGCGACCTTGAAGACGCTGTTGAGTTTCTCGCTCAATGCCGTCATATCCTGTCCGATCTTGTCGTTGGTGATTTTAGCGTAGATTTGGGTCGTGGTGATATGTTTATGCCCCAGCATCTTCGATACGGTTTCCAGCGGTACGCCCTGCGCAAGCGTAATCGTCGTAGCGAAGGTATGCCGAGCCATGTGAGTAATATTTAGAAATGCAGTAAAAAACAGAATGGTGAGAATAAAACGTAAATCGTTTATAATTAAGCATTTTGCGGGAATTGCAAAATAGCCTGACCTGCAAAAGGAAATAAAATATTGCAGCGTTTCAGTTACCAGACTGTTAGCCGCCTGTTTCGGAAACAACGACAGGTAACCGGATTTTTACCGGTAGAGACAGAACGGATTTGTATTCACTGTTTCTCAATGTTTTGCATGTCGAAGAACGCTTTTCAAAGGAGTATTTTTACAACCTAAAAAAGAAGCGTATGAAAGTGGAAAAATTCAAGGTGCTGTTCTACCTGAAAAAGAGCGAGCCGGACAAGACCGGCAAGGCCCCGGTCATGGGCCGTATCACCCTCAACCGTACGATGGCGCAGTTCAGCTGCAAGCTCTCCTGTACCCCTGAGCTATGGAACGCGCGTGAAAGCCGGCTGAACGGCAAGAGCCGGGAAGCGGTAGAGACCAACGAAAAAATAGAGAGGCTGCTGCTTGCCGTACACTCTGCCTTCGACTCCCTCATGGAAAGGAAAAAGGATTTCGATGCCGCCGCAGTCCGGGACCTGTTCCAGGGAAATGCCGGCATGCAGATGACCCTGCTCAAACTTCTCGACCGGCACAATGAAGAGATGAAAGTCCGTGTCGGTGTGGACCGCGCGCCGACAACAATGTCGACCTACGTGTACACCCGGCGTACCCTTGCCGAATTCATCAAAACGGAGTTCAAGGTCTCGGACCTTGCCTTCGGACAGCTCAACGAGCAGTTCATCCGTGACTACCAGGACTTCTGCCTGGAAAAGAAGAGACTGGCGATGGAGACGGTGCGCCATTACCTGGCCATCCTGAAAAAGATCTGCCGCATCGCCTACAAGGAGGGCCATTCCGAGAAATACCATTTCTGCCACTTCAAGCTGCCCAAGCAGAAGGAAAGTACGCCGAAGGCATTGAGCCGTGAGAATTTCGAGAAGCTGCGTGATCTGGAAATTCTGGAAAAACGCAGGTCACATATTATCACCAAAGACCTCTTCCTCTTCGCCTGCTATACAGGGACTGCCTACGCGGATGCGGTAAGCATCACCCGGGAGAACCTCTTCACCGATGACGGGGGCAGCCTCTGGCTGAAATACCGGAGAAAGAAGACCAACTACCTTGGACGTGTCAAGCTGCTGCCGGAAGCCGTCGCACTGATTGAGAAATACCGGGACGATACCCGCGAGACTCTTTTCCCGCCACAGGACTACCATACCCTCAGAGGAAATATGAAAGCCCTGCGTCTGATGGCGGGACTCAGCCAGGACCTTGTCTACCACATGGGGAGGCACTCTTTCGCCTCGCTGGTCACGCTCGAGGAGGGAGTACCGATCGAGACCATCTGCAAAATGCTGGGACACTCCAACATCAAGACCACACAAATTTACGCCCGTGTCAGCCCGAAGCGGCTGTTCGAGGATATGGACAGGTTCATCGAGGCAACCCGTGATTTGAAACTCATCCTTTAACCCTAAAAATATCATTACCATGCGCAGTACATTCAAGCTCTTATTCTACATCAACCGTAACAAGGTGAAATCGGACGGCACGACCGCCGTCCTCTGCCGGATCAGCATTGACGGCAAGAAGTCAGCCGTTGCCACCGGCATCTATTGCAGGTCGGAGGACTGGGACAGCAAGAAGTGTGAGATCAGAACAGTCAGGGAGAACAACCGCCTCGCCGGTTTCCGTGACCAGCTGGAAAAGGCATACGACAATCTGCTGAGGCATCAGGGAGTGGTCACAGCCGAACTACTCAAGGCCACCGTGTCAGGTGCCAATTCCGTGCCGGAATACCTCCTGCAGGCCGGAGAGGTGGAACGCGAACGGCTCAGGGTCCGCTCCAAGGAGATCAATTCCACCTCCACCTACCGCCAGTCGAAGACCACGCAGCTTAACCTCAGGCAGTTCATCGAATCCCGCGGGATGAAGGACATCGCCTTTTCGGACATCACCGAGGAGTTCGCCGAATCGTTCAAGGTTTTTCTTAAAAAGGAATTGGGACACAAACCGGGACATGTGAACCATTGTCTGTGCTGGCTCAACCGGCTTATTTATATAGCAGTGGACCGGGAGATATTGAGAGCCAATCCGATAGAGGATGTGGCATATGAAAAGAAAGAACCGTTAAAGCTAAGGCACATTAGCCGGGGTGAGTTGAAGCGGATGATGGAAACCCCGCTGCCCGACCCGATGATGGAGCTTGCACGCAGGACGTTCATCTTCTCCTCGCTGACCGGTCTGGCCTATGCGGACACGAGAGCACTCCATCCCCGTCATATCGGAAATACCTCGGAAGGAAGAAAATATATCCGCGTCTGCCGTGCCAAGACGGACGTGGAGGCGTTCATCCCGCTGCATCCCATAGCCGAACAGATACTGGAACTTTACAACACCACGGATGACGACAGGCCGGTATTCCCGCTGCCGGTCCGCGACGTCCTCTGGTACGAGGTACATGGAATGGGCGTGGCATTGGGCATGAAGGAGAACCTGTCCTACCACATGGCCCGGCATTCGTTCGGAACCCTGATACTGTCCTCCGGCATCCCGATAGAGAGCATCGCCAAGATGATGGGCCATACGAACATCAACAGTACGCAGGTCTATGCACAGGTTACTGACCAGAAGATATCCGGTGACATGGACCGGCTGATGAAAAGAAGACAGAAAGGGGATACGGTCCTCCTGACGGAAATGTCCTAATAATGAAATGCCGGCCGGAACCGATGTTCTCAATGGTTCCGGCCGGCATTCTTAAATATTGAACGCCCCCGATTATATCAGGGCCTCATGATAATTATCCTCCAGGAGTTTCTCAATGTCGGATACCTTATACAAAATTTTTCCGCCCAGCCGGATATAAGAAATACGCCCCTGGTCCCGATAATCCTGCAGGCATCTGCGGCTGATTTTTAACAGGTCCGACAACTCCTTGTCAGAGAGAAAACGCTCACCGTTAAACAGGGGGCGGTTATCCTCCGCAAGCCTTTCCAACTTCGTCTGAATGTTATCCAGCAGGCCAAAGAACCGGCGGACACTGCCCGTCTCTTTGCTAATAATCCCTTCCATGTCGCTTCCAATTAATACTGTCATTCTTTCTTTTTTCTCTCACCGCCTTTTCCTTGCGTTTCATGGCGGCATAGACCATCAGCTTTTCCACGTCCTCCGGCCGGTAGTAGATTTTCCGTTGGATTTGGGTGAATGCCAGCCGTCCGGTATCCCGGAGAGTCTGAAGGGTACGTGGAGAGATGTCAAGGCGCAGGCAGACATCCTGGTTGTCCATTCATTCCCCCGGTTTCTTTTCCCTGTTCTTTTCATACAAGCGGTCCGCCTGCGCGGACAGGCTATCAGCCCGCGCCAGCATCTCCTCAAAGATTCCGGCTTCAATGTAATATACTTCCATTTTCTTTCCATTTAAAATAGCTTCCTGTCAGAAACTCAAATTATTGAAATACAGTTCAAAATACTTTCCAAAGGCACTTCCGGATGGGTGTCGTGGTTTCCGACTCCCCCTCCAGAGCCGTTTTAAGGAGGATTTCCCGTCATATTACGGCTGGAACAGTTTGTAATCCCGTCCTGTGATCTTCCTTATCACGTCGGCGTTTTCCTTGATATGTTCAACCAGTATGCGGCTTATAACACCGGAAACAGTGAAATCCTTACGTCTGACCGCCCAGACAATGTCTGAGATACATTCGTACACCTGTGCGTCAATATGCAGGGGCTTGCGCCGGTTGGATGAAAAGTTGTTCAGGAGGGCTTCAATATATTTTTTTACCTCTTCCTCCGTTACCGTCTTTTTACTCTCCGGCCGGGATGAAGATTCCTTGTGGGGCGCCACCTCTTCCAGATCCCCGGAAATGCAGCTCAAATATGAGCCTTTAGCGGCAACTATATCCAGTATCTCCTTCTCGTTGATATGATACGGATTTGTTTTTTTCCTTTCAATGCTGTCCATAACTATGATTTATACATTAATTCCATGTGACAATTGGGCGTTTTGTAAGGCGGACGTTCCCGATGGCGGATTATCGTCCTACGCCGCAAAGAAAAAAAGAATAAACGTGTGAGAGAATACCTTGTCAGTTATAGTCATATATAGACATGAATAGTCAATGCCGGCAAAAGACATGACAAATGGCAGTCCGGCGGGAAGTCAGGATTCTCTCCGATGTTGCCGGGATTGTGACATGTCAAGCCACGAGATATTGACAGCTTACATTATAATGACACACCAGGCTACGGATATTGTGACGGCTTATGTTGTTGGAATAGTGATATGTCAAGCTATGAAGATAGCAGGAACTCATGTTGGTAAGATAGCGGTATACGAGTAGACAGCAGAATGGGAACACTACGGCGATGAAAAGAAAAATCCCTACCGATCCATGTGAGACCGGCAGGGAGCGTAACATTTAAAGGAGCGGGCTTCTCAGCCCGTGATGTAACCGTACTTTTTCAGGTCGTCCATGAAATGCTCCGGCGTGTCAGTCCTCACCGTCACCCCGTGCAGTTCCCTGTACCGCCCGGAGAAATTCACCATGTACTCCCCGTCGGTGCACCCGCTGTCAAACCAGCTGCCCTCACGCAGGACGCGTACAAACTCGGAAGGGTCGGAGGCGGCAATCCTGCCGCCATCCGCCAAAATATACATATGCCTGTTCATGCCGATAATTTTTTAGTTCTCAGTTTATAATATAGTTTCTGTTCATCGTCCAGGAAGGGGATGTCCTGGAGCGCGGTGGCCGCAGGCACCTGCCCCCCTTGTGGCAAAGGTAACCAATTTGTGGAGAAACAGCACCCAATTTTGTATTTTTATGAAGTTGGTCGTTCCCGAATGCTGGCGGAACTCGACCGTCGGTGCAGGGCGTTCACTACAAAACCGTAATTGCCGTTGGTCACCATCCTTGCGATTTCCGCACGGGGAATCCCTAAAAGATACAGTTGCCGGATCTTGCTCGTTTTTGTTGTTTCTTGTGCTAAAATGCTTCTAACTTGCTCGTTCACAACTTGTTACCTCCTTTATTTTTTACTCTACTAAGGTAATGCTTTTATAGGAGAAGTCGTAATTGTAATATCCTTATTATCATATCATTAGCTTACTTTATCTTAGGCTAAAAGTCCTTATTTGGGGTATCCGAATCTTATCCGCTGCAAGTCCCGGATGACAAAAGACGGCAATATATCGGAATAGTCAGATAACGATATATCATGATATGGCTGACCGCATAAGATGTGACATCAAAATAGGAATAGACGGGAATATGTTGATAGCGGTATAACGGGTTAGCCGGATAGTGATATATCATGATATGGCGAACCACATAGGGTGTGACATCGAAATAGAGATAACTAAAGCTATGCCGATAGTGGTATAGCGGACTAAAGAATACAGAAGACATTCCCGAAAATCGGTGAATTATGCTGTCAATCAATGATATTTCAATTTCCGATTCTTTTTTATATGGCTATATGGTTATAGCAGTATAGCGGGAAGACGCACGTTCTGTGGGGAAATATTCACCTTCAGAAGACCGGAAATGCAGAAAAACCGGCGGAAACCGTATGCGTTTTTCCCCTGACAAAAGGCTTTATAGCACTATATGGATATAGCGTAATATTCAAAACGTTGTCCCCATTAGGGGACAGCAAGTTGTGTTTTCGTTTAACGAAAACAGGACGGTTTAACGGAGAATACACCGATAAACCGTTACTTATTTCAAGCTCCAGCGTCGCTTTTTACATATCTAACTATAATTCATTTGAAATCACAAAACAGATTGAACCGAATGTGGTTAGTTTGTCTGTTTATTTCATGTCCGAATCATTAGTATGCTATGTTGCAAAGTTCGTATTCATTATGAAAAAATCCGCTTACGAGAACAAGATATTCAGGTAATTTGCCATCCTTTCCCCAAAGAAGTTCGATGTTAAAAAGTTCAGAAAGCGTTTTGGCTATGTCAAATCCGAAGGCTTCGAGTGACGGACGCACTTTTTCCGGGTGTCGGCATGGTGTGCCGCAGTTACGCGTACACTCGTTATCTGAGCAGTGAAGACATTTACCTATATAGGCAAATGAACGCCCTCCATATTTCCGTTCCATATCCAATAATTCGCTCTCGATTCGTATCCGTTCCGGTAAAATGAGTTTTTGTGTATATTCAATCGGAATATCTTTGTCTTCAGGGATTATCTTCGTTGCCATAAGATGTGCATACTTGTATTGTCGGAGAAACGATTCCGTATCAAAATCAAATGGAGGACACCCCCAACTTTTACCGTAATTGGTACATTGTTTGCAAAGTTCAAGAAAATGTGGTTCGTCACGGAATTCGGCGATATATCCTTCAACAGTGATGTCTGAAGTAAAATTTTCTACAGTGTATATACTCATTGTTTCAAAATCATTGTACCGCATAAGGAGTCGAAACGGATGTTTTCATTTTGGAAAAGTCTGTCAATGTATCCGCTTTTCTGCATTTCAGACGCGGTCAAGCAACTTAAATTCGGGGTATCTAACAATGCTATCGAATCGCACATGGACAACGCGATGTCAAGTTCATGTGTCGAGAACATGATACATTTTTTCTCGTCGTGGACAAGCCTACGAAGCAACGCCACAAGTTCGTAGCGATTAGGCATGTCAAGAAAGGAAGTCGGTTCATCAAGGAGAATGATAGGAGTATCCTGTGCCAATGCACGAGCAATCATCACACGCTGGCATTCGCCATCCGACATTTTATCCATCGTGCGGTTTGCATAAGCCTCCATTCCCACCGAAATGAGCGATTGCATGACTATCTCCTTATCTGTTTCTTGCATCCTACCTATCCAGTTGGTATAAGGAGCACGGCCTATGGCTACGACATCCTTGCACCGCAGGTTGGCGATGCGCGTGCGCTCGGTCGTGACGACAGCCAGCGTTTTTGCCATATCTTCGGTTTTCATGCAGGCGATGTCGTGCCCGTCGAGAATGATTTTTCCGGAATAACACCGGTTCAGACCGGCTATGGCGCGGAGCAACGTCGATTTTCCTGTCCCGTTTCTTCCGATAAGGGCTGTCAGTTGACCTTTTTTTATCGTGGCATTTACCTCGTGGAGCAACGAGTTTTCTTTGTAACCTATGGAAAAATGCTGTAATTCTATCATGCGGTGATGGATTTGTTGCGTAAAACCACCCATACGACGATTGGGATTCCCAATAGAGCTGTAATGGCGTTGATCGGCAAGGTGAATATTTTAGAAATGATGTCGCAAAGAAGCAATATCGATGCTCCCGAAAGAATTGTTCCGGGCAGAAGGACATGATGATCGCTATTTTGGAAAAGCATTCTTGTGACATGAGGCATAGCGAGACCTATGAAACCTATCGGACCGCAAAAAGCGGTTATCGTTCCGGCGAGCAGCGTTGTCGAGAGAAACAACAGGCTGCGTGAACGCCGAATATTCAGTCCCATTGTTACGGCATATTCCTCTCCGAACAGCAGGAGGTTAAGCGGTTTGATGGTCAGTACCGCCAACAGCAGTCCGGCAAACACCGATGGAACAAGAATCAGAAGTTGTCCGGAGGTGACGTCACCCAAAGCCCCCATCGTCCAAATGACAAAGGCTTTCAGCGATTCCTCTTTGCTGAGGTACTGCAATATCTGCACGACAGCACCTACGCCCGATGAGAACATCATGCCCAGAATCAGGATTACCATGATGTCTTTTATTCGCTGTCCGACGGCAGTTATCACGAGCAACACGACAGCCGCACCCACCCACGCTGCTCCGGCAATGCCTATTGATGAACCGATCCCGGCAAGTACCACAAGTGCCACACCGAGACTTGCACCGGAACTGATGCCAAGGACATAGGGACCGGCAAGAGGATTACGGAAGAGGGTCTGCATCTGAAGACCGCTGACCGATAAGGCAGCCCCGGCCAACAGTGCCACTATAGCTTTTATGAGGCGTATGTTGAGTACGATTTTTTCCGTGGCACGGGAACAATTTCCCCCGGTCAGTGCTGCCCATACATCGCGGATCGGAATGTTGACAGCTCCCACGGCCAAGTCCAGTAAAAAAAGACCGACCGTGAGCGTAATCAATATGGAGAATAATATAGTCGAACGGGAACGCATCTATTTCAGTTGCTTGTAATACACACACTCTTCCTGCACCAGTTCAGGATGGAATATCTTCACGAGGTCGCGGAGCACGATGTCAGGATTCACGACGGCAGACTCGTAATAGTCGTTACCCCCGGCTGTGTTGGTACGGGCGTTGTTGTTATACACCTCTCCATTTTTGAAACATCGGGTATCGGTGAATTTCGGACATGATGCCTTCAAGTCGTCAAGGGAGTTCGCCATTCCCACGTTCAGCCACATGTCCGCATCCGACGCGAGCAGATATGCTTCTTCTAAGTCAATGGGGATAGAAGCGTTTCCCGTGTTCTTCTGGTAGATATAGCGGCCTCCCGCATCAGTAATCAAGCGGGCTACATAACTTTGGGTTGAAGGCATGAACCACGAGTCGCCATAGGGAACATTAAGCATAACCGAAGGAGTGCCGAGGGTACTGTCGGCCACTTTCTTTTTCAAGGCGTTGTATCTGACCGGGATTGCGGCAAAGGCTTTTTCACCCTTCTCACGTTTTCCTGTGACTTCTGAAAGCACTACCATCCATTCGGCCTTGCCGAGAGGCGACTCTTCAAGATAATCGCCGACATACATGAACGGTATGTCGAGTTCTTCGAGTTTGCTTTCCATTGCGCTTGCGCCGTTCACCCCATAGAGCAGAACGAGGTCGGGATCGAGCGAGAGCAGCAACTCGTAGTTGATGTTCCCTTCATAGCCGACATCGCCAATACTGTCGCGGCGGGCTTGGATGTCTGGGTTGGAAATGTAGTCGATTCCCGAAACGCCGGTTATACACCGGACTTCACCGATTGCGTCAAGCATGGCGATATGAGTGGAAGACATCGCCACGATGCGTTTGGCGTCTCCTTTGAGTACCTGTCCTGCAAACCCTTCGGGAACCTCTTCACCGTTGCGGACGATAAACAGCCATGTGGTTACACTGTCCGCTCCCTGCCAGGGATTCCTGACGGTTATCAGTACGCTTTCCTTCCCGCCCGCCCCTTTGATGTCGAAGCCGGAGGCATATTCGGGAGCATAAAGCAGCAGGTTGAAATCATTGATTTTTGAGCTTTTGTTGTGGCAGCCTGTAAATGCCAGAGAAAGCAACAAAATCAGGCTTAAATTCTTTAATGCGTTCATATTGATGCAGATTATCGTTTACTATTTTTGTTTTTTCCGAACTTGGGTGTTATGCCGATGAATATCTCGAAATTGATGCCCGGCATGGGACGGGACAATACGGAAAGGTATTCTTCATCGAACAGGTTGTTGATGCTGCCCTTTAGCGACAGATCGGCCCATCGGAAAGAGAGCTGTTTTTCCAGTGTCACGTTATTCATGAAGTAAGGGGGCAGATAGCCCGTCAGGGTATAGTCATTACTCGACATGGTATAACGCTGGCTGTAATAACACCATTTGTAAAGCAGGCTCCATGTCCGCCATGACAGACGTCCGGTCACCGTTGCGGAAAACTCCGGCACGTATGGCAACTGTTTGCCGACGGATTGGTCTGCCGGACTCATCGGTTCGCTCTCGTTGATCGAGGGAGTCCACGAGAAAGTTCCGTTCATATCCAGTTTCCAGTCCTTTCCGAGCATTATATCAAGGTGGGCGTTGGTCTCTGCCCCGTAAGCATGTACCTTTTTGAGGTTTCTGGGGGAGAAGAATCCCTTGGTTGTGGGTAGCCAGATGATCCAGTCGTCGATGTGCGAATCGAACCAGTTGATACCACCGCTCAAAGCATATACATTTTCTTTCCCCACCGAGAACGACAACCCCACGTCGTATGTGAAGCCGTGCTCGCTTTTCAGGTCGGGATTACCGCCCGGCAGAAAATAGAGGTCGTTCAGCGTGGGAAAACGGTAGTTCCGGGAGATGGATGCTTTCGCCACGATATTGCCTTTTTTCGACAGTACCCCGTCGATGAAGAAAGCCGGGATAACCGGGGCCCATTCCGTACCGAACATATCCTCGCGAAGGACAAGCGAGGCGGCAAAACGATCGACAGGCCGCCATTTCGCAGAAACGGAACCGGAAAACTCGACACGTCCCTTGTCATACCCGACAACAGCCTTGTTACCTTCCTGCGAGATGATATTTTTGTCCGCGCTTTCCACCAAATGCTGGTGTACGGAAACACCGGCCGTGAACAGCCATTTCTCTGAAGGAGCATAATCCCCGTCCGCACTTCCGTAGAACGTGTTAATCTTACTGCGTGAGCGGGTCATCGAAGCCATTTCGCCGTTTCCCTTGTCCCGCTTGTAATCATAGGCCATCCATGTGTGTATATAGCCGCCTTTTACACCGACCTTCCATTTCTCCCGCACGCGATCCCACGAGAGGACGCCGCGAAACGTCTGCTCCCTTTGGCGGTTCTCGAAGTCCATGTCGTTCCCGTAATCCGTGCTGAGCATCGCCAGTTCCCGGTTGGAATTGATATACCAGGCGTTTAGCCCGAACTTGTCGCCTTCGCCCGTGTTATAATAAATTTCCTGCAAGACGTGCAGATCCTTATAAGCCCCGCTGCGGTTGCGTTCCGTCGGGTAATAGGAACCGATGATGTTCTTGTCCTCGTCATAGATGTTTTCCTTCTTGTCCCGGTTTCGGTATTTGTAGTCGTTGGGGGAAGAGGAATACACCACACGGGTGGAGGACTGCCAGTGTTTGTCACCGTAGGTCAGGCGGAGAAACTCGTCGAACGTGCTGAACGACCCCACTCCCTGCACGTACTGCAACCCGAACCCTTCATGGTTGGCCGGAGAAGTGGAGAGCCTGACCAGACCACCCAAGCCGCCGCCCGTTTCGTTTACCGATGACGTTCCGTGCAGCAGCGAGGCATCATCGATAAAGTAAGAAGGGATGGTGGAAAAATCCGTCATGCCCAGCATCGGGTTGTTAATGCGCATACCATTCCACGTCACTTGGGTATGCGAGGGAGAGGTACCCCGGAAAGCCACGGTGGATAACGTGGCGCGTCCGTAGTTCTTGACAAAAACGGATGAGTTGAATGTCAGCACATCGGCCATAGACAAGGCGATGTTCTCTTTCATGGCGATGGAATCGAAACGGGTTCGTTGCACGCCTATATCCTTCATAGGTCGTTTGCCCACCACCGTAACCTCCGGAATACGTAGTACCCTTTTGGTAATGCTGACGGAATTTTTCTGCTGGGCGGCAAGCAGAAAGGGCAGGCTTACCCCCACGAACAATAGAATAAGATGTCTTTTCATTTTTGTCCTCCTTCCTCGTTATTTCCAGCAGAAAGCTCCCGGAATGATTCCCACGTAAAATTCATCGATCAGCTTGCCTTGCGGCGAATAGCGATACACGATACCTTGTTGCTGGTAATCAATAGCGTCGGCCACATATACCTCCCCGTTGTTGGGATTGACCGTAAGGCCGTAGTATTTGGTGTCCCGAAACTCCAGAAAAGGCCGGACGGGAACACGGTCGGCTTCCACCGGCATTCGCCAAATATCGTTGTTGATCCAGTAAAGTGTATCCCGTGTACCGTTGAGCTGGACTTCCGAAGGCCAGTCGCCCAGCTTAAACTTGAACTGTTTCTCTACGGTGAAAGTCTCGGCGTCTATACGATAGAGAGACGGTGCCTCGTAACCGTATGGGCTGCCCTCGTAACCGCCATCCGTGATGGTCCACATCTTGTTGTATTTGTCCATGACCAGCGAAGTAGGTTGTATGCCGATGGTCAGTTCGTCCACGACCTTGTCCGTCTCCGTGTCGATTTTCAGGATGCGGTTCTGGTACGACCAGCAGTTCACATAGACGTACTTGCCGTATTGTACCATTTGTTCGGTGGAACCCGATTCCATGTCCATGTCTGGACATTCGATATAGCCGGTAATCTCGTATGTCTTGGGGTTGATGATGAAGATACGGTAGTCCCATATCTGCGTCACATAGGCTTTCTCATCCGACAGAAAATGGATATACCGGGGTGAGGTGAAACCTGTGATACGGCCCACTTCCTTGA
>ERZ773150.2544-NODE-2544-length-13525-cov-4.552339_pt1 | contig 13525 bp, 8 predicted proteins | sample MGYA00580845_ERZ773150 | MGnify/ENA primary metagenome ERZ773150 (study PRJEB29015, sample SAMEA2737848) | human gut metagenome | biome: human gut; feature: human-associated habitat; material: faeces | place: China | collected 2012 ...
AGGTACAACCTTTTACCATAACTGCCAAACGTTTTACCAACTTTTTCCGGGCCAATCCCGACACAAGGACACACAAACACAACCACATGGACAAAAAAACATGCTGTAAAACACGTGTTTAACACAAGAAAACACCGAACACACTGAGGGAAAACTTTTTTCAGAATGGAAGGAGGTAGATAGCCCCATAAAATCCATAAGCGTTCTCCCAGACGAAGCTGCATTCCGCCAACAGAACCAATTTAAGTATTATTATAAGGTATAGCGTTTGTAAATCGTAGACATTATTGTATATTTGCGTAATTGTGTGGTTTTACCTACTTATACAACGTATGAAAGATTTCGTCAAATATACTTTGGCCACGCTCTGTGGCTTGTTTCTGGCTAGCATAGCCCTCTTCACATTAGGCATCCTGTCCATTGCGGGGATGATGACCATGGAAAGTACCGCCCCATCCATCAAACCCCAATCCGTGCTTCGCCTGACGCTAAACGGTGAATTACAGGAAGATGCACCGAACGACCCTCTCGGAGACCTGTTCGGCAGTACTTACCCCACCCTCAGTCTGAGAGAAATACAGACAGCCATCCAAGGTGCTAAAGAAAATCCGAACATAGACGGTATATATATAGAAGCACAAACCCTCTTGGGGGCGACTCCCGCCATGATACGAGACATCAGGGAATCCCTCGCCGATTTTAAGAAAAGCGGCAAATATATCATCGCATACGGAGACAACTATACCCAAGGGGCTTACTATATTTGCAGCATAGCCGACAGCATCATCCTTAATCCACAGGGGCAGGTAAACTGGTGCGGTATGGCTTCGCAGCCTATTTTTTACAAAGACCTGTTGGAAAAGATAGGCATTAAGATGCAAGTGTTCAAAGTAGGCAGCTACAAATCGGCCGTGGAACCGTTTACAGCCACCCAAATGAGTGACGCCAACCGCGAACAAGTCACGTCCTACCTGAACGACATCTGGCAAACCATGCTGACGGACGTATCCCGCTCACGCTCCATCAAGAAGGACTTGTTGGACGAATACGCAGACAGCATGCTCACATTCCGCCCCGCAGAAGAACTGGTACGGAACGGCATGGTAGACAGCCTTTGCTATATCGACGGGATAAGCCGGATGTTACGCGCAAAAACCGGAAAGGACAAAGGCACCCTACCCCTCGTCAGTGTGAAAGAACTGGCGGCTGCCACCGAAACACCCCCGAAAAAAGGTGACAAGATTGCAGTCTACTATGCATACGGAGACATCGTAGACCGAAAGACAGAATGGAGCGAAAATGTGATAGACGCAGAAACCGTATGCCACGACCTGAAAACCCTGCGTGAAGACGAATCGGTCAAAGCGGTAGTACTTCGCATAAATTCCGGAGGCGGAAGCGCTTACGCCTCCGAACAGATATGGCATGAGGTGAAATTACTCCGTGAAGCCAAACCCGTAGTCGTATCCATGGGTGGAATGGCAGCCTCGGGCGGTTACTACATCTCCTGCGCCGCCAACTATATCGTGGCCGAACCGACTACGTTGACCGGAAGTATCGGCATTTTTGGCCTCATTCCCGACGCAAGCCAACTGCTCAGCGACAAATTAGGCCTGCATTTCGATGTAGTAAAAACCAATGCACACGCCGATTTCGGCACGCCTGCACGCCCGTTCAATCCTTCGGAAGCTCAAATGATGCAAGGATATATACAACGAGGTTACAAGTTGTTTACCGAACGTGTAGCAGAGGGACGGAATATGGAACCCGGCCAAGTGGAAAAACTGGCCGAAGGACGGGTTTGGACCGGACAGCAGGCCGTAGGGAACGGACTGGCCGATGCCAATGGCAACCTCCAGACCGCTATCAAAAAAGCGGCGTCATTGGCCAAAATAAAAGATTACCATACGGAATACGCACCGACTCCGGCCCCTTGGTACGAGGGGTTGTTTGACCAACAGAAAAAGGACTATCTGAACACGGCCTTACAAGAGACCCTCGGAACATATTACGCCCCGCTAATGAACCTGAGACAGATCCGGCAAATGAGCGTCCTACAAGCCCGGATACCGTATGAGCCCAACTTTATCAACTAAACCATCATGGAAGGAGACTTAATCAAAATCAACGAATGGTTGTTACCGGTAGCTTGGCTTTACGGAATAGGCGTAAGGATTCGTAACGAGCTTTTCGAAATGGGAATCCTGAAATCCAAAAGTTACGACATACCCGTTATTTCGGTCGGCAATATCACCGTAGGCGGTACCGGGAAAACACCACATACGGAATATCTCATCCGCCTGTTACGAAAGAAGCATAAAGTGGCCGTGTTGAGTCGGGGATACAAACGTAAATCAAAAGGATTCATTTTAGCCACATCCGAAACGTCTATGCCCGCCATAGGCGACGAACCTTATCAGATGAAACAAAAGTTTCCAGATGTCTATGTCGCTGTGGATAAAAACCGTCGCCGGGGAATTGAAAGGTTATGCGACGAGCAAATCGCACCGGGAACAGAAGTCATCCTGTTAGACGACGCATTCCAACATCGTTATGTAAAACCAGGTATCAACATCCTGTTAGTAGATTACCATCGCTTGATTTGCGACGACAAGTTGCTCCCCGCAGGACGTTTGCGCGAACCGAAAGAAGGAAAAGACCGAGCCAATATCGTAATCGTGACCAAATGTCCGGAAGACATCAAGCCCATGGGGTTCCGGGTCATCAGTAAGGCGCTAAAGTTGTATCCCTACCAGAAGCTGTTCTTCTCAACACTGAAATACAGCCGTCTCATACCGTTGTTCGGAGAGGAAGAATGTCCTTTGGACGAGTTGCTGCCCCACAAACATGTCTTGCTGCTCACCGGCATCGCTTCGCCGGAACAAATGAAAATGGACCTCGAACATTATGAAACGGATATCACGCCGCTTTCTTTCGGCGACCACCATTATTTCTCGCCCAAAGACGTAGCCCTAATCAACGCAACTTACGCCCGAATGTCCCCGCCGAAGCTAATTGTAACCACAGAAAAAGATGCGACCCGCCTGAAGGGCCTCAACGGCCTGAGCGAAGAGGTTAGAAAATCTCTCTATGCCCTGCCGGTCGAAATAGAGATACTGCAAAATCAACAAGAATCGTTTAACGAAAACATTACTGGTTATGTATTCAAAAATTCAAGAAACAGCATCCTGGCTAAAAAGTAGGATGACAACAAGCCCCACAACGGCTATCGTTTTAGGTACCGGATTAGGTAAACTGGCCAACGAAATCACAGATGCGACCCGCATTTCATACAAAGAAATTCCCAACTTCCCAGTCTCTACGGTAGAAGGGCATTCGGGTAATCTTATCTTCGGAAAACTGGGTGACAAAGACATTCTGGCCATGGAAGGCCGCTTTCATTACTATGAAGGCTACACCATGCAAGAGGTCACTTTTCCCATTCGTGTCATGTATGAGTTGGGCATCAAGACCTTGTTCGTCAGCAATGCTGCAGGCGGCACCAACCCCAAGTTTGAAATTGGCGACCTGATGATTATCACCGACCAAATCAACGCACTTCCTGAGAATCCGCTACGCGGTAAGAACTTTCCGACCGGCCCCCGTTTCCCGGATATGTCGGAAGCCTACAACAAGGGACTCATCCGGCAAGCACTCGCCATTGCCGAAGAAAAAGGAATCAAGGTACAGCAAGGCGTATACCTCGCTACACAAGGCCCGACTTTCGAGACTCCGTCTGAATATAAAATGTTCCGCATTTGGGGCGCCGATGCGGTTGGCATGTCTACCGTACCCGAGGTCATCGTAGCCAATCATTGCGGAATCAAATGCTTCGGTATCAGTGTCATCACCGATCTCGGAGTGGAAGGAAAGATTGTGGAAGTCAGCCACGAGGAAGTACAGAAAGCTGCCGATGCCGTACAACCCCTTATGGCCGAGATTATGCGTGAGATGATAAACCGCGCTTAAAGCCCATAAATTTATGCAAGAAACAAACAGGACAGAAATCTCTACGCTCGGAGAGTTCGGGCTTATCAAGCACCTGACAGAAAATATCCGGCTGAAAAACTCTTCCACCCGCTATGGAGTTGGTGACGACTGTGCCGTCATGGAATATCCGGCCGACAAACAAGTCCTCGTCACCAACGATTTGCTGATGGAAGGCATACATTTCGACCTGACATACGTCCCGATGAAACATCTCGGATACAAGGCTGCCATGGTCAACCTCTCGGACATTTATGCCATGAATGGTATCCCCCGTCAAATGGTGGTCTCCATTGCTTTAGGCAAACGTTTCTGTGTAGAGGACATGGAGGCTTTCTACGATGGTATCAAAATGGCATGCGAAGCTCATGAAGTCGATATTGTAGGAGGCGATACGACATCTTCGCTTACGGGGTTGGCCATCAGCATTACCTGCATCGGGGAAGCAGACAAAGACAAAGTGGTTTATCGCAACGGAGCCAAAGAAACCGACTTAATCTGTGTCAGCGGAGATTTAGGAGCAGCTTACATGGGATTGCAGTTGCTCGAACGCGAAAAAGCCGTTTTCAACCAACAGTTGCAGGAAGCTCACAGAAACGAAAGCCCAAAGACCACAGAGGGATTATACGAAGCCCAACCGGACTTTAGCGGAAAAGAGTATTTACTGGAACGACAGCTAAAGCCAGAAGCACGACGTGACATTGTGCAAGCATTGGCAGCCGCTAATATCCGTCCGACTTCCATGATCGACATATCAGACGGACTCAGTTCCGAATTACTGCATATTTGTACGCAAAGCGGTGTCGGTTGCAGGATATATGAAGAATATATTCCCTTAGATTACCAGACGGCTGTCATGGCAGAAGAGCTGAACATGAATGTCACGACCTGCGCCCTGAATGGCGGAGAAGACTATGAATTATTATTCACAGTCCCCATTGCCGACCACGAAAAAGTCAGCCAAATCAAGGACATTAAAATAATAGGCCATATCACCAAGGCCGAATTAGGCTATGCACTCATCAGTAGGGATGGCCAGGAATTTGAACTGAAAGCTCAAGGTTGGAACCCGCTTAAAGGCTGATGTGCCGCATTGTTTCAGCCTGGTTGGACAACAATCCTCCTTGCTATCAAAGACAATCGTCTGCATTTAACTACACTCTTACCTGTCTTCTCCGACCCAGAAAACAGGTGAGAGTTTACTTTTTTCTCCTATATTACACAAAAATATATCGAATATATTTGGCATTTCAAATTAAATCGCTACCTTTGCATTCGCAAAACAAAAGTAAGTCGGTGCCATAGCTCAGTTGGTAGAGCAAAGGACTGAAAATCCTTGTGTCCCCGGTTCGATTCCTGGTGGCACCACTGATAATCAAGCAGTTACTAATTAAAGTAGCTGCTTTTTTTATTTCTTTTTGCATCTTTTTCGGTGATTTCTATCTGAAGCAAAAAAAGACAAATGAACAACAATAAAAAGTGAAACAAATGATACGTATAAAACGCTTAATACGAACTCCATAGGCGCAATTACAATACAAAAATGGAAGGTTCTTGTTAAGTTCTCATTGTTAATCACTAACTTTGCAAATATCATCAATCAATTATCGCACATTTGCAATATAAGCCAAATATGGGAACAGAAAAGACAAACAGGTTAAAAAATAGTATTGGTAGAACAAGGAAAAACTGAAAAATGGCTTGCCGGACAGTTAGGAAAGAACGAGGCACCCCTCATTGGAAATGTTAATGAAGATAGCTGCCATATTGAATGTGGATGCGAGAAGATTGATTAATAACGGGATAGAAGAATAAGATCATGGCCAAGAAACAACTGAAAGAGAAGAGCATAGAAGAAACCCTTTGGGATTCGGCAAACAAATTACGCGGGTCTGTTGAACCTTCGGAATATAAGCATGTGGTACTGAGTTTGATATTCCTGAAATACGCCTTCGACCGCTTTGTGGAACGTCGCAATGAACTGATAGCCGACCATAAGGAAGCGTTTGTAGACCAACCTGTATTCTACAATGCCAAGAACGTCTTTTATTTGAATGAAATCAGCCGTTGGGATTACCTGATGGAGAATGCCAAGCAGAATGACATCGCCATCAAGATAGATGCAGCTTTGGCGCAAGTAGAGAAAGACAACCCGACACTAAAGGGAGCTTTGCCGAGCAATTATTATTCCGGATTAGGGCTTGACCGTACCAAATTAGCTAGCTTACTGGACGTCATCGGCAAGATAGATACGCAGAAAGACAAGGAACACGATTTGATAGGGCGCGTATATGAATACTTCTTGGGCAAATTTGCCATAGCCGAAGGCAAAGGTAAAGGTGAATATTATACGCCCAAGACGATTGTCAACCTCATTGCAGAAATGATACAACCCTATCGGGGCAAGATATATGATCCTTGTTGCGGTTCCGGCGGTATGTTTGTACAAAGCATGAAATTTATCGAAGCGCATCACGGTAACAAAAAAGACATTTCCGTATATGGACAAGAATATACCAATACCACGTATAAGTTGGCGAAAATGAATCTTGCTATCCGTGGCATTGCCTGCAACTTAGGTGAAAGGGCCGCCGATACTTTCCATAACGACCAACACAAAGACTTGAAAGCGGACTTCATCATGGCAAATCCGCCTTTCAACCAAAAGGCGTGGAGGGCAGAAAATGAACTGACCAACGACCAGCGTTGGCACGGATATGAAGTTCCACCTACAAGCAACGCCAACTATGGTTGGATTCTAAATATCGTTTCTAAACTGTCTACCAATGGAATGGCGGGATTTCTGCTTGCCAACGGTGCGTTGAGTGGCGATGGTACAGAGTTGAACATACGTCGCCAACTATTGAAGAACCATTTGGTGGAAGCCATTGTAATCCTCCCTCGTAATATGTTCTACTCTACGGATATCAGCGTTACACTTTGGATATTGGCTGGAAATCGCAAAGCCCGAACGGTAGAACAGAACAGCGAGTTGGTGAACTACCGCAATCGGGAAAATGAAGTTTTGTTTATCGACCTACGGCAATGGGGTGAACCGTTCGAGAAGAAATATATCCAGTTTTCGCAAGAACAGATTGCGCAAATAGCCGAAAACTTTCATAACTGGCAGCACGAAGGCCATGAACAAACCTATCGCAATGTACCCGAATACTGCTATTCCGCTACGCTTGAAGAAATTGAAGCGAAAGGATGGTCACTCGTTCCTAGCAAATACATTGAGTTCAAAAACCGGGATGAAGGCATAGACTTTGACACGAAGATGAAGCAACTGCAAAGTCAGATGCAAGATCTGCTTCATCAGGAGGAGGAAAGCAAAAAGGAGTTGTTGAACCTGTTTAAAGAGTTGGGGTATGAACTTGAATGACAAGATTGTAATTTACCGTTCCGCCGATGGGCAAACCATCGTAGATGTCAGGATGGATGGGGATACGGTATGGCTTTCACAGGCACAGATGGCAGAACTGTTTCAAAAGGACAGGACTGTCATCGGACGGCACATTAACAACATATATAAGGAACATGAATTGGAGCGTGAGACCACATGTGCAAATTTTGCACATGTGGGTAAAGATGCAGACCAAACCTACCAAACAGCCCTTTACAATTTAGATGTTATCATTTCCGTAGGCTATCGTGTAAAAAGCCAACGCGGCACGCAATTTCGTATTTGGGCAAACAAAGTGTTGAAAGAGTATCTGGTGAAAGGCTATGCCGTCAATAAGGCTTTGTCGGAACAACGCTATACGGAATTGAAACAGTTGGTCGCTGTCTTGGGCAGGACGGTCAAGGCACAAGAGGCATTGACTTCCGACGATGCGCTCAATTTGATGGAGGTCGTTTCCGACTATGCCTATGCCCTTGATATCTTGGATAAGTACGATTACCAACAACTGGCAGTGGAGCAGACCACCAACGAAGCAAAGTTCCATGCTACCTACGGGGGAGCCATGCAAGCCATCGAAGAGTTGAAAGCCAAGTTTGGCGGAAGCCAATGGTTTGCCCATGAGAAAGACGATTCGTTCAAGAGTTCCATCGGGCAGATTTATCAGACCTTCGGAGGACAAGACCTCTATCCGTCAGTAGAAGAAAAAGCCGCCATGCTGCTTTACCTCGTAACAAAAAATCATTCGTTCAGTGATGGCAACAAGCGCATTGCCGCCACGCTCTTCTTATGGTTTATGGCAGGGAATGACATCCTTTACAATCCAGACGGAACGAAGCGCATAGCCGACAATACGCTTGTTGCCCTTACGCTGATGATTGCCGAAAGCCGTACGGAAGAAAAGGATGTGATGGTAAAAGTAGTTGTGAACCTGATAAACAAGAACAACTATGAATAAGGGAGAAATGAAACGGCTAGGTGACTATATCCGCGAGGTGGATGTGAGGAACAGGGATTTGGAGGTGACGAAACTATTGGGTGTCAGCATCTCCAAAGAATTCATGCCATCCATAGCAAATACCATCGGAACGGATATGTCTTCTTACAAAGTGGTTGAACCACGACAATTTGCATACGGACCTGTAACCTCACGCAACGGAGACAAGGTTTCTATTGCCTTGTATAAGAACGATGAAAAAGCGATAGTTTCACAAGCCTATACGATATTTGAGGTCAAGAACAAGCAAGAACTTCTCCCCGAATTCCTGATGATGTGGTTTCGCCGCCCGGAATTCGACCGCTATGCCCGTTTCAAGTCACACGGCAGTGCACGTGAGATTTTCAGTTGGGAAGAAATGTGTGATGTGGAACTGCCCATTCCCTCCATAGAACAACAGCAAAAGATTGTGTCCGAATACGATACTATTACCCACCGCATCCGCCTCAATGAGCAAATCATCGCCAAGTTGGAAGAAACGGCGCAAGCCCTCTACCGCAAGATGTTTGTAGATGGAATTGATAAGGAACATTTGCCGGAAGCGTGGAGAATGGGGACTTTGGATGATATTGCGGAAATAAATACAGACAATATTTCTGCTAAGGATAATGATATCGAAATTAGATATTTGGATAGTTGTAGTGTGACCCAAAATGTTTTTGATGAATACCAGATTTTTAATGTTCTGCAAGATGAAATTCCAAGTAGGGCAAAAAGGAAAGTCAAACACAATGATATAGTGTATTCAACAGTTCGGCCAAATTTAAAGCATTACGGGATTATAAAAGATACTGTAGAAAATATGATTGTATCTACAGCATTTGCTGTTATACGTTCTTGTTATAGTCCTATTTCAAATGAATTACTCTATTTAATGCTTACAGACGAGAAGAATACTGAGGTATTTACAAGGCATAGCAGAAATGAGTAAGGCGACTTACCCATCAATTACGCCAGAAGATATTTCATCATTAAAGATTACTATTCCTATTGAATCTGTAAGCATATCCAATATGAATCAAAGTATAAAATATTGCTTTGATTCTGTTTACTATAAACATCAAGAGAATAAGAAACTACAAAAATTACAGTCTTTGCTTTTTGTGAAGATGGGGCAAAAATAAAAGTATTATAGATATGAGTGAGTTACAAGTAAGACACATAGCTTCTATGTTGAAAAAAAACTATTCAGACAAAATAGATGTATCAGATTGTTTAACAACGAAAATTGAAGATAAAGAGGCACTCCTATTAACAAGAGCTTATGCGGCATATTCGCTACAGGTTATAGCAGGTGTCTCGGAAGATGTCGCTGCAAATTCCATAACAGATGGTGCAAATGATAATGGAATTGATGCTGTTTTATTCGACCGGATAACTAAAATATTATGGCTAGTTCAAAGTAAATGGAAAAGAAAAGGCACAGGAGAGCCAGAATCCGGAGATACTCTTAAGTTTTGTTCTGGCATTAGAAAAATCATTGAAAATGATTTTGATTCATTTAATAATAAGATAAAAATGAAACAAGATGACATAGAAGATGCTCTAAATGATTATACCGTTAAAATTCATCTAATACTTGCTTATACAGGTGATGATAAATTATCTACTCATAATAGTGATGCAATTAATAGATTGTTAAAAGATATAAACGAAGATTCAGAAGAGTTGATTTCTTTTGAAACATTTACTTTGTCAAAAGCCCATAAAGCATTAGCAGGTTTATCAGAAGGACAGCCCATAAACAGTGAAATAACTGTAGAGCATTTTGAAAAAATTGATATACCATACAAAATGATTTATGGAATCGTCAATGGTAGTGTCTTTGCTCAATTATGGGATAAATATAGGAATAAACTATTTAATGAAAATATACGAGGTTTTTTAGGAGACAGTGTTGTTAACGAAGATATGCAAAATACCATTTTACAATATCCTGAAAACTTCCTTTATTACAATAATGGAATTACATTATTATGTGATTCATTTGTAAAAAAGCCTCTTGTTCAACAAAATGCTGGTACGTTTGATGCTAAGAACCTCAAGGTCGTAAACGGTGCTCAAACTGTAGGTACTATAGGGAAAGTATATAATCAAAGCCCTGATTCTGTTGAAAAAATATGGGTGTCTGTTAAGTTGATATCTTTGGAAAATTGCCCTCAAGAATTTGGAGAAAATGTCACAAAAAAAACAAACACACAAAATAGAATAGAAAAAAGAGATTTTGTATCACTTGACCCATTACAAGATAAATTAAAAACTGAGTTAGCAATATTAGGTGTAGATTATCATATAAAGCGATATGCAGGAATGAATGTTAATGATACTTCATGTTCCGTTGAAGATGCTATTGTTGCTGTTGGATGCTCTTTATCTAATATAGATATTACAGTGACTGCAAAACGTGAAGTTGGTTTATTATGGAATGATATAAATCAAGAACCCTATACATTAATTATTAATGAAAAGTTGACCGCCATAAAGGTTTGGCGATGTGTGAAAATCATGAGAAAACTCAATAATTACATTAAAATCACCTCAAAAGATAAAAAAGGAAAAGAAAAACAATGCCTAATTCATTCGAATAGATTTGTTTTACACATTTTGTTAAATAAGAATGCATCTTTACTAGACGATGAAAGTATAGATTTTGATTCATATTTAGAAAGTGGAGTACAACAAGATATAGAAACAATAGAAAAGAAAATAGTCTCTGCTATAGAAAAGAAATATAAGACATCATTAGTACATCAAGTATTTAGGAATTATACGAAATGTAGAGATTTACAAGCTCTATTATTAAAATAACATCATTATGCCACACTTCAACGAACACGCCCTCGAACTCTCCATCATGGATTTGTTCCAACAAGAGGGTTACACATACATAAGCGGAGAGGAAATCCATAAGGAAGTGAGCGATGTCTTGCTTCGGGATGATATGCACCTGTATCTACGCAGCCGATATAAAGCCGAAGGTATTACGCCGTTGGAGATTGAGCGCGTACTTGCCAAGCTGACTGCCAATATGGGCTTCTCCTTGTATGAGCAGAACCGCCATACCTATCGGCTGATGACGGAGGGCTTTTCGTTAAAGCGTGAGGATGCAGCTTTGCCGGATTTGTTTATCGAACCGATAGATTTTAGCGAAGAGGGCATAAAGAATAATCTGTTCCGTATCGTCAACCAGTTGGAGATACAAGGCTCGGAACGGCGCATTCCTGATGGCATTGTTTATGTGAATGGTCTGCCCGTTGTAGTATTGGAATTCAAGAGTGCCGTGAAGGAAGACACCACCATCATGGATGCCTATACGCAGCTTACCGTGCGCTATCATCGCGACATTCCCGACCTGTTCAAATACAATGCTTTTGTGGTCATTAGCGATGGGGTGAACAATAAATATGGATCTCTGTTTTCTCCTTACGACTTCTTTTATGCGTGGCGGAAAGTGGAGGCGGACGACAAGGCCACAGACGGCATCAACTCTCTTTTGACAATGATGCAAGGATTGTTCCGGAAAGAAAGGCTGTTGAGCGTGATAAAAGATTTCGTATTCTTCCCTGATTCATCGAAGAACGAGAAGAAGGTGGTTTGCCGCTATCCGCAATTCTTTGCCACGCACAAACTCTTCGACCATATCCGCTTGCACTCCAAACTTCAAGAAGGTGGCGATGGAAAAGGAGGTACTTATTTCGGGGCGACGGGCTGTGGCAAGAGCATCACGATGCTATTTCTCAGCCGTATGCTGATGCGGAGCAAGGAATTTGCCAGTCCTACGATTGTGCTTATTACCGACCGCACCGACTTGGACGACCAACTTTCCAAGCTGTTCGGCACAGCCAAGAAATTCATCGGCGATGAATGCGTAGTGGAAGTGGAAAGCCGGGACAAGCTTCGCAAACATCTGGCCGGACAAACCAGCGGAGGCGTATTCCTGACCACTATCCACAAGTTTACGGAAGACACGCAGCTTTTGTCGGAACGGGCTAACATCATTTGCATCTCAGACGAGGCGCATCGTTCGCAGACCAATCTCTCCTTGCAGGTCAGGCAGACGGATAAGGGCGTAAAGCGCAACTACGGCTTTGCCAAGTATCTGCACGATTCATTGCCCAATGCCACGTATGTAGGTTTTACGGGTACACCGATTGATGCCACGATAGACGTGTTTGGCGAAGTGGTGGATGCTTACACAATGACTGAATCAGTAACCGATGGGATTACTCGGCGTATCGTCTATGAGGGACGTGCCGCCAAGGTGTTGATCGACAACAAGAAGTTGCAGGAGATAGAACAGTATTACAAGCAATGCGCCGAAGAAGGAGCGAATGAATACCAAATAGAAGAAAGCAAAAAAGCCGTCACCAAGATGGAGCGCATCTTGGGAGACTCCGACCGTCTACAAGCAGTGGCGGAAGATTTCATTGCCCACTATGAGAAACGGGTGGAAGAAGGAAGTACGGTAGAAGGCAAGGCCATGTTCGTCTGTTCCAACCGAACCATCGCTTTCAGCCTTTATAAAAAGATTATCGCCTTGCGTCCCGAATGGGCAAAAATACCCGGCGAAGAAGCGCATGAGGACCATTATATGATGGCAGCGGAGCCACGTGTCCCATATGGGAATCAGGAGCTACCTATCGAGAAAATAAAACTGATAATGACCCGAAACAAGGACGATGAACTGGAACTTTACAATCTGTTGGGAACAGATGAAGACCGTCGTGCCTTTGCAGAGGAATTCAAGAAGCCTAAATCTAACTTCAAGATTGCCATCGTGGTGGATATGTGGACAACGGGGTTTGATGTGGATTGCTTGGATACGATGTATATAGACAAACCTCTTCAACAGCATACCTTGGTGCAGACCATCTCACGTGTGAACCGTGTCTATCCGGGAAAGGAGAAAGGCTTGGTGGTGGACTATATTGGCATTAAGAGCAATATGAATGTGGCGTTGAAACGCTATGCGCAAGGGGATGCCAACTTGGATTCGGTGGAAAATGTCGAGCAATCCGTTACGATGGTGAAAGACGAATTGGACATTATCCGCAGGATGTTCGGCAAGTTTGATTATTCTAAATTTAACGTCAGTTCGATATAATTCAAAACAATGCAAGTTGCCTGTCTTTGATGAA
>ERZ773150.2556-NODE-2556-length-13444-cov-3.603555_pt1 | contig 13444 bp, 10 predicted proteins | sample MGYA00580845_ERZ773150 | MGnify/ENA primary metagenome ERZ773150 (study PRJEB29015, sample SAMEA2737848) | human gut metagenome | biome: human gut; feature: human-associated habitat; material: faeces | place: China | collected 2012 ...
AAAGGATTTTTTTTGATTTTTAAACTTTTAGTGCTCTAGTTTCGCAATTTTTCAGTCTTCAAATTCCTTCGAAAACCGCTAAATCTTTGTGAGCATTTACCCGCAAAAAAACAATTGCTCCTGCCGCAATCCGTTTTCACATTGTGCATCGATTAAAATTTTAGAATCGTATCTAAAATAAGACCCGAAGGAGTTCCAAAGAGATGCTTGAACAGCTCGTGACGCGAAGAAAACTGATCCTCTTAGCTTCAGTTTCCTCCCTGCTTTCCGGCTGCTCGATGTTCTCTTCTGACCGTTATAGCTATCAACCGGTCTCCTATGACAACTCAGAAGGATCAAAAGTCCTCAGAACCGCAATGAGTCAGTACGGAGCTAAATATAAATACGGGAAAGCTTCTCCCTCGGACGGTTTCGACTGTTCGGGTCTCATTTTCTGGGCTTACGGCAAACATGGAATTACCGTTCCCCGCCACACCGCCGCTCAATCAAAAGCAGGCAAATGGGTGGCTGCCCGCAACGCCCGGCAAGGCGATATTGTTGTTTTCAGGATCGGCCGAAGACTTCACACGGGCTTAGTCGCCGACAGAGGACGCTTCCTTCACGCACCCTCTTCCGGCGGTTACGTTCGAATGGAAAGTCTCTCGGGCGTCTATTGGAAGAACAAGATCGTCGGATACCGAAGAATCGTGTAAAGCAAACGATATTATTCATAAAAACCACATCGTTACATAGGTAATTAAAAGAATGCGCAGTGACAAAATAAAAGTTGGTCCTCAGGCCGCTCCCCACCGCTCCCTTCTCTATGCACTGGGATTAACCGATGAAGAACTCAAGAAACCTCTCATCGGTATCGTGAGTTCCCAGAACGACATCGTTCCGGGACATATGAACCTGGACAAGATCGTTGACGCCGTTAAACAAGGCGTTGCCCTTGCTGGCGGTGTTCCTATCGTCTTCCCCGCTATTGCCGTTTGCGACGGTATCGCCATGGGACACGAAGGCATGAAATATTCTCTCGTCAGCCGTGAACTGATCGCTGACAGTACCGAAGCGATGGCTATTGCACATGCTTTTGACGCTTTGGTCATGGTTCCGAACTGCGACAAGAACGTTCCGGGCCTTTTGATGGCTGCTGCTCGTTTGAATATTCCGACTATTCTTGTTTCCGGCGGCGCAATGAGCGCCGGCATCATCGGTAAGAAGAAACTCTCTCTTGTCTCCGCCTTCGAAGGAGTCGGCGCATACAAGGCAGGAAAGATTGATGCCAAGAAACTGACGGAAATCGAACAGAAATGCTGTCCGTCCTGCGGTTCCTGCTCCGGCATGTTTACCGCAAACTCTATGAACTGCCTGACTGAAGTTTTGGGCATGGGACTTCCGGGCAACGGCACGATTCCCGCTGTTCAAAGTGCTCGTATCCGTCTTGCAAAACAGGCCGGCATGAAGGTGATGGAACTTCTTGAAAAGAATATCCGTCCTCGCGACATCATGACTTACGATGCTTTCCTCAACGCCATGACCGTCGATATGGCTTTAGGATGCTCTACGAACTCCATGTTGCATCTGCCTGCTATCGCTCATGAATGCGGCTACAAGCTCGACATGCACTTGGCAAACGAAATCTCGGAAAAAACTCCGAACCTCTGCCATCTTTCTCCTGCCGGTCCTCACTTTATTGAAGAGCTTAATGAAGCCGGCGGCATTCCTGCAGTGATGAAAGAGCTCGACAAGAAAGGACTTCTCAAGACCGACTTGATGACGGTTACCGGCAAGACAGTTGCCGAAAACATTGCTGATGCAGAAAACAAGGACGAAGAGATCATTCGTCCGATCGACAAACCCTACAGCGAAACCGGCGGTATTGCCGCCCTCTTCGGCAACCTCGCTCCTGAAGGTTCCGTTGTGAAGCGTTCTGCTGTTGCTCCTGAAATGCTTGTCCATAAAGGACCGGCTCGTGTCTTCGATTCTGAAGAAGAAGCCATTGCAGCTATTTGGGGCGGAAAAATCAAAGACGGCGATGTCGTTGTCATTCGCTACGAGGGTCCGAAGGGCGGCCCCGGCATGCGCGAAATGCTTTCTCCGACTTCCGCCATCATGGGCGCCGGCTTAGGTTCTACCGTTGCTTTGATTACCGACGGCCGCTTCTCCGGAGCCAGCCGCGGTGCAGCTATCGGCCACGTTTCTCCTGAAGCAGCACTGGGCGGTCCCATCGGCCTGATTGAAGAAGGCGACATCATTTCCATCAACATCCCTGAACACAAGCTTGACCTTGAAGTCTCGAATGAAGTTTTGGAAGAACGCCGTAAGAACTGGAAGCCTCGTCAGCCGAAGATCACAACCGGCTACTTAGCGAGATACGCCAAGCTTGTTTCTTCCGGCACTTCCGGAGCTGTTTTAAGCTAATCAAGTGATTCGGACCGGCGCTTTAAGCGCCGGTTCTTCTTTTTGCGGCCGCTGGAAAAGCATGTTAGTTCTTTCGGCCTTTGATTTTCCTGTAGTAAATCTTTAATAACCAAAACTCAGGAAATTCGTTAAAATTCCCTGAGCCTCAAGCATTCTTCAATTTTTACTTTTTCAAACTCGTGTAGTAATAGCTTCCGAGAAATGATTTCCGCTGTCCTTGTCTACTGTCTTTTAGCCGTTGGCGTCTGACGCTATTCCAAGGTTGAGACGGAAATTCAAGACAACCCATTCACTGATTATTACTTGCGAGTTAGGCTTTTAAGAACACTTCTGCTGTTTTTTCGTGGCAGTAGCCTGCAGCTAAACACAGCTGAAGAAGCACTCTTGCCTTCTGAGGATTCAAAGTTCCGGCGTTGATCATGCCGGCTTCTGTCCATTCAGGTGAAGAATCAACCACCTCACCGCTTCCGCAGCGGGACGCACGAACTACCGGAATTCCTTCTTCCAAGGCCTTCTCAAGTTCAGGCAAATCTTTGCAATGGATGGAACCGTTGCCCATACCGGCATAAATAATACCTTTAGCGCCCGATTGAATGGCCGCCTTGATCAAACGACCGTCGCCGTTTGAATGAGCGTAAATGATGTCGACAATCGGAAGATGTTTGTGATCAGATAGAAGCTCAGAGGTAAATGGAGTTTTGAGCGTATGCGGACGGGTGCTTTCTTTAAAGAAGGAAACTCTTCCGCCGGTGATAAAACCAAGTGCTCCTAAACGCGGAGATGCAAATGTATCGCAGTTGGTTGTATTGGTCTTTATAACATCTCTGGCACCGTGAATTTCATCATTCAAGACAACCAAAACACCTTTGCCTTTAGCCTCCGGAGTAGTCGCCACTTTCGCCGCGTTCAGAAGATTCATAGGGCCGTCGGCAGAAATCGAGGTTGCCGGTCTCATGGAACCAACGAGAACAACAGGCTTCTCGCTCTTCAAAACTTGATTGAGCATGAAAGCCGTTTCTTCCAAAGTGTCTGTACCGTGCGTAATAACAACACCGGCAACTTCGGGGTCTTTCAGCTGACTCTCTGTTTCTTTAACCAAGCACGCCCAAATTTCATCCGTCATATCTTCAGAGCCGATATTGGACACTTGGACAGAGGTAAGGTTGGCGATGTCTTCTAACCCGGGAACAGAGGCTAAAAGATCTTCAACAGTAGCTGAGCCCGGAACATAACCGGTCGTTGCAGAGGCAGATCCGGCTTTTCCGGCAATCGTACCGCCGGTGCCGAGGATGGCGATGGTGGGGAGGTCTTCTTTCATTTTTCTTTCAGGTAAAAAAGACGCTGCCGAAGCAGCGTCACTATTCAACGAAATGAATTATTTCTGATTTTCAGGTTTCAAAACTGCCAGGCCGTTCATATACGGACGGAGAACTTCAGGAACCGTGACGGAACCGTCAGCGTTCTGGTAGTTTTCCAAAACGGCAACGAGCGTTCTGCCCACGGCCAAGCCTGAGCCGTTCAGTGTATGAACGTATTCAGTCTTGCCCTGAGCATTCTTGAAGCGAGTCTGCATACGGCGAGCCTGGAAGGCTTCGCAGTTAGAAACAGAGCTGATTTCGCGATAGGTGTTCTGAGCCGGAATCCAAACTTCCAAGTCATAAGTCTTTGCAGAACCGAAGCCCATGTCGCCGGTGCAAAGCGTAATAACACGATACGGAAGTCCGAGTTTCTGCAGGATGCCTTCAGCGCAGACAACCATTTCTTCAAGGTGCTTGTAACTTTCTTCCGGTTTGACGATACGAACCATTTCGACTTTTTCGAACTGGTGTTGACGGATCATTCCGCGTGTGTCTTTACCGTAAGAGCCGGCTTCTGAACGGAAGCAAGGAGTCTGAGCAGTAATCTTGATCGGCAGATCGCTTTCTTTAAGCATCTGGCCGCGAACGGAGTTCGTCAGAGTTACTTCGGAAGTCGGAATGAGATAAAAGATTTCGCCCTCGCCTTCCTGACCGCCCTTCTTAGCAGCAAACAGGTCTTCTTCAAACTTCGGAAGCTGGCCGGTACCGATCAGCGTCTCCTGATTGGCAATGTACGGTGTGTAGCACTCTGTATAGCCGTTTTCCTGAGTATGAGTGTCGAGCATGAACTGGGCTAAAGCTCTGTGGAGACGAGCAACCTGGCCCTTCATGAAGCAGAAGCGTGTACCGGCAAGCTTAGCGCCGACGTCAAAGTCAAGGCCCAAGGGACCGCCGACATCAACGTGATCCTTGATTTCAAAATCGAATTCGCGCGGTGTCCCCCAGCGGCGAACTTCAACGTTTTCGGTTTCATCTTTACCGACAGGAACGGAAGGATCAGGAAGATTCGGAATCGTTAACAGAAGATCATTCAGAGCTTTTTTAACAGCAGCATTTTTGCCTTCCAAAGCGGCCAAACCTTCAGCAATAGCTGCGCCTTCCTTCAGAAGTTCCGTACCGTCTTGACCGGCCTTTTTAGCAGCTCCAATTTTCTTAGCAACTTGGTTGCGGCGAGCCTGAAGTTCTTCCGTTTCAGTCTGAATCGCTTTACGTTCGCCTTCTAAAGCTTCGTATTTTTCGGTAGGAAATTGAAATTTACGAGTTGCCAAGCGAGCGACAACTTCGGGCAAATTCTTGCGAAGAAGATTTGAATCAAGCATGTAATTTCTCTTCTAGATTGATTGAATTGTTTGATTGTACGCTATCAGGACACGTCCTCACATGAACTATGCGTAACGGCTTAGAAGTTATTCTAAGAACCTTTTTTCTCCGTTTGAAAATGCTGGCTTGAACCGTTAACCGGGAGCCTAATTTGGATATTTCTTCAATCGGCTTCCAAAATGGGCAAAAAATAAATTCCTATTTTTCGTTTTTTTTATTTTTCGATCCTAAAATATCCTCATGTTCAGAGAGAGCTTCTTCGCACTTGAAGCTCGAGAACATAGTTAATCACCCAAAAGGTATTATCAAATGAACACACGGACAGCAATATTTAAGTTAGAAGCACTGCTAAGTGTTTCTTGTTGTCCTTGTTGCCAGCGAATGTGTTGATTTGATTAAGCACACGCTTATCGTTTTTTTTTCATACCAATCACTCAATTCCCTATGGTTCTGTTTGAGCCACATCAGGGGGTTATGTAATCCAAAAGGTGACTTTATGCTTCGTAGAAATATTTTATTAACTTCTCTTGCAGTATTAATACCAAACTTTGTTTTGGCCTCTGAACAGACCAAAACACTTAAGATCGGTGTGACTGCAGGCCTCCACGCACAAATTCTTGAACAAGTTCTTCCGATAGCTAAGAAAAACGGTCTCAATATCAAAATAGTTGAATTCCAAGATTATGTACAGCCAAATGCCGCTCTGGCTGCAGGTGATCTGGATGTAAATATTTTTCAGACCAAGCCTTTTTTAGACGCGGCGAACCGAGATAGAGGCTATGACCTCGTACCAGTCGGCGAAACTATAACTTTCCCGATGGCTTTTTATTCTAAAAAATATTCTAACTTAAGCGACCTTCCTAATAAATCAACACTGGGAATCCCAAATGATCCTTCCCAAGGCGGTCGCGCTTTAATCCTTCTTGCTTCTCAGGGACTTATTAAACTTAAAGACAGCAAAAACCTTCTTTCGAGTCCCCTCGATATTGTCAGCAATCCTCATCATTACAACATAATTGAGCTTGAAGCAGCTCAGCTTCCCCATTCCCTTTCCGACTTGGACGCTGCTGCCATCAATGGCAATTACGCTTCAGCCGCAGGCCTGAATCCAAGCAAAGACGGAATTCTTATCGAAGATCCGAACGGCCCCTATGTTAATCACATCGTGGTTCGAGCACAGGATAAAAATCAACCTTGGGTAAAACCGTTGATTCAGTCTTATCAACAACCCCAAATTCACGACTTTATATTGAAAACTTTCAAAGGCGCCGTTATTCTGGCTTTTTAATAAATCATTTTTTATCATCCGCTTGTTTATAAAGGAATCAAAAATGGCTATTCGTCAATCCATTAAAGAACTTATCGGCAACACACCGCTTGTCCAACTGAACCGTTACGCCGCCAAACGCGGTCTGGGTGCAAACATCCTTGCCAAAATTGAATATTTCAATCCTGCCGGATCCGTAAAAGACCGCGTCGGTTTTGCCATGCTTGATGCTGCTGAAAAAGCCGGAAAACTCAACAGCAAAACCGTCATCATTGAACCGACCAGCGGAAACACCGGTATCGGTTTGGCCGCTGCGGCCGCCGCAAGAGGACTTCGCATCATTCTGACGATGCCGGAAACCATGAGTGTCGAACGCCGCAACCTTCTTAAAGCTTACGGGGCCGAGCTGGTCTTAACAGACGGCAAGAAAGGCATGAAAGGCGCTATTACCAAAGCTGAAGAGCTGGCTAAAGAAAACCCCAACAGCTTTATTCCCGGACAGTTTGTAAACCCGGTCAACCCGGAAACGCATTTCAAGACAACAGGTCCAGAAATTTGGAAGGATACGGAAGGAAAAGTTGATATTTTCGTGGCTGGGGTCGGCACGGGCGGTACTATTACCGGCGTTGGCAAGTATCTCAAATCTCAAAATCCGAACATTAAGATTTATGCCGTCGAACCGGATACTTCCGCGGTCCTGAGCGGAGAACCCTCCGGTCCTCATAAGCTGCAAGGCATCGGCGCAGGCTTCATTCCCGACACGCTTGATACAAAAATTATCGATGAGATTATTAAGATCGGCGCTCAAGAAGCTTATGAAGCCGGCAAGGCACTTCCCAAAGAAGAAGGTTTCTTGGTCGGCATTTCTGCCGGCGCCGCTTTAGCCGCCGCAACACAGCTTGCCAAACTGCCTGAAAATAAAGGCAAAAATATAGTTGTTCTGCTTCCGGACAGCGGAGATCGTTACCTCTCAAGCGAAATGTTCGCTTAATTAAGACTTGAGCCTCGCTTTGCGAGGCTCACTTATTTTTATTCGGTGTGAATGTTCGGGTCAGGTTCGCTGGCCTGTTTCGTTCCGACACTTCTGCCTTTTGGCATATCGCCGCTTCTTCTGACCTCCTCGTTCAACGCATGAAGCTGAGCGAGTTTCTCGCCGATCTTGATTTCCAGGCCTCTGGGCGAAGGTTTGTAAACCCGAATCTCGTCCATATCATCCGGAAAGTATTTAACGCCGGCGGCAAAGGATCCGGGTTCATCCGGCGGATAACGATAACCGGCACCGTTTCCGACTTTTTGCATGAGCTTTGTCGGAGCGTTGCGAATGTGCATCGGAACGGGACGAGTTCCGTCCTGCTTCACAAACGCCCTCATCTTATTAAATGCCTTGTAAACCGAGACTGACTTCGGAGCACAGGCCAAATACACAACCGCATTGGCTAGGGCTAACTCACCTTCCGGGGAGCCGAGTCTTTCGTAAATATCAACGGCATTGGTCGTGATCTCCATTCCGCGAGGATCAGCCAAGCCGATATCTTCGATCGACATCCGCATTAAGCGCCGTGCAATGTACAAGGGATCCACGCCGCCGTCGAGCATTCTGCACATCCAATACAGAGCCGCATCGGGATCTGATCCTCGAACGGATTTATGCAGAGCGGAAATTTGGTCATAAAAGTTATCACCGCCCTTATCAAATCGGCGAATCGTTGCAGGTAATGCTGCTCGAACGAACTTCTCATCAATGACTTTAATGCCTCGATCTTTTGCCATCGTGGCGGAAACTTCCAGAGCGTTCAGGAAGCGTCTGGCATCGCCGTCAGCAAGTCCGATGAGGATTTTCTCAGCCTCTTCATTGACTTTAAGGCCCAGATATTCGCGCTCAAGCGCACGATGGAGCAGCTCTTCTAAGTCTTCTTCTTTGAGAGACTCAAGCACATAAACCGTCGAACGGGACAAGAGCGCTGAAATCACTTCGAAGCTTGGATTTTCTGTAGTTGCTCCGATGAAAGTAAAGAGTCCGCTCTCTACATGAGGCAGGAAAGCATCCTGCTGGCTCTTTGAAAAGCGATGTACTTCGTCCACAAAAACTACCGTTGAACGGCCGGTTTTTTCTCTATTCGCTGTAGCCTTTTCCACCGCATCCCGAATATCTTTCACGCCGCCGAGAACGGCAGAAATCGAAATGAACGGAAGACCGAAAGCATCAGCCATCAAACGGGCAAGCGTGGTTTTGCCGACACCGGGAGGCCCCCACAAAATCATGGAGTGCGGATGTGCGTTTTCAAATGCGCTTCTCAAGGGTTTGCCGGGGCCAAGCAGATGCTTTTGTCCCACAACCTCGTCTATCGTTTTAGGACGAAGACGCTCCGCTAAAGGCGAAGCCTGATCTTTAGGCGCCGCCTTGCGTGTCGCTTTAGCAGCTTCAGCCGCAGCGTTTTTAGTTGTATTGGGCGAGTCCGGATTTCCGAAGAGATCTGTTTCCATGAAAAGCACTCAAAAATTCTTTGCGATATTTTCGGATATTTTCTAAAAATCTGCTGAACGTCTAAAGACTTCTTGCTAAATTCCCGGCCGCTCTACCTGTCTTCGGCCAGCACTTGTTTCAGATATCTACCCGTAATGCTTTCAGGATTTGCAGCCACTGCTTCCGGCGTTCCTTCAACCACTGCTCGGCCGCCCTCCGTTCCGCCCCAAGGACCCATGTCGATGATGTAGTCGCAGTTCGTGACGAGTTCTAAGTCATGCTCAATCACAATCACCGTTGCCCCTAACTGAATGAGATGATCAAAAATCAATATCAGTTTCTTAACATCCTGAGGATGCAGGCCGATGGTCGGTTCATCAAATACGAATACCGAACCTTGCTGAGGCGTTTCCATTTCGTAGGCGAGTTTCAGCCTCTGAGCCTCCCCGCCGGATAATGCGGGCGTTGCTTCGCCGAGTGTCAGGTAACTCACGCCCAGATCCTGAAGAATCTTGAGCTGTTTGGCGATCTTGGTCTCTTCATGCAGGAGATCGGCAGCCTCTTCGACGGTTAGTTTTAGAACACCCGGAAGGGAGACCGACACGGAATCCTTTTCCTTGCTCTTCCACAAGATGTCATAGGCTTCTTTGCCGTAGCGAGATCCTCCGCAGCTCGGACAGATGGTATCGACATCCGGAAGAAACTGAACGTCCATGGAGATAATGCCGGTTCCGTCGCAAACGGGACATCGCAATTTGCCCGTGTTGTAAGAAAAATCTCCGGCTTTTAATCCTTTCGCCTTTGCATCCGGCGTCCTTGCAAACAACTTCCTTAAGTCGTCGAACACTCCGTCATACGTGGCAACTGTCGATCGAACATTCGCTCCGATAGGTTTTGAGTCAATAACTTTGACGGATTGAATACCTTTTGCCTCTATTGATTCAACATGCTCAGGAAGTTTTGTACCTTGGATGACAGCCTGAAGCGCAGGTACCAGACATTCAATAACAAGGGAAGTTTTACCGGAACCTGAGACACCGGTGACAGCAATCATTCGACCTTTAGGGATAGAAACATCCAAGGCTTTGACGGTATAGAACGGCTTTGTCTTAATCTTGACCGAACCATTCTCGAACATATTTTCTTCTGTGGCTCGAGTGCGCACTTTCAAAGATTCTTTACCTGACAGATAAGGACCGATTAGAGAATGAGGATTCTTTTCAGCCTCCAAAGGAGTTCCCTGCGTGACGATTCGTCCGCCTTCTTTACCGGCGCCGGGACCGATTTCAATCAATTGATCCGCGTCCATCAAAATTCTCGGATCGTGGTCAACCAAAACGACCGAGTTTTTGCGATCAACCAACTCCCGAACAATCTTCATCAGGCCATCCACATTGTATGGATGAAGTCCGATTGAAGGTTCGTCGAGAACATAAAGAACACCTGTCGTGTCGCTTCTTACCGCACGAGAAATTTGAACGCGCTGAAGCTCTCCGTTTGACAGCGTGCCGCCGGCTCTGTCCAAAGACAAATAGGAAAGGCCGAGGTTCGTCAGCCGTTCAGCTGTCCTCAAGAACTCGTTGACGATACTCTGGGCCATATCCTTCATTTCAGAGGGCATTTGTTCGGGTATCTTCTTCACCCAGACAACCAGTTCTGAGAGCGTCATCGCGCAGACTTCTGCGATGTTTTTGCCCATGAGTTTGGTCGACAGTGCTCGTTCATTGAAGCGTGTTCCAAGACAGGCAGGGCACGATCCTTTGGTCAGGAACTTCTCAATGCGTTTCATGCCCTTTTCGTCTTTGACTTTCGAGAGCGCATTCTCCACCGTACGGACGGCATTGAAATACGTAAAGTCCAGCGGGACGGCCTGACCGCTGCCTTTGTTGGTATAGACGATGTGCTTTTTAACAGCGGGCCCGTCATAGACGATTTTCTTTTCTTCCGGGGTCAGATCTTTAAAAGGAATATTTGTGCGCACACCCATGGCCTTGCAGACCTCCGTCATCAGTGACCACATGAGTGTGCCCCAAGGTTTAACCGCACCTTCATCAATACTCAGCGATTCATCCGGCACCAGACTCGCCCGATTGACCGTAACTGCAATTCCTGTGCCTCCGCACGTCGGACAAGCACCGGAACTATTGAAAGAAAAGTCTTCGGCACTCGGCGCATCAAATTCAACACCGCAGACGGGACATTTGAGTTTCTGGCCGAGGGCGACTGCCGGTGTCGGAGGAAGATAGTGCCCGTTCGGACAGCGGTGCGAGCCGAGTCGGGAGAACATCAGTCGGACGGAATTGAAAAGCTCAGTCAGTGTACCGAACGTGCTTCGAATATCCGGTGTGGAGGGTCTTTGATGTAGGGCAAGAGCGGCCGGAATGTTCTCTACGGAATCAACTTTTGCGTCCTGAGTTTGCGTCAGGCGCCGGCGTGTGTAGGCAGACAACGCTTCTAAGTAACGGCGCGACCCTTCGGCATAGAGCACGCCTAATGCCAACGAGGACTTTCCGGAACCGGACAGACCTGAGATCGCTACCAGCTCATTGAGCGGTATATCCACATTCATATTCTTGAGATTGTGAACTTTTGCGCCTCTTACCAGGATGTCGTCCTTCATTTCCTTTCCACCTTCATTCAATACAAAGAAAAATCGGCCAAAGATTTTGTCTCTGACCGACCTTCTAAAGCTCAATTACTTAACGTTATCGCTAAGCCACTTTTCCACTACCTTGGCGACTTCTGCGCTGTTCTTATCGGAGAACGGAAAGTGCGTATTGCCCTTGATGCCGATGTCCGGCAAATGGAGCACTTTAGCATGACCGCCTTCGGCATTAACGGCGTTGACAAATTCCTGAGCCATTGTCGAAGCTGCTCTCCAGTAATCTTGGTACGGATTCTTAACTTCGGTCTTGGGAATGTTGTCACCGTATACGATGAGGATCGGGAACCTTGTCAGCTTTTTGAACTCACTAAGGGGAACGCCGACTGCTTTTGTCGGGCCGAAGAAGCTGTTGTTGGAAATCGGTGCAGGCACTTTGCCTTCCGGGAAAATAAAGCCGGAACCCGGTTCAAAGGCAATGATGCCCTTCAGATTCTTCCCTGCTTCGGTTCCGATCAGCCATCCGGGTCCGCAACCCTGGGAATGCGTGACAAGATCTGGCGCCAGAAGGAGTTGAGATCCTTTTGGCTTGCAAAGGCAGAGTTGTCATAGAACTTCGGCCATAAACCCATACGGAACTGACCGAACCAGAACTGTTCATCCGGGCTTGCTTTAATCGTTCCATCGACCGTTGCCCTGCCAGCATCACCGCGGCGAGGCTGATCGATCAAATAAACCGGGTAGCCTTTACGCAGGAACACGCTCTGGAAGCCTTCTCTCCCGTCCGGCGTGGTCTGCCAAGTTCTCATGGACTGCCCGGCGCCGTGAAGGAACATTAAAGAAACAGGCTTTGCATGGGCTGGAATTTGATAAATGATGTTTGCGTGATCGCCGTGCAGCGTCATGGCGTCCGGTTCCGGGTGGTACGGATCGAAAGTCTTCTTTGCTTCGATGACTGTACCGCCCGCAGAGAATGCTCCTTGCTTCTCGATCGTGATCGGCTGAGCGAAGGAAGCCAGAGCGAAGGAGCCAAGCAAAACTGCGAGTAAAGTTTTCTTCATGGTTTGTCTCGGAATTAATGGAGTTTCGTGAGCCATTCCACCATCTTGGGATCGTTGTGATCGAAGAAAGCGGTCTTCTTTTGATCCAAAGCATTGATGGCAGCCATGTCATCGGCAGTCAGTTCAAAATCAAAGACATCGATGTTCTGACGGATACGATCAGGATTCACGCTCTTCGGAATGCAAATAATGCCTCTTTGAAGCTGCCAGCGAAGAACAACCTGAGCGATAGATTTGCCGTATTTTTCGCCGATCTTTAGAAGCACCGGATTGTGGAACAGGTCGTTCTTGCCTTCGGCAAACGGGGCCCAGCTTTCCATCGCGATTCCCTTGGAGTTCAGGTATTCCTCGTCGGAATGACGCTGATTAAAGATGTTGCATTCGATCTGATCGACAGCCGGCTTGACTTCATTGAAAGCCACTAAGTCAGCGATTCTGCCCAAATCGAAGTTGGAAACACCGATCGCACGGACGCGGCCTTCTTTCAGGAACTCTTCCATGGCTCTCCATGCGCCGTAATAATCGTGGTACGGCTGATGGATCAGATAAAGATCAAGGTAGTCAAGGCCGAGTTTTTCTAAGGAAGCGGCAAAGGCTTTCTTTGCACCTTCATAATAAACATCGGTAATCCAAAGCTTTGTGGTAATGAACAGCTCATCTCTCGGAATGCCGCTGTCTTTAATGGCTTGGCCGACGGCTTCTTCATTTCCGTAAGCCTGAGCTGTATCAATGGAGCGATAGCCGTTTTCTAAAGCACAAAGGACGGCTTTGCGGCATCCTTCAGGATCGGTGACTTGGAAGACACCGAAACCGAGCATCGGCATTTTGACGCCGTTCTTAAGAGTCTTATAAAGCATATTCAAAACCTCCTTAATTGTTCTTGACACCGAAAATATCCGACTTAGGCAGCTTATCGAGGGCTTCATCAATCGCCTTGATTTCTTCTGCAGAGAGTTTGACAACTGCGCC
>ERZ773150.2574-NODE-2574-length-13375-cov-3.362538_pt1 | contig 13375 bp, 13 predicted proteins | sample MGYA00580845_ERZ773150 | MGnify/ENA primary metagenome ERZ773150 (study PRJEB29015, sample SAMEA2737848) | human gut metagenome | biome: human gut; feature: human-associated habitat; material: faeces | place: China | collected 2012 ...
CCGCTACGACGATTTCGCAGGCTGCGCTGTCGCAGTAGGCCTTGACGTTGAATTGGGCTTCCGTCGCCACGGCGGTCATGTTTTCCGTTTTCACCGTGAACGGCTGCTGTACGGAGGCCTTCACGATGAAATACGCCTCTCCGTCGAGGTAAACCGTGCGTTTCGATCCAAAATCGTCGCAGTATCCGATGCTGCTGCCGCTGTTTATCCATGCCTGCGAACCGTCGGGCAGAATGATGTGTTTTTGCGTTCCGCGCTCCGTCGATTCGGTCACGTCGGACAGGACGGTCACGTCGAAATGTTCGCTGAGGCGTTGATTCAGCAGGTATAAGATCGTCGCGGCGGCGATCAGTGCCGGAACTGCCGCCGCGGCGATGCGCAGGGCCGTTCTTTTTCGCGACCGGGAGCGTTCTACGCCGGCGCCTCGCGCCGCGCCGGTCATTTCCCGGTACGAGTCCAGTACTTTGCGGCTCGGGGCCGGATCGAACCGGACTTCTTTGAAAAAGGAAGGAACGGACGCTTTTTCCGCATTCCGGTCTATAGCAATACCAAACTGGCGCTGTTATTGTTCACCCAAGAGTTTGCCGAACGGCTGCAAGACAAAGACATCACCATAAATGCCTCGGACCCGGGAATCGTCAGTACGAACATGATCACGATGCAAGCTTGGTTCGACCCGCTTACCGATATCTTGTTCCGCCCCTTTATCAAAACACCGGCCCAAGGCGCGGCGACCGCCATCCATCTGGCTCTTTCGGATGAAGCGAAAGATAAAAACGGTTGTTGCTATGCCAATTGCAAAAAGAGGAATGTGTCAGAACGCATCCGGCATCATGCACAGCAAAAACAACTTTGGGACGATACGGAAATCTTGCTCCGGCAAAAAGGAATCCGGTTCTGAACCGGCATGCACTTTTAGTTTCATACCGATGAAACTCCTATTCCATGCCTATGAAACTTCCGTTCCATGCCGAGGGAATTTCAGTTTCATGCCTATGGAACTGAAAATTCATGCAGACAAGATTTTGCAGATATAAATATAAATCGTACCTTTGCACCGCTTTTAACCCCCGTACGTGTGATGGGAAATTAGAAAGCATAAACATCTAATTTTGAGTAACACAAAAATTAAAACAAAATGAAGACATTTCAATTAGAAGGAAAGTCAAGAGAAGTAGCCGCTACTTCTGCAGACCAGAAGAGAGCTTTGAAAGCTATGCGTAAAAACAACGAAATTCCTGCTGTACTGTACGGCGGCGAAAAAGTATCTCATTTCACTATCACAAAAGACAGTGTTCGTAACTTGGTTTACAGCCCTGAAATTTTTGTTGTTGAACTGACGATTGACGGCAAGAAGACAATGGCTATCGTTAAAGATATCCAGTTCCAGCCTGTAACCGACGCTATCCTGCACATGGACTTCTTGGAAGTGTCAGAAAACAAACCGGTAGTAATGGAAGTTCCGGTTGTTCTGGAAGGTCACGCCGAAGGTGTTAAAGCCGGTGGTAAACTGAACTTGCAGATGAGAAAGTTGAAAGTAAAAGCCCTTTACACAGCAATTCCTGAGAAATTGTTTATCAATGTCGATCACCTGGGATTAGGCAAGACTATGCAGGTTGGTGCATTACACTTCGAAGGCCTTGAACTGATGAACGCCAAGAACGCTGTTGTTTGCGCCGTTCAGTTGACTCGTGCCGCTCGTGGTGCTCAGGCTAAGGCATAATAAAATTATTATTCCTAAATAATGTAAGGGGAGAATATTCAACAGAGTATTCTTCCCTTTGTTATATACTAAAAAACAACATAACAATGAAATATCTGATAACAGGACTTGGAAATATCGGTTCCGAATATTTAGGAACCCGCCATAACATCGGATTCCGCGTTGTAAATGCATTGGTAGAAGATGCCGGAGTTCCTTTCACGGAAGAACGTTACGGTGCAATTGCACGGATGCGTATCAAGAACTGTGAGTTGATCATACTGAAGCCGAACACATTCATGAACCTGAGCGGCAATGCCGTCCGCTACTGGTTGCAGAAAGAAAACATTCCGGTAGAGAATCTGTTAGTCATAGTGGACGATCTGGCACTCCCCTTCGGGACACTCCGCCTGAAACCGAAAGGCAGCGATGCCGGACACAACGGATTGAAAAACATCCAACAGTTGTTAGGCACACAAGAATACAGCCGCCTTCGTTTCGGTATCGGCAGTAATTTCCCTCGTGGAGGACAGATCAACTATGTGCTTGGCAAGTTCCCACCGGAAGAGCTCCAGGAAATGCCGGAAAAGATAAAACGGGCGGTAGAAATCATCAAAAGCTTCTGCCTGGCCGGCGTACAGAATACAATGAACCAATACAATAATAAATAAATAATAGTTCCTTGTCTACAGTTTATGAATGAAGTCCGTATAGACAAATGGATGTGGGCCACCCGCATATTCAAGACACGTACCATAGCAGCCGAGGCTTGCAAGAAAAACAGGGTGATGATAAACGGAGTCAATGTAAAACCTTCCCGTATGATCAAAGTCGGAGAAGTGATTCAGGTACGAAAGCCACCTATCACCTTTTCCTTCAAGGTACTCGATTTAACAGAACGCCGTATGGGAGCCAAACTGGTGCCTGATTATCTGGAAAACGTCACTACTCCCGACCAATACGAAATATTGGAAATGAACCGCATATCCGGATTCGTAGACCGTGCACGCGGCTTAGGCCGTCCGACCAAGAAAGACCGTCGCGAACTGGAGCAGTTTACCGATCTGGGGATGATGAACGATGGATTTGATTTCGAGTTTGACTTCGAGGATCCGGAAGACGAAGAGTAAACTCGTTTTTTCACAGCAAGGGCCGTAACTCCTTTTCAAATATTTGCCTGCTGATTATACGATAATGCGGCGAATAGGATTCTTCGAAAACCTTGCTGTGATGTTCCACATATTCTCCCCGGTCCAGACGGTCTTCTATTTCTTTGCAATCGGCATCGTAATCCGGCAAGGAAAGTTCCATAGAACGGATAATAGACTCAATCCGCTGCCATTCTTTTTGCCAATCGGACACTGTTTACGCTCCGCTTTTTCGAAATCCTTCTTTTCTGTCGCCGAAAGACAGAGACAGAAAAGAAGGAACAAAGTCAGAAAACCGTACTTCCACATCGTTTATTTGATTACTTCTTTCAGTTTTTTGTGCAAATCCTCGCCAGTTATGTTTTTAGCGACAATCACTCCATCAGGATCTAGCAGGACATTGGCCGGAATACCACGAACCCCGTAAAGAGCCGGAATTTCCGAATCCCAATATTTCAAATCGGAAAGATGTGTCCAAGCCAGATTATCGTCGGCAATCGCTTTCATCCACTTGCTTTTATCCTTATCCAAGGAAATCCCCACAATCGTAAAGTTTTTATCTTTATATTCATTAAACGCCTTTACCACATTCGGATTCTCGCGACGACAAGGAGGACACCAGGATGCCCAGAAATCCAACAGTACATATTTACCTCTGAAATCAGAAAGCGAAACAGATACTCCCGCCGTATCTGGCAACGAAAATTCAGGAGCCACCTTCCCTATCTGCACATTTTCCAACTGCTTGATAATACCATCCAAATCTTTTACATACGGACAACCGGCCAGTTCGGAAGAAATCTTGGCACGAGTCGCTTTCAGTTCATCCAGCGGCAACTGGTAAGTGAAGTAACGATACAGATAAAAAGCGGCGGCAGGCGAAGCCGGATACTTGGTGATCAGACTGTCTATGTCATACCCTTCTTCAAAAACCTTCTCGGCATTCTCCTGAAAGATTGTATTGACAGGAGAATTACGGACCGTAATCGTTTCGCCGTCATTACTTATCCTCACATCCATATTCGTATTTTCGACAAAGAACTGAACCGGATAATTCATATCTTCTGTTGCCAGACCAAACAATAAAGGCTGATCCACTTCTCCCTTAAAAGTAAATTTTCCCTCTTTTAATTCTGCCGTATCGACATCAAAAAACATCTTATTCCGGAAGGACTTGAGATAGACTTTCCCTTCCGTCCTGCCGGTCACTTCTCCATTTATCACATAACCTTTCGGTGCTTCCTGGCAACTCGCCAACATCAGGGCCACCAGGGCTGTCGCTACTAATCGTTTCATTTTTATCTGTTTCGTTTATTATTTAATCTCAGGGTGATGATATCGCCCTTTTTTCAGCGTTCCCTTTCCATATTCGATCGCACGAACCGGACAGCGGTGGATGCAAGCGACACACTGCACACAGGTATCCGTCCAAACAGGCTTCCCTGCCTGCATGCTGATCGTTCCGGTCGGACAAATCCGTTCACATAACCCACAGGAAATACAAGCATCCGTCACCCGGAAAGAATTACTTCCGATAGCCAGATGGGCAAAAAGAGGATAAATCCAGTAGCTTTTCAAACCGGGCATGCTTCCTGTATGATACAAAGCGTCCTGCCCATGCTCCCGGATCGCTTCGATAATCTCGGCCACACGTGCCGGGGCATCCTGCAGTTTCCGTTCCTCCACATCTTTGTCGTCTACATCGAAACCAGGCAGCAAGATATAGTTGTTCGGCATAATGACAGAGTATGCTGCCGTTAGCGATATCGCTCTTTTTTCCAAAGCTTTCCCGATCAGTCGATCTGTATATCCGCATTCATCTCCACAGGTAGAAATGGAATAGACCGATTGTCCAGTATATCCGTTTAAAGTCAGACGAGAGATGAAATGGGTAACAGACACTGCCGGTCCCCAGGAATGCACAGGATAGACAAACAATATCTTTTCATCCGGACGAACCGGATAGACCCAACCATCCTTTTCCTTATGCAGTTCATCTGCAATTGAAACCAACGGTTCTCCCAGCGCCTCACTCAGAGCCTTTGCCACCCAAAGAGAGTTTCCAGTTCCAGTAAAGTAAAATATCATATTCCTATTTCTGTTTCAAATACAAAAGTAAGTATAATCTAAGAATACACCTCGCATTTACCTTATTAAGAAACCTAAACGGCAACGTGATGAAGATAACAATGGGACCTTACACACGTTGTCATTCCTGCCTGAAGCCTACTTTTACCTTTGCGGAGAGTTGGAGCAGACGCTTTTTATATCTTAATTTGCATTACCATAAAAACACACAATATGAAACGGACTTTACTTATTTGGGCTTCGATGGCTTGCATGACTGTTCATTCGGTCATGGCACAGGACGCAGCTGTAAACAAAATCATCGAAATCGGTCAAACGGATAATCAAGTGATGGATCATTTAGATGTACTCACCAACCGCATCGGCGGCCGTGTGATCGGCTCGAACGCATACGATAATGCAGTTGAATGGGTTGCCTCGAAATTTACGGAATGGGGACTGGAAGTAGAACTACAAGAGGCCGGCACGCTGCCGGTCGGCTTCAACCGAGGACCGTGGTTCGGCAAACTGTTGGGAGAAAACGGGATGGAACTGCATTTCGTCACTCCCTCCTACACCGCCGGAACAAAGGGTGTACAACGCGGACATGTCTTACAGGAACCGCTTACCCAAAGCGAGTTCGACCGCATGAAAGGACAACTAAAAGGGGCTTGGGTGCTGATCAACGGGAAGAATGTCGGCTGGCCGGTCGACCGTTCCGCCAAAGGCGACTCCATCCGTGCCGCCATCATTTCCGAAAACAACGAAACGGCCAAAAAGAACCGCCAGATCATGGAGGATAACTGGCGCAACAATACCGACAACCCGCTGCTGCCATTGAAAGAGGATGTCCCGGCCTTGTTCTACAAACAGATGTGCGAAGCCGGCGTATTGGGTTTTATCCAATCGGCCACCGTCCCTTTACGTGCCCTCTATGACAAGGCTGTCATGCACGATCCGACTTTCACCTTCGATAACCTACCGGAAGTTTGCGACATCAAGTTGGACGAACACCAATATGCTACCATCAAACAGATGGTAAAGGAACGCCGTACCTTTTTCCTCGAATTCGATATCCGCAACCATTTCCGTATGGGGCCGGTAAAATACTATAATGTGATCGGTAAGATCAAAGGCTGTAAATATCCGGACGAGTATGTGATGGCGAGTGGTCATCTGGATGCGTTCGACGTGGCGACAGGTGGCGTGGACTGCGGTTCCGGCGTCACTCCGGTGATGGAAGCGGCCCGCATGATCATGAAATCCGGTGCGAAGCCTAAACGGACGATGTTATTCTGTGCTTTTGCTGGCGAAGAATTCGGATTGTTAGGTTCTACAGCCTGGGTGAAAGCCAATAAAGATAAATTAGATAAAATCTCCAACTTGTTCAACCGCGACGGAGGCCCGACACCTCCCGTCGGACTCAATGTTCCGAAAGCGATGTATCAGGACTTCGTGAAGATATGCGCGCCCGTCAAGAAGATCCATCCCGACTATCCGTTCGAAGTGAAAGAAGCCGGCCCATTCACCAAACCTGCCAAACCTGCCGGTACGGATGCATCCGTTTTTGCTGTCGAAGCAGTCCCGGCCATCGCCTTCAACGAAAAGGACATCAAAGGATACAACTTCAACTACGGTGAGATCTGGCACACCGAACGCGACACTTACAGCAAAAGCATCCCGGAATATCAGGAACATGCCGCTACAGTAATGGCGATCGTGACGCTGGGAGTAGCCAACTTGGAACATCTGCTGTCAAGAGAAGGATTGTATAAATAAAACTTCAGAAAGGAATAACAAACCCATAGCTTTACAGAAGCTAACCCTATGCGTTAGTATCCATAAAGCTATGGGTTTGCGATATTTTTCGTACCTTTGCCCATTCAAAAGCAAATTAATAGGTATATAAGATATGATAACGGTTAACAATCTGGACGTACAGTTCGGAAAACGTATCCTGTTTCAGGATGTCAATATGAAGTTCACGCCGGGCAACTGCTACGGTATCATCGGGGCTAACGGCGCCGGTAAATCAACATTCCTCCGTGTTATCAGCAAACAGCTGGATCCTACACGCGGAACAGTGTCTTTAGGACCGGGTGAACGCCTTTCCGTATTGAGTCAGGACCACTTCGCATTTGATGAATACACCGTAATGGACACAGTGTTGATGGGACACACCACCCTTTGGGAGGTGATGAGCGAGAAAAACGCCCTGTATGCAAAACCTGATTTCAGCGATGCCGACGGTATCCGCGTATCGGAACTGGAAGAGAAGTTCGCCGAGATGGAAGGCTGGAATGCCGAAAGTGATGCCGCCGCCCTGTTGAGCGGCTTGGGTATCGCGGAAGAATTCCACTACACGCTGATGAAAGACATGAGCGGTAAGCAGAAAGTACGTGTCCTGCTGGCACGCGCCCTCTTCGGACAGCCTGATAACCTGTTGCTGGACGAGCCGACCAACGACCTCGACCTTGAAACCGTCATGTGGCTTGAAAACTATCTGGCGAACTTCGAACACACCGTGTTGGTTGTCAGCCACGACCGTCACTTCCTCGACTCTGTCTGTACGCATACGGTAGATATCGACTTCGGTAAACTGCAGATGTTCGCCGGAAACTATAGCTTCTGGTACGAATCCAGCCAGTTAGCACTCCGCCAGCAGCAGAACCAGAATAAGAAAGCGGAAGAAAAGAAGAAAGAATTGGAAGAGTTCATCCGCCGTTTCAGTGCCAACGTAGCGAAGTCTAAACAGACGACCAGCCGCAAGAAGATGTTGGAGAAACTGAACATCGAAGAGATCAAGCCTTCTTCACGACGCTATCCGGGTATCCTGTTCACGCCCAACCGCGAACCGGGCAACCAGATATTGGAAGTAAAGGGGCTGACAAAGTCCATCGACGGGAAAGTCCTTTTCCAGGACCTCAACTTCAACGTGGAGAAAGACGACAAGATCGTATTCATCAGTCACGACCCGCGTGCGATGACCGCCCTTTTCCAAATCATCAACGGAGAAGAAAAGGCCGATGCCGGAACGTTCCAATGGGGACAAACCATCACGACGACCTATCTGCCGCTCGACAACTCCAAGTATTTCAACTCGGATTATAACCTGATCGACTGGCTGAGCCAGTTCTCGCCCGACACGAACGAGGTCTTCCTGAAAGGCTTCCTCGGACGTATGCTGTTTTCCGGCGAAGAGCTGTTGAAGAAAGTGAGTGTACTTTCCGGAGGTGAAAAGATGCGTTGTATGATCTCCCGCATGATGTTGACGGATGCCAACTGTATCATCCTCGACACGCCGACCAACCATCTGGATTTGGAATCCATCCAAGCATTCAACAACACATTGCAGTCATTCAAAGGAAACATCCTGTTCTCCAGCCATGACCACGAGTTCATCCAGACGGTTGCCAATCGCATCATCGAGCTGACTCCGAACGGCATCATCGACCGTATAATGGAATACGACGATTATATTACCGATCCGATGGTTGCCGAGCTGAGAGAAAAGCTTTATAAATAAACAAGCATCGATAACTTTCCAGAAGAAAAACCAGATATGTGGATGACATATATCTGGTTCTTTCTCTGATACCTTCCCTGTATATGAAAAAAAGAATCCTCTTCCTCCTTACCCTATATTTCATGTGGTTACCATTATTGGCAATCCAGAAGCCTGTGTTTATGCTGTACCACCATGCCTTAGCGAGCGGATGTTCGCTAATCGATTACCTTAAGGTAATTACACACGGGTTACTGTTGGACTGTACGATAGCCGGCTATCTGACGGCGTTACCTTTGCTGATGACGTTAGTTTCGGTATGGTTGCCGGGGTCTTTTTACAGGAAACTGCTGAAAGGATATTTCGGAATCATGGCGGTATTGATCGCAGCGATCTTTTCCGTGGATGTGGCTTTATACGGCTACTGGGGATTCAGGCTGGATGCGACTCTTTTCTTCTATCTTCAATCACCCGGTGATGCGATGGCAAGCGTACCGCTGGGACAGTTCTTCGCCCAGTTACTGATGTTTGCCGTATATGCTTTCGGGATATATTGGACGTTGAAAAGGTTTATCGTTCCGCTCTTCCCTAAAACACTGGTGCGGAAACGGTTGGGCGGAAGCCTTATCATTATCCTGTCAGGAGGGATACTCTTCATTCCGATACGAGGAGGCGTAACGACTTCGACGGCGAACGTGGGGATGGTATATTTCAGCCAAAACCAATTCCTCAACCATTCGGCAATCAATCCTTGTTTCAGCCTGATCGCTTCACTTAGCAAGCAACAGGATTTTGCGGCACAGTTCAATTTTTTCCCGGAAGAGGAAAGGAAGGAGGTAATGGATACTTTGTCTCCGCACTCGATGCGGGGACGCAAAGGGACGAATCCCGCAGATGCAGATTTACAGCAAAAGCCTCTGCAATCCCTTCTCAATACCTCACGACCGAATATATTGATTATCCTGATGGAAAGTTTCTCGGCAAACGCGATCGGAGCGGTCGGCGGAGATTCCATCATCACGCCTAACCTGAACCGATTGAGTCGGGAAGGAGTACTTTTCACAAACATGTATGCCAATTCGTTCCGGACAGACAGAGGAATCGTTTCGGTGTTGAACGGATATTTGGCACAGCCGACCACTTCCATCATGAAGTATCCGGCAAAAAGCCAAACACTCCCCTCTATCGCCAAAACTCTGACAAACGAAGGATATGTTGCCGACATGCTGTACGGAGGCGATATCAACTTTACCAATATGCAGAGTTATTTCTTCAGTTCCGGTTACAGCCGGATCACGGCAGACCGTGACTTTCCGCTCACCAGCCGCTTGAGTAAATGGGGAGCGAACGACGATATTACGTTCCGCCACCTGTACGAAGACATCAAAAACCGGGACAACCAAGCTCCCTGGCTCAGCACTTTCCTGACGTTAAGCAGCCATGAGCCGTTTGAAGTTCCCTACCACCGGTTGGACGAAATGGGGCTGTATCCGAACTCGGTTGCTTTCACGGACAGTTGTATCGGCAACTTCATAGACAAATTGAAAGAATTGCCTGTATGGAAAAACACGCTGGTTATTTTCGTTTCCGACCACGGATATCCTTATCCGAAAGATGTGGTCAACTATGAACCTCGCCGCTACCATATTCCGATGCTTTGGGTCGGCGGTGCGGTGAAAGAACCTGTCGTGATTGACAAATTAGCCAATCAGACGGATCTTGCCGCCACCCTATTGAACCAGTTAGGGATCGATCACGACACTTTCACTTTCAGCCGGAACATCCTAAGTCCCGATTATCCGGAATATGCATTCTATACTTATTCTAACGGATTCGGGTTTATCGACAGCACCGGTATATCCGTCTATGACAACGAAGGGAACAAACCTCTGATCGAAGCCCCCCGAAAAGGCAGTGACTTGCGACTCCGCAAAGGAAAGGCACTCTTGCAAACCTTGTATGACGATTTAGGGAACCGATAGCCTTTTTATTGCATTCTGCATAAGTTTTGCAGGAATACTGCAATGCCTACGCAGAATGCAATGGTGATCCCCACGCTTACTCCTCTTGCTTCTCTTCCGTCAACAGCTTGCCATCATCATCCCAAGTACGCCAAATGCCGCTTTTCCTTCCTTTAGCATAAAACATTTCGAAACGAAGAATGCCTTTATCGTTCCACACCCGCCAAGGTCCGTCTTTTTGCCCATCTTTATAGGAAGCAATACCGGTCAGTTGCCCGGCTTCGTTATAAGTACGCCATTCTCCATGAAAAATGCCGTGATAGTAAGAACGGACTTCCGCAATCTTTCCATCAGGATAGTAAATCACATAAGTTCCTTCGGGACGGCCGTCTTTGAGGAAAAGCTCCATCTTCAACATACCATCATCGTAAAACTCGGTATAGCGGCCAGTGTAAGGAGTTGTTTGAGACTCGTCCGTATAATACTGGCCTTCACTAAGGAACAAGTCCTGCGCCTGGATTGCCAGGGCAGAACTTGCCAATAATGTTGATGTCAATAATAATCTCTTTATCATCTTTTTAATATTCAGTGTTCTGAGGATCCCAGTTCGTCCAACCGGCTGTCCAATCGTTTGTTCCATCAAAAGCTCCTTTGTAAGTTACTTTTTCAAAGAAGCTGTTATTCAAGACTTCATCAACAAATTCGGCTCCTTGTACGGCAGAAGCAACGACAGAAGAATAGTCACCGTCTTTTGAAATAATTTCGTTGGTGGTTGCCAAAGTAGTATTGTTACCAGCGCGGTTGAAGAAGTTCTCGCTTACCTTTTCGTCATCGTAGAAGTTCTTCCACATACCGGCAAAGATTACATTCTTAACGGCGATACCATCATTTGCCGTACCTTTCTTATCCGTTGCACGAAGTCCGTAAGGCCATCCCGTGAATACGGAGTTGTAGACATTCAAACTCGAATTACGGCGCAGGTGCATGGCAGCCTGGAATTTACCTCCTTTGGCTCCATTAGCGGCATCGGCTGTCTTTGCTTCAACCTCGGCTTGTGTCATATCAGAAACCTTTCCATAGAACGGACCGATCAAAGTCACGTTGGAGAAGACAGGCTTCGTAAGCGGGGTATTGGAAGAACCACTTGCATCATTATCGGATTCGAAGCCGTTAGAGTCGGAAGTATCAGCGATGTCCTTGTCACGCACACTCAACAGAAACTGCAAGTTACCCGTATAGCCGTAATCGGTATCGAAATCATCGTCCCAACCTTTGTAAGCAACCAAATGCTTAGCATTGACCGTTCCACCGAACCATTCATACGAATCGTCATTAGAATAAGACACCTGTACGAACTCCACTTCCGTACCACTACCGACACCACCGAATGTCAGACCGTTGATCTCCTTGTCGGGTTCCAAAGGATAGCCAGCAAATTCAATACGGACATATTTCAACTTACCAGAGCTTTCACCATTAAATTCATCGGAGGTCGTGTTACCATATTCCGTTCCGGGTCCACCCTCGATAACCGGTCTTTTTGTCTGGTTTACACGAGCATTACCGCAGATAATCAAACCTCCCCAGTCTCCCGTCGCACGCTTGCCCGGTTCTTTATCGGAAGTAAAGACGATCGGTTTGTCAACCGTACCTTCAGCCATGATCTTCGCACCCGGTTCGATAATCAAAGAGGCAGCCTTTTCACCGGAAGAAACAGATATACCCTTGATGACCGTTCCTGCTTCGATTGTCAACGTAGCACCCGGTTTTACATAGACAAAGCCTTTCATATAGTTCTTATCTGCAGCATTCAGCGTAAGATCGGAAGTTATCTCTCCCTCCAAGATCACTTCTTTGGAAGACGGAGCCTCATTAGAAACAGTCACTGCACAAGTTGCCGTCTTATTGCCATCCTTTGTCGTAGCGGTGATCGTGGCAGTACCCTCGGTAACCCCTGTCACCTTACCGGCATCTACTGTTGCCACCTTTTCATCGGAGGAACTCCATGTTATCGTTTTATCCGTTGCATCGTCCGGAGTAATGGTGGCAGACAATGTCACGGACTCGCCAACCTTGACAGTTGCAGTCGTAGGACTTACGGCAACAGCCGATACAGCTATAGAGCCATCAGGCTTGTCATCATCACTACAAGATACAGTTCCAAACATAACGGCCAACGCACATACAGAGGCCAAACCTTTCAATAGAAATCTGTTCATAATAAAAACATTTTGTTTGTAATAGAGATATATTCTAATTCACTTTAAAACTTGAGGGAAACACCGACATTAATATCCACTCCCGGACGGTAGCTGCGTACCAACTGTTCACGTTCACGCTTGCCGCCGTTCTTGTCCGTCAACTTCACGAACTGTTTGTATTCGATTTTAGAGTTCAGCATATCCTGAATCCCAGCTTTGATCTCGACAGCTTTGCCGATCTTCTTCGAAAAAGTCAAATCCAGGGAATTACGAGGCATCTCATATATGTCGGGAATATCTTCATTCTGATCCTGCATCGGGACACCGACCGACTCGATGCGCTTCCCGATACGGTTGTAAAGTAGCGAAGCGGAGATTCCCTTGTCATCGTGCTGATAAAACAGACCGGCATTCACCAGATAAGGAGATTGCCCCGCCAATGGCCGGTCACGTTCAGGCGCTCCTTCCTCAAAGCGGACACGGCTATGGATATAGGCGGCATTACAGACCAAGCTCAACCCTCTTAATCCGATAAAGTCAAGGCTTTTCTTCATATCCAACTCAATGCCGAACGTCTCGGCATTCTTCGCATTGTGATAGGTATATTGCAAACCGGAACCCGCCTCGTTATAGGTTTCCTCGATCGGATCCTTGAACCGTTTGTAGAATGCACCGATTGTTATCATCTCGCCGGATGCCGGATAGAATTCATAACGCACCTCCAGATTGTCCGCATAAGCATTCTTCAATTCGGTATTACCGACTATATTCGCATCCCGCTCGAAATTAAA